>Ga0157369_10007668_pt1 | contig 12417 bp, 6 predicted proteins | sample C25metaG_FD_113461 | JGI IMG/M metagenome (GOLD analysis project Ga0157369, IMG submission 113461) | Corn rhizosphere microbial communities from Kellogg Biological Station, Michigan, USA - C2-5 metaG | ecosystem: Host-associated > Plants > Roots > Rhizosphere > Soil | place: USA: Michigan...
CGACCAGCCATGCTGTCCGCGCCCCACTCAATATGAAGCAGCCGAGGGACGCGATCTCTTTCCTTGAGCAGCGTCTCCTCGTATTCGTGGTAATCGCCGCGGTACCACCCGGCCCAAATGGAAGGGGAATAGACGTCGGGGATGTCGCGGGCGAAGTCACAGCGGCGAATCGATGTAAGGCGGGATGGATCGAGGCTGTGAGCGAGATCGCGAAGCTCAGTCATGAAGGACCGGATCGCCTGCTTGTCGACGCTGGGGTACTCACCTGGCCAGTCATCTTCGTTACCGAGGCCCCAGAGGATAACCGACGGGTGGCTATAGTGCTGCTCGATCATGCTTGTGAGCAGCTGTTTGGTGTTGTGCTGGAAAGCCTGATCGCCTACACCGGCGCGGCACCAGGGCACTTCTTCCCAGACCATCAGACCCAACTCGTCGCAGAGATCAAGGACGAGACGGTCTTGCTGGTAGTGCGCCAGACGGATGAAGTTGGCGCCCATGTCGCGGATCATTTCCAGCTCTTGGCGAACGATTTCATCAGGGATGGCCGCGGCGAAACCAGCGTGATCGGCGTGGCGATGTGTGCCGCGGAGGAGAACACGGTTGCCGTTCAGTTTGAATGGGCCACGCTCGACGAACTCGATCGCGCGAATTCCGAAGCGCTGCTCCAGCTGAGACTTGCCTGCGGAGGTCGCGAGGGTGACCCGGCAGGTATAGAGATGAGGCGACTCCGGCGACCAAAGTCTCGGGGTATCGACATCGAAGGACGCGAGGTCCGCAAAATTCTGCCAGGATGGTAAGGTGCCGTTGGAGGTGTGAATCTCCTGACCGGCAGCATCCCTGACGGTGACCGTGAACGTGCAGGCTTCAGCGGTGCTATGCGGGTTGTATATGCGGGCTTTCACCGAGACGCGGGCGGCGCCGTTCGGACCTACGACGGGCGTGACATGAAGGGTGTCGAGCGCGACCGCCGGCAGGTAGACAAGGTTGACATGGCGGTAAAGGCCGCCATACAGACAGAAATCGCTGAGATCGGACGGCGGCCGCTTCAGGTCGGGGGAGTTGTCGCAAAGGATCGTGACTGGTACACCTGATTGGACATCGGCCGGGGAGAGTTGCTGGACAGCGTCGGTGATATCGAAGGAGAACTCATCATACCCACCGACGTGGGTTCCGACGGCTGGGGGACCGACCCATGCAGTAGTCGTCTGACCGGCGCCCTGAAAGTGCAGAAGAGTCCGACCGCCGAGAAACGGGTTCTGGATTTTCAGACTGGTCTTGTACCAGCCCTGGCCCCGGAAGTAGGGACGGTCGGGATCACAGGCGTCCTCTCCGTTGACGCAATGAGGGAGAGTGACCGGGCGCCAAAGCTCAGCATTTTCCTTGCGGGATGCATCCCAAATTCCGGAGAGGGGACCCAACCGGAATTGCCAACCGTTGTCGAGGCGTCGCGAATGGATCTCCGTTTCCCCACCGGCGGACGGGAAGGCCATGGCGCCAGCCCGCGGCGGCGGGGTGATGAACGCACCCGCGGTGGCGATAGAAGCCGAGACCAGGAACTGGCGCCGTGTCGTCGTCAAAGATAGCCTCGAAGCCCCCATTCAATAGCCTGGAGTGACTAAACCGATCCGCTCGCTGAGAAAGCCGGTCGCAGATCAAAGCCCGTCTAACAGGAGCGTGGCAACCTTCCTCTCTCGATTCACAAGTTGCAAGTGACTTACGGTTTGCCCCTCAATTTGCACTGCATGTCGCTGATCGTCGGGCTGTTATGCTCCGCCTTACTGGTTGTTACAAACGTCTCTTGCGGCCACTTCCAGTCGACGCGTAGGATGCGATAGTCCCCAGGATGAACAAAGCGAGTGGAACGCGAGAGGCATGGCAACCCAAAACCCGGCAGGAGCGCGAGGCAGTAGTTGCCGAACTGCACGCGATCCTGGCGAGTCCGCATTTCTGCAACAGCAAGCGGTATCCAGCGCTACTGCGCTACGTCGTTGAGAAAGCCTTGGCAGGGGAAGCGGACTCGCTGAAAGAACGCACAATCGGAGTTGAGGTCTTCGAACGGTCTCCTTCGTACGACACGAACGCCGACACTGTGGTGCGATACACGGCTGGCGAGGTTCGGAAACGCCTGTCTCTCCACTACCACGAGGTGAATGAGAAGCCGCCAGTGCAGATTCTGCTGCCGCCGGGCTCGTACGTTCCAGAGTTCCTATACGTGCAGGAGGATGAAAAGCCGCTAGAGACCCCTGGTCGCACCCTAGTCCATGGCAATAGTTCCGCGGAGAACGGAACTCCCGTGGAGGCGTTGGCGCCCTGGAGCCCGTCACTGCCGCAAAGAGCTGAAGCGCTGACGAAGGCGCAGGTTAACGGAACCGCCTACACCGGTCTCAAATCGAAGAGGCTGTGGGCGGTTGCGGCATTGGCTTGTGTCATCCTGCTGAGCGCTCTTGGCTGGAGATATCGGAGAGCCCAACCAGAGCTTCCATTGGACCGGTTTTGGGCACCGGTTCTTCGCGACCAGACTACGATTGCAGTCTGCATTGGCGGCTCGGTTTTTTCGCAGACTCACACTTCTGGTGTTGCGACTGCGACGAAGGATATTGATTACCCCTTCGTCTCGATGCAGAGCGCTTCGGCCGTGGCACAGATAAGCGCGCTACTCGCGCGGAGCGGCGCTGCGACAGCCCAACTCCAAGCTTCGGCCACGACTCCACTTACAGAACTGCGAGAGCATCCGGTGGTGTTGCTGGGAGGCTACAACAATCAGTGGACACTTCGCCTGCTGGCTCCGCTGCGCTTCCACTTTATTCCGCCAGAGGAGGGCGAAAGGATTGTGGACGAAGCGCATCCCGGAACCTTCTGGGAGCGTGATCCCAAGCTGCCGTACTCCGGAGCGGATGATTACGCCTTGATTGCGCGGTTCCGCGATCCCACGACGGACAGTTGGGTAGTGGCACTGGCCGGCATCGGCCGGAATGGCACCGAGGCCGCAGCTCAGTTCGCCACGAGCGCACGCTACATGGCGTTGCTGAAGAATTCGGCCGGCGCCGACTTCTCGAACAAGAACGTGGAAGCCGTACTCAAGGTGCACGTGATTGAGGGCAAGACAGGCGCACCAGCATTGGTTGCGGTCCATATATGGTGACAGGCTGAGGTGCAACGTGAGCAGCACGCGTAGTATGCTGCCCAACAATGCGCGCCTCAATCTCCCAAATGACCCGCCGGACCTTCTGCGGCACAACACTCGCAGCCGCCGGGTATCTCGCGTTTGACAAATGTGCATCCGCTGAGAGCGTTGGCTACTCGCTCGTAGCGACTACAGACCGTGCCCGTGTTCTGACGGCCGCGAAGCGATACCTCACCATCGAGCCCAAGACGATTACGAGCTTCCCTTCTGCAAAGAGCCCTGGCGGGCCGCACGACTTTTTCTCTGAGGCTGACTACTTCTGGCCGAATCCTGCGAACCCGGATGGTCCGTATATCAACCGCGACGGGCAGAGCAATCCCAATAACTTTAATGACCACCGAAAGGCAATGATCGCGCTGTCGATCCAAATGCCGGCGTTGACGGCTGCGTGGTTGCTGACGCGTGATCAGCGGTATGCCGAGCATGCCAGCGCACACCTGCGCTCATGGTTCGTGACACCGGCGACTCGGATGAACACGAACCTGGAGTACTCGCAGGGGGTTCATGGAGTCAGCACAGGCCGGAACTACGGCATCATCGACACGCTTCACCTGGTGGAAGTTGCGCGCGCGGCGAGCATTGTCGGGCCGACGGTGCTCAGAGGGGATGCGTGGGCTGGCGTAAAGGGCTGGTTCGCCGAATACCTGCAGTGGCTGAAGACCAGCCAGAAAGGTGTAGCCGAACGCGACACACTGAATAACCATGCGGTCTGCTGGGCATTGCAGGCCGCGGAGTTTGCGAGACTGGTGGGCGACCACGAAACTCGCAATGAGGTGAGAACACAATATAAACGGCTCTTCTTACCGAACCAGATGGGAACAGATGGGAGCTTCCCAAAGGAGCTTGCGCGCACCAAACCTTACAGCTACTCGATTTTTAACTTCGATGTTCTAACGTCGTTATGCCAGTCGCTGAAGGGAGATGGGGAAGATCTGTTCGCCTTTGCACTTCCAGATGGACGAGGAGCGTGCAGGGCAGCAGCCTTTCTGTACCCATACCTGAAAGACAAGAGTGCGTGGCCGTATAAGAAGGATGTTGAGCATTTCGAGTCTCTGCCGGTGCGCTCTCCGGGGCTCCTGTTTACTGGTCTGGCTTGCAAGCAGCAGGTCTATCTTGATCTATGGAAGCGACTCAATCCGGATCCAACGGATCCCGAGATCATTCGGAACTACCCCATACGACAACCTCTGCTATGGGTCTAACCGGCAGCTTTCTCGGGGGATGCTGAGTACGGCTTGATCTTCCTTAAATCCTCGCTGAGAAGAATCGCTTCGGCGATCTCTCGCATTGACTTGCGGCGTTGGCGGCTTTCGCGCTGCATCAAACGATACGCTTCCGCCTCGTCGAGCGAGAGTTCGCGCTGCAGGACGCCTTTGGCGCGATCTACCGCTTTGCGTGTCTCAAGACGGTCCGAGAGGGCCACGTTTTCCGTTTCAAGCCGGGCGCGCTCGATCTCAGCACCCACCAGAAAACCGACGGTTGAGAGCAGCCGAACCTCCTCTTCCCTGTGCCGGTAGGAGAGCCTGTGCTGGAGGTTGATGACACCGACAACCCGGCTGGCGCACAGAATGGGTGTGCTCAAAATTGCCTCGAAGGAATCTTCCGGGACGTTCTTGAAAGGAATGAACCGTGGGTCGTCAGAAGCCTTCGATGCGATGGCAACTGGCTCGCGATGCTCGGCCACCCAGCCCGTAATTCCCTGCCCCATCTTGAGATCGAGCCGATCAATGAGGTCGGAGTGCGGGTTGCGTGAGGCGCGTAGAACCAGCTTGTCATCTTCCAGTACATAGATGAAGCAGGAGTCACACGGAATAACGGTGGTGACGAACTCGACGATTCGGTCGAGAACGATGTGCAGGGGATCGGCTGCAGCAATGCGACTGCTAATCTCATGCAGAAAGTCAATGGACTCGAGACCATCGCGGAAGCCTGCCATAGTGGAGGTGGATTCCTGTACCTTGCGGACGCGGGTGCGGCTTGATTCCGCCGTCGAAATTGACGTAGGGGATGTAGGATCCAGCGGCTGCTCTTCAGGCAGGAGGTCCGGGCCAAGAGAGACGGCGCGTTTTCGCTTTTGTTCCAGAACCTGACCGGCATATTGCGCGGCTTCGTTGACGAGGAAGCCAAGCTTTGGCCGTGACGGTTCGAAGTCCGGAGTAATGCCGTAATGGAGCAGCTCAGCCGTCGTGGTTGGACCAACAGAGATTACTGCGGTGGAACGAAGGCCACGCATGAGATCTGCTACCGAGCCCATTTGCTGGGCAACCATCATGAGGTGAATCACCTGAACGGCCGTCGTGAAGAGGATGACGTCAATGCCACTGTTGGCCACCGCATGAATGGCTTCTCGCAGGGGCTGCAGATCGTGCGGCAGCCCCCATTGATATACGGGAACCTTTATTACCTCCGCGGAACGATCCGTGAGCCCGGCCAGGAGCTCAGGATTGGAGGCACCGTATTCCTGCACTGCCACTCGAAGGGAGCCAAGCTCGTCACCAAAAGCGCGATCCATGGTAGTCAGAACCTCCGACCATGTGCTTGGTTCCGGAGCGGACGCTGCGGATTTAATGCCGAGTTCGCGCAGTGCAGCTTCAGGTTTAGGTCCGCGGGTCACGATCCGTGTTTTCCGTAGCGCATCCAAGAAGACAGTTCGATCGTGTTTGGATTGAACTGCCTCCAAGAGAGCGCGCACGCCGACACCCGTGAGGAAGAGTACGACGTCTACTTCCCCCCGCAGAAGGCGTTCCGCAAAGTCAAAGGCCGCGCGATTAGAGTCGAGCTTGATCTCGCGCATGGCAGGGACTACGAAAGGCTCTCCGCCATAGGTACGGATTAGCTTTTCAGTCTCCCTAGCCCGACGGGACTCGAGGGATAGTACCCGAAGACCGTCGAAACTCGCATGTGCCATTTGCGATCCTTGTTCGAGCAGAGTGCGTGTTATTTATCTTTTGATTGAGGGAAGGGCTGCAGAACACCATTATATCGAGCCGGTTATTTGCCTGGAGTCCGATGCTGTTTCGAATTCCAGCGGTAGATCAGCTCGAGATAACCGTAGTTCGCACCGGCGCCCGAGGGGAAGTCGGTGTGGACTACGGAGCGGCCAAACGAGTGGGCATAGTAGAGGTTAAGGGCGACTGACCGGGTAAGCTGCATGTCGGAGCTGACATCGAAGACGGTGGCGAAGCTGGTGTATCCGCCGGAGGGTCGGCCGGTATAGCCGAACACCTTGGAGTCGAAGGCGCCACCCCCTTGATACCAGAAGTCCTGGGCTGATGTGAGTTGAAGGAAGTGCAGGTCAGAGCGGAGATCGAGCTTGCTGGTGGGCTTGTCGACAAGCTGGATAAACTCCTCCCGCCGGTTCATATCGTTATAGAACGGGAATCGTGCGAATATCCGCGGGGTGGGCAGCACCTGAAAGAAGGTGTTGTGCTGGTTGTCGGTGGGCGAGCCGTCTCCTGTTGATCGAAAGAATCCACCGCGCAACCAAGGCGCAGTAGATAGGTGATCGAACCGAAGCCCGGCCTCTGCTGCTGCCGCACCCGCGCGATGACGCAGCACTCCCCATTGCCCATTCTGAAGAACGCCCCACAGAAGGATATCTAAGCTGCTTGCTCCGGTTGGAACAGAAGCGATGAGGTCAGCTCCATAGGTGCCGATGCGGATGTCCTTATGATCTGTCTGCCGAACTGCAAGTGAACGGTTATCGGTTTTCGCCACACCCGTGCGTCCGTCGCGATAGCCGAGGGCGAAGACTCGCCAAAGGGCGCGTGCATGCGCCTGTGAGCGGCTGTACGCCAGGTATTGAACATCGACATTGAGCTCGGGGTTGGCGTTCATGTTGAACACCCCTTGCGTCGGGCGGCCAGCCATTGCGGTAAGGTCCCATCGGGTGCGGCCGTAGTGAGCGTCTAATCCATCGAAGCTACGCTGGCCGTTGGAGAAACCGAAGTTGCCGATGAGCCGGTGGGAGACCCGATTCGCCTGAAGCCAGGAGATCGCCGGATTGGTAGGCTGCATCTCCTGTCCTTCGAAAAACTCAAATCGTCCGAGGCGTAGCGAGGTATCCGGCCCGCTACCGTGATAACGCACAAAGCCTTGACGGAAAGAGGCGGCCACCGGCAAGGTGTTGTTGTTCGCTGCGTAATACGTACCTCCAAGTCCAAGCTGGCCTTGTACAGTCACCGGGGAGACAGAGGATTTTGGAATGTTGAAAACGGTATTCTGCGAACCTTCCAACAGCCAATCAACCCGATGAACTCGTTGACCTACACTGAAGCGCAGCAGTTCCTCGACGTACGGATAGGTGTCTGTGTATGGAGGGTCGCTGTACCACTGTGTGGCGTCCGTGCGAAGCCGATCCATCACAGTGATTGTGACGGGTGACTCCGAGGCTGATGTAGGAACTGCAGCACGTGTGCTCTGCGCAGGCAGCGCATGGGCAAACATCGACAGGATCACACCAGACACGATGGCATTTGTCTTGCAATTCATCCCGACCTCCAAAAAGTGCAGAAAATGCGTCGACCTCACGCCGATTGCGTAACAAACCTGCGTATCGCTATGACAACGCTCTTGATTGATTTATCTGGCAAATGCCGCAGTCGCACTGTGCGATCTCGGCATCGTTCGCGGCACGTCGGGGGGCCGCGATTCGCGTGGATGGACGAGATGTACCATAGCAGTCTGGATAGAAGCAATATGTGAAGTCATGGCAATTTTCAAAAGCGGGAGCGCCCTCTTTCAGAGAACGCTCTTGCGTTTCAGAGAAGGCTTGCTTATGATCACCTCATAAGAAGCCGCCCACGAGTCTGGCTGCGCTTCAAGAGTTGAGACCCCGACCGTCTCTCTTTTCCTGACACACACGCTATATACATGCTCCGCGATGAGCTCTGATTCCATGACACCCGAGCGGGTTCATGTGTCCATACCTGCATGGCCACATGCCGACTGGGCCGATCACGACTCAATACATCGCCTCCCCAGGAGATCAGAGCATGTCTTCCATTGCCTCTCACGATTCCTCAGCGCAGCTGGTGACCAGACCGGCCGGCCCGTTCACGCCGGAGCAGACCCGATATCTGGAAGGTTTCTTCACGGCTATCGGCCAGCACTCTCCGTTCCTGGCGCACACGGCTTCCGGTCAGATAACGTGTGACCGGAGCTCCGGACTGCCGAATGCCGCGACTGCCACCGAGACATTTCATGGAACACCAGTCGAGGACCTGTGTCGTGAAGAGCGATGGAAGCACGACGAGAACCCCCTTGATGTGTGGGAGAAATTACTTGCGCATGCGAACGAGAACCGAGCACCCAGCCCAGAGGACTTATTTCGTTTCAAGTTCCATGGTTTGTTCTACGTTGCACCGGCACAGGACTCTTTCATGCTTCGGCTGCGCGTTCCCGGTTGCTTGCTTACGTCATACCAGATGCACGGACTCGCCGAAATCGCAGAAGACTGGGGCTCAGGACGGGCTGATGTAACGACGCGCGCCAACCTGCAGATCCGCGAATTTCAGCCTCGCAACATCGTGAACGTGTTGACTAAACTGCAGCGGCTTGGACTAAGCTCACGCGGCTCCGGTGCTGACAACGTCCGCAACATTACCGCTTCTCCGATCAGCGGTCTCGACCCGGAGGAACTTATCGATGTCCTTCCATATGCCGAAGCCCTGAACCATTACATCCTGAACTCGCGCGATCTGTACGGGCTGCCTCGCAAGTTCAACGTTGCGTTCGACGGGGGTGGGGCAATCTCCGTGGTCGCGGACACCAACGACATCGGCTTTATTGCTGTCCGGGTTGAGGAAGGCAGGCAGTTACCTCCGGGCATTTATTTCCGTGTAATGCTCTGCGGTATCACGGGGCACCGGCAGTTCGCCAGGGATTGTGGGGTTCTCATCCATCCGCACGAGGCGGTAGCGGTCGCTGCCGCGATGATTCGCGTGTTCTCAGATCATGGCGATAGGACGGATCGTAAGAAGGCCCGGCTGAAGTACCTCGTCGATAGCTGGGGCGTGGAGAAGTTTCTTTCAGAGACGGAGGGACGCCTCGCGTTTCCCCTCGTGCGATTTCCTGAGGCCGACTGTGCTCCACGCAAGCCTATTGATCGCACCGCACACATAGGCGTGCACCCGCAGGTCCAACCTGGTCTGAACTACATCGGCGTTTCCGTACCGGTCGGCAAACTGCCGGTAGCACAGATGCGGGCGCTGGCCGAGATTGCTGACGGGTTTGGCAACGGAGAACTTCGCCTGAGTGTCTGGCAGAACGTAATCGTCCCGAATATTCCGGCGGATCGGCTAAACGATGCCCAGTTGGCGCTCTCCGAGGCAGGGCTCGCATCCCAAGCGGGACCAGTACTCACCGGTACAGTTGCCTGCACGGGAAACAAGGGGTGCCGTTTTGCTGCGACAGACACGAAGACGCACGCCGTTGCGCTCGCAAACCACCTGGATTCTCATTTCCGCGTTCTTCAGCCGCTGAATCTCCATGTCACGGGATGTCCGCATTCCTGCGCGCAACACTATATCGGCGATGTCGGACTGCTGGGTACCAAAGTAAACGGGGAGGAAGGTTATCAAGTTAGTCTGGGCGGCGGTTCCGATCAAGACCAAGGGCTCGCACGCGAGTTGATCCCAGCCATGCGCTTCACGGACCTCGTCCCAAAGCTCGACAACCTGTTCCATGCGTTCGAAGTACACCGAGGCGGCGAGCAAGAGACCTTTCTCGCATTCACCCGTCGCCATTCGATTGAAGAACTGCACGCCTTCACAAACGATACCGTCAAGGAGAGCTGATACATGTCCCTGATTCCTTTCATTCCTGAGACGGCGCCCTTCTCTGAGGAGCAGCGCGCTTGGCTGAATGGCTTCCTGGCCGGCGTGTTCTCCGGCACGCAGGAACAACGGGCTGCAGACCCGCCGCCGTCACTGAAAATCGCTGTGCTGTACGCGACACAATCGGGTACGGCCGAAGGACTTGCGCGGAAGGTCGTGAAGGATTTGAAGGCGAGAGGCCACGTGGTGTCGCTCGCCTCTCTTGAGGGCTACACTCCTGCGGCTCTTGCTGAAGAACGATACGCGATCTTGATCGCGAGCACATACGGAGACGGCGACCCGCCGGATTGCGCACAGCCGTTTTATCAGCAGCTCTGCATTGAGCGATTCCCACGTCTTCAGGATTTGTCCTATTCCGTACTAGCCATCGGCGACTCGCATTACGAGAGCTTCTGCAAGTTTGGAGCGGATTTGGATACCAGGTTAGCCGCACTGGGTGCGGTCCGGATGTCGCAGAGAGTAGATTGTGACGTCAATCTTGAGGAGTCTTTTGCCTCCTGGAAGTCTGCCCTGTATGCGCGGCTGGATCAGATCGTTGCGAATCGTCCAGCGCGGAACGTTCCTTTGCGCCGAGCCGCGGAGGTATCGGGTCAGGCTACCGGTTCTCCAAGCCAGCCGGTCTCGGCGACTTATTCCCGCGAGAACCCATTCCTCGCCCCAGTGGTCGACAAACGGCCGCTGACCTCAAGCGATTCGAGCAAGCTCACTATGCACGTGACGTTCTCGGTCGCGGACTCGGACCTGCAATATCAGGCAGGAGACGCATGCGCTGTACTCCCCCAAAATGACGCGCGTCTGGTCGATGAGATTATTCGCACACTGAACTTTACTCCACAGGTCCCGGTTGAGTTGCCTAAGCACGGGACCGTCACTCTTGCAGACGCACTGACACATCACCTCCAGATCACTCGAGTGACTCGCAAGATGGTTGAGGCGTACGCCACCATCGGTAACTGCGAAACCCTGTTCGGACTACTTTCCCCGGACCAGCATCAGCCACTCGAGAAGTACACCTGGGACCGTGGCTTGATTGACCTGATCAATGACTATCCTGGCGTGTTGCACAGCCCCGCTGATCTCGTCGCCATGCTTCCAAAGCTCGCGCCTCGGCTATATTCGATTTCCTCGAGTCCCCTGGCACATACGGGCGAGATCCACACCACCATCGCCGTAGTTCGGTACCATGCACACGACCGCGAACGTGGTGGCGTCTGTTCCACCCTTCTCGCGGACCGCACGCCGCTCGGCGAGCGACGGCCGATTTATATCCAGCCGAATAAGAAGTTCCGCCTCCCCGCTGACCCGAACACTCCCATGATCATGATCGGTCCGGGTACCGGGATTGCACCGTTCCGAGGATTTTTGCATGAGCGCCGCGAGCTTGGGGCACAAGGCAAGAACTGGCTGTTCTTCGGAGAACGCAGTGCTGCTACCGACTTTCTCTACCGGGAGGAGTTCGAATCGATGCTCCGAGACGGACACATCGCACGACTGGATACAGCTTTCTCCCGGGACCAGGAGGAAAAAGTGTATGTGCAGAACCGGATGGAAGAACGCTCTGCCCAGCTGTGGAATTGGCTCCAGAACGGAGCCTCGCTCTACGTATGTGGCGATGCAACCCGCATGGCTAAAGACGTAGATCGCGCCCTCCATCACATCGTTCAAGAAGAAGGCTCAATGGATGCTGACGCGGCACAGGGTTATATCCAGACACTGAAAGACGAGCACCGCTATCACCGTGACGTGTACTGATAGGAGATCTAGCTTGGCGCTACCGCTTTATGAACGCGCATTGAATCAGGGCAGCTACGGCCTGGTCCGGTTGACTCCGGACCGCGGTGTCGATGATGCACCAAGAACAGCAGCCGTGGAGGAGGTGCCCTCTCTGCTTCCCTCCCGACCCCTGTCGCCGGGAGAGCAATACCGATTTCACTTCAACATGACGCGGTGTATCGGCTGTCGATCCTGCGAAGTGGCTTGCAACGAGCAGAATGGTAATCCGGCAGATATCCAATGGAGGCGCGTGGGTGAGATAGAAGGGGGAACGTATCCCAATACCCTGCGTCACTATCTTTCGATGGGTTGCAATCACTGCCTTGACGCTGAGTGTCTGAAGGGCTGCCCGGTTGACGCATACACGAAAGACCCGACCACAGGCATTGTGCTGCACTCTACGGATGCCTGCATCGGATGCCAGTATTGCGTTTGGAACTGCCCATACAGTGTGCCTCAGTTCAATCCGGAACGAGGAGTAGTTGGGAAATGCGACATGTGCAAAGGCCGTCTTGACCACGGCCTGGAACCCGCCTGTGTTAACGCGTGCCCTGAAGCTGCGATCGAGATCGAGATCGTAAATACAGCGGAGTGGAGGAACAACTTTTCCACCGCGGAGAGTCC
>Ga0157369_10007669_pt1 | contig 12417 bp, 10 predicted proteins | sample C25metaG_FD_113461 | JGI IMG/M metagenome (GOLD analysis project Ga0157369, IMG submission 113461) | Corn rhizosphere microbial communities from Kellogg Biological Station, Michigan, USA - C2-5 metaG | ecosystem: Host-associated > Plants > Roots > Rhizosphere > Soil | place: USA: Michigan...
ATAATCTACACGTTACTTCTGTCGGCGTTCATTGCTCTGTCGTCATTAGTGATCGGTTTTGCGGGCGCATTGTGGGTCGATCATCTCTATACATCCGCCGCAACGGTTCGTGCACAGCTAATGTACGTAGGTGCCGATAGTAGTACGGAGTTTCATTTATTTGGTTTTTGGTGGCAAGCGTTATTGCTCGTAATCGCTCTCGTGATCGCGGCGGGATTAACCAGTATGCTGTTGCCGCTTGCGCGTAATCTAGCACGTAATCCAATTCGTGACATGCGTGACGAGTAAAAGGTGAAATAGGTACAATAATTAGCACTCTTGACAGTAGAGTGCTAATTTTTTACAATCAAGATATTGGCAATCTCATCACTTGAGTGCTAAAATAGGAATATACGAATTTGATATATAGACAACAAATGGAGGAAAACTATGGGTAAAATTATCGGAATTGACCTTGGAACTACCAACAGCGCTTTTGCGTACATGGTAGCCGGCAAGCCAGAAGTTATCGCAAACGCTGAAGGTAACCGTACGACACCATCAGTCGTCGCTATTAATAAAAGCGGCGAACGTTTGGTGGGACAGGTCGCACAGCGCCAGCGTGTAACAAATGCTAAAAACACTATTTATGGTGTAAAGCGTTTAATTGGTCGCAAGTTTAGCGACAAAGAAGTTCAAAAAGACCACGACATTATGCCATACGAAATCGTCAAAAAAGACGGTGGCGTCGCGGTTAAGATGGGCGACAAAGAATACTCACCGGAAGAAGTTTCAGCAATGATTCTTTCAAAGATCAAGGCAGACGCCGAAGCATTCTTGGGCGAAAAAGTCACCGAAGCGGTCATTACCGTTCCTGCGTATTTCGATGACTCTCAGCGTCAAGCAACCAAAGACGCTGGTAAGATTGCTGGTCTTGAAGTAAAGCGTATTATTAACGAGCCGACTGCAGCGGCGCTTGCCTATGGTCTGGATAGTAAAAAAGACGAAAAGATCGCTGTATTCGACCTTGGTGGTGGTACATTCGATGTATCTATCCTTGATCTCGGTGACGGGGTCTTCGAAGTTCGTTCAACTAATGGCGATACACACCTTGGTGGTGAAGACTTTGATAACCGTATCGTGAACCACTTCCTTGATGTCTTTAAGAACCAAGAAGGCATCGATCTTAAATCTGACAAGGCTGCAATGCAACGTCTCAAAGACGAAGCTGAAAAAGCCAAGAAAGAATTGTCTTCAACAACTGAATACGAAATCAATCTTCCATTCCTTACGGCTGATGCCGATGGTCCAAAGCATTTCGAGTATAAACTTACTCGCAGCAAGCTCGAAGAATTAGTCGCTGACCTTATCGATCGTCTTGCCGAGCCAGTTGAAAAAGCACTCAAAGATGCTGATGTGAAGGCTAGTGATATCGACGAGATCGTTCTTGTTGGTGGTATGACACGCATGCCTGCAGTGGTTGAAAAGGTGAAAGCTATCTTCGGTAAAGAACCACTCAAGGGTGTTAACCCAGACGAGGTTGTGGCTGTTGGTGCAGCGATCCAAGGCGGCGTACTAGCTGGTGATGTTAAGGACGTACTGCTCCTTGATGTAACCCCACTATCACTTGGTATCGAAACGATGGGTGGTGTCACAACAAAACTCATCGATCGCAACAGTACAATTCCAACTAGCAAGTCTGAAACATTCTCAACAGCTGCTGACAATCAGCCACAAGTTGAAATCCATGTCCTTCAGGGCGAACGCGAAATGTCATCTGACAACAAATCATTAGGTCGATTTACGCTTGATGGTATCGCACCAGCCCCACGCGGTGTACCGCAAATCGAGGTTACTTTTGACCTTGATGCCAACGGCATTTTGAATGTTACTGCCAAGGACAAGGGTACTGGTAAAGAGCAGAAAATTACTATTTCTGATAGTGGTAACCTTTCGAAAGAGGATATTGAAAAAGCAGCCAAAGAAGCTGAAGCGCACGCAGAAGAAGACAAGAAAAAGCGTGAAGCTGTCGATGCTCGTAATACATTAGAAAATGCTATCTACCAGGCCGAAAAGATGCCAAATGAATACAAAGACAAGATCAGTGATGAAGATAAAAAAGTTATCGCTGATGCTGTTGAAGAAGCCAAGAAGCATAAAGATTCTAACGACAAAGAAGAGCTTGAGGCAGCTGGCAAAGAACTGCTTGAAAAGATTCAAACGATTGGCGCCAAGTTATACGAAGCGGCTGCCAAAGACGAATCTGAGTCAACAGATGAAAAATCTGATGACAAAAAAGACGAGCCTGTTGAAGGCGAAGTTATCGACGATAAAGACAAGAAGTAGCCTCGCATAAAGTGAAGATAGTCAGCGTAGTGCTGGCTATTTTTATGCACTCAAAAAAGAGAAAGCCCCGCAGCTGGCTGCTGCGGGGTAAAGGATTTATCAAGCAGAAATCTCGATGAATCCAGAGCGATTACGGCCCTTGTAATAGCCGGTGAAGCGACTTGCATTGAGGTAGCCGGAGATGATGAGTGAGTCACCTGATCCATCTTCGTGCTCCACGCCAGTAATATGGGGAGTCAACACCAGCCATGGGCCAGTGGCATTTGTGAATCTGATGTCCGTCGTGAATCTCACGGGGACGGTTGCGTTCATCTTATCTGCGGAGTACTTTGCGGCATCCCAGATGCGATCAACGGTCGGACCGTCGGTAATCGTGTATCGCTGCTTATTCTTGGTCGACATCCGTCGTACCCTTCTGCGTGCCAATGTGAGCCTGGCATCCTGCTCGTTATTTGTAAATTGCTCTACAAACCTCCTGCATCCACATTGTTTATATTATAACAAAAATATACACAAAAGTCAATACGGGCGCTTACGCTATGTATATTGCAAAATGGCAATGGCAGTGAAGAGTCTTAAACTTTTCATATATAAGCAAAAACGGTATACTAAAGACACTAAATGGGCGGCAACTTATACAATATGAAAACCAATAGACAATCAGGCTTCACGATCGTTGAACTTCTAGTCGTGATTGTTGTTATTGGAATTTTGGCGGCGATTACCATTGTGGCTTTTAATGGTATTCAGAATCGTGCAAGAGATACTGAGCGTAAGAGCGATGTGGCGGCTATCGTCAGGGCTCTTAATCTCTACAATATCGACAATGGCGATTATGCCGAAGCGGGCTGTGGCAATAACGGTACGGGATATATGGCATCAGATTATGATGGGGCGGGACCACTCAAGCCACTTATGCAGTGCTTGACCGATGGAAAATACCTCTCACAGGCTCTCGTTGATCCGTCGGGTTCGCTGAGCTGTAGTGGATTAACGTGTCATACCTATATGAAGGCGAGTTGCTCGACAGGTACTTATCCAGGAACGTATGTGTACGCAAACTTAGACACTCTTCCGCAATTAGGTACAGAGGCAGACGCCACTTGCCAGCCCAGCTGGGATACGTCTTACGGCGTGAACTATGTCATCAAGGTTAACTAGCGTATCTTGCTTGTGTTTAGCTCCTTGAACGGGTACAGTAATAGGAATGGAAAACATACAAACTGAACTTGCCAAGATTTTTAAAGGTGAACTTGATACCACCGCAGAAACACTCGATTTTTACAGTCACGACGCTAGCTTATTCGAACTACGCCCACAGGTAGTTGCCTTTCCTAAAGATGCCGACGACATCAAGGCGGCTGTTAACTTTGTTAATCAGCATAAAGCCGAAAATCCTGAACTAAATATCACTCCACGCTCTCGTGGTACCGATATGTCTGGTGGCGCAATCGGTCAATCAATCGTGCTTGATATTAGCAAACACATGAATGCACTTCACGAAGTAACGCCAACGACCGCGCATGTTCAGCCAGGTATGATGTTCAAAGATTTTGATATTAAAACAATCGAACAGGGAAGTATTTTACCTAGCTATCCAGCCAGCCGTGATCTTGCATCAGTGGGTGGCATGGTCAGTAATAACTCTGGCGGTGAAAAGTCACTGCAGTACGGCAAAACCGACAACTTCGTTACTGAACTTAGTATGGTGCTCAGTGACGGCAATGAATATGTCGTTAAACCTCTTAACCGCGATGAGCTAAATGCAAAGATGAGCCAAGATGATTTTGAAGGCAACCTCTATCGCCAGACATTTGAATTGCTTGATAAAAATTATGATGAAATTCTAGCAGCAGCTCCACGGGTAAGTAAAGACTCGACTGGTTATCACCTTTGGAATATCTGGAACCGCGATACTGGTATTTTCGACCTGACAAAATTATTCGTTGGAGCTCAGGGAACCCTAGGCATCACGACTGATATTAAGGTGAATCTAGTCACCAAGCCAGCTCACTCGGGTACTTTGGTTTGCTATATGCGTGATATTAACCAGTTAGGCGAAGTGATCCCGGCAGTCTTAGCACACAAGCCTGCAACCTTTGAAAGCTTTGATGATAATACACTATGGTTAAGTTTCAAGTTCTTTTTTGCCTTTATTAAAAAACTAGGATTTTGGTCATGGATTAAATTGGCCTTGCAGCTGATCCCTGACGGCCTCGTTTTAATCAAAGGTGTGCCACAACTAATTCTGTTAATTGAGTTTACCGGTGATAGTGTTGATGAAGTAAAACACAAGATTCACACAACCAGACTTGATCTTGAAAAGTTCAATTTTACGTACATGGAAGAAGATGAAACTGAAGCCAAGTCGCGCAAGTTCTGGTTGATGCGTCGTGAGAGCTTTAACTTGCTTCGTAGTAAAGTTAAGGATAAACACACTGCACCGTTTATTGATGATTTTGTAGTACCACCAGCACGCCTGACGGAATTCCTGCCAAAACTCCGCGTGATTATCAAGAAATATAATCTACTCGCAACGATCGCCGGGCACATGGGCGATGGTAACTTCCACGTGATCCCACTGATGAAAATCGAAGATCCAAAAGAACGCGCCAAATTAGAGCCAGCCATGAAAGAAGTGAACGACTTGGTGATCAGCTATGGTGGTTCTGTATCAGGCGAGCACAATGACGGTATGATACGTGGCCCATGGCTCAAAGAAATGTACAGTCCAAATGTTCTTGGGTATATGAAAGAAGTGAAACATCTTTACGATCCAAAGAATATTTTCAATCCACACAAAAAGACCGATGCGGATTGGGACTTTAGTTTCAGCAACATTCGTAAAAACTTTTAATAGTAGGGTTTAGTTACATGAATCAAGAGCCCAACCAGTATAGCCCCCAAGATCCAATGTCTTTGCAGGCATCTGTCGCATCACTTAGTTCTGTAGCGTCAGAGTCTGTTGTGCCGAAAAAACGAAATACGCTTGCCGTGTGGACACTAATTGTTAATATTGCTAATTACGGTTTACCATTGCTTGCGGCGATACTGTATTTTTCTGGTATCGCTACTGGCGCGATTGACTTGAATGATATGGGTGTGGGCATCTTACTCACCCTGGCTATCTTTGCCTTTCTTGGCTTTATGTCATTTGTGAGTGTCGCAACATTAGTATTAGATATTTTGTATTTGGTAAAAGGAAAGCCAAAGGGCAAGGCTAGGGTTTGGGTAATTATTTCACTGGCCATCTACGGCCTAGTTACGCTAGCTGGCGTTGGCTTGTCTGTCTACCTTATGTTGCAGCAGCCATACTAGAGTTTATGGCTAGCACTCTTGTATATCGAGTGCTAGTTTTATACAATGAATAGTAGATGAGTAAACGTGATTACTATGAAGTGCTGGGCGTCGATAAGGGTGCATCAGCCGATGAAATAAAAAAGGCCTTCCGCAAGGCTGCAGTTCAACATCACCCTGATAAAGAAGGTGGTGATGAAACCAAGTTCAAAGAAATTAATGAAGCCTACGAAGTATTAAAAGACCAGCAGAAACGTCAGCGCTATGATCAGTTTGGTCATGCTGGTGTTGGTGGTAATGGTGGTGGTTACGGTGGCGGCAATCCATTTGAAGGCTTTGGTGGTCAAAACGTTCACTTCGATTTTGGTGATGGCGGCTTGGGCGATATTTTTGGGCAATTCTTTGGTGGTGGCGCTGGCCAGCAGCAACGTGGTCCAAAGCGCGGTCGTGACGTCGAGACAAGCTTGACGCTCACATTTGAACAAGCTGTCTTTGGCGTCGAACAAGATCTTAGTCTAGATATGGACGACGAATGTAGTCATTGTAAAGGTACAACCGTCGAACCTGGCCATAGTATGAAAACATGCCCAACCTGTAAAGGTGCTGGTCAACAGACTCGGGTTATGAACACGATCTTTGGTCAGATCCAGCAAGCAGTTACCTGTGAAACCTGTCGTGGTGCGGGTAAAGTGCCAGAAGTCGTTTGTTCGGTCTGTAAAGGTAAGGGCACTGAACGCCGTAAACAGAAAATCACACTTAAGGTTCCTGCCGGTATTGATGATGGGGCGACGATACGTCTTAAAGAGCGCGGCGAAGCAATTGGTGGTGGCGCACGTGGTGATTTGTATGTACATATCCGTGTCAAAGCCCATAAAAAGTTCACTCGTGAAGGCGACATTATCTTGTCCGAAGAGCACGTCAATATGATCGATGCCGCCCTTGGCACTGAAATTGATGTCGAAACTGTTGATGGTATGGTGCGCATGAAAGTTCCTGCCGGCACACAAAGCGGTACTGACTTTAAATTGACAGGACATGGTGTTCCACACCTGCGCAGCACGACACGCGGCTCGCAAATCGTCAGCGTTATTGTCGACACTCCGACCAAACTAACAAAAAAGCAAAAAGAACTACTCGAACAGTTCGATAGCAAAAAACGCTCCCTGTTTTAGCTCTAGCTTTATCCCTTTGCTTGGGATAAGATAAGTGTAAGTTTAAGGGGAGAGTTACATGGCTTGGTTTTGGTTTTTGGTGTGCATTGGGTTATTAATTGCTTTAACGACACGCCGCCAACCTGGCAATGATGATACGTATGCCCAAGGTTATTGGGACGGATATCGAGCTTTTGGTGCTAAGTTGCAAGAGCGTATAGCGGCCAAGCGTATCAATGCCACTTCACTTCAGGAATTAATCGACGAAGGGCAAGCGGGTGATACTACTCAAACTAACCTAACGCCAGAGCAAGTGTTTATGGAAGACACCTATGGCGTGACCCAGCCAGCAGAGGTAGGTGAGCAGCCGGCTAGTGTTGACTGGTCGTATCCTGCAGATGGGCTTGAGGCTACGAATGCGAATGCCTATATACCCGTAGAACTTACGGCCGAGCAGAAGGCCCAGCGCTCGCTTCGTAATCTTAACGTTATTCTCTATGCCGCTAGTTTCTTGCTGGTTGCGGCTGGAGCGCTGTTCGTATCGTCGTCATCTTCATCAATCGTAAAATTAATCGGCGTTGCCGTTATTATTGCGCTATTCTACGGCGTTGGATTTGGTGTTTATTTAAAAAGCCAGCGCCTGCGGCCAGCGGCTTTGGCATTTTTAGGAACGGGCCTTGCGCTGATTCCATTTGCGGGTTTTGCCTTGCAGCAATACACCGACCTAAGTGCGAGTCAATCATGGGCAATTACATCGGTCATTGGACTAATTGCCTACTTTGCCGTCGCCATCCGTCTGCGCAGCCAGCTTGTTTCGTATCTGACAATGGCCTTTGTTTTGTCACTGGCTGGTGCAATGACCGCAATGGGTACCAAGCTAATTATTTGGCAGTTTGTGACATTGATTAGCGTTTCATTGATCGCAAGTTTACTGGCGCGTCTTGCGCCAAAATGGGTACCGCAGGTTCTGAGCGAGCCAATTGAGCGGACAGGACAAGTTGTAACGCCGGTTGCATTGGTTGCGAGCTTATTCTTGTTTGACACACTACTACTGATTGATTATGAGATTGTCTTTGCGCTCGCCACGTTGCAGTATGTTGTCGCATGGTTGCAGACACGTGATATCGTTTACGAAACAACCATCCGTTTGTTGTCATACGTTGTATTGACCCTAATCACTTGGGACATATTTAACGCCAACGCGGCATCTGCCGCATTTACGATGGCGTTACTGCTAACGTTCCAGCATGCGTACTCACTGTTGATGGCACCACGAATCGGCCGCATGGTGCGCGAAAGTACATGGGTCACCTGTTTGTTTATCGTCCAGTTCTTCTTGTTTATTTTCTGGCTAAACGATTCGCAGGCTGCATTGTTTAATACAATTACACTGTCAGTGATTGGGCTGACAAGCTTGGCGGCGGCATGGCGTCTGCGCTCAGTCGCAATGGGATATATTGGACTGTTTGTTTCAGTCGTACTGCCATTTATTGTTGTGCGCGACCTGTTCGTCGAGAGCCTTCCATGGTGGTTACTAACCGCATGGTTTGGTGTTGCTGCCATCGCAGCGTTACTGTTGTATCGTCAGTTCCGCACACGCTCAAGTAGCCTTCGTGTATTTGCGACACTGGCCTACATTAGCTATGGATCACTTGCGCTAATCACATCTTGGATTAATGGGGGATCGGGACTGGTTGCTGCTACGAGTATTGGCCTAGCAGTATTTGCATTGGCTGCATCATACCTCGCAAAGGTAACGTATGCCGAGCTTGCGACACCAGTCCTACTTCTCCTGGGGGTGATATCGCTAAGTCAGGCTTTGGCAATTAGTACACCATGGCAGTATGTCTTTGTTGGTGGAGTAACGGCCGTCGTTCTTTGGTGTATGACATTGGTGCATGGTTACTTGAGGCAAAGTGAACGTCAAGCATTGACGCTGACTTCTGCGCAAGCAGCCCTACTAGTCTGTGCGGGTGTTGTCGTGGGTGGTGATGAACTGGCTAACAAGATTGTCTTTATCGTGATGATGACGGCAGCCTTCGTATCACTAGCTTTGCGTTGGCGTTACGGGACGAATGCTGTGCTGAGTGCTATCTTTACTTGCTCATATCCACTGTATTTCTTTGCGGCTCTTTGTGTAGGGTTATTCATTCACACTGATTGGGTCGCGGCTGCAACTGGCCTGGGCGTTGTCTTGTTTGTTTTGTCGTCATATATCGAACGACAGGCCTATATTCAAACGGCAAGCGTGGTCCTGACAGTCATCACTCTTAGTCTTCTCACGTCGCGTATAGGTATACCATCGCATTGGGCGGCACTATTTACCTTTGGTGGTTCAGCTTTGCTATTTTATGCAGCGACCGGACTACACATTGCCTACAAGCAAGCCGAGCGCCAGCTCATTATGGCGTCGGCTGGGCAAGTAACGTTATTCATGATTATTTTCGGGGCTGCATCTGGGAACTACGCGGTAACCTTAACATCGTTTATTATTCTGATCGTCTGGGTGATGCTCTCTCTGGCGCTGCGTTGGTGGTGCCGTGATCGTTCGCCAAAATACGCGACATTATTTGCGATATCATATCCGGTGTATTATGCCGGCGCGCTCTTACTTCTCGGTTTGCTTAATCCTGTCTGGAGTGTCATTGCCTTTACGCTTGGGGTCGTGATTTTCTGGGTGGCATCATATACTGAACGTTCACCATGGATTGTTATAATCGGAAACGTCTTTGCTACGATCGCTGTTTTCCGATTTTGGCTATGGGCTGACTTTGATAGTAATTGGTTGATGCTGGGCTCTGCATGGATATTAGCCGCACTCTTTTACTTTGGCTACTGGGTGCTTGCAGGGCTCCGGGACGCATGGCGAAGTCGTGCACTGCTATGGTCAACGTGGTCTATTTTAGGCTTTGCAGCGATTGCTCATTTACTTTCGGGTACATTGGAGTTGGCGACAGGCGCGACGATCGTTGCCTTTGCACTGACACTAGGAGTTGAAGGTTGGCGTACGCAGCGACGCGGGCTAGTCGAGGCGGCCGTTTATGTCGCAACATTTGGTATGCAGCGTATTGTTGAACTGCTGCTACCGGAACTAAATGTTGTTGCCTACGCTCACTGGTGGGCGATAACGATCGCCATGGTCGCATTTGTATCCTCGACAGCAAAACAAACACGTTTGATTATTGCCATGAGTCTCGTGACACTTTCGTCAGGAATATTCGCACTTGCCGAAGGCGGTTATTACCAGTTGCTATTCTTGATCGAGCATCTGACATTGCTCGTTGCTGGCGCTTTGTTATCAAAGAGCTGGGCGATCTGGTGGGGAATTGGCGCCTCAACTATCGCCATCCTCTATTTCCTTCGCGAATACACGTTCTTGTGGCTTGGATTCTTGGGATTATTGATGATTGGCATTGTTGTTTGGCGCTTGCTACGCGGTGGCAACTCGCACGCTAATTAGTGTATATTACTAGGTATGAATGACATTGTTCGTCCGGCTCGGCTAGCTGATAGCCAGGCGATGTATGCAATTAAAATCGCGGCCCATGCCGGGGATTTATACCTCTCCTTAATTCCATACGCTTACCTAGATAAATTCCTAGAACACTATACGCAGTCAAGAGAGCGTGAAGGGCGATTTTATGCAAAGCTAGAAAAAATGCTCAATGATAAATCAACGTACGTGTATATCATCGAACGAGCAGGTCAAGTTGGCGGTTATATGATGGCACGCCAAAATGTATCGAAAACCAAATGGCACCTCGATAGTTTATTTGTAGACCCCGTCTTGCAAGGAGGTGGGTTAGGGAGTCAGCTGCTCGGATATTTTTTGGCACAGATCGAATCACCGTGTGAACTATTGGTCATAAATAGCAACAAAGCCGCTATACGTTTATATGAAAAATATGGGTTTAAAGTAGTAGACCATGAGGCTGGTTTTTATTACGGCGCTGCGCTCGTCAAGATGGAGCGCCTATTGACATAAGAATTATATAATGTTAATATAATACAATATTATGAACAAAATCACACTAGGACATATCGAGACTGTCGGGATCCCTACGCTAGGGATCGATGCTGTTATTGCCAAAGTAGATACTGGTGCTTTTTCGGGTGCCTTGCATTGTACTAATATCCATCTCAGTGCAGACGGTACGACACTTAGTTTTGATCCGATGGGTGATAAAAAGCTTCGTACTAAAACAACTGACTTTACAAAATTGATGGTGCGTAGCGCCAGTGGACATATGTCCGAGCGATTTCGTATTCCAGTCGATATTACCATTCACGGCGTGCTATATGCTGCTACAATTGGCCTGACGGATAGATCCGACATGGACCGTGAAATGCTGCTAGGGAGACGTTTCCTACGCGAGCATAATATGGCAGTCGACGTAACAATAAATGGTGAGCATGATACTGAATGGAAGCGAGTAAACACATGAAAATTGCAATTTTATCAAATGGTCCTGGCAACTATTCAACGAAGCGTTTAAAAGAGGTTGCTCTTGCTCGTGGTCATGAAGTTACTGTCGTTAAATACCGTGAATGCTATGCATCAATCGAAAAAAATAACCCGACCGTTAGCTATAAAGGTGAAGACCTTGCGCAGTTTGATGCGATTATTCCACGTATTGCCGCTAACATGACTCGTTACGGTACGGCTATCGTGCGTCAATTAGAGATGCAGGGTGTCTATACACTCTCTAGCTCAATCGCGATTAACCGTTCACGCGATAAATTGCGTAGTTCACAGCTCCTTGCTAAGGCGGGTGTTGGTATTCCAAAGACTGTCTTTTCGCGTAACTCTACTGACATTGATGACTTGATTGAAAAACTTGGTGGTACACCGGTTATTATCAAGCTTGCCCGTGGTACGCATGGTAACGGCGTGGTGTTAGCTGAATCTAAAAAGGCTGCTAAATCAGTACTGCAGGCTTTCTACCTGACTAATGATGACGGTACTAATGTGTTGTTACAGGAATTCGTCAAAGAATCAGCCGGTACAGACATTCGTGTATTTGTTGTTGGTGGTCGTGTGGTTGCTAGTATGAAGCGCCAGAGTCTTGATGATGATTTTCGTTCAAACCTCCACAAGGGTGGCGAAGGTACGGTTGTAAAACTAACCGAAGAGGAGCGTAAGATGGCCGTTAAAGCTGCTCGCGCTATGGGACTTAACCTTGCCGGTGTTGATATGATGCGTTCGGAACGCGGACCGTTAGTGCTAGAAGTTAATGCCAGCCCAGGCTTTGGTATTGAAAAGGTAACTGGCCGTGATGTGGCCACGCCAATTATCGAATATGTTGAAATGAACGCCAAGCGTCGCAACAAAAAAGACAAAGTCGGTGCCTAGATACCGTTTATCCTTATCAGTGCTATAATGTCTCTATGACAGGACAGGGCAGATAGATGAGTCTACAAAAAGATCGTCTTTCTTGGGCGTTTATTGGACTTGGGTTGGCAGTCATAGGAGTGACGGCTTATTTTGTTTTGCTACCGCAACTACGCCCGCAATTAACCCTTCGTCTTGGTGATGGCGTGTTTGACGCTATCGTTGTGCGACCGAGCCATAATGAAACGTATGACTTGAGCGTGCATCACCTTCGAGAAAACCAAGCAGTTTTGCATATCTATGACAACAATG
>Ga0157369_10007672_pt1 | contig 12417 bp, 8 predicted proteins | sample C25metaG_FD_113461 | JGI IMG/M metagenome (GOLD analysis project Ga0157369, IMG submission 113461) | Corn rhizosphere microbial communities from Kellogg Biological Station, Michigan, USA - C2-5 metaG | ecosystem: Host-associated > Plants > Roots > Rhizosphere > Soil | place: USA: Michigan...
ACGGATGCGCTGAAGCGGATCTTGCGCCGGAAATCCTCGTCCAGCACCTCGTAATCGGACGCACTCACCTGATCCTCCCCGGCTTTGACGCCTCTTTAGCGCAATTGCCGAAAGGCTAAAGGGTATGGAGCGCCTCCCGGGGGCGGCGCTCCATACCCTCCCGCCTCGGGGCTGGGGCGAGTTCAGGACCCTAGTTTCGGAACCAACTGCGGCGGCGCATCAGTGTCCCGGCGCAGGCAAGGCAGCCGACCGTCAACATCCAGAATGCCAGCGCCGGCGCGGTGGTGACGACGGTCGCGTGGGCATCAGTCCGCGTCCCGTTTCCGGAGAAGGTATGCACGAACCGCTTCCAGCCGACGCCGTTCGCGGTCTCCTCGGGATTGGCGACCGCGGCTGCGTCGATTCTGTCCTGCTTTGCCCTGGTCGGGCCGACCTGAGCGGTATTGATGGCGTGATCGGGCTTTTCCTGACCGGCAAGATCGATCGCGGTCGGGATTGGGGCAGCGATCGCAAAAGCGAAAAAGGCGAGGGCGGTCGCGCGCATCGGTGTCGAATTCCTTGAGCGGATTGGAAAAGGAAGACCCCAATATGTGCCCGCTTATTCCCCCATGGTTCAGCGGCGACGAGACCTGGGGGTTTGGGCCGCGTTGCCCCGCCCGTCGCCACGTGCGGGAAAGGCAACCGGAATATCCCCAATCAGGCCAAGCCCAGGTTCTGGACTCTGATTTCGGGGAATTCATGCGGCATGTGTCCGCGCACGCTGATCGGCGCGAACGATGCGCGATATTGTTGGGGCGTCATCCCGGTCGCGCGTCGGAACAGGCAGCGGAAGAACGCGAGGTCGCAATAGCCGACCGACGTGGCCACTGTCTGGACCGGGAGACCTTCATGCTCCAGCATCGCTTTGGCGGCTTCGATCCGCAGTGCCTGAAGGTAGGCGGCGGGAAGCTTGCCGGTGGCGGCCTTGAAATGGCGCACGAAGGTGCGCTCGCTCATACAGGCGCGTGCCGCCATCGACTGGGTGGAGATTTCGTCCCGGAAATTCTCCTGCAGATAAGCCTCGATCGCGCGGATGCGGCTATCGTCATGCGCTTGCGATATCGGAAGCACGGCGTAGCCCGACTGGCGCTCGTGCAGGCGTGGCATCGGCAGCAGCAGGGCTTTTGCCGTGTGCAGCGCCACCTCGTGTCCGCAGAATTTCTCGACCAGATAGAGACTGATGTCGATCGCGCTGCCGACGCCGCCGCTGCACAGGACACGCTGGTCCTCGGTCACGAAATATTCCGGGTGCCAACGCACGCGTGGGAAGCGCGTCGCCATATTGCTGGCCACCGCCCAGTGCGTGGTCGCTATCTTGTCGTCGAGCAGGCCGGCCGCCGCCAGATAAGCCGATCCCATGCATACGCCGACAAGATAGGCGCCTTGCGCATAGTGGCGGCGTAACCAGGGGAGCAGGCGGCTATGTTCGACCAGCTTGAGATCGAGATCCAGCCCCGAGGTCGGCACGATCACGATGTCGGCGGAATCGATCGTGTCGATTGAGGTCTCCGGGGTGATTTCGAAGCCGTACGGGCTCCTGATCGGCTTACCGTCGACCGAGGCGGTCCGTACCCGGAAGGCCGGATACGGCGCCTCGTCGTGGAGTATGTTCCAAAGGCTGCCGGCGGAATGGAGGATCTCGGTCGGCATCACCGCGGTCGACGAGAGGCCGTCGTCGAACATCACGATCGCGACATCCAAGGCGCGCGGTTGGGATTTGCATTGGGGGACGGGGGACTGGATCATCAACTCGCTGCCGTTTTGGGACTGAGAATGTTCGAAACCAGGCTGATCTTGGTCGCCGGAAATCCGCTGATCCGGGCATGTTCGCGGATGATCTCCTCATCCTGCGCCTGATAATGACAGAACGTCGTATCCTTGGCGATCAAGGAACTTACCCACCGGATGCCTGCGCCGAGCTGGTCGAGCACGGCGTTGGATTGGGCAGCGACTTGCGCATATTGTTCGGGTGTAAGCATTTCCACGCCGGGAATATGGCGTTCGATAAGATAGTCTTTGAGCATGATGTAATTCTCCCAGAGGTGTGGGACGATATTGAAGCGCTCCCCGGTCCGGGGAAAGGCGGCGATCCGGACAAAGAAGGGTGGCAATTGCGTCCGGCACGGACCTACACAAAGCGGATTCCCCATCGCGCGAAAGGCGACTAGAGCTTGACGCATGGCGCGCCCAATCCTCATCTCCGCCTCGATCCTGTCGGCCAATTTCGCCCGGATGGGGGAGGAAGTCCGCGCGGTCGACGAGGCGGGGGTCGACTGGATCCATATCGACGTGATGGACGGGCATTTCGTACCCAACATCACCTTGGGGCCGCAGATGGTGCGCGCGATCCGCCCGCACACCAGTAAGACGCTCGACGTCCATCTGATGATCGCGCCGGTTGATCGCTATCTGGAGGATTTCGCCGAAGCGGGTGCGGATCTGCTGACCGTGCATGCCGAGGCAGGCCCGCATCTCCACCGCAGCATCCAGGCGGTGAAGGGTCTGGGCAAGAAAGCGGGCGTAGCTCTCAACCCCGCGACCCCGGCCGAGGCGGTCGACTACATCATCGACGATGTCGACGTGATCATGGTGATGAGCGTCAATCCCGGCTTTGGCGGCCAGAAGTTCATCGACAGCCAGCTCCGCAAGATCGAGGCGCTGCGCGCGAAGATCGACGCCACCGGGCGCGATATCGGGCTTGAGGTCGACGGCGGCATCGGCGCGGATAATATCGCCAAGGCGATCGCGGCCGGCGCCAATGTCCTGGTCGCGGGCACCGCCACCTTCAAGGGCGGCCCAAGCTGCTACGCCGCCAACGTCGCCGCGCTGCGCGAGGCGCGCTGATGGCGGATGAGCCCGGGGAGGGGGCTGAGGATTCCAGCCGCAGCCAGCACCGTACCGGACAAAGACCGGGTTCGTCGCTGAGCGAGACCCTGGGCCGCGCGATCAAGCGACTGAGCTTCCGCACCCCGGTCCATAAGCTCCGCCTGCGCGGGCGTTATCCGCTGCAACTGCTCGATGTTCCCGCCGATCCGATTCCAGGCAGCGTGCGCGCGGGTCGCGCGCTGCTCGACGGCAAGATGATCGCGGCAGGTGAGGTCATTCCGTTCGATGCGCTGGATCGCGGCGGCTTCTCGCCTGCCTTCACCGAATATTGGCAGAGCTTCGCCTGGTTGCGCGACCTTGCCGCTTCGGTCGAGCGGCGCGGTGCGGCGCCGGTTGCGGAAAAGCTGATGCGGCTATGGCTTGGCGGCCACGCCCGCAATGTCACCGAGCCCGCCTGGCGGCCCGATCTCTGGGGCCGGCGCATCCTGTTCTGGACCGCCTATGCGCCCTTCATCCTCGACACGCGCGACGGCGACTATCGCAAGGAGGTGCTGAACGCACTCGCGCGCGGCGCACGCCATCTTGACAGCGCCGCCGATACAGCGCCGCAGGGACTGCCCCGGGTCACCGCCTGGGCGGGCGTGATCGCGGCGGGCCTGCTCTTCCCGGGCGGTGACCCGCGCACCGCGCACGGCGAGGCCGGGATGACGCGCGCGCTTGCGCTGGCGGTCCATGCGGATGGTGGGCTGATCTCGCGTTCGCCGGTCGAGCAGCTCGCACTGGTCGAATTGCTCGCCCAGTTGCGCGGCGTCTACGAGGTGCGCGCGCGTCCGCTTGCGGGCGCGGTGGCGACCGCGCTAGCCCAGGCGATCCCGGTGCTGGCAAGCTCCACGCTCGGCGACGGCGCATTGTCGAGCTGGCAGGGCGGCGGTCCGGCGAACGCTGCGCGGGTGGCGGCTGCGCTGGCGGCGGTCAATTTCCGGGGCGGTGTTCGCGACGATGCCCGCGATTGGGGCTATCAGAAGCTCGCCTGTGGCGAGACGCAGCTGATCATGGACGCGGCGCCACCCCCGGCGGCGGCCCTGTCGCGCGGCGCCTGTGCCTCGACTCTCGCGTTCGAGCTATCGGACGAGGGGCAAAGATTGGTGGTCAATTGCGGCGGCGGTGCCGGGCTTGCGCCCGAACTGGCGCGCGGTTTGCGCACCACTGCGGCGCATTCGACGCTCGTGCTCGCCGAGACCAATTCGACCGCAATCCATCCCGACGGATCGATGGGGCGCGGCGTGACGGAGGTTTCGCTCATTCGGGTCGAGACTCCCGAAGCGCGGCGGATCGAGGCGGCGCACGATGGCTATGTCAAACGCTTCGGCTTCAGTCACCGTCGGCGCCTGAGCCTCGCCGCCGACGGCCGATCGCTCGAGGGCGAGGATAGATTGCACCCCGAAGGGCGCAAGAAGCCTGTCGCCACGCCGCTGGCCCTGTGGTTTCACATCGCGCCCGGGATCGAGACGGTGCTTACCACCGACGGGCAGGGGGCCCTGCTCCGACCGGACGAGGGTACGGGATGGCAGTTCCGCACGCGTGTCGGTGCGCTCGCGCTGGAGGATTCGGTCTGGATCGACGGCGCCGGCCGCCCGCGCGCCTGCAAGGCGCTGGTGGTGACGCTGGAGACGCCCGAGAACGGCGTGACCATTCCCTGGTCGTTCAGACGGGTTCGTTAGCTTGATCCTCCCCATGCCTTGCATGGGGAGGATTGGCATTACCGTCCCAACAACCCTCGCGCCTGCGATGCGACCTGGGCCAGCATCGCCGCGCTTGGCGTGGGCGAGAGGCGGGCGCGGTCGACCAAGGTGCGGAATTGCTCGATGCGCGGCGCCTGCGCCTTGAGCCAGGTATCGATCGCCTTTTGCGGATCGCTGCCCTTCGCCCTCGCCAGGAAGTCCAGCCGGAGCTGCTCGAAATCGCGCGCCAGGCCGGCGGCGAGAAGCCGTTCCCACGGATCGGACGAGACAAAACGCAGGGCAGCCTGCTTGGCCCAGTCGAGGCCTAACGCCTCGCCCAGCCGGACATAGGCTTGCGTCACCGCCAGTTCGTCGGCGGAGATTTGCGCGGCGAGGCTCGCCGTACCGATCGCGCCGTCGAGTTCGTAGAGGCGGACGATCCGGTCGATGATCTCGTCGCCCGCGCCGTCCGCGCCGAGCCGCGCGCGAAGCGCCGCGGCACCCGCGCGCGCTTCCTGCTTGAGCAGGCTGTCGAGCCGCGATTCGAGCCGTTTGACGCCCGGTTCCAGCGTGTCCGCCAGCGCGCCGGGGGAGATGTCGCCTCCCGCCGCGCGCATCGCGTCCGCGACATGCAGCCGCACCGCAGCCCCGGCGGCGGCAATCAACCCAAGGCGTGTCGTCTCGGGCAGGGTCGCGCGTTCGATTGCCTCAAACAGGCTCTCCAGTTTGAAGATGGCATCGACCGCGAAATAGGCCGCCGCGACCTGAGAGAGCGCGGCCCCTTCCTCCTCGGCGAGCTCGAATGGCGTCACAAGGCCAAGCCGGTTGACCACGCGGTTCGCCATCTTGGTAGCGATGATCTCGGGTCGTAGCCGGTGATCGTCGATCGCCTGGCCGAAACGCTGCTGCATTGCCGGAGGGAAAGCGGCATGCAGCAAGGGTCGGAGCAGATCGTCGGATGCGACCGACGACGCCTCGATCGCCGCCTGCATCGCCAATTTGCCATGGCTCAGGATCACCGCCAGTTCCGGCCGGGTCAGGCCATGACCCTCCTGCGCACGGCGCAGCAGGTTGGCGTTGCTCTCGATCCCGTCGACCGCCCGATCGATCCGGCCCGAAGCCTCCAGCATCTCGACGACGCGCAGTTGCGCGGGCAAAGCCGCCGCCCCGCCATGCTCGGCGAGCGACAGGCCGAGCGTCTGGAGGCGATTGTCCTCCAGCACGATGTGGGCGACATCGTCGGTCATCTCGGCGAGGAAGGCATTGCGATCCTCGAAGCTGAGGCGGCCTTCATTCATCTCGCGGTTGAGCGCGATCTTGATGTTGACCTCATTGTCCGAACAATCGACGCCGGCACTATTGTCGATGAAGTCGGTGTTGATCCGTCCGCCGCTCTCCGCGAACTCGATCCGGCCCGCCTGCGTCACGCCCAGATTGGCGCCTTCGCCGATTACCTTGGCGCGTATGTCCGATCCGTTGACGCGATGCGCATCATTGGCGGGATCGCCGACTTCAGCGTTCGACTGGAATGCCGCCTTCACATAAGTGCCGATGCCGCCGAACCAGAGCAGGTCGGCGGGTGCCTTGAGGATCGCGGAGATCAGCCCCGAAGGATCGATCTCGTCCGCCTCCAGCCCCAATACCGCCTTCACCTCCGGCGAAAGCGGGATCGACTTCTGCGTGCGCGGGAAGATGCCGCCACCCTTGGAGATCAGCTCCGGATTGTAATCTGCCCAGGACGAACGCGGCAGGTTGAACATACGGTTGCGCTCGGCCCAGCTCTTCGCCGCATCCGGATCGGGATCTAGGAAGATGTGGCGATGGTCGAACGCCGCGACCAGCCGGATCGTCTGCGACAAGAGCATGCCGTTGCCGAATACGTCACCCGACATATCGCCGCAGCCCACGACCGTGACGGGATCGTTCTGCACGTCCACGCCCTGTTCCAGGAAATGACGCTGGACCGAGACCCAGGCACCCATGGCGGTGATGCCCATCGCCTTATGATCGTAACCGTTGCTGCCGCCCGAAGCGAAAGCGTCGCCCAGCCAGAAGCCGCGCTCGACCGCGATCGCGTTGGCGATGTCGGAGAAGGTCGCGGTACCCTTGTCGGCGGCGACCACGAAATAGGGGTCCTCGCCGTCCAGCACGGTCACCGCCGTGGGATGGACGACCTTGCCCTCCACGAAATTGTCGGTGACCGACAGCAAGGCCCGGATGAAGATGCGATAGCTTTCCGTGCCTTCGGCCAGCCAGGCGTCCCGATTGGCGATGGACGGCAATTGCTTGGGATAGAAGCCGCCCTTGGCACCGGTCGGCACGATCACCGCATTCTTGACCACCTGGGCCTTCATCAGGCCGAGGATCTCGGTACGGAAATCGTCGCGCCGGTCGGACCAGCGCAGGCCGCCGCGCGCGATCGGGCCGCCGCGCAGGTGGATGCCCTCGACCCGAGGCGAATAGACCCAGATTTCGCGCCAGGGCAGCGGCTTGGGCAGATTGGGCACGCGCGCGGATTCGAGCTTGAAAGCGAGTGCCTCGTTTGCCGCTGGCGAGAAAGCGTTGGTACGCAGGATCGCGCGGACCACACCCGCCATACGGCGCAGGATGCGGTCGTCCTCGATCGATGCGACCTGGGCCAGCGCGGTCTCGAGCGCCGCATCCGCTGCCTCGCCGCCGGCTTTGTGCGCGGGATCGTGGCGTGCGTCGAACAGGGCAATCAGCCCGCGCGCGACATCCGGCGCGCGGTGGAGCGCATCGGCCACCGTCTGCAGACCGTAGGGCAGCCCGGTCTGGCGCAGATAGCGGAACCAGGCACGGACCAGAACGACCTCGCGCGGGGCGAGCCCCACGCCGACGATCAGCGCGTTGAACGCGTCATTTTCGGCATGATTGGCGAGTACAGCCGCGATCGCGGTCTCGGCCACATCCGCGCGCGAGAGCAGCGCATCCGCCGCCTCGCCGCTGTCGGCCTCCAGCAGGAATTCGTGGATGAAGCCCGCATTGCCGCCGTCGAGCGGCGTCGGGATTTCCTCCAGCACGCGGAAGCCGAAATTCTCGAACACGGGCACGGCTTCGGACAGCGGAATCAGCTCGCCCAGGCGGTAGGTCTTGAGCCGCAGGCGCGCGCCCTTGTCCTGCGCGGAGCGAATGAGCCGCACCGCACGGCTGTCCGTATCCTCCAGGCCCGCCAGCCGCTCGATATCGGCGGCGGCTTCGTCAGGATTGGAACGGGTGCGATATTCGGCCGGGAATTTCTCGGCCCAGTCGATGGCGAGGCGGGCGGCGCGGGTCGGATTGGCGCTTTCGAGCAGGCGTGCCTCGATCGCGGGCGTCCAGCCACGCAGCATCTTCTCGATCTGGCAATCGAGCGCCGCGGCGTCGGGTAAAGGCGCGCCGAGCGGCATGTCGAGCGTGTAGCGGAGAAGCGCGATGTCGCCTTCGCCCAGGTCGAGCGCCCAGTTGGTGACGGGGGCATTGGCCGCCTGTTCCAGCATTGTCTGGATCGCCATCCGCTGGCGCGTCGAAAGCGCCTCGCGCGGTAGCCAGACGAAGGCGAAGAGGTGGCGGTTGAGCGGCCCCGGCGCCAGCACCAGCTTGGGCCGCGGCCGGTCGGCCAGGCTCATCGCGGTCAGTGCGACTTCCTCCAGCACGGGCGCGGAGAAAGTGGTGAGGATGTCGTGCGGCAGATCGGACAATGCGTGGTGCAGCGCCTTGCCGGCGTGAGAGGAGGGATCGAAGCCATATTTGCCCTCGATCTGGGCAAGGCGGGTCCGCAGAACCGGCACCTTGTCCGATGGCGCGCGCAACGCGGAACTGGTCCACAGGCCGGCGGTGACCGACAGGCTCTTGATCTGACCGCCCTCGCGCACGGGCACGATCAGCAAATCGAGCGGGCCGCGGCGGTGGACGGTGGCGATGCGGTCGCCCTTGACCACCAAAGGTGCCTCGCCGCCCTCGTCGAACCAGCGGAAGGCGGCATCGCGCGCGGCGTCCGACCAGAGCTTCTCAGCTTGGGGATCGCGCAGAATGCCGAGGCCCGGCTCGGCCGAGCCGTCGCGCTGCTCGACATGGTGGCCGAGCAAGGTGATATGCTTTTCGAGGAACCAGCGCAGCAGGGCTGCACCTTCACCGTCGGGCAGGGTCTGCGCGGCATCGCGCAACGCGACCTGCAAGTTCTGCCAATCCTCGACCGCGCTTCGCACGTCGGCGAGGACCTGGGCGAGCGTGGCTTCCAGCTCGCGGCGATGCTTCGCGTCGACGCGGTCCACTTCCATATAGATCATCGATTCGCGGCGCTCGCCGCTGCTGCCGGCGGGCAGGACGGCGCTCAGGCACCCGTCGGCGTCGCGGCGGACCGGCAGGACCGGGTGGAGCAGGCGGTGGATGTCGATATTCTGCGCGGCCAAAGCGGCCGCGATCGAATCCACCAGAAAGGGCATATCGTCATTGATGATGCCCAGCCGCATCCGGCGATGAACGCTGTCGCCGCCCAGCGATTCCAGCGCGATGGCGGGCTGGCCGGGCGTGCGGCTCGCCGCCGTATTGGCGATGAAGGCGACCGCTTCTGCGCGGGCCTGATGGTCGAAATTGTCGGTTTCACCGGGCAGAGCGCCCGCAACAAGCGCCGCACCAATAGCGGCAGCCGCCTCCTCCCCAACGACGGGAGTGGCCGTTTCCGTGTTCGTCATCCTGCTCTCCGGCGCGATAAGCGGGACGCCTTCGCGCGCTATATCTTGGTTAATGCCGGACCTATGCGCTTCTGTGACGCTCCGGACAACCCGGGTCCGGCCGCGCGATTCAGCCTGCGCGGCGGACGCGTTCGACCGCGGCTTCGGTGAAATGATCGTCGGCGGGGACCGGCGCGATCACCTCGACGCCCTGCGGCACCTTGCGGCCGATCAGCAGCATCAGATCCTGATCGATCGCCAGCTCGATCTGCCCGAGCGCTGCCTGCGCATCGACCCAGTCGCGCTGCTCGCCCACCAGCGCGGCACGGCGTTCGGACCGCCGTGCGCGGCGCTCCGCAATGGCGACCGCAATATGGCCGCCGTCATGATTGTCGAGCCAGGACGGCACCCGGCCAGGCCCGAGGCCCAGGCGCACGGCATGCTCCAAAGTGGCGACGAAGCGGATGCGATCGATCCGGCGCAGATCGCCGCCGAACACCATCCGCACCAGCTTGCGCGGGGTGAGTCCCTTGTCGCGTACCGCGAGCATATAATCATAGGTGGCGCCGAGCGCGGCATGGAGGCTGGCATCGCTGCGCGTACGGTCGGTCGCGGCGAGTGCGGCCCAGGTGCGTGCCTGCGCCAGACGCTGCGCAACCGGCTGCGGCGGCAGGCTTTCGGCAGCGGTCAGGGCCGCGCCGGGGCCATCGCCCCAGGCGCAGACCACGGGCGCGCTGGCGCGGGTCGCGAATGCGCTGCCGACGGCGGCCATGATGTCGGGTGCGGGTTCGACTGCGGCGACCTGCTTCCAGCTCATCACGCCGTAGACCGCAGCCAACCGGCCCGAATCGTCTGCGAAGGGAAGAAGGATGCCGCGGTGGAGCAGGCGCGTGTCGGCGCGCCCTGCGAATTCGGCCTCGAAGCCGACCGGGGCCTCGTGCTGGACGATGTCGGAGAAGCGGCGCAGCAGCTCGCCGAGCAAGGTGCCGGGCGGCACATCGTCGATCGTCGGCGTGGCCACGACGATCTCGCTCTCCGAACGCAGATCGCTGCCCAGATAAGCGACGACCGGGGCACCGCCGCGCTCGGGCAGGTCGACCAGCACGGATCGGTCCGCGAACGGCGTCATCTTGCGCTGGTCCATATCGCGCACGCACGGCATGCGCCGTCCGTTCAGCAGCGACACCCAATAGTCGTAAGCGCGCGCATGCATGCGTCGCTCGCGCCCAAAGGCGTAAACGGGCTCGTCGCCGAGCGGCGCAGATTTGGGCTTTGTGATCGCACTCACGCTGGTCATCGAACCTACCTGTCCTATTCCATCACGGGCAATGCGCCCCGGAAGTTTAGGAAGGGTGAATCAATGCGAGACGTGAACGCGATGCTTGTCAGCCAGCGGAACCGCTGGTAACGGCCCGCTTCCAGCGCGCCGCTTTAGCTCAGCTGGTAGAGCATCGCATTCGTAATGCGGGGGTCACAGGTTCGAGTCCTGTAAGCGGCACCAGGATACAATGTATCCTCCTCCTGAAAAACCTCGTAAATTTCTGCATTTGCTGGTAAATTCGGGCTTCGGTCGTCCGGGTTTGTCCGGCCAAATCCACCCGCAACCGGGTCATTTGGGGACAGATTTCCGGGGACACGAAAAACGTCCTGACGAGGTGTCCCCATGCTTACCGACGTCGAGATTCGAGCCCTTAAACCAAGTCCCAAAGCTTATAAGCGTGGCGACGACAAAGGGCTCTTCCTGCTCATCCAGCCGACAGGCACGCTGATCTGGCGGCTGAAATACCATCTTCACGGCATCGAACGGACCCTGAGCCTCGGTCATTACCCGGAGGTGGGACTGAAGCGAGCCCGCGAAAAGCGCGACGAGGCGCGCGCCATGCTTGCCGAAGGCGTCGATCCGGTCGCGGATAAGCGGGAGAAGGCGCTCAAGGCCGCGATCGCAGCGGCCACTACATTCCGCGTGGTGGCGGATGAGTTCATCGAGAAGATGGAGCACGAGGGCAGGTCGCCAGCGACCCTCAAGAAAGCGCGCTGGTTTCGGGATGCGCTACACGGCGCAATCGGCCGCCGCCCAATCGCCGACGTGACGCCGCACGAGCTGCTCGACGTCCTTAAGCGCGTTGAACGCCGCGGCCATCATGAAACGGCGCAAAGGATGCGGGCCTTTGCGAGCCGTGTGTTTCGCTACGCGATTGCAACGCTCAGGACGGATCGGAATCCCGCTGATGTACTGCGCGGTGCCTTAGTCGTACCGCGAGTCAAACATCATGCGGCAATCCTGGAACCCGTAGCGGTTGGTGCGTTGCTGCGTGCGATCGACGGTTACAGCGGGCGACCCGAGACCAGGATCGCGCTTCAATTGCTGCCACATCTGTTTCTGCGACCCGGGGAGCTTCGTAAAGCCGAGTGGTCGGAAATCGACTTCAAGGCTGCGATTTGGCGTATTCCCGGCGAGCGCATGAAGATGAAGCAGCCGCATGTGGTGCCGCTCTCGTCGCAATCGTTGCGGATGTTGAAAGCACTGGGTGAGATCGGAAACCCTGGGAATTTCCTGTTTCCGGCTTTCCATACATCGCAACGCCCGATGTGCGAAAACACCCTGAACGCTTCGCTTCGACGGCTTGGCTATAGCAAGAACGAAATGACCTCCCACGGTTTTCGCGCCGTCGCCAGCACGCTCCTCAATGAGTCGGGTCTCTGGCACCCAGACGCCATCGAACGCGCTCTCGCTCACCAGGATCGCGACCACGTAAGGTCGGCCTACCATCGGGGTACGCATTGGGCGGAGCGGGTCAAGATGGCACAATGGTGGTCGGATTATCTGGATGACCTGAGGCGGGGCGGGGAAGTGGTGGAGTTCCGGCGCTTTGGATAAACAGCAGCCCATGCCAATATGTAACCATTTTTGGGCACCGGAAGCGAACTGGCGACATTTTTGGCAGGCAGGAGCAAATTGCGGTCCCAACCTCTGCGACCTGCAGCGCTGGAGCTGAGAACCTACAAAGTCATTTGCCCCGCCGGGCTGTAGGTCAGCCGATTGATCGAGACCGCGCTGCCGCCACCGCTCAGGCTGAGCGAGGTCAGGTTCGAGGCGCCGTCATAGCCATAGCTCGCCCCGGTCCCGTTGAGCGGCGCCGTCCGCGATGTACGCCGGCCCA
>Ga0157369_10007674_pt1 | contig 12412 bp, 9 predicted proteins | sample C25metaG_FD_113461 | JGI IMG/M metagenome (GOLD analysis project Ga0157369, IMG submission 113461) | Corn rhizosphere microbial communities from Kellogg Biological Station, Michigan, USA - C2-5 metaG | ecosystem: Host-associated > Plants > Roots > Rhizosphere > Soil | place: USA: Michigan...
CAGCATCCCGAGCGAGGTCTCGCTCGTCACCACCGCGTGCTCGTAGCTCTGCAGGTTGTGGTCGTACCTGCGCGCCTCGTACGACTCGTTGCCGAAGTACTTGACCGTCTCGTAGTTGAGGAGCGAGTCGATGGCGCGCGTGTTGGCCTTCGAGTCCATCTCGTTCATGCGCCGCCGGTGCTTCGTGCGCCACTCGGAGATCACGAACGTGAGCGCGACGTAGACCAGGAGCGCGCCCACTGTGATCACGCCGAACCACGCGTCGAAGCGGATCACGAGGAAGCCGGTGACCATCGAGATCTCGAGCAATGTCGGCAGCACGCTGAAGACCATGAACGAGAGCAGCGTCGAGATGCCGCGCGTGCCGCGCTCGATGTCGCGCGTGAGCCCGCCGGTCTGGCGCTCGAGGTGGAAGCGCAGCGACAGCGCATGCAGGTGATGGAAGACCTCCAGGGCGATCCGGCGCATGGCGCGCTGGGCCACTTTCACGAACACCACGTCGCGCAGCTCGTTGAAGAACGTGCTCGAGACGCGCAGCGTCCCGTACGCGACGAGCATCGCCACCGGGATCGCCACGAGCGCATCCCGCGGCGAGAGCCCGTCCACGATGTGCTTCATCACGACGGGCACGAAGATGTTCGCCACCTTCGCGGCCACGAGGCAGAGGAGCGCGAGCAGCACGCGTCCGCGGAATTCCCACAGGTAGGGCAGGAGCCGGCGAACGACGCTGAAGTCGTCCTTCGCCGCGGGCGCGGCCGGCGCGGCGCGCGGGCCTTGCGGGAGGGCGGTGGGGGTGGAGGCGCTCATGGAACTGGGAGTCATGGTAATCCGGCCGGGTTCGCGATCTGCAATTCCGCACGTGGGGGCGGCGCAAAAAAACGGAAGGGCCCGGCCGGGGCTGGCATGATGCGCGCTTCGGGGCCCGCCGGGCCCTTCACGGGGGGGCTTCCATGAAGAGCATCGTCCGCGTCGTCCTGGCTTCGGGCGCCGCGTGGCTGTTCTGCGCTTGCGCCCAGGCGCAGATGTTCCGGGCCTACGTCGCGTCGAGCGGCAACGATTCCAACCCGTGCACGGTCGTCGCCCCGTGCCGCCTGCTCCCGGCCGCGCTGAACGCGGTCGCTTCGGGGGGCGAGATCTGGATGCTCGACTCCGCGAACTACAACGCGGGCACCGTCAACATCGCCAAGGACGTGACCATCCTCGCGATCCCGGGCGCGGTCGGAAGCATCGTGGCCGTGGGCGGCAACGCCGCCGTGAACATCACCTCCGGCCGGGTGGCTTTCCGCAACGTGGTGGTGACGGCCAACGCGGTGAATCCGGGCTTCGTGGGCATCAACGTGGCGGCCAGCGGGCTCACCATGGTCACGGTCGAGGACTCGTCGTTCTCCAACCTGAACAACAGCGGCATCGCCGCGACCGGCACCATGGACCTCAACCTCAAGAACGTGGTGTTCCGCGACGCGAACACGGGCATCAACATCGCCGACGGGCCCACCGTGAACCTCTCCGGCGTGCACATCTTCCGCGCCGACGAAGGGCTGACCGTCCAGGGCAACGCGGCCTCGTCCACCACGCTCGTCCACATCGCCGACTCCGAGATCGCGGGCCTGGGCATCATCGCCATCGTCGCCGGCGCCAGCAACAACGCGACGGTGAAGGTCGTGGCCGAGAACACGCGCATCTACAACGGCGGCGGCGGCGTCTTCGCCAACGCGGACTCGCCCGCCGCGCTGACGGTCGTGCTGAACGGGGTCTCCATCACCGCCACCGGCACCGGCGTGCAACAGTCGGGCACCGGCTCGGTCGTGAAGACCTTCGGCAACAACAACATCAGCGAGAACGGCACGGACGTGAACGGCACGCTCACGCCGGCAGCCCCGAAGTAGCCCTTCCGCGTTCCTGTGGGGGTGACGCCCGCCTCGCGCGGGCGTCAGCCGCCTCTTGCACCGAATGGATGGGCACGCCGCGGCGCGTCCTTCATCGCCGCGCCAAACGCACCCTCTAGCCTCGGCTCATGATCCGGCGCCTTGCCGGTGGAGGTTTCATGAGCGCGCGCTCCCGCTTCTTCCGCCTCGTCCCGCCCGTCGTGGTCGCCTGCCTCGCCTGCGCGGCGTGGACCGTGCAGGGGCGCGTGGCGTCTTCCGCCGTCGCGATCCACGCGACGGACACCCCGGCGGCGGCCCAGCAGGATGCGTCGTACCAGCGCCTGGTGGAAGCGGCGAACGCCGTCGTGGCGGTCAAGGTCAAGGCGCTGCCGAACGCGCGCAGCAACGACACGCTCGGGCAGGAGCGCGAAGGCTCGGGCGTCGTGGTCTCGCGCGACGGGCTGGTCCTCACGATCGGCTACCTGATCGAGGAGGCGGACACCACCGAGATCGGGGGCGCCGACGGACAGAGCGTGCCCGCATCGGTGGTGGCCTACGACCCGTCGACCGGCCTGGGCCTCATTCGCGCCCTGGGGCCCCTCGCGGAGAAGCCGATCCACATCGGCACGGCGCAACCGGTGAACGAGCTCGACCGGCTGATGATCGTCACCGGCGGCGACGAGCAGACCATCTCGGTGGCGACCGTGGTGTCGCGCCGCACCTTCGCGGGCTACTGGGAATACCTCATCGACGGCGCGATCTTCACCTCGCCGCCGCGGCTCGACCACAGCGGCGCCGCCCTCATCAACAAGGACGGCGAGCTGGTGGGCATCGGGTCGCTCTTCGTGATGGATGCGATCAAGCCGGGCGAGAAGCTGCCCGGGAACATGTTCGTGCCGATCGACCTGGCCCGCCCGCTCCTCGAGGAAGTGCAGCGCACGGGCGCCTTCAAGAAGCGCACCCGCGCCTGGCTCGGCGTGAACTCGCTCGAGGAAGACGGACGCGTGAAGGTGATGCAGGTGCCCGAGGACAGCCCCGCGGCCAAGGCGGGCATCCAGGCCGGCGACATCATCCTCTCGATCAACGGGCAGAAGGTCGACACGCTCAAGAACTTCTACGACGTGCTGTGGCACGACGCCTCGCCCGGCTCCGAGGTGAACCTCACGGTGCTGCACGGGCCGAGCGTGCGCCAGGTGACCGTGCGCTCGATGGACCGCAACGACTTCGACCGGCACAAGCCGTCGGTGTGATGCTTCGGGCGGGCATTACTTCTTCGGCTTCCTCAGCCCCTTTCGCACGCTGAGGCCGCGCGCCTCCAGCGCCTCGCGCAGGAGGTATTCGATCTGCCCGTTCACCGAGCGCAGCTCCGCGGTCGCGAGCCGCTCGATGTCGTCCCAGAGCTGCGGGTCGATGCGCAGCAGGTAGGCCTTGCGTTCGGCCACGGCCGTGTCAGGTGTAGAGCGTACCGGTGTTGACCACGGGCTGCGTGTCGCGCTCGGAGCACAGCACCACCATCAGGTTCGACACCATGGCCGCGCGCCGCTCGTCGTCGAGCTCGACCACGTTCATCTCGGACAGGTGCTTGAGCGCCATGTCCACCATGGAGACCGCGCCCAGCACGATCTTCGAGCGCGCGGCGATCACGGCGTCGGCCTGCTGGCGGCGCAGCATCGCCCCCGCGATCTCCGGCGCATATGCGAGGTGCGTGAGCTTCGCCTCCTCGATCTTCACCCCGGCGATGTCCACGCGCATCTGCAGCTCGCGCACCAGCGCCTCGGCGACCGTGTCCGCGCCGGCGCGCAGCGTGATCTCTCCCGCCTCGTGCTCCTCCTCGCCGGTGTCGTAGTTGTACTGCGTGGCCACGTGGCGCAGCGCCGACTCGCTCTGCACGCGCACGAAGTTCTCGAAGTCCTCGACGTCGAAGAGCGCCTGCGCGGTGTCCGCCACGCGCCAGACCACGACCGCGGCGATCTCCACGGGATTGCCGCGCTTGTCGTTCACCTTGAGCGTGTCGATCGTGTAGTTGCGCGCGCGCACGCTCACCTTGGCGCGGCCGTTCCAGGGCAGCGTCCAGCGCAGCCCCGGCTTGCGCTCGGTGCCGAGGTAGTCGCCGAAGAGGGTCACGACCGCCGCCTCGTTGGGCTGCAGCATGAAGAAGCCACCGCCGATGAACAGGATCGAGATGGCGATCACGACCGCGGGAATCGCGAAGACCGCCCTCAGCACCGGGAACCCCAGGGCCTCGATGAGGATCAGGCCCAGCAGCAGGAGCAGCATGCCGATGCCGTTCGCCGTCACCATCTCAAGCTCCCGCGTGCCCTGCCCGGGATTGCGCGCCATGGCGTCCTCCGCTTGCTATTGATGTGATATCACGGTGATACACAACCGGCGCGTTGTCAAGCGGCATCAGCCGCCGGCCGCGCGTGCGCGGCATGCGGAAAATTCAGTGGTCCGACCCGCGCTTAGTCCGTCGCCCGCCGAGGCGCGCGCCTCCTAGAGTGGCATCCGAAGGTGCAAAGAGGAGGAGGCGATGCACGTGGTGGCACGCAACCCCGCGCCCGGCGAGGCGCACATCCCGTTCGAGCCCGTGCGCGGGCCGGAAAAGCTCCCGCACGGATTCATCCCGATCGACGCGGTGAAGTCGTTGCCGATGCTGGGTCGATGGACCCCATTGCCCGACGGCATGCCGCCGTGGCTCCCGTTCCACGCGCTCGTGGAGATGGCGCGCCGCGAGCATGCCGGCGACGAGCACGCGCGCGCGTGGCTGGAGACCTATCGCCATGCGGTGCAGGGCGACGTCGCGGCCCAGGCCGCCATGGGGCGGAAGTGCGAAGCGGGCGGCGCGGGCGTTGCGCCCGACATTCCGCGCGCGTTCTTCTGGTTCTACCGGGCGGCGCTCTCCGGCGATGCGGATGCGAGCGACAACGCCTTGCGGCTCAAGGAAGAGGCCGACATCCCGGCCGCGGCCATGGCCGAGCCCTCGCTCATCTATCCCGGCCAGTGGCGCTGGTGGCGCGAGGAGCCCGACCGCCCCGGCACGCGCCTCATCGTGGAGCTGGCCGCCGACGGCACGTTCCGGGGCGCGGGCGTGAACGGGCTCTGGAGCTACGACGCGGGGCGCCGCACCGTCACGCTCGCGCACCACGAGACGTGGCGCGTGCGCATCCTGGCCTGCCGCGACTCGACGCTCTACGGCCGCGACACGCGCGGTGCGCCGTGCATCCTCGAGCGCACCGGGCCCGGCCGCTGAGGAGAACGCCCATGCATGGAGCCGCGGACCGCGGAGCCTTCTGGGATACGGGCGACGATCGCAGCCAGGTCTTCGCACCCGTCGCCAACGCCACGACTCTGCCGCTCAAGGGGGCTGCGGCGCCGCTGCCCCGCGACCTTTCCCGCTTCGCGGCCAACGAGGAGGCGGCGGCCGCGGCGCTCTTCCTGCGTAGCGCGATGCGCGCGACGGGCTGACCCGACATTGGGGGGCGGCGAGGTCGTCCCGGCGGCCTTTAGTCGCCCGCCTCGATGTCGTTTTCCTTCCCCACGGCGCAGAACGTCAGTCCGCCGCCTGCGCCAGGTCCACGCGGCACACCTTGCCGTCTTCCGAGAACGACTGGCCGCCGCCGTAGGTCGCCATCGCCTCCAGCTCGCCTCCCGCGCGGATCTTCACCGCGCAGTACTTGAGCTCGGCGATCTTGCCGAACGGATCGAGCGCGGGGTTGGTGAGCTTGTTCGCCGCCGCCTCGTAGAACGCGAACGGGATGAAGATCCCGCCGCGCGGCGTGCCATCGTCCGCGCGGGCCACGAGCACGATCTCGCCGCGGCGCGAGGCCACGGTGATCGTGTCGCCGGCCTTCGCGCCGATCGCGTCGAGGTCGAGCGGATGCATCGAGCCCACGGCGAGCGGCTCCAGCGCGTCGAGCACGGAGGCGCGGCGCGTCATCGAGCCGGTGTGCCAATGCTCGAGCTGGCGCCCGGTGATGAGCACGAACGGATATTCCTGGTCGGGCCGCTCGTTGGCCGGGATGAGGTCCGCCGGAACGAGCTTCCCGCGGCCGTCATTCGTCGGGAAGCTCTCCGTGAACACGACGGATTGTCCGGGGTCGTCCTCGGTGCGGCACGGATAGGTGACCGCCGACTGGGCTTCGAGGCGCTTCCACGTGATGCCGGTGATCGAGTTCATCGACTGGCGCATCTCCTCGTACACCTGCGCGACGCCGCTCTCGGGCCCTTCGTACTTCCAGTTGCAGCCGAGGCGATTGGCGAGCTGCTGGATGATCCAGAGATCCTGGCGCGCGTCGCCCGGCATGTCGAGCGCGCGGCGCCCGAGCTGCACGATGCGGTCGGTGTTGGTGACGGTGCCCGTCTTCTCCGGCCACGCCGAGGCGGGCAGCACGACGTCCGCGAGGTACGCGGTCTCCGTGAGGAAGATGTCCTGCACGACGAGGTGCTCGAGGCTCGCGAGGCCGTCGCGCGCGTGGTTGGCGTTCGGGTCCGACATCGCCGGGTTCTCGCCCTCGACGTACATGCCCTTGATGCGCCCTTCGCACGCCGCGTCGATGATCTCCACGACGGTGAGGCCGGCCTTGTGGTCGAGGCTGCGGCCCCAGAACTTCTCGAAGAACTCGATCGCCTTCGGGTCGTCCACGCGCTGGTAGTCCGGGTACATCATCGGGATCAGGCCCGCGTCGGATGCACCCTGCACGTTGTTCTGGCCGCGCAGCGGGTGCAGGCCCGTGCCGGGACGCCCGATCTGGCCGGTGATGAGCGAAAGGGCGATGAGGCAGCGCGCGTTGTCGGTGCCGTGCACGTGCTGCGACACGCCCATGCCCCACATGATCATCGAGCCCTTCGAGGTGGCGAACGCACGCGCGACCTCGCGCAGCGTCTCGGCGGGAATGCCGCAGACCGGGGCCATCTTCTCGGGGCTGTAGTCCTTCACGTTCTCCTTGAGCGCCTCGTAGTTGCTCGTGCGCTGGCGCACGAACTCCTTGTCGACGAGGTCCTCCTCGACGATCACGTGCAGCATCGCGTTCAGCATCGCGACGTCGGTGTCCGCCTTGAACTGCAGGAATTTCCAGGCATGGCGCGCGAGGTCGGGCCGGCGCGGGTCGCAGATGACGAGCTTGGCGCCGCGCTTGGCGGCGTTCTTCATCCACGTGGCCGCCACCGGGTGGTTCGACGTCGGGTTCGAGCCGATCACGAAGATGAGGTCGGCGACGTCGACGTCGGAGACCTGGTTCGACACCGCGCCCGAGCCCACGCCCTCGAGGAGGGCCGCCACGGAAGAGGCGTGGCAGAGGCGCGTGCAATGGTCGACGTTGTTGCTGCCGAATCCGGTGCGCACGAGCTTCTGGAAGAGATAGGCCTCCTCGTTGGAGCCCTTGGCGCTGCCGAAGCCCGCGAGGGCCTTGCCGCCGTCGCGGTCGCGGATCTTCCTGAGGCCGCCGGCGGCGAAATCGAGCGCCTCTTCCCACGTCGCTTCACGGAACACGTCGCTCCAGCGCGTGGGATCGACGGTGAAGTCGCCCGTCTTCGCCACACCCGCCTTGCGGATGAGCGGCTTCGTGAGGCGATGCGGGTGGTGCACATAGTCGAAGCCGAAGCGGCCCTTCACGCACAGGCGCTCGTGGTTCGCCGGGCCGTCGCGGCCCTCGACTCGCACGATCGTGTTGTCCTTCACGTGGTAGGTGAGCTGGCAGCCCACGCCGCAGAACGGGCAGACCGAGTCGACTTCCTTCGTGTCCTTCACCGCGTACGCGTTCTTGGCGGGCGCCAGCGCGCCCGTCGGGCACGCCTGCACGCATTCGCCGCACGCGACGCACGTCGAGTCTCCCATCGGGTCGTCGAAGTCGAACACGATCTTCGAGGCGTGGCCGCGATACGCGTAGCCGATCACGTCGTTCACCTGCTCCTCGCGGCACGCGCGCACGCAGCGCGTGCACTGGATGCAGGCATCGAGGTTCACGTCCATCGCCGGGTGCGACACGTCGCACTTCGGCTGGTCGCGCATCGCGAAGCGGCTCTCGCCCACGTCGAGCTTCGCGGCGTAGCCGAAGAGCTCGTTGGCGCCGGGCTTGAGATCCTCCTTCGGCACGTCGGCGAGCAGCAGCTCCACCACCATCTTCTGGGAGTGCACCGCTCGCTCGGACTCGCTCGAGACCTCCATGCCCTTCGTCGGATAGCGGCAGCACGACGGCGCCAGCACGCGCTCGCCCTTGATCTCCACCATGCACGCGCGGCAGTTGCCGTCGGGGCGATAGCCCTCCTTGTAGCAGAGGTGCGGGATGTCCACGCCGTGGCGCGCCGCCGTCTGGATGATGGTCTCGCCCTGGAAGGCGGAGACGGTCTCGCCGTTGAGCTTGAAATCGATGGTCTCGGCGTTGGCCGCCAGGTCGTTCATCTTCATGTGCTTAAACCTCGTGCCCGAAGTGCTTCACCACGGAGCGGATGGGATTGGGCGCCGCCTGGCCCAGGCCGCAGATCGACGCGTCGGCCATCGCGACCGAGAGCTCCTCGAGCAGCTCGCGATTCCACTTCGCCTGCTTCATCAATTGCACCGCCTTCGACGTGCCCACGCGGCACGGCGTGCACTGGCCGCACGACTCGTCCTCGAAGAACTTCATCAGGTTCACCGCCGCGTCGCGGGCCTTGTCCTTCTTCGACAGCACGATCACCGCGGCCGATCCGATGAAGCAGCCGAACGGCTGCAGCGTGTCGAAATCGAGCGGGATGTCGCCCATGGACGCGGGCAGGATCCCGCCCGAGGCGCCGCCCGGGAGGTACGCGTAGAACTCGTGCCCCTCGAGCATGCCGCCGCAATATTCGTCGATCAGCTCGCGCACCGTGATGCCCGCGGGAGCGAGATGCACGCCGGGTTTCTTCACGCGCCCGGAGACCGAGAAGGAGCGCAGCCCCTTGCGGCCGTTGCGGCCGTGCTTCGCGAACCATTGCGCGCCATTCTCGAGGAGGTCGCGCACCCAGAAGAGGGTCTCCATGTTGTGCTCGAGGGTCGGGCGGTCGAAGAGGCCGACTTGCGCCACGTAGGGGGGGCGCAGCCGCGGCATGCCGCGCTTGCCCTCGATCGACTCGATCATCGCGGACTCTTCGCCGCAGATGTAGGCCCCCGCGCCGCGGCGCAGATGGATGCGCGGAAGCGTCGCGGGCGGGTTCGCCTTCAACGCCGCGATCTCGCGCTCGAGCATCACGCGGCAGGCGTGGTATTCGTCGCGCAGGTAGACGTAGATGTCGTCGATGCCGACCGCCCAGGCGGCGATGAGCATGCCTTCCAGGAAGCGATGCGGGTCGCGCTCGAGATAGTGGCGATCCTTGAACGTGCCCGGCTCGCCCTCGTCGATGTTCACGGCCATGAGGCGCGGGCCCTGCTCGGCGCGCACGATGCGCCACTTGCGGCCCACGGGGAAGCCCGCGCCGCCGAGGCCGCGCAAGCTCGAGTCCTCCATCGTCTTGATCACGGCCTCGACGTCGCGCTTGCCGTTCACGCACTCGACCCAGGTCTTGTAGCCGCCCTCCCTCACGTACTCGGCGTAATCGTGGGCGTGCGGGCCGACGGGCTTCGTCACGCCCTTCTTCACGCACTCGCTCACGTTCTCGACGGTGGCGTGACCGAACGCATGCTGGCCCACGCAGACCGCCGGCGCTTCGGCGCAGCGTCCGATGCAAGGCGCCGCGATCACGCGCACGTTGGGCCCTACCAGCTGCGGCAGCTTCTCGAGGAGCTGTTGGCCGCCGGCCATCGCGCACGAGAGCGTCTCGCACACGCGCACGGTGAGCTGGGGCGGCGCGCTCTCGCCTTCCTTCACGACGTCGAAGTGGTGATAGAACGTGGCCACCTCGTAGACCTCGGTCTGCGAAAGCTTCATCGCGTCGGCGAGCGCCGCGAGCCGTTCGGCCGAGAGCGACCCGTAGCGATCCTGGATGCGATGGAGGTTCTCGATGAGGTACTCGCGATCGAGCGGCGCCCCTTCGAGCAGGCGCGCGATCTCTTCGCGGGCCCCCGGGTCGACCTGGCGTCCCTTCGGCGTGCGGCGTGGACGGCGGATCTTGGAGAGCGGAATGGCGATTTCGGTCATGGACTTCCAGTCTAGGGCAGGAAAGCGCCCCGGGGACGGGGCGACGCCAAGGCGGCGGACGCGCTTAACTGCGAGTCGCGGCCTCGACCGTCCGCGGGAGATGCGAACGGTCTTTGAATCAAGTGTTTAGCTTACTCCGACCCGGCCCGCTGCGGGCTTGACTGAGGTCAAGGCCGGGGGGCCACCCGGCCCCCCGTTCCGGTCGGCTCAGCGGAAGAGCACCAGCGCCTTCTCCAGCGTGATCCATACCCCCCAGGCAAGCGGGATGCCGACCGCGAGCCAAGCGGCCAGCGAAAGGCCCGTCGGGGTGTCGGACTGCTGGGCCACGCCCTGCGCCGAGCCGGCCGACTCGTGCGCCTTGCGCCGCTCGGCATCGAGCTGCGCGTCGGTCATGTAGTGCTTCTCGTCGACGGGCCGGATCAGCCAGTTGCAGACGACCGCGATGGCGAGCAGGACGCACAGGATGTACGCGGTGGTGTCGTACACCTGCGCCCGCGGCATGCCGTGCGCGAGCTGGTAGTCGCGCATGTAGTTCACGATCACCGGGCCGAAGATGCCGGCCGCCGACCACGCGGTGAGGAGCCGCCCGTGGATCGCGCCCACCATCTGCGTGCCGAAGAGGTCCGCGAGATAGGCGGGCACCGTGGAGAAGCTGCCGCCGTACATCGACAGGATGATGCAGAAGGCGCCCACGAAGAGCGCGATGTGGCCGAGGTGTCCCGACCATGGCGCCGAGGCGTACAGCACGATCCCCAGGATGAGGAATGTGTAGTACGTGCTCTTGCGGCCGATGTAATCGGAGGTCGACGCCCAGAAGAAGCGCCCGGCGATGTTGAAGAGGCTGAGCAGGCCCGTGAACCCCGCCGCGATCGCCGCGATCTGCCCCTTCTGCAACGCGCTGAGGTCGTTGAACTTCACGTCGATGCCGATCAGGTGCCCGGCGAAGACCTCCTGCAGCATGGGAGAGGCCATGCCGATGATGCCGATGCCGGCCGTGACGTTCAGGCAGAGCACCCACCACACCAGCCAGAACTGCTTCGTGCGCGTGGCGGTCGCGAGGTCGACGTGGCGGTTGGTGATCATGCCCCTGCCGCCGTCGCGCGGGGTGTAGCCCGCGGGCTTCCACCCGGTGGGCGGGACGCGGTAGCCGAAGGCCCCGCCCATCATGAACACGAAGTAGATGACGGCGAGCACCACGAAGGTCTGCCACACGCCGACCGACGTGGGGGTCTGGAAGTGCTTCATCAGGATGTCGGCGAGCGGCGCGCCGATCATGGCACCCCCGCCGAAGCCCATGATCGCCATGCCGGTCGCCATGCCGCGCCGGTCCGGGAACCACTTGATCAGCGTGGACACGGGCGAGATGTAGCCCAGGCCCAGGCCGATGCCGCCGATGATCCCGGAGCCCAGCCACAGCAGCCAGATCTGGTGCACGTAGATGCCGATGGCCGAGATGAGGAGCCCGCCGCACCAGCAGATCGCGGCGACCACGCCGGCCTTGCGCGGCCCGGCGTGCTCGAGCCACCCGCCCCAGATCGCCGCGGCGGAGCCGAGGAAGACGAAGAACAGCGTGAACATCCAGCCGAGCGTGCTGATCTTCCAGTCGCACGTCGTCGCGAAGAGCGATCCCACGAAGGACATGTCGGCGGGGCACGCGACGGACTTGGTGATGCCGATCGCACGGGACAGCGGCAGCCAGAAGACGCTGAAGCCGTAGGCCATGCCGATGCAGAGGTGGATCGCCAGCGCCGCCGGGGGCACCAGCCAGCGGTTGAAGCCCGGCCTGGCGATGGTGCGCTCCTTCGAGAGCAGCCCGGCGGACGAGGGATACGGTGCGGGGTGGACCGCGACTTCGCTCATCGACTCCTCCTGGTATCGTGGATTTATGTTATTCAATGCATAGTTTTGCCCCAAAAGCATTCGCACTAGACCATCGCTGGCCGCGAATTGCAAGCGGGAGCAGAATGGAGCGCCCCGCAAACAGCCGGAGACCGCCATGAATTCCCCCTTCGCCACCACCCTCGCCGGGAGCCTGCCCAAGCCGCGCTGGCTCGCGGAGCCGGAGAAGCTGTGGGCGCCGTGGAAGCTCTCGGGCGACGAGCTCGCCGAGGGCAAGCGCGACGCCGTGCGGCTCGTGGTCGCGATGCAGGAGAAGGCCGGCATCGACGTCCTTTCCGACGGCGAGCAGACGCGGCGGCACTTCGTGAACGGCTACATGGAGAAGCTCGAGGGCATCGACTTCAAGAACCTGAAGACGGTGCACATCCGCAACCGCTACGACGCCAACGTGCCGCGCGTTGTCGGCGCCGTGTCGCGCCCCGCGCCCGTGCACGAGGAGGACGCGAAATTCCTGCGCTCCCTCACCAGCCGCAAGATCAAGTTCACGCTGCCCGGCCCGATGACGATGGTCGACACGCTCTACGACGAGCACTACGGCAGCCGCGAGAAGCTCGCGATGGC
>Ga0157369_10007676_pt1 | contig 12411 bp, 12 predicted proteins | sample C25metaG_FD_113461 | JGI IMG/M metagenome (GOLD analysis project Ga0157369, IMG submission 113461) | Corn rhizosphere microbial communities from Kellogg Biological Station, Michigan, USA - C2-5 metaG | ecosystem: Host-associated > Plants > Roots > Rhizosphere > Soil | place: USA: Michigan...
GGTACTGGACGCGGCGATGACCCGGGTAGTGGACCAGGCCCTGGTCAAGGTCATGAGCTGGTACGACAACGAATGGGGGTTCACCTGCCAGATGATCAGGGAAGCGTTCACCGCACTCAACCTCCCGGCGCCTGATCTCACTTCGATCCGGCCCTGAGGCAACCTCACGGGCATCCATCTGCCGCGCACCACTACGGCGGACCCGCCCGCCTGACACCAGCTGATGAGGGTGTGCACGACGATCTCCACCTTGCCGTCACATGCCTGGCATGCGCCCTGCACAGCGAAGCGGTCTCATCGGTAAATTCCGCCACGAATCACCGAACGGATGAGACATGAACCTTCCAGCAGAACAGCGTCGGTACGCACACGGCACCGTGAGGGATACCTGCTCCGGGGCGCTCTCGATGGACCAGATCCGGGACCTGGCGCTGCGGCGGCCGGGCACGCCGGTGCTGAGCGTCTACGTGCGGATCGATCCACACGATCCGGCCAGCACGGCGGCCGTGCCAGGGTGGCTGGTCGAATTGAGGAACAGCTTGCGCGAGGTGAGCCGCGAGGTTGACATGTGGGAGTCCCGCGTGCAAAGGATCGCGGTCCACGAACTGCTGCAGCGAGTGGAACGCGACGTCCTGGCGCTGGAGCCTGCCGAGCGGGGCCGGGGACTGGCCTGGTTCCGGACGGCAGACGGCTGTCTTGACCAGCGGTTCACGCTGCAGCTGCCGCCTCTGGCAACGCTGGCTCGCTGGGATGATCGCCCATATGTCACTCCACTTGCCGAGGTCGCCGGGCGCGGTCACCCGACCGGCCTGGTACTGGTCAGCGCCGAGGCGGTCCGGCTGCTGCACTGGCAAGACGGCCGGGTTACTGAGCCGGTGCAGTCGCTGTATGAGATCGAACCCGGCGAATGGCGCGACTATGACGCCTACGCCGGATACCCGGGCCGCTCGCCGGCTGGCCTGCACGTCGCCGAGTTTGACCAGCGGGTGAGGGAATGGCGCCAGCGCTTCCTGCGCGCCACCGCCCAGGCCGTCGGAGCCCGGGTCGTCGGCCTTGGCTGGCACCGGATCCTGCTGATCGGTGAGCCGCGAGTTACCGATCCCTTCCTTCGGCAGTTGCCCGAGTCGGCCTCCGAGCAGGTCGCCGCCACCATTGAGGCGAACCTGATCTGGGCAGAACATGCCGCGGTCGCCGAACGGCTGGACGACGTGCTGCGCGATGCGAGCCTCCGGGAGGCGCGGGCGCTGGCTGGTGAGACGGTCAGGCTCGCTTTTGCGGGCGGTGATGCAGCGATGGGCTGGCCGGAGGTAGCCGACAGCCTGGTGCAGCGCCGTGTCCGCCACCTCATCGTCGGCGCCAACGCCGTCCCGGACCCGGCTGTGCTCGGCCCGCATACCCTAGCCGCACTAGGCTGGCCGTCTCCCCAGATGCTGGTCGAGCGCGCGGTCGAGCGAGCCGTGATTTCCGGTGCTGAGGTGACCGTATTGCCTGCGGACACTCCGGAGCTCATTCGTGCTGGGGGAGTTATGGCAATCTTGCGTTACTGACGCACCGCCCTGACGGTGCGGAGATGATCGACCTCTCCGAGCGCACGGTCACCCCGGGGTTCATCGACACCCACGTGCACCTGACGATGGATGTCTCCAACCTGGCCCAGCAGACGTTGGAATCTCCTGCGGCCAAGGCGCTGAAGGGGCTCAGCCTCGCGCGCGAGTACCTACGCTACGGTTTCATGACGCTGCGCGACCTCGGCAGCATGGATCCGGATTTCCCACCATCGACCTGCGCAATGCGCTGAACGCCGGCTGGTGGAAGGGCCGCGGCTCGTGGTCGCTGGGCACATTATCAGCGCCTCGGCCGGCCATGGCGACCTGTGCGGCCTCTACGCCTCGCACTGGGACCTGCCGGTGTCCGCGGTCGCCGACGGGACCCTGGAGATCCGGCGGCTGGTGCGCCGCGAGCACGCCTACCTGATCGACGAGGAGGCCATCGGCATGGCCACCCGCGCCGGCCCGTACATCGTGCCGACCATGCAGATGACCCAGGAGGACCTCGGCGAGCTGCGGGCCGACACGCTGCCGGATCAGGCCGTCTGGAAGTTCCGCCGCGACAGCCGGCGGATCCTCGACGCCCAGCGGCTCGTGGCCTCCAGCGACGCCAAGGTCGCCCTCGGGACCGGCTGTGGCATGTTCCCGTTCAGCCACTGGGAGAGCATTTTGGGCGGCACCCGGACGCTGAGATCTACCTGTCCCAGCCCGGACTGGGCAAGATCCTCGGCGTCTGGGTGCTGGGAGAGTCTGGCGACGACCCCCGCCGCTACCGCGACGGCAAGGCCCGCCGCAAATACGCCGCCACCAGCCCGATCACCAGGCCTCCGGGAAGAGGAAGGTCGCCGCCCGGTTCGTGCACAACGACTGGCTCGTCGACGCGCTCAACGCCCAGGTGTTCACCGCGCTGAACGCCTCGCCCGGCGTCCGCGCCTTCTACGACCAGCAGCGCGCCAAAGGGACCGAACATAGGCGGGCCGGGGCTGGGTAGGTTTCGCGCGGTCGGGAACTAATCGCCGCGGGCAACGGCGCAAGGCCGTGGGCACGGCAGCCGACGCTGGGTCCGCTGCAACAGGGGATTCCATGACCGCACCGATGTGCCGGTGTTGTCCCAGCGAGGTGGCAGACGGCTCGCTGGCCGGATCACGACGCTGTCGAGCCAGCCACAGCCGGGAGACATCGGCTGGCACGCGAAGGACCGAGAAGAGAGGCGCCGCGGGTAAGGTGACATGGTCAGGGCCCTGCGGCCGGTGCCCGCGGGTGCAGGCGCCAGGGGCAGGCGTGCTCATCCGCCCGCGACGTGAATATGGCGCTTCCGTGTTCAACCAGTTCACCCAGTACGTTGCCAACGCCTCGGGATGGGCCTATGCCGCGGTTTTCCTGCTCGCCTTGCTCGACGCGATCTTGCCGGTGGTGCCGAGCGAGACAGCCGTGATCACCGCGGGGGTCGTCGCGGCCGGCGGCCATCTGTCGCTCCTGCTGATCGTCGCATCGGCCACCGTCGGCGCCGCGGCCGGCGACAACATCGGCTACCTGGCCGGCCGCCGCTTCGGCCCGGCCGTCACCAGCCGTTTCTTCAGCGGCGAGAAGGCGCGCCAGCGGCTTTCCTGGGCGCGGCGCCAACTCCGCGACCGCGGCGGTCAGCTGATCCTGGTCGGCCGCTTCATCCCCGGCGGGCGCACGGTCGTGACGCTCAGCGCGGGGATGCTGCGGTTCCGCTGGAAGCGGTTCGTCGCCTTCGACGCCGTGGCCGCCGTGGTCTGGGCAGTGTATGCCGCGTCGCTCGGATACTTCGGAGGGCGGGCGTTCGAGCATGCGGCATGGAAGGGACTCCTGCTTGCGCTGGGCGTCGGGTTCGCGATCGCAGGGATGGTCGAGGCTGTCCGTTGGGTGCTGCTCCGGCGGCAGCGCCGGGGATCACAGCGTTGATGTCGGTCTTCAGCGTCCCAGCCGCATGTTTCCACCCGTGGCTGCTCGCGAGCCGTGTTCCTCCGCCGGCCTCCGGCCGTGTCAGCGGCCGGCGGAGTGATCCTGGTCGGGGGAACTCCGCGGCGCGGTGCCGAGCACGGCTCCGGCGTGCGCCCGTGTCGCGGGATCACGCCGGGATTTGATCAGGCTGGCCACGGTGGTGACGATCAGCACCACCGCTATGACGATCAGCGAGAGTCCCGTACTGATCTCAGGTACGTGGTGGTTGAGGCCGTGCGCCCAGTGCAGGATCAGCTTCACGCCGATGAAGGCCAAGATCACCGCCAGGCCGGCCGACAGGTACACCAGCCGGTCGAGCAGCCCGGTCACCAGGAAGAACAGCGCCCGCAGGCCAAGCAGCGCGAACGCGTTGGCCGCGAAGACGATGTACGCCTCGCTGGTGACGCCGAACACGGCCGGGATCGAGTCCAGCGCGAACAAGATGTCCGTGCCGCCGATGGTGACGAACACGATGAACAGGGGCGTGACCACCCGCCGGCCGCCAGCGCGGGAGATCAGCCGGCCACCGTCGTAGCTGTCACTGACCGGCAGTATCCGGCGCGACGCGCGGACCAACCCGCTGCTGGAGATGTCAGGGTCCTCGTCGCGGTGCCGGTAAAGCCGCACCGCGGTCCACAGCAGCAGCAACCCGAAGATCAGGAACATGAAGGACAGCGCCGACAACAGGGCCGCGCCGATGGCGATGAAGACCGCTCGCAGGGCTAGCGCGGCGATGATACCGAAGACGAGCACGCGCTGCCGGTGCTCGCGGGGCACAGCGAACGTCGTCATGATGATCACGAAGACGAAGAGGTTATCGACCGACAGGCTCTTCTCCACCAGGTACCCGGCGAAGTACTGGCCGCCGTATCCCCACCCTGACAGGGTGCCCAGGATCACGCCGAAGACCACCGCCGCGGCGATGTAGGCCGTCGACCAGACGGCGGCTTCCTTATAGCCGACAGCGTGCGGGCGTACCGTGGCCAGAACCAGGTCCAGTCCGAGGAGAACCACGATCACTCCGATCGTCAGAACCCAGCCGACCCACGTAACCCCCACTGCCGCCCCCCAATCGTGCCGCTTTCCCTGCCGTATGGCCCTGCCCGCGGTTACCCGGCTCATGCCTATCCATGCCGCGTGGCACGACGATGGGGCCGGGATGGAGCTCGTGTGAATGCCGGCCTTCCCCGCTGGCTGACGGCGCCCGGGCATGCTGCGCAGACGCGAAGAGACACCACCTTCCGTTCGGACTGATCAAAGGAATTTCCCTGCTGCCCGCTTTTTCTGCTCCCAGGAGCCTCAGTGGTCGCCAGGGTCAAGGGCGGCCCGCAGGACGATGCGCAGTACCCTCTGCGGCCGGGGGTGGCGGCCCCGCCCGCTTAGCGGGCGCGAGAAGGGCAGCGACGGGGAAGCCGCCTCCTTCGGATGGCCCGCGCAGCAGGCCCGCCGCGGTCACGCGCCGTCCTTTCCCGCCAGGGCCCGCTCGTAATCCCACCGGGGACCTCACGCCGAGGGCGTGACTGGCGGCACTGTCGCGATTGGCTCCCCGCCGCCGGCGGGGTGAGGTGTTCATGCTGATCCCGACGGCGCTGCTCGCCCGGCAGCACCCGCGGCGGGAGCTCGCACGACGACGGCCTGCAGTGTGATAAAGAGCGTCAGCGCGGCCTATGGCTCTCCTTCTGGCAGGTGGGGAAGCGCACGCTCGGGTAGCGGCGCGTCGAAGGTCTCACCAGGGCCTACTCCGGTGAGATCCCCCTCGTAGCCGATGGTGATGGGCGGAGCGTCGGAGGGGGGCACGGTGACCTGGATGCGGCCGTCGGCGATGCGGACAGTGATGCCCCAGTGGCGACGGTAGCGGATGGTGAAGGTGAGGGCGGAGACCTGGTGGGGCAGGCAGGGATTGAGCCATAGCACACTCCCTCGCGGCTCGATCCCGGTGTATCCGCGGGCGGCCAGGTCTACGGTGCCTGCCATGGCTCCCAGATGGATACCTTCGGCGGTGGATCCGCCCTGGATGTCAGCAACGTCGCTTTCCAGGGCTTGGGTGAATAGTTCCCAGGATCCGGGGCGGTTGGCGCGGGCGAGTACCCAGGAGTGCACGACGCGGCTGAGTGTGGATCCGTGGGAGGTCCGCCGCGTGTAGTAGTCGATGTTGCGGGGGATGAGGCTGGAATCCCATGGATAACCTAGCCGGGTGAACAGGCTGTGGAGTTCCTCGGCCGAGAAAAGATAGAAGAGCATCAGCACGTCAGCCTGTTTGGAGGCCCGGTAACGGTTCGGGGTGTCTGACTCGGCTTCCAGGATCCGGTCAAGGCGCTGGATGTTGTCGTAGCGGTCGCGGTAGCCGTCCCAGTCGAATTCCTGCAGTCGCGCGTAGCCCTCGAACTGGCTGATGATCCCATCGCCGTGGAACGGGATGTGCATGCGTCGGCTGATATCGTCCCAGCGGCCTACTTCGGCCCGGGTCAGGCCCAGTTCCTCCCGCAGGGCCGCGTGGCGCTGGGCGGGAAGTTGGCCGAGGAGTTCGAGGGCGCGACAGAGCACCCATACCGCCATGACGTTGGTGTAGGCGTTGTTGGCGAGCCCCGGTTCGCTCGCCCATGGGTAGGCGTCGTGGTATTCGTCCGGTCCCATCACGCCCTCGATCACGTAGCGCCCGCGAGCGTGGTCGTAGCGGGCGATGCTTGCCCAGAACCGGGCGATTTCCAGGAGCACCTCCGCCCCGTAGAAGGACATGAACTCAAGGTCGGCGGTGGATTGGTAGTAGTTCCACAGGTTGTAGGCGATGGCGGCGTTGATGTGGCGCTGGCGGTGTGATTGGTCGGGCCGCCAGCGGCCTGAGAGCGGGTTGAGGTGGAGCGACTGGGTTTCCTCCCGGCCATCGGACCCGCTTTGCCAGGGGAACATCGCTCCTGCGTAGCCGGCGTCGCGGGCGGCGCGGCGCGCTTCGGGCAGACGCCGGTGGCGGTAGCGGAGCAGGGAACGGGTGAGTTCGGGCAAGGTGAGCGTCAGGTACGGGAAGACGAACAGCTCATCCCAGAACACGTGCCCGCGGTAGGCTTCGCCGTGCAGTCCGCGGGCCGGGACCCCGACGTCCATATCGGCGGTGTTCTCCGAGATGGTCTGCATTAGGTGGAAGACATGGAAGTTCAGGATAAAGCTGGCCCGCTCGTCGTTTGCCAGGCTGAGGTGCAGCCGCTCCCACAGATTGTTCAGGCGCACGGTGTGGGCCTCCAGCAGGGGCAGGAAGCCGCCGGCCCGTCCCAACGCCTGCCGTGCCCCCGTACCGGGTTCGGAGATCGCCGGGTCGCGTGAGGTGCAGAGGCTGACCGTCTTCTCGATAGTCAGCGACTGGCCCCGCGTCAGGTAGGCCGGGATTTCATGAGCGATCTTGTCGCCCTCACCCACCACCCGGCGGGCTGCGGTGGGTTGGCCTCCCGCTCGCACCTGGGTGCGCGCGGCTAGGGCGACGAGGAGGCGGGACTGGCTAGTGCAGGTGCGCAGCCCGATCGTGATGGCGTCGATCTCCTCGAGTTCGGGTGCCTCAAGGTGACGGCTGGCCAGGTCGCGGTAGCGCGCGACCCCGGTATTGGCCACTTCGCCATCGAGACCGGAGCGGACCTCCACGCGCCCGGCCCAGTCCTTCGCGGTGATGGTAACCTCCAGTGCCGCCAGATGCGGGTTGTCCATGCTGGCAAAGCGCCGCTGGGTGAGGCTGGTGTGGCGGCCGGCCTGGTCGCGGTAGCGCAGCCGCCGGGTGAGGACCCCGCGGCGCAGGTCGAGTTCCTGCTGGTAGCCGAGCAACTCAACATCATCCGCGCTGAACCACGGGCCACCGTCGATGCGGAAGGTCAGCGGCAGCCAGTTCGGCAGGTTGACTAGGCACTCGTTCTCCACCGTCTCACCCGCGATCTGCGTAGTCAGGCGGTTGAAGACACCATTGACGTAAGTCCCCGGGTAGTGGACCCCGTCAGCGCGGGACTCCGGCGCGGCGCCTCGGGTGGCGAAATACCCGTTGCCTGTGGTGCACAGTGCTTCTCGCAGCGCCTCTTCTCCCGGCACGTACCGATCGTAGACGAGGCGCCACGGCCCTCGGCGGGCAGCCGCTGCCCGCGCCTCCGCCTCACTGACCACGCCCGCGTTCCGCCCCGGCGATGCGCCTATGTCAGCCATCGCAACCTCCAGACTGGGAAGTACCAGGATTTTGGACAGAGCATCTGACCTGAGAGGATCTGTTCATCGCCCCATCAACCGGGGAGGGTTGTGTCATCACCATCCGGACCCGCCGGGCGATCTCGGGGCCCTCGAGTGCCTCGATGACGAACGTTTGAACCTGGCCTCGGGCGCGCTGACGTCGGCGCCGGGGCAGGTATACGCCGACCGCGAGCCACAGGATCTCGCGGCAAGCCGACAGCTAGGACGCTGCGTCCAGCGCGAGCGCTGGCCGCAGTCCACCCAAGCCGGGAGGTGCAGCTATGACAGTCCCGCGTCAGCCCACCAGCTTGGCGGATCACTGGCCGGGAAGGAGCCGAGCCCGCACTCAGACACGATGTCGTCCACCGACGCTGGCTCGTTCAGCACCGGCGGCTCGACCTCGGCCGGCTGTGCGTGGCCTGCTGTAGTTCTCATGATTCCTTCCCTTCTAAGTCGCAGCTGAACACGTTGCGCAGTTCATATCACCCGTGTGCCCCGTCAAACCGTCCTCCGAGTGACAGGCAGCGCGGCCAGTCACCTCAGCGGCGTGGTCGACATTCCCAACTCGTGCGCGACGCTGTACCTGCCGACCGCGATCTTCGCCTATGTCGGGCATGGCCTCTCCTACCGGGGAACGACCTCGCGGACGACCCGGGTGATGGCTCCGGCGTCGGGCAGGGCGGCGAGCTCGAGCGGCTTGGCGTACGGCAGCGGCACCTCGGCGGCGGCGACCCGCCGGACCGGGGCGTCGAGGTAGTCGAATGCGCTCTCCTGTATCGTCGCGGCGATCTCGGCGCCGGTGCCGTAGCTGAGCCAGCCGTCCTCGACGATCACCGCGCGGCTGGTCTTGCGCACTGAGGCGCAGACGGTGTCCCGGTCCAGCGGGCGAAGGCTGCGCAGGTCGACCACTTCGGCGGAGATCCCGTCGCCTTCGAGTCTGCGGGCGACGTCGAGCGCGATCACCGCGGCCCGGGAGTAGCCGACGATGGTGACGTCCCAGCCGGGCTTGAGCACCGCGGCGCGGCCGGTCTCCGCGACGTGCTCCCCGTCGGGCACTTCTCCCTTGGTGTTGTACAGCGCTAGGTTCTCCAGCACGAGGACCGGGTCATCGTCGCGGATCGCCGCGGCCAGCAGGCCCTTGGCGTCGGCCGGGGTGGCCGGGGCGACCACCTTCAGCCCGGGCACGTGGGCGTAGAAGACCTCCAGGTTCTGCGAATGGGTGGCCGACAGCTGCTGGCCGCCGCCGCCTGGGGTGCGGATGACCAGCGGCACGCTGACCTGGCCACCGGACAGCGACCGCAGCTTCGCCGCGTTGTTGACGATCTGGTCGATGGCCAGCAGGCTGAAGTTGATCGTCATGATCTCCACCACCGGCCGCAGCCCCATCATCGCGGCCCCGATCGCGACCCCGGTAAATCCCTCCTCGCAGATCGGCGTGTCCCGGACGCGGCGGGGGCCGAATTCGGCGAGCAGCCCGGCGGTGATCTTGTAGGAGCCCTCGAACACGCCGATCTCCTCGCCGATCAGCAGCACGTTCTCATCTCGCCGCAGCTCGGCGCGGAGCGTGTCGTGCAGGGCCTGCCGGTAGCTGATCACCGTCATGCCGGCCCTCCCCCGTTGACCGGGTCGCCGGGCAGCCCGCGGTACATGCCGGGCGGCGGGTTGGTGTACACGTGGTCGAAGAGCGTCGTTACATCGGGTGCGGGGCTAGCGTCGGCGAAGTCCACGGCCGCGGCGACTGCCTTGTCCACGTCGGCCTCTATATCGACTGCCGTCTTGTCGTCGAGGACTCCGCTGTCCACCAGCTGGGCGCGGAAGGCGGGCAGCGGGTCTTCCCGGCGCAGCCGTTCGGTGTCTTCCGCGGTCCGGTACCGGGCCGGGTCGACCACCGAGTGGCCGCGCAGCCGGTAGCTGATCGTCTCCAGCAGCGTCGGCTGATGCTCTGCCCGTGCCCGGTCGAGGGCGGCGCGGGCGGCGTCGCGGACGGTAAGCACGTCGTTGCCGTCCACCCGCTGCCCGGGCATCCGGTAGGAGCAGCCGCGCTTCCACAGTTCCGGCTCGGCCGAGGCCGCATCGACGGGGGTGCCCATGCCGAGCTGGTTGTTGACGATCACGTACACGGCCGGCAGCCGCCACAGCGCGGCGAGGTTCAGCGACTCGTGGAACGCGCCGATATTCGTGGTTGCATCGCCCAGCAGGCACATCACGGCAGGCGCGTCCGGTCCCGGTGCGTTCTTGTAGGCGAGCGCGAACGCCGCGCCGGTCGCCAGCGGGATCTGGCCGCCGACGATGCCGTACCCGCCGAGCAGCCGGTTGTCCGTGTCGAACAGGTGCATTGACCCGCCCCGGCCGCGCGACAGCCCGTCGGTGCGGCCGAACAGTTCGGCCATCACCCGGCCGGGGTCGGCGCCGCGCGCCAGCGCGTACCCGTGCTCCCGGTAGGTGGCGAACAGGTAGTCCTCGCCGCGCAGCGCGGCTGACAACCCGACCACAGTGGCTTCCTCGCCCAGGTTCAGATGGCAGTAGCCGCCGATCTTGGCACGGGTGTACATCTCGGCCGCGCGCAGCTCGAAGGCGCGGATCAGGGCCATCTGCCGGTAGTACTCCCGCAGTACGGCGGGGTCCTCGCGGGTCAGGTCCGTGCCGGCCGGGTCTGTCACGTCCGTGTGCCTCCTCAGTCACCGGGGCAGGCGTCTTGCAGGGTGAACCGCTCGGAGCCGACGTGGCACCGCGGGCACCGCGCTGGCGGGTGCTGCCCGCGGGCGGCCTCGCCGCACGCCTGGCACACCCATTCCGTGGTAAGCAGCGCCACCACGTCACCGCGGCTGACGATCCCGGTCAGCCGCTGTCCGCTGACGACCGGGACCCGCCGGATGCGCCGCTCGACCAGCAGGTGCCGGACGTCCTCCACATCGGTGTCCTCGCTGACGGTGATCACCGCGCTGGTCATCACCTCGCCTGCGGTCTCCCCGCTGCGGTCGAGCAGGTCGTACTCGCTGACCAGGCCGATCACCGCGCCTCCGGCGCCGGTCACGGGGACGCCGCTGATCCGGTTGGCGCGCAGCAGGCCCGCGATTGCCGGGACCGGGGTGTCCGGGGTGACGGTGACGACCCGGGTCGTCATGATCTCTTTGACCTGCACAGGCCACTCCTTACCGATCTCGCGTCACCGGGTTCACCCTTACTGAGGGAGCCGGTGGAAGCCGGTGAACAGCAGCCAGAACTGGACCGTGCCGATCCTGTTGTTCAGCATCTCGCCGGTCATCTTCGGCCACCAGAAGTAGAACCCGGCGAACATCGCGAACAGCACGGCCTTCGCCGCTGTTCAGGGCTGAACCTGCCCGAGATCCGGGACGGGAAGGCCCAGCGAGCTGAACGCCTCCCTGATCATCTGGCAGGCGAACCCCCACTCGTTGTCGTACCAGCTCATGACCTTGACCAGCGCCCCGTCCACCACCCGGGTCATCGCCACGTCCACTACCGAGGCCCGCGGGTCGCCGATGATGTCGGCGGAGACCACCGGGTCTTCGGCGACCCCGAGGATGCCCCGGTACCGGTCGCTGGCCGCCTCCTCCCGGAAGGCGTCGTTGACTTCCTCGCGCGTGACCGGCCGGGCGGTGACGGCGGTGACATCCGCGATCGACCCGACCGGGAGCGGCACCCGGATCGCGACCCCGTCGAACCGCCCGGTCAGGGCGGGCAGCGCCTTTGCGGTGGCGAGCGCGGCGCCGGTGGAAGCCGGGAGCATGTTCGCGGCCCCGGCCCGGCCGCGCCGGAAGTCCCCGGCGGGTCCGTCGATGAGCTGCTGGGAGGAGGTGTAGGCATGGACGCTGGTCATGATCGCCTGCCGGATGCCGAACCGGCGGTCCAGCACCTCGGCGACCGGGGTGATGCAGTTGGTGGTGCAGCTCGCGCAGGACACCACCTGCTCATCTGGTGGCGCCTGGTTGACACCGTGCACCACGGTCGCCACCGTCTCGGTGCGGGCGGGCGCGGACAAGATCACCATGCGCGCCCCCGCGGCCAGGTGCTTTTTCAGGTCGTCCTCGCGGCGGAACGCGCCGGTGCATTCCAGCACCAGGTCCACGCCAAGATCCCGCCACGGCAGTTCGGCCGGATCCCGTCTGGCGAGCACCGGGATCTTCCGGCCGGCGATGACCAACGCGTCACCGTCCGCGGTGACGGTTTTGTGCCAGCGGCCGTACACGGTGTCGTACCGGAGCAGGTAGGCCAGGTTGTCCGGCGGCACGAGGTCGTTGACCGCGACCACCTCGGCGCCGTCCGCCTGCTCGATGATCTTGAGCGCCGCGCGTCCAACCCGTCCGAGGCCGTTGATGGCAATGCTCGCCATGGCGCCTCCCCCCGATGATCCTGCACATCTGTTTTCCGGGCTCATGATCACACCCGGAGCTTGCAGCTTCCACGCAGCAAGGCTCGCGGCCTCAGCGCGCACCACCCCGTGGATATGAGCCGTTGTCGCGTTGTGCCCGGTGGGGGTGGCGTGAAACGCGTACCGCAGGAAGAGGTATGACCCGTGTCGCGCACGGTGAGCAGCTCGGCCGACTCGGTCTGACCGGGGAGCAGTTCTCTCCAGCGACCAGCCCAGGCCGGAGGTGTCCGCGCGGCCCGGCCTGCTTGCTCCAAACGCAGTCTGCCCCCGGCAGGCCAATGAGGTCGGTGCCCTGGGCGCGGGCCTTGTCCA
>Ga0157369_10007677_pt1 | contig 12410 bp, 12 predicted proteins | sample C25metaG_FD_113461 | JGI IMG/M metagenome (GOLD analysis project Ga0157369, IMG submission 113461) | Corn rhizosphere microbial communities from Kellogg Biological Station, Michigan, USA - C2-5 metaG | ecosystem: Host-associated > Plants > Roots > Rhizosphere > Soil | place: USA: Michigan...
ACGTCCGCCTTCACCAAGGCCTTCATGGCATCCACCAGCTCGGCGCGGCCTCCGTAGTTGATGGCGAGATTCAACCGCAGCCCGCGATTGCCGGAAGTCTTGCAGGTGACATCTTCCAGCTCGATCCTTACATGGGTGGGCAACTCTTCCAGCCGTCCGATCGCGGTGAAGCGGATATCGTGGCGCATCATCAGGGCCAGTTCGGAACGCAGGTAAACGCGCAGCAGCCTCCACAGCGTATCTACTTCCATGCGCGGCCGCTTCCAGTTCTCGACTGAAAAGGCGTACAGCGTGAGCGCCCCGATGCCCAATTGGGCGCAGGTTTCGACCGTGGTACGAACCGCGGGAACGCCTTCCTTGTGACCGGCCACGCGAGGCAGGTTCCGCTGCTGGGCCCAGCGGCCGTTGCCGTCCATAATGATGGCGACGTGCGCGGGAAGGCGCCGGGAGTCGATGGCTCGCGCCAAGGCGAGATCTTCCGACCCCGGAGCGAGCGCCTCCAGCAAATCTTTCATTATTACCGACCCATTATCAGGACCATGGTATCAGTGGGGTCGCGGCGCATGCAAAAATGTAACGGAACAGCAGCAGCGCCCGTCTCGTGAAGATTAACCGGAGGTTTCATCCAGCTTGATTTCTAAACTCGTTCTAACACTGTGTGCGTGCACAGCGCTCACGCTTCCGGTATGGGCGCAGGATCCCGCGACGCCGCCGCAAGGTCAGGATACCGAGGTTCTTCACCCGCAACCCAAACGAATCCTGGGCGTGATGCCGAATTTTCGCGCCGTCAGCGCCGGAACACTTCCGCCGCCTCCCACGAAAAAAGAGGCCTTTAAGATCGCCACTCAGAATAGCACCGACTACTCGGCGTTCATCTTCCTGGCCTTTACTTCGGCTATGGCCGAGGGATCCGATACTCACCCGCAACTCGGCGAAGGCGTAAAAGGCTTCGGCAGGTATTACTGGAGGGGATTTGTCGATAAAACAGATGGCAACTACCTGGTCATTTTTGCTCTGCCCACGATCTTTCATCAAGACGAGCGCTATTACGCTTTAGGCAAGGGCAATATCTGGAGGCGCTTCAGTTATTCGATGTCTCGCGTTGCGATCACTCCGGACTATCACGGACACAACAGTTTCAATGCATCCGAGCTGCTGGGCAGGGGAATCGCGCAAGGTATTTCGCTCGCGTACTATCCGAGCCAGAGTCGCACCGGCAGTGCGATCGCCGAGAAATACGCATACGCCATCCTGCGGGATGCCGCCACCAACGCCTTCCGCGAATTCTGGCCGGATATCGCGGTGCACCTGTTCCATCGCCATCCATAACGCTAACAGTACTGTTCGGGCGTACTTTCCATCATAAAGTACTTGACAACACTCCAGAGACTCCCCTATGCTGGATCTTCATGGCGACCATCCGTCCCATCCGCGATGTACCCCCCGAACCAATTCCCCTGCATACGCACGCGCTCGACAATTTGCGCTATATCCGCGAAACCATGGAACGGGCGGGGTCGTTCACCGCGGTGCCGGGCTGGGGCGGAGTGCTGATGGGCGTGACGGCGCTGGCCGCCGCGGGGTTCGCATCGCACGCTCCTTCGCGAGGTATATGGCTGGCGATCTGGCTGGTCGAGGCGTTGCTGGCGATGGGAGTGGGAGTGCTGGCGATGCGGCGCAAGGCTCGAGCCGCGGGTCTGCCGCTGTGGTCGGCGCCGGCCCGCAAGTTCGTGTTCAGTTTTGTGCCGCCGCTGTTCGCGGGGGCGATTCTGACTATGGCGTTGTGGAACGCGGGAGCGGTCGCATCGATCCCGGGGTTGTGGCTGATTCTGTACGGCACCGGCGTGATCACCGGCGGCGCGTTCTCGGTGCCCGCGATTCCGGTGATGGGCGTGTGCTTTCTGATGGAAGGAGCACTGGCTCTGTTTGTGCTCCCGGGAACATCCATGGTGTGGGCCGACCTCTGGCTGGGTGCCGGTTTCGGAGGCCTGCACGTTCTGTTCGGGACGATCATTGCAAGGAGATATGGTGGCTAGGCAAAGCGGACTCGCGCGGACGCGAGAAGAAAACGTTCCCCGGCAAGCAAAGGCGCCAGAGGCGCTGCCGGATCTTGACAGGCTGATCCATGAGCGGATCCGGCTGGGGATCATCAGCGCCCTGGCGGCGAATTCCTCGCTAAGTTTTAACGACTTAAAGCGTCTGCTCAAAACCACCGATGGCAATTTAAGCGTGCATGCCCGGAAACTGGAGGACGCAGGCTACATCGGCTGCACGAAGTCCTTCGAAGGCCGCATGCCCAGGACCGAGTATGCGCTGACGGCGGCGGGCCGCAAGGCGCTCGAAAAGTATCTGAATCACATGGAAGCGCTGATTCATGCCATGCGATCGCCGGACAAGGAGCGCTGATCTAACTTGGAACGCTTTCACGTCGCCATCATCATGGACGGCAATGGCCGCTGGGCGCTGGGGCGCGGGCTGCCTCGGATAGCCGGCCATCGCGCGGGAGCCGCGGCAGTGCGGCGCGTGGTGGAGGCTGCTCCGGACCTTGGAATCAAGACGCTGACCTTATACGCGTTCTCCGAGGACAACTGGAGCCGTCCCGCGCGTGAAGTTACAGCGCTGATGAAACTGCTCGGCCGGTACCTGGTGGAGGAAACCGGGCGATGCCTGAAAAACGGAGTGCGCCTGGAAGCGATCGGACGGCGAGACCGTTTGCCCGCTCCCCTGGTCTCACTATTGGAAGATGCGGAACGCAAGACCGCGCGCTGCAAACGCCTGCACCTGCGGCTGGCGCTGGATTATTCTTCTCGCCGGACCATATTGGACACAGCACTACGTCTCGGGGATCGCGTCACCGAAGAGGCGTTTTCCGAAGCGCTGGGTCCGGACGTGGACTTGCTAATCCGCACCAGCGGGGAACAGCGCTTGAGCGATTTCCTTCTGTGGGAATGCGCCTACGCCGAGATGGTGTTCACGCCGCGCATGTGGCCCGCTTTCAGCGGTCAGGATCTGGCAGAGGCCGTGGACGAGTTCCGCCGCCGCGACCGGCGATTTGGTCGCGTATCCTCGCTCATGCCTGGCGAGAATGACGCTCGCCGCACAGCGTAAACTTCGATACACTCGAAGCGTGAAAACCCTACGGATCATTGGGATCGTCCTGGCAGTGATCATCGTGGTGGCGCTGGCCCTGCCGTTCTTCATTAACGCCAATCAATTCCGGCCGGTGCTGGAGGAACGGCTCACCTCCGCTCTGGGACGCGACGTCAAGATCGGCGGCCTCACCCTGTCCGTGTTCTCGGGCGGAGCCTCGGCCAGCGACGTGACCATCGCCGACGATCCGGCCTTTAACAGCGGGCCGTTCCTGAGCGCCAAGTCGCTGGCGGTGGGCGTCGAGTTGTGGCCGCTGATCTTTTCACGCCAGCTCAACGTCACGTCCCTGACGGTCGACCAGCCCGAGATCGCCCTGATCCAATCCGCCAAGGGCGATTGGAATTTTTCGAGCCTGGGGAGCAAGACACCTGCCCCGGCGGCCGCCGCTCCTGCGAGCGGGGACTCTTCCGGCGGGTCCGCTACGGCGCTCTCGGTGAAGCTGGTCAAGGTCTCCAAGGGACGGCTCAATCTCAGTAACGGCAGCAAATCCAAATCGCGTACTCTCGAAGATGTCAACATCGAGTTGCGAGATTTTTCGGCAACATCTTCATTCCCCTTTTCACTGGCAGCGGACGTCGCCGGTGGCGGCTCCTTGAAACTCGAGGGCAAGGCCGGTCCCATCCCGCAGGCCAATGTCATTGAGACGCCTTTCGATCTCAGTCTGACGATCAAAGGCCTGGACCTGGCTGGATCGGGCTTTGCGCAGCCCTCTTCGGGCATCGCCGGCATCGTTTCCCTGGACGGTACCGCCGCTTCGAACGGCCGCACCGTGAACATCAGGAGCAAAGTTAAAGCCGACAATCTGAAGCTGGCCAAGGGCGGATCGCCCGACAAGAAGCCGGTGGAGATCGACCTGGCTCTGTCCCATGATCTTGCCAAGCAGGGCGGTACGGTGGAACGCTGCGCGGTCCACATTGGCGCGGCGCAAGCCAATTTGAGCGGCACCTACCGCCTGAATGAAGATTCCCCCGTGATCGGTTTGAAGCTGGTGGGGACCAAGATGGCCCTCACCGAGCTGGCCGCCATCCTGCCGGCGCTCGACGTCGTGCTGCCCGCCGGTTCCACCATCGAACGCGGAACGCTCGGCATCGATATGGCCTCGGTGGGACCAATCGACCGCCTGGTGACCACCGGCTCGATCAACGTGGACGATGCGCGTCTGAACAATTTCGATCTGGGATCGAAGATGAAGACGATACAGCAGCTGGCGGGCATTCAGGCCGATCCCCGCACCACCATCCAGACTCTGAGCGCCAACATGGCAGTGTCTCCCGAGGGCACCAATGTTCGCGATATTAGGTTAGTAGCGCCCGCGGTGGGAGAACTCACCGGCTCGGGAACCATCAGCCCGCAGCACGCGCTGAATTTCCAGATGCGCGCCACCGTGAAAGCATCCAGCCACATTCTCACGGCGCTGGGACAGAAGGGCGACGTAACCATTCCTTTCTCCGTCAAAGGCACTTCCTCGGATCCTTCCTTCCAACCCGACGTCAAGGACGCGGCCAAGGAAACCCTGCAGCAGTACACCAAAGATCCTTCCAAGGCGGTCGATGCCGCTAAGGGCATCCTGGACCTGTTCAACAGGAAGCCCAAGGATCAGCCTCAACAGAAGTAGCTACCTTAGGTCATGGAGTTTCTCTTCTCGGCCGAGTCCTGGGCCGCTCTGCTCACACTGACGCTGTTGGAAATTGTCCTGGGCATCGACAACATTATCTTCATCAGCATTTTGGCGGGGAAGCTCCCCGCTGAGAAGAGAAGTCGCGGCCGCACGCTGGGCTTGGCGCTGGCCATGGGCACGCGGATTCTGCTGCTCCTGTCGCTGACCTGGATCATGCGGCTGACGCAGCCCCTGTTTAGCATCGGCCCGCAGGAGATTTCCGGACGCGATCTGATCCTGCTGCTGGGCGGCATGTTCCTGTTGTGGAAGAGCACCTATGAAATCCATGACCGGCTGGAAGGAACGGACGAGGGCCCTCACCAAGCCAAGAGAAAGGCCAACACGATGGCGTCCGTGCTGACGCAAATCGCCTTGCTCGACATCGTGTTTTCGCTCGATTCGGTGATCACCGCCATCGGCATGGCCAATGAGGTTGCCATCATGATCGCCGCCATCGTCATCGCCGTAGGCATCATGATGTGGGCTTCCGGACCACTGGGAGATTTTGTGGAGCGGCATCCCACCATCAAGATGCTGGCGCTCAGCTTTCTGCTCCTCATCGGCATGGCTCTGGTGGCGGAAGGTTTCCACCAGCACATCCCCAAGGGCTACATCTATTTCGCGATGGGTTTCTCGGTGTTCGTCGAGATGCTGAATCTGCGGGCGAAGCGCGCGACCAGGTAACGATGGGTATCGCCTCTGATTTCGTACTGATCGTGGTCGCGGGCCTGATGGGTGGCCTGCTGGCACGCCTCTTACACTTGCCCCTACTGGTGGGCTACGTCGCCGCCGGAGTGGTCATCGGCCCCTACACGGCGGGACCGACAGTGGTCCAGATCCACGATATTGAACTTCTCGCGGAGATCGGCGTGGCGCTGCTGCTTTTTTCTCTGGGCCTGGAGATTTCCTTCCGCGATTTGAAGCCGGTTCGGCGGATCGCGTTGATTGGCGGTCCTATCCAGATCCTCCTGACAGCCGGAGGAGGCACGCTGGTGGGAACCAAGCTGCTGGGCCTGCCCGTCACCGACTCGATCTGGCTGGGCGCGATGATTTCCCTTTCGAGCACCATGGTGGTGCTCAAGACGCTTTCCGCGCAAGGAGTGACGTCGACGCTGGCGAGCCGCGTGATGATCGGGCTGCTGGTGGTGCAGGATCTGGCCGTGATTCCGATGCTGATCATCCTGCCGCAGCTCGCCGATCTGAGCGGTGCCTGGCCGAGGCTGGCCCGCGCGGCCGGGATAGCGGTGGTGGTCCTCGCCGGAATGGTGACCCTCGGTAGGTGGTTGCTCCCGATACTGCTGAAGCAAGTGCTCGCCCTGGGCTCGCGCGAGTTGTTCCTGGTCGCCGTGGTGGCGTCCGGAGTGGGAGTTGGATACGCGGCGCATGTGGCTGGGCTCTCCTTCGCGTTGGGAGCGTTCGTCGCTGGAATTGTGCTCAGCGAGTCCGAAGTCAGCCATCAGGCGCTCAGCGACGTCACCCCTCTGCGCGACATCTTCGGACTGCTGTTCTTCGTGTCTGTGGGCATGCTGTTTGACCCCCGATTCGTATGGGAACACGCCGGGCAGGTAGCTGCTGTAACACTTTTGATTATCGTCGGCAAAACGCTGATTATAGGCTTTTTGGCACGAGCCTTCGGATATACCAAAATGGCTCCCTGGATTATAGGCCTGGGGCTTTCGCAGATCGGCGAATTCAGCTTCGTGCTGGCCCGTAGCGGAGTCAACGCCGGACTACTCTCCAATACCGCATACGGCCTTGGGCTGACGTGTACCATTCTGACCATGGCGCTCTCGCCGCTGATTTCAAGTGCTGCGCTTCCGTTAGGCGGACGTTGGGAACGCTGGCGTAAGCCAGCTCCATGAGCCTCGCGCGCTATACTCTGGATCGTGAAGCGCAGGATTGCTTCGGTGCCCGTGCAGCGCGCCGGGTGCCGCTAAACGACTCAGTGCTGCTGGTGAGCGGGCGGGCGAGCTTCGAGTCGGTGCAGAAAGCATTAATGGGGGATCAGTGTTTTGGCGGCGGTGGGTGCGCCATCCAGCCTGGCAGTGGAAACGGCCATGCGGTTCGGGATGACTCTGGCGGGCTTCGTACGCGACGGCCGTTCAACATCTATTTGGGCGCGGAGAGAATCGTCCCGCAAGAATAATCGCGCAGCGTCCTGGGCGTTTTCCCTGGCCGCCATATTACAATTTCGGATAGCGTGCAGATCACCATATCCAAGGAGAACTACCTCAAAGCCATCGCCGAAGCCGAGAGCGAGGGCGAAATCGTCATCGCCGCCACGCTGGCCCGCTGGCTCGAAGTTTCAGCGCCGGCCGTGACCATGGCCATCCGCCGGTTGAAGCGCGATGGCTTGATTCGCGTGGCCGCATCCGGTGAGCTCAGCCTGACGCGAGAGGGTCGCGAAATCGCCAATCGCGTGCTGAACCGGCATCATCTGATCGAGCGCATGTTGACCGAAATCTTCGGCATGGAATGGTACAAGGTTCACGACGAGGCCGAACAGTTGGAACACGCCGTTTCCTCCGATTTCGAGCGCAGGCTAGTCGACAAATTGGGCAATGGCGGGGCATGTCCGCACGGAAACGTGGTCGGGATGGACCGGCCCCGCGACCGCCGCCAGCGCGGCTGGATGCCCCTGGATGAAGCAACCGGCGGCGAAGCCGTGCGCGTCATGAGCGTGTTCGAGCGCGACCGCAAACTGCTCGAGTACCTGCACCAGCTGGGCATTCGCCCGGGAGCGCAGCTCAAAGTGGTTGGAAAAAATTACGACCAGACCATGACGCTTCGTATTGATCGTAAACCGGTGCAGCTCGGCGGCGCCGCGGCCTCCAAAGTGTGGGTCGCCGCGGGCTAAGCTGAACTGGTTAACCTGAAAGAGATGAACTGGACCGCCACGGCCGCGATCATGCTTGCGCTAGCAGTCGCCATCGGCGCGTTTGGCGCGCACGGGTTGCAGGGCCGTCTGGACGCCTACTCGATGGGTGTGTACGAAAAGGCAGTCATGTACCACTTCTTTCATGCCTTGGGAATGTTGGCCGTGCCTTTGCTCGTCCGCGCGGGCCTGATTTCGGAATCGGGCGGCAATTGGACAGGATGGCTGCTGTTGGCGGGAATCGTGCTGTTTTCAGGCAGCCTGTACGCGCTGGCGATCACCGGAGTCCGGACGCTCGGCGCAGTCACCCCCTTGGGCGGCGTTTCATTCATCGCCGCGTGGCTGGTGCTGGCGGTATGCGCGCTACGGTCAAGCGGAAATTAGCCGGGAACGGAAATACTCCACCGTCTCCCGCAGCCCGTCTTCCAGATCCACCTTCGGCTCCCACCCCAGCACTCTCTTCGCTTTTCCGATGTTCGGCTGGCGACGCTTGGGATCGTCGGAAGGCAGAGGCAGGTGCACGATCGGCGCTTGGATCCCCATCAGCCGCTGAATACGTTCGGCGAACTCCAGGATGGTGAGTTCCGTGGGATTGCCCAGGTTCACAGGGAAGCGCTCCTCGGAATCAGCCAGGCGGACCAAACCCTCCACCATGTCGGACACGTAGCAAAAACTGCGGGTCTGCGAACCGTCGCCGAATATGGTGAGCGCTTGGCCGCGCAAGGCCTGATCCATGAATGCCGGGACCACGCGTCCATCGTCCAGCGCCATGCGAGGGCCGTAGGTATTGAAGATCCGCGCGATGCTGGTACGCACACCATGGGTTCGATGGTACGCCATCGTTAGGGCTTCCGCGTAGCGTTTGCTCTCGTCATAACAGGAGCGCAACCCTACCGGATTCACGTTGCCCCAATACGTTTCCACCTGGGGGTGCTCCAGTGGATCGCCGTAGCATTCCGAAGTCGAGGTGAGCAGGAAACGCGCGCCGTCGCGGCTGGCGACGTCCAGCATGTTGCGTGTGCCGGTCGACCCCGATTCGAGGGTTTCAATGGGATACGCAAGATAAAACTTGGGGCTTGCCAGGGACGCCAGGTGCCATACGTGATCGAACTTGCCGCTTTCTTCAACCGGGTTAGTGACGTCGAATTCACGGAACGTGAACTTCGCGCGGCCCGCCAGGTGCTCGACATTACGGCGGGACCCGGTGATCAGGTTGTCCAGCGCAACCACCTCGCCGTCATCCGCCAGCAGCCGCTCACATAAATGGGAACCGATGAATCCCGCGGCTCCGGAAACAAGATGACGCATTCTCTAACATTCTACCCGTAGATCCCGCGTGCTACATTTTTGGGTAAGCATGTTTGAACTGCCAGTGACTGGGAAGGTGCTGCTCGCCCTGCTGCTGGTGGCCTCCGTCGCCGGATTCTGGTGGCGCTTCGGCGCGGTGCTCCGCCGGATCCGCACGGCCAAGCCAGATGCGGATTTCTCACTATTCCCCTTGGGGCCGCGCTTTCGCGAGCTGATCTGGGAAGTGATGCTCCAAGCCAAGGTCATCCGCGAACGTCCTCTGCCCGGACTGGCGCATGCTTTCGTGTTTTGGGGATTCTGCGCCTTCGCTCTAGTCACCGTGAATCACATCGCGATTGGATTCGGCAGGCCCTTCTTGTCCCCCGGCGGTTTCTATTTTCAACTCGCCGCCATATTCGCCGTCCTGGTGGCGATCTCGATCGCGGGACTCTTCATCCGCCGATTCGCCCTGCGGCCCAAATGGCTCGGCGCGCTGTCGTATGAATCCGGCGTGATTGCGGTGCTCATTTTCGCTCTGATGGCGACGTTCCTCGTCGCATTATGGATCGGCGACTCAGAACTGTTGTGGTGGAGCCACACGGCGGCCCTGCTCATTTTCCTTCCCTTGATCCCGCACACCAAGCATCTGCACCTGGTGCTGAGCCCGTTTTCGATTTTTCTCTCGCGCGGAGGCTTTGCCAAAATTCCGCCTCTCGCGAATGACGACGACTTCGGCCTCGATACCGGCCAGGACCTGACCCGGATCGTCGCGCTGCAGGCCTTCTCCTGCGTCGAGTGCGGCCGCTGCACCGAACATTGCCCCGCCAACAACACCGGCAAGATTCTCGATCCCAAAAAGATCACGCTGGGCGTGCGCGACTACTTGAACGATTTCGGTCCCGCCTCGGAAGAGCCGCTGTTCGGCAAACATCTCTCGCAGGAAGCCGCGTTCCAATGCACCACCTGCGGCGCATGCGAATATCAATGCCCGGTAGGAGTCGAGCATCTCCCCATCATCATCGGGCTGCGCCGCGGCGCCGTAAATACCGGCAAATGGGAGGATGCTTACGGCACCAAGCTGTTTCTAGCGCTCGAACGCAACGGCAACGCGCTCGGCTTCAGTTCCACGGAACGCGACAAGTTCATCGCCAGGGAACAACTGCCGATTTTCGACGGGACCCAGGAGTACTGCCTGTGGCTGGGCTGCATGGGAGCTTACGATCCGCAGGGCCGCGAGATCATCGCTTCCTTCGCCCGCGTTATGACCCACCTGGGCACTACCTTCGGCGTCCTTCAAAAAGAGAAGTGCACGGGCGATCCGGCCCGTCGCCTGGGCAACGACCTGGTGTTCCAGCAGCTCGCCGAATCGAATCTCGAGACTTTCAAGCAAAGTAAAACCAAGAAGATCGTCTCCATCTGCCCGCATTGCGTGCGCACGATTTCGACCGACTATCAGGAGCATGCCCAGGAACACGGCCAAGCTCCTCCAATCGAGCATCACAGCGAATTTATGGCTCGCCACCTCGAACGGCTGCCAAAATCCAACACCGGAAATATCGTCTATCACGATCCTTGCTACCTGGGCCGCTATCGCAACGTCTATGATGAGCCACGGACAGTGCTTTCGCTGTCCGGACAAGTCATCGACCCGCCCCGCAATCGGGAACGCGGTTTCTGCTGCGGAGCCGGCGGCGGCCTGGCGTTTCTGGGTGAAGAGAAGGGCGACCGCGTCAGCTACAATCGTGCGCGCGAGCTGGCGGCAACCGGAGCGGGCACCGTCGCCGCGGCTTGTCCGTTCTGCAACACCATGTTTCGCGACGCCCTGGCCGCCGTATCTCCCTCGCCGCCCAAATTACTAGACGTGGCCCAGATCGTGGCCGCATCGCTGCCCGCCAGGAATGCGATTCTATGAACATGCACGCCGGGCGTCTACTCGCCGTTTCGTTGATGGCCCTGCGTATCTTTCCGGCAACGCCTAAACCCGTAAAACCCAAAGGCCCGCCGCTCACCGCGGAACAACGCGCCGTGCAAGCGCAGCTGAAGACCATGAGTCTGCGCGACAAAGTTGCGCAACTGGTGATCGTCACGGCCAATGGCGACGTCTACAGCCACACGTCACCAGAATTTGAAAGATACCGGCATTGGGTCGCCGATCTGCACGTCGGCGGCATCATTATCAACAACGCCTCGCAATATGGTCTGGTTCGCAACGCCGAGCCGCATGTTCTGGCGCTGTTCCTCAACCAGATGCAGAGGCTGGCGAAGACTCCTCTCCTGGTCGCCTCGGATTTCGAGCGCGCCGCGTCCATGCGCGTCACCGGCGGCACGCGATTCCCGCACAGCATGGCGTTCGCCGCCGCAGGCGATCCTGCCGCGGCCAGGTACGAAGGCCTGATCGCCGCACGCGAGGCACGTGCCCTGGGCATTCACTGGATTTTCGCGCCGGTGGCCGACGTCAACAACAATCCCCTGAACCCGATCATTAATCTGCGTTCCTACGGTGAGGATCCCGAGCAGGTCTCGCGTTACGTCGCCGCGTTCATCGAAGGCGCGCATTCCGACCCGGCCAACCGCGTTCTGGTCACTGCCAAGCATTTTCCCGGACATGGCGACACCGATATCGATAGCCACCTGGGGCTGCCGCGCTTAGAAGTTCCACGTGAGCGTCTCGACGCCCTGGAACTGAAGCCCTTCGAGGCCGCCATCGCGCACGGCGTCGATTCCATCATGACCGCTCACATGGCCGTACCGGCACTGGAGCCTTCCGGCATGCCCGCCACCGTGTCGCACAACGTGCTCACCTCCCTGTTGCGCGACGAACTTAAGTTCAAAGGCCTGATCGTCACCGACGCGATGACCATGCAGGGATTGGCCATGCTGTTCGACAGCGGCGAAGGTTCCGTGCGGTCGATCGTCGCCGGCGCAGACGTGCTGCTGATGCCGCCCGATCCCGATAAAGCCATCCGCGCGGTGGTGGGCGCCGTGGAGGACGGCCGTATTTCGCGCCAGCGCCTGGAGCAGAGCGTCGCTCGCGTGCTTGCCGCGAAACTCTCTCTCGGGCTAAGCAATAAGAAAAAGCTGGTGAACCTCGACGCGATCTCTGATGTATTGGATTCGCCCGAAGCCGCCGACAAAGCTCAAGCCGTGGCCGATCACGCCGTCACTCTGATTCGCAATGATCGCGACGTGCTGCCTCTGGCATCCGCAAGCCGGCCTTGCCTGATCGTGATCACCGAGCGGCGCATCTCGCAATTCGGTCAGCGGACCATTCAGGACTTTCAACGCCGGGCTCCTGCTGGACGAGTCATCTCACTCGACACCGGGCTGCCTCTCGCGGCTCTTGAAGCAACCGCTGGAGACACCACAGCGTGTTCGGCCATCGTGGCGGCCTCTTTCGCCTCCGTGTCCGCGGATCTGAAGGACGTGAAGCCGTTCCTCGTA
>Ga0157369_10007678_pt1 | contig 12407 bp, 10 predicted proteins | sample C25metaG_FD_113461 | JGI IMG/M metagenome (GOLD analysis project Ga0157369, IMG submission 113461) | Corn rhizosphere microbial communities from Kellogg Biological Station, Michigan, USA - C2-5 metaG | ecosystem: Host-associated > Plants > Roots > Rhizosphere > Soil | place: USA: Michigan...
GATGTGCTGCCGCCTTCGTGGGCAAGCCCTCTCCCACAGGGCTCGGCGGCGGGCATTGAATCCCCGCCCAACAGCAAGCCACTGTGGGAGCAGGCTTGCTACCACAGGGCATACAGCGGGCTTGCGTCGGGCGGGAAATTAATTCCTGCCATTGGTGAATTATTTCGTGTCTGCATGTATCTGAGCCTGAAGAGCCGGCGCCATCATGGAGATGGCATCGCAGCGGTAATCTGGATCAGCGAGCGGGAACAGCGCAATGAAATCACGCAAGAACACTGTCAAACCGATCGGTTTGAAAGATATCACCATTGTCGACGACGCCAAGATGCGCAAGGCGATCACCGCCGCCGCACTGGGCAACGCCATGGAATGGTTCGACTTTGGCGTTTACGGCTTTGTCGCTTATGTGCTCGGCAAGGTCTTCTTCCCCGGCGCCGATCCCGGCGTGCAGATGATCGCCGCGCTGGCGACGTTCTCCGTGCCGTTCCTGATTCGTCCGCTTGGCGGGCTGTTCTTCGGTGCACTCGGCGACAAATACGGGCGGCAGAAAGTCCTTGCCGCGACCATCGTCATCATGTCCCTGAGCACCTTCGCCATCGGTCTCATTCCCTCCTATGCCTCAATCGGCATCTGGGCGCCGATTCTGCTGTTGCTGGCGAAAATGGCTCAGGGTTTCTCAGTCGGTGGCGAATACACCGGTGCCTCGATCTTCGTCGCTGAATACGCCCCGGACCGCAAGCGCGGTTTCCTCGGGAGCTGGCTGGACTTCGGCTCGATCGCCGGTTTTGTCTTCGGCGCCGGCGTGGTGGTGGTGATTTCGACGATTCTCGGTGAACAGCGCTTCGAAGAATGGGGCTGGCGGATTCCGTTCTTCCTCGCCCTGCCGCTGGGCATGATCGGCCTGTATCTGCGTCACGCCCTCGAGGAGACCCCGGCGTTCCAGCAGCACGTGGAAAAACTCGAACAAGGCGACCGCGAAGGCCTCGCCGGTGGCCCGAAAGTGTCGTTCAAGGAAGTCGCGACCAAACACTGGCGCAGCCTGATGACCTGCATCGGCGTGGTCGCGGCGACCAACGTCACCTATTACATGCTGCTCACCTACATGCCGAGTTACCTGACGCACAACCTGCATTACAGTGAAAACCACGGCGTACTGATCATCATCGCGATCATGGTCGGCATGCTTTTCGTGCAGCCAATGATCGGTTTCATCAGCGACAAGATCGGCCGCAAACCCTTCATCGTGGTCGGCAGTATCGGCCTGTTCATCTTTGCCATCCCGGCGTTCATGCTGATCAACAGCGGCAGTATCGGCCTGATCTTCTGCGGCTTGCTGATTCTCGCGGTGCTGCTCAATTTCTTCATCGGCGTGATGGCCTCGACACTGCCGGCGATGTTTCCCACCCATATCCGCTACAGCGCCCTGGCCAGTGCCTTTAACGTTTCGGTGCTGATCGCCGGTCTGACTCCGACCGCCGTGGCCTGGCTGGTGGAAAGCACCAACGACCTGTACATGCCCGCCTACTACCTGATGGTCATCGCCGTGGTCGGCCTGGTCACCGGCGTAACCATGAAAGAAACCGCCAACAAACCCCTGCGCGGCGCGGCCCCGGCGGCCTCCGACCTCGAAGAGGCCAAGGAGCTGCTGCAGGAGCACCACGACAACATCGAACAGAAAATCGAAGACATCGATGCCGAAATCGCCGCGCTGGAAGCCAAGCGCAAGGAACTGGCGCTCCAGCATCCGCGCATCGATTGATCAGTGCAGCGTCGGCAATCGGTCCGACGCCGCGCCGAGCTTGAGCTAGCCTTGAACCCGGTCGCATGCTTCAAGGAGTTCATATGTTCAAGCTGATGAGAAGTTCGGTCGCTGGCGATTGCTCTTCGCCAGCCTCCAGGCCGAAGCCGGCGGCATCACGATTTACCAGGCCGGCCACGAAGGTGGCAACGCCTTGAAGTAACTGCCCGGCTCCAGCTTCTTCATCAGCCACAGCTCGATGAGCGCTCCTCGATCGGCTTCGGCATGTACCGCAATTCTGGTCTGGCGCTGGACTACGACGATGAGTGAGGTCGGCGCCTCGCCAGGAATGGTTGCACGAAACAGCATGATGCAGCGGTTGACCACTTTCAGTTCTACCGCTTCGTCCGTTGCTGTCGTGGTGTCTTCCAGTGCCTGGCCGAGCCCGGAGCCAGCACCATCAGCCTGTTAGGCATGCGCCGTACCTTATGGCTGATTGTCGTGAGAGGTTTCGTCCAGCACTTCGCTGACGTCGGCCGGCTGATAGACCCAGCCGATGAACAATTCATAACCGACCGCCAGAATCACCGGCCCGGTGAACAGGCCGATGATGCCGCTGGTGACCATGCCGCCCAGCGCGCCAATCAGCACCACCGGCATCGGCACGGCCACGCCACGCCCGAGCAGCATCGGCTTGAGCACGTTGTCGGAGAGCCCGGCGATCACCATCCACACGGCGAATATGATCGTGCCGGGACCGACACCGTCATGGGCGAAGACGAACACCACCACCGGCACGGTAACCAGCAGCACCGGCAGTTGCATGATGCCCAGCAGCAACACCATCAAGGCCAGAATGCCGGCAGCGGGCACACCCATGATCACCAGTGCCACGCCGATCAGGATCATCTGGATAAAAGCGATACCGACCACACCCTGCGCCACCGCGCGAATAGTCGAGGTGCACAATTGAGCGATCTGCGGGCCACGCATCGGCCCGGAAATCCGCGTGGTGATCGCCACCGCTGTGCGATGGCCGCGTTCGCCGTGGGTCATGATCAGTCCGGCGACAATCAGCGCCACGACAAACACCACGATGCCTGCGCCGACGCCGGCGGCCTGATGCAAAAGCACCCGGCCCCAACTGGTCAGATGCGGCGCGAGCTCCTTGAACACCCAGCTCAGATCCTGCGAAGCGTGCATCCAGATGCCATACAACGGCGCACCGATCAGCGGCCAGTCGGCGACATTGGCTGGTGGCGGCGGAATCTCGAACTGCCCCGCTTCCACCGTATGCATGCCCGCCTTCACCGAATCGGCCACGGATGCGCCGAGCAGGCTCAGCGGCACCATCAGGATGACCAGGCCAAGCAATACCAGCACAATCGCCGCCCAACCGTAGCGGTTGCCCAGTTTGGCACCGAGTTTCTGGTTCAGCGGATACAGCGTCACCGCGAGGATCAGCGCCCACAGCATCACATTCAGAAACGGATGGAAAATGTCGTAGCAGAACAGCACCAGGGTCGCGATCAAGCCGGCGCGGATCAGCACGTCGAGCAAGGCTTTGGAACTGTTGAAGGCAATCAGCGGTTTTTCTTCCATGGCAACATTCCTGAGCGGTGCAGCATTCGGGATGCTGCTGAGCCTAGAACATGTTGGCCCGGTCTTCCTGTGGGGCGCGGGATTATCGGTTTTAACCAGACGATGTGGGAGCGAGCCTGCTCGCGAAAGCGCAAGGTCAGGCAGGACGAATGCTCAGGCCATCTACCAACAAAACCATCACCCCACCGATTACTCCGCCCGCCGCTTGGTGTTAAATAGGCGCCAGTCTTGACCTTGTCGCTTAAAGCCGTGCAACGAGAACCGCTATGAATACTTCTGCCCAGAACACCCGCGCTCTACAGGTGACCCAATGATCGAAGTCACCGAAGTCTCCATCGCGCAATTGCGCGCCGCCCTCGAATCCGGCCAGACCACTGCTGTGGAGTTGGTGCAGGCCTATCTGGCGCGCATCGATGCCTACGATGGCGCCGATACGCCGACAGCCCTCAACGCCGTCGTCGTGCGCAATCCTGAAGCGCTGAACGAAGCCCGCGCCTCCGACGCCCGCCGTGCCAAAGGTCAAACCCTTGGCCCGCTCGATGGCATTCCCTATACCGCCAAAGACAGTTATCTGGTCAAGGGCCTGACCGCCGCCTCCGGCAGTCCGGCGTTCGCCGATCTGGTTGCTCATCGCGACGCTTTCACCATCGAGCGCCTGCGCGCGGCCGGCGCGATCTGTCTGGGCAAGACCAACATGCCGCCGATGGCCAATGGCGGTATGCAGCGTGGCGTTTATGGCCGCGCGGAGAGCCCGTACAACGCTGCTTACCTCACCGCGCCGTTCGCCTCCGGCTCTTCCAATGGTGCCGGGACCGCCACCGCTGCGAGTTTCGCCGCGTTCGGTCTGGCTGAGGAAACCTGGTCCAGCGGTCGGGGCCCGGCGTCGAACAACGGCCTGTGCGCCTACACCCCGTCGTGCGGGGTCATTTCGGTGCGCGGCAACTGGCCGTTGACCCCAACCATGGACGTCGTCGTGCCGTTCGCGCGAACCATGGCTGACCTGCTCGAGGTACTCGACGTAGTTGTCGCCGAAGACTCCGACACCCGTGGCGACCTGTGGCGTCTGCAACCGTGGGTGCCGATCCCGCGCGTCAGCGAAGTGCGCCCGGCTGCGTACAGCGAACTGGCCGCAGATGCCAAAGCCCTGGCCGGCAAACGCTTCGCCATCCCGCGCATGTACATCAATGCCGACCCGGACGCCGGCACCAGCGAAGCCCCCGGCATTGGCGGTCCGACTGGCCAGCGCATCACTACCCGCGCGTCAGTGATCGACTTGTGGAAACAGGCGCGTCAGGCCCTGGAAGCCGCTGGCGCCGAAGTCATCGAAACCGACTTTCCGCTGGTCTCCAACTGCGAAGGCGACCGCCCTGGCGCGCCAACCGTGTTCACTCGTGGGCTGGTGTCGAAAGAATTTCTGCATCATGAACTGTGGGACCTGACGGCCTGGGCGTTTGACGATTTCCTGCAAGCCAACGGCGACCCGAAACTAAATCGTCTGGTCGACGTTGACGGGCAGAAAATCTTCCCCCACGACCCCGGCACCCTGCCCAACAGCGAAGGCGACCTGGCCGCTGGCATGGACGAGTACGTGCGCATGGCCGAACGCGGCATCACGCCGTGGAATGAAATCCCTACCGTGCCTGATGGCTTGCGCGGTCTGGAGCAGACCCGGCGCATCGACCTCGAAGACTGGATGGAAAAACTCGGCCTCGACGCCGTGCTATTCCCGACTGTTGCCGACGTTGGCCCGGCGGACGCCGATGTCAATCCAGCCTCGGCGGACATCGCCTGGAGCAATGGCGTCTGGGTGGCCAACGGCAACCTCGCGATCCGCCACCTCGGCGTACCAACGGTCACCGTGCCGATGGGCGTCATGGCCGACATCGGCATGCCGGTCGGCCTGACTTTCGCCGGCCGCGCCTACGACGATTCAAACCTGCTGCGCTACGCCGCCGCCTTCGAATCCACCGGCAGCAAACGCCAGATCCCACCGCGCACGCCACCGCTGTCCTGATCGAGGCAACAGCAAGCCCGCTCTCGGCATTGATCAAGTGTTGAGGACGGGCTTACTGATCCGCAGTCTGCATCCCTGCTCGCGTCGATTTGCCCAGCGCATGGGCAAAAAACCGTCCCGCTTCGGAAATCAGGTTGCGGTGAATATCCTCGCGATCGACTCCATCAGCATCGGTGCACAACGCCGGCATGGCGCGCATCTGCTCTTCATTGCATGGCGCCAGAAACACGAAGTGCCCTGCCCCGGCCAGCAGTTTGAAGTCCGGCGCGGTGGGCAGCTTGCGCGCGAGGGCGGCAGCGTTTTATCAAAGGCCACCAGTTTGTCGCCGTCGCCGCTGTAGAGCAGCACCGGTACGTGCACGTCAGCGAGGGTATGACGGCCGAATTTCAGGCTCAGCGGCGCCATCAGCAGTAACGCGTGAACCCTTGGATCGGCCACCGGTTGCAAATCTTCGCGATCGACAATCAGCTCACCCTGGGTGTTGCAGGCGTCGTGATCGTCCGGGCGTTCCTGGCAATAGCGGCGTAGACGATCAAGATCCGGTTGCGCCCCGGAAAGAATCAATGCGGTCTCGCCACCAGCCGAATAGCCAATGACCCCGACCTGATCAGCATTGACGAACGGCGCCAGCATGCTGTCGCCGAGCGTCGCGGTGATCGCTTGGGAAATCTGAATTGGTCGCCCATATAGATTGCTCAACGTGCCGAGACGGCTGTGGTCCCGCCAGTTGTCGCCGGGATGAATCACCGCCACCACTACGAAACCCTTGCGCGCCAGCGATGTGGCCAGATCATGCAAGGCCAGCGGCGTGCCGGTGTTGCCGTGGGAGAGCATCAACATCGGAAAGCGGCCGATGGCGACTTTAGTGTCTTCTCCGGCCTCGACCGAGTAACCCTCAAGCAAACTCATGTGCTCGCGGTCACTGGACGGGTAAAAGGCGATAGCGCGCATCGGTTGCAGATCGAGCGGGTCGAGAAAGGTCATCTCGTGATAACCGACGCTCCAGACAGGGTGCCGCCCCGGCGCGGCCTGCACTGAATTCAGGCTGCCCAGCAGGCAAATCAGCAACATTGCACAAAGATGCCTCATGAATGCCCCACCCTGTTGGACCACATCATCGGATGTGTTGGAACTGCATAACCCGGGCCAGATTATGTAACAGCCGGAAACAAAAAACTCCGTATTCGGCCCTTGCGGAACCAGAATACAGAGTTTTTTGCGGATTACCTGAACATCAGCTGTTCTTTACGCAAGCCTTACGCGGCTGCAAACAGTTGCTCGCTGATCTTCGCTTGAGCAGCGCTCATGGCGTTGTTGCGCACTTCTTCGCCATAGGCCAGACCTTCAGCGCGAACGATTTCGATGTCGGTGATGCCGAGGAAGCCCAGCACCAGCTTCAGATATTCCTCGTGCGCGATGCCGCTGGCCTGACCGGCGTGGATGCCGCCGGAGGTCGACACGATGACCACTTTCTTGCCACCGCACAGGCCTTCAGTGCCGGCTTCGGTGTAGCGGAAAGTCTGGCCGGCGACGGCAATACGGTCGATCCACGCTTTCAATTGGGTTGGCACAGTGAAGTTGTACATCGGCGCGGCAATCACTACAGCGTCGGCAGCGATGAATTCGGCCAGAGTCGAGGCACTCAGCTCGGCTTCGTGCTGTTGCGCAGCGTCGCGCAGTTCGGCGGTGGTGCCAGCGGCGACCAGCGTGGTCGACGAGAAATGGCTGATGGCATCAGTAGCCAGGTCGCGATAAGTGACCACGGCGCTCGGCTCGGCGGCTTGCCAGGCGTCGGCGACCTGACGGCTCAACTGACGGGAAGCAGAGTTGTCGCCCAGAATGCTCGAATCGATGTGCAACAGTTTCATGTGGGTTCTCATGAAAGAATCGCCGGTGGCGACGGAATGGAGACAATCCTACGCAACAAACCAATAGCTGATTAGTCGCCGGCAATGCGATAGTTCGTCCCATTGATAGAACGACTGGAAACGCGCATGCAGGACCTTAACGATGTTTACTATTTCGCCAAAGTGGTCGAAGCCGGCGGTTTTGCCGCCGCCGGGCGATTGCTCGGAATTCCCAAGTCACGGCTTTCGAGGCGGATTGCCGAGCTGGAAGAACGTCTCGGCGCGCGTCTGCTGCAACGCACCACCCGCCAACTGAATCTCACCGCTGTCGGCGAGCGCTATTTGCGCCACTGTCAGGCGATGCTGCTGGAAGCGGAAATGGCTGACGAAGCCGTGGCGAGCATGTCCAGCGAACCACGCGGGCGCTTGCGGGTGTCGTGTCCGACCGGACTCGCCCATGAAATGCTGCCGACGGTGATCAGCGACTTTCTTGGCAAATTTCCGCAGGTGCAACTGGAGGTCGTGCTGCTCAATCGCCGTGTGGATCTGGTCACTGAAGGCATCGATGTCGCCTTGCGGGTGCGCGATCACGGCGATGAAGATCCGTTGCTGGTCACTCGACGTTTGCGTCAGGCCCAGGCGGTGGTAATTGCCAGCCCGGATTTCATGCAAGGCAAGACCATCGATCATCCGCAGGACCTCAAGAACCTGCCGGTGCTCGGCGCGCTGGAAGCTGATCGCATGGTCCATGTGCGTCTGCTCGACCAGCAGGGCAAGAGTGTCGATCTGAGCATGGAAGCACGGCTGGGCATCGATGACTTTGTCGTGCGCAAGGCGTGCGTGCTCGCCGGTCAGGGTTTCACCGTGCTGCCGATGATGTTCTGCGAGTCCGAACTCCGTAACGGCACGCTGGTGCAGGTGCTGCCGGAATGGTCATTGCCCGGCGGCTGGTTGCAAGCGGGGTATCCGCACCGGCGCGGGGTGATGCCGGCGGTGCGTGCGTGGATCGATCATCTGGTCGAATCGTTCGATGCCTGCGGGGAGCGGTTGTTATGAAACAGAGAAAGATGAGCGAAGCCGAGGTTGGCGCATTTTGTCTGGCTCTGCCGGGCGCGCGGGAAGATTACAAATGGGGCGGCGTGCGGGTGTTCTCGATTGCCGGCAACAAGATGTTCGCTTTGCAGGGATTACGCGGCGATTCGCTGGCGTTCAAGGTCGACAAGGATCTGTTTCTCGGCCATTGCGACCGCCCGGGGATTCATCCGGCGCCGTATCTGGCGCGCGCGCAGTGGATCATCATGCACCCGCCCTACCCGCTGAGTGCCGAGGAATTGCAGGGGCTGTTGCAGCGATCACATCAACTGGTGGTGAGCAAGTTGCCAAAGAAAACCCAAATCGGCCTGCGTTTGTAAGCACGCAAATCCTGTGGGAGCGAGCCTGCTCGCTAAGGCGGTTGTCAGGTGACTCATCAGCGAGGATGAGGTTGCTTTCGCGAGCAGGCTCGCTCCCACAGGGGATTTTCGGTGGATTTTAGATCAGCGACAGCAAGTTCGATCCGAGAAAAATCTGGTCAATCCAGAACACCTGATGCAGCAGCACGATCACCCAGAACAGAATCTGAAACGACACCTTGCGGGTCTTGTGCCGAAACACTTGCTGCGCGATCAACGCACCGGGCCAGCCGCCCGCCAGTTCTACCGCATGCAGGATGTTTTCCGGGGTGCGCCAGGCATCGGCGCGGGCCTTGCGCTTGTCGGCCCAATACAGAAAAAACGCCAGCACACTGACAATCCCGTACGCCGCCAGAGGCGCCCGCGAGATGCCGCTGAGCCACATCGACAGTGAGCCGAACAGCGGCAGCGCGCAGACGATCAACAGCACCACAAGCTTCAACTTCACATGCTGAAGGCGCCCGCCAGAAGCTCGTCCTTGCGGGCGCTGCGCGCGCGAATCGTTCATGGCTTGGCCGCCGACCAGTCCACCCAGCCGAACTGCCAGGTCGCCAGAATGAACAGGCCGAACGCTATTCGGTACCAGGCAAACGCTGCGTAGCTGTGGTTGCCGATGAACTTCAGCAAACCGCGCACAGCGATCATGGCGAAGACAAACGCGGTGACGAAACCAATCGCGAATACCGGGAAATCCGCTGGCACAAACAGATCACGGTATTTGTAGCCCGAATACACCGCCGCACCCACCATGGTCGGCATGGCGAGAAAGAATGAAAACTCGGTTGCAGTCTTGCGCGACAGGCCGAACAGCAAGCCGCCAATGATCGTCGAGCCGGAGCGCGAAGTGCCGGGAATCATTGCCAGGCATTGCGCGAAACCGATTTTCAGCGCATCGGTCCAGCGGATCTCGTCCACGGTTTCGGCGTGGACTTCATGCTGGCGCTGTTCGGCCCACAACATGATGACCCCGCCAACCACCAGCGCTGCCGCCACGGTGATCGGGTTGAACAGGTATTCGTGAATCAGATCGGCGAAGATCACACCCAGCACCACCGCCGGCAGGAAGGCGATTAGCAGATTGGCGGTGAAACGCCGTGCGCTTGGCTGGGTCGGCAGGCCGATCACCACGTCGAGTATCTTGCGGCGAAACTCCCAGACCACCGCGAGAATCGCGCCGAGCTGAATAATGATGTTGAACGCCATGGCCCGTTCGCCGCCGAAGTTCAGCAAGTCGGCGACGATGATCTGGTGTCCGGTACTCGAAATGGGCAAAAACTCCGTCAGCCCCTCTACAACTCCTAGAATCAGTGCCTGCAAGGCGGTCCAAAGATCCATCAATCCCCCAGAGAGCGATGCGCAAGGCATGCCCCGATAGTATTTTTTCGTTCACTGCGTCCAGCGTAGCCGGTAAAAGCTGTAGCGATTGCGCGCACAGGATCCACACGAAACGGTAAAAATTCCGTGAAATGTCAAAACCGGATTCAGGTTTTTGCGCGCGGGGCCGAAATCCTAACAGACAAGCCTCAATAGCGCTCTGCGTGTTGGAAGGCTTGAATCGCGCGGTCCCGGACACTCAGCTGTGGCCGGATGCTGGCGATCATTTATTACAAGAACAAGAATCCCGGAGTGACAGCGTTATGAACAGCTTGCGCAGTGTGTCGATCAGCCGACGCTTGTGGCTCATCTTGATCGTGGCGGTGGTCATGTTGCTGACCTTGGGCGTGCTGATGCTCAAGCAGATCCACGACGACCTCTACCACGCCAAGGCGCAGAAAACCCAGCACGTGGTGCAGACCGCCAGCGGCCTGCTCACGTATTACCAGGGTCTGGAGACCGCTGGCACCCTGACCAGGGACGCGGCGCAAAAGCAGGCACTGACGGCGATCCGTGGCCTGCGCTATGACCAGAGCGACTACTTCTGGATAAACGACCTCACGCCCGTGATGGTCATGCACCCGACCAACCCCAAACTCGAAGGCCAGAACCTCTCGGCAATCCGCGACCCGGACGGTTTTGCGGTGTTCAACGAGATGGTCGCCATCGCCAAGGCCAAAGGCGCGGGCATGGTCAATTATCGCTGGCCGAAACCGGGAGCGACTGATCCGGTGGCGAAGACTTCGTACGTGAAGCTCTTTGAACCCTGGGGCTGGGTGATCGGTTCCGGTGTGTACGTCGACGATGTGCAGGCCGAGTTCCAGGGGCAGATGATCAAGGCCTCGGCAATCGGTCTGGCGATTGCGCTGATCATGGCGCTGCTGGTGATTCTGATCGCGCGCAGCATCGTTCGTCCGTTGCAGGAAACCGTGAATGCCATGGCCAACATCGCCAGCGGCGAAAGCGACCTGACCCGCAGCCTCGATACCCATGGCAAGGATGAAGTCACCGAGCTTGCCCATCACTTCAATGCCTTCACTGCCAAATTGCGCCGAGTGATTGGAGATTTGCAGATCTCGGCCAGCGCCTTGGGCCAGTCATCCAGCGAGCTGGGTAACGATGCCTCGCAGGCACAGCAGCGCAGTCAGCAGCAATCGCAGCAAATGGAACTGGTGGCCACGGCGATCAACGAAGTCACCTACGGCGTGCAGGACGTGGCGAAAAACGCAGAACATGCCGCCGCAGAAATGCGCGATGCCGAAGCGCAGGCGCAGCAGGGGCAGAGCAACATCGACGGCAGCCTGCAGCAGATCGACAAGCTATCCGGCACGATCAATCAGGCGGTGGAGGTGATCCGCACGCTGGCGGCCGAAAGCACGCAGATTGGCAGCGTGTTGGAGGTGATTCGCTCGATTGCCGAACAGACCAACCTGTTGGCGCTTAATGCGGCGATTGAAGCGGCGCGTGCAGGTGAACAAGGTCGCGGGTTTGCCGTGGTCGCCGATGAGGTCCGATTGTTGGCGCAGCGCACGCAGAAATCGACGGCGGAGATTCAGTCGATGATCGAGCGTTTGCAGAACCACTCCGAAGCTGCGGTGAAGGTGATTGGCGACAGCAGCAAGGCTTCGCAATTGACCATTGAACAGGCGGGACTGGCCGGGGCGAGCCTCAATGCGATTGGCCAGGCGTTGCGTAATCTCAACGGCCTGAATGCTTCGATCGCCAGCGCCACGTTGCAACAGGCGCATGTGGTTGAGGACATCAACCAGAACGTCACCCAGGCGGCCGGGCTGTCGCACAGCACGGCGTTGGCGGCGGAACAATCCAGTGCAGCCAGTCTGCGCCTTGGGCAACTGAGCGAACAACTCAACGGGTTGCTTCGGCAGTTCCGGGTCTGACTCAAAACCTGTGGGGTAGTCTGGAATCTGCGCATAGCCCCCCCCCTGTGGGAGTGGGCTTGCTCACGAAAGCGGCAGGTCAGGCGGATTTTATGTGTCTGACACACTGCCTTCGCGAGCAAGCCCGCTCCCACATCAGATTGGTGGGTGGTCGGGAATTTGCGGACAACATCAAATCCTGTGGGAGTGGGCTTGCTCACGAAGGCGGCGGGTCAGGCGAATTTTCTGTGTCTGACACACTGCCTTCGCGAGCAAGCCCGCTCCCACATGAGATTGGTGGGGTTGTCGGGAATTTGCGGACAACATCAAACCCTGTGGGAGTGGGCTTGCTCACGAAGGCGGCAGGTCAGGCGAATTTTGTGTGTCTGACTTAATGCCTTCGCGAGCAGGCTCGCTCCCACATGAGATTGTTGGGGTTGTCGGGAATTTGCGGACAACATCAAATCCTGTGGGAGTGGGCTTGCCCACGAAGGCGGCGGGTCA
>Ga0157369_10007679_pt1 | contig 12406 bp, 8 predicted proteins | sample C25metaG_FD_113461 | JGI IMG/M metagenome (GOLD analysis project Ga0157369, IMG submission 113461) | Corn rhizosphere microbial communities from Kellogg Biological Station, Michigan, USA - C2-5 metaG | ecosystem: Host-associated > Plants > Roots > Rhizosphere > Soil | place: USA: Michigan...
ATCGGAAGGCGCTTCCGGATGGAATTAACGTTCCAGGTTGCGATTTTCAAGGCGGCGCGTTTTCAGTTCACGAGGCCGGAGGTGGGTTGTTCCGACGCTTCCGCTTCGGCATCGGCCAGGCGCATGAGTTCGAGCCGCAATGCGTCGACCATGGCATTCCAGCTTGCCTCGATCACGTCATCAGAAACGCCGACGGTGGACCAGCTTCGCTCGTGATCTGACCACTCGACGAGCACGCGGACTTTCGCCGCCGTGCCTTTCCTGGAATCGAGCACGCGGACTTTGTAATCGGTGAGCCGTACGTCTCCTATCTTTGGATAGACCGCAGAAAGGCATTTCCGCAGGCAGACGTCAAGAGCATGCACGGGTCCGTGGCCGGAAGCGGTTGCCGAGTGCACGCCATCCTTCGCCGTCAGATTGGCCGTAGCGGTCGCGCGGGTCGCCACGTTGGCTCCTGCTTTGATCGAGACTTCATAGCCCTGCACTTCGAAGAAGTGAACGCCCGGCCGGAGTGCGTCGCGTACGAACAGTTCGAAGGTGCCATCCGCGGCCTCGAGATCGTAGCCGGCGTGCTCGGCTTCTTTGATGCGCTCGAGGAGCTTTGCACGGGCGGGCTCAGTGAGCTTCTCGGCAAGGCCCTGCTGCTTGAGCTTATAGAGCACGTTACTCCGGCCCGAAAGATCGCTCACGAGAACGCGCTGGCGATTGCCCACGAGCTCCGGCTGAATGTGTTCGTAAGTGGAGGAATCTTTCAGGACGGCGCTGACGTGTATGCCGCCCTTGTGCGCGAATGCGCTCTGGCCCACATAAGCCTGGCCGCGCGGAAGCGGAAGGTTCGCCAGCTCGGCGATGTAGCGGCAGGTTGCGGTGAGCCGGCGCAGATTCTCGGGGCCGATGGTTTCGTGGCCCAGCTTCAATTCGAGATTCGCGATGACGGAAGCGAGGTTCGCGTTGCCACAGCGTTCGCCGTAGCCGTTGAGGCAGCCCTGCACGTGCGACGCTCCTTCGCGCACTGCCGCCAGGCTGTTCGCGACGCCGAGGTCTGAATCGTTGTGGGGATGGATTCCGATCACGCCGTCGAACTTCGAGCGCACATCGGCGACAATCTGCGCCAGAAATTCGGTCATCGTGCCACCGTTGGTATCACAGAGGCAAAGCACGTCCGCGCCCGCCCGCTTCGCCGCCTCGAGCGTTTTCAACGCGTATTCGCGGTGCTGGATATAGCCATCGAAGAAGTGCTCGGCGTCGTAAACGACTTCTTTTCCGTGTTGCTTCAGGTAGCTGACCGTTTCCGAGATCAGCTTCAGGTTCTCTTCGAGAGAAATGCCGAGTGCGCGCAGAACATGATAATCCCAGCTCTTGCCGAAGATGGCGATGACGGGCGTGCCGGCATCGATCAGTTCGCGCACGTTGCGATCTTCCTGAACGGAGTTCTTCGCGAAGCGGGTGGAACCGAAGGCGGTGAACCTTGCGTGCTGCAGCTTCAGGTCACGCGCGCGGGCGAAGAACTCGCGATCACGAGGATTGGAACCGGGCCATCCGCCTTCAATGTAGTCAATACCGAGCTCGTCGAGCTTTCGCGCGATGAGCAGCTTGTCATCGACGGAAAACGAGACGGCTTCGCCCTGCGTGCCGTCCCGAAGAGTGGTATCGAATGTCTGAATGCGCATATGGCCCGATTGTTTTCTGATTAGCCTTAAGCTTTCGCAGCCTGCTCCTGCGGTACGCCCGCCTCTTTTTTGCGCTTGAGGAAGGTCATCATCGAACGCAACTCCGCGCCCACCTTCTCGATCTGCTGATCGTGCTGCGATTCGCGCATCTGAAGGAACTTGCCGCGCCCGTTTTTGTTTTCCGCCAGCCACTGCTTCGCGAACTCGCCCGATTGAATCTCCGACAGAATGCGCTTCATTTCGGCGCGGGTCTCATCATTTACGATGCGCGGTCCGCGCGTGTAGTCGCCGTATTCCGCCGTATCGGAAACCGAGAAGCGCATGTAGTTGAGGCCGCCCTCGTAGATGAGATCGACAATCAGCTTGAGCTCATGCAGGCACTCGAAATACGCGATTTCGGGAGCGTAGCCGGCGTCCACCAGCGTCTGAAAACCCGCCCGAATCAGTTCAGCCGTGCCGCCGCACAGGACAGCCTGCTCGCCGAAGAGGTCGCTTTCGGTTTCCTCCCTGAAAGTCGTTTCGATTACGCCGGCGCGCAGGCTCCCGAGTCCAGCGGCATAGGCAAGCGCATCGCGCAACGCATGTCCGCTCGCATCCTGCTGGATCGCGACGAGCGAGGGAACGCCGGAACCTTCCACAAAGATTTCACGAACGCGATGGCCGGGAGCTTTGGGCGCGATCATCGAGACATCGACGTTGGCAGGCGGTTTGATCACTCCGAAGTGGATGCTGAAGCCATGCGCGAACATCAGTGTTCTGCCGGCGCTCAGGTTGGGCGCGATGTCCTTCTCGTAGAGATCGCCCTGGATGTGATCGGGCGTGAGGATCATGATTACCTGCGCCTGCTTTGCGGCTTCGGCAGTGTCGAGAACCTGCAGACCGGCGGCTTCGGCCTTTGCGCGGCTCTTGCTCGCGGCGGGCAGGCCAACAACGACTTCAAGCCCGGAATCGCGCAGATTCAGCGCGTGCGCGTGGCCCTGGCTGCCGTAGCCGATGATGGCGATCTTGCGGCCTTTGAGCGCGTCGGTGTTTCCATCCTGTTCGTAAAAGCGTTTTGGCATCGTTATTTAATTTCCTTACGAAATTGTTTGCACCGCTGCGGGCGCAGGCACCGGCGGCTGCAATTTGAGCTTCTTCGATTCGAGCGACATCGCCACGCCCCCCGAGCGTGTGACTTCGATCTCGCCATAGCTGCGCATGACATCAATGAATTCGTCCAGCTTTTCGGGATCGCCTGTCGCTTCGATCGCGAAACCTTCGACCGACGAATCGACCACGCGCGCCTGAAAGATTTCCGCCTCTTTGAGGACTGCAGTGCGGGATTCCTGCGGGCAGCGAACTCGCAGCAGAACCATTTCGCGGATCACGGCCGGGGCGTCGGTGAGATCGGCCGCCTGCAGCACGTTCACCAGTTTGTTCATCTGCTTGATCACCTGCGCACGCAGGCGGTCTTCCACCTCCACCGTAATCGTCATGCGCGAAAGTTCCGGGTCGAAGGTTTTCGCAACAGTGAGGCTCTCGATGTTGTAGCCGCGCGCCGAGAGCACGCCCGTCACCCGCAGCAGAGCGCCGGGCTTGTTTTCAAGAAGAATGGAAATTGTTTGCAGCATTGTTTACTCCGGGTTCACTCCGGCCTTCAGCCGACCGCCACGGGCTGGGGCGGCCCCAGAACCATTTCGCTGATGGCCCCGCCCGCGGGAACCATGGGATAAACGTTCTCGTCGGGCGACACCTTCACGTTAAGAAGATACGGTCCGGCCTCCTTCACCGCTTCTTCGAGAGCCGAGGACAATTCCCAGGGCTTGTCTATGGTTCTCCCTTTGAAACCGTAGGCCCCGGCGAGCTTTTCAGCGTCCGGGAAGCAATCGAGTTCCACCGCGCTCAGGCGGTTGTTGTAGAACAAAGTCTGCCACTGCCGTACCATCCCGAGATAGCCGTTGTTCATCACGATGATCTTGATAGGCAGGCCATGCGAGGCGATTGTTGCCAGTTCCGGAATCGACATCTGAAAGCCGCCATCGCCGCAGATGGAAAACACCAGCTTGTCGGGACGCGCGAACTGAGCGCCAATTGCCGCCGGCAGACCGAAGCCCATCGCGCCCAGACCGCCGGAGTTGATCCAGAGTCGCGGCTCGCTGAAGCGGATGAGTTGCGCGGCCCACATCTGGTGCTGGCCGACGTCCGTGGTGACAATCGCCTGACCGTTCGAAAGACGATCGATCTCATCCATCAGGTGCTGCGGCTTGATCATGTTTTCATCGCGCGGCCGGTCGTAGGGATGGTCGTTCATCCATGTGCGGAGCTGATCCCACCAGGCATGCCGCGAATCGGTCTTCTTCGCGCCGAATTCGGGCTGAAGCTCCTCGAGAGCCTTGATGAGGCGCTGCAGAACTTTCTTGACGTCGCCGACGATCGGAATGTCGGGCGTGCGGTTCTTGCCCACTTCGGCCGGATCGATGTCCACGTGAATCACGCGCGCGTGTCGCGCGAACGACTGCAACTGGCCGGTAACGCGGTCGTCAAAACGCGTACCAAGCGCGATCAGCAGATCGCATTCGGTCAGGCCCATGTTCGCCGCATAGCTGCCGTGCATACCCGGCATGCTGATGAAGTTGCGGTGGCTGGAGGAGAGTCCGCCAAGAGCCATCAGGGTGCAGACGGCCGGCATATCGACCAGTTCCACAAGTTCCCGAAGCTCGGGCGCTGCGCCGGCCGCGATGATGCCGCCCCCCGCATAGACGAACGGACGCTCGGCTTCCCAGATCAATTGCGCGGCGCGCCGGATCTGGCCGGTGTGGCCCTCGGTGAAAACCTTGTAGCCGGGAAGATGGATGCTATCCACTGGCTCATAATGCCCGCGCGCCTGAAAGACGTCTTTCGGAATATCCACCAGAACGGGTCCGGGCCGGCCGGTCTTCGCGATGTAGAAAGCTTCGTGGACAATCCGCGGCAGTTCATGGACGCTCTTGACCATGAAGTTGTGCTTGGTGGCGGGGCGTGTGATGCCGAAGGTATCGGCCTCCTGGAACGCGTCGCTGCCGATGAGCTTGGAAGTGACCTGGCCGGTGATGGCGACTATCGGGATGGAATCCATCATGGCGTCCACCAGGCCCGTTACCAGGTTCGTGGCGCCGGGCCCGGAGGTGGCGCAGCAAACGCCGACCCGGCCGGTTGCGCGCGCGTAACCTTCCGCCGCAAAGCACGCATTCTCTTCGTGCCGAACAAGAACGTGGCGGATGTGATGGCTGTAGAGCGCGTCGTAGAACGGCAGGGTGACGCCGCCCGGATATCCAAAGAAACAATCGACGCCTTCGCGGACAAGACATTCGAGGAGCATTTCGGCTCCGGTCATGAGTTTTCCGGGTTGGTCCGCTTTCGCAGCGTCCTGTAGGTTGCCCGCAGTCTGCATATAGTCTCCCGATTCGAGATTGTGCCGGTTCAGAGTTCTGAAAACAAAAAAGGCCATCAGCCGGGCTTTTCACCCCGCTGATGGCCTCGGATCTTTGCGATTGCCCGAAGCCTCAGACGGGGCTGGCTACGACGACCACAATAATCCCTACTACAGGGATCGTCGTGCTGATTCGGCCGCTGATGAAGCTGGAGGGCATTGCCAGAAACTTCAGTGTACCCCAAAGTTTCGGAAATGCAACAGGCCCGTAGTATCAGAAATATTTATGTAGAGATTCGGGCTGTTCCGGAAATCGGCTCATTTCTTCTTCTTATTGAAAATTGAGTTCAGCACATCGCCTACCGCGTTCCCCACCGGCTGCTGCGAACCGGGCTGCGCTTTCGATCCTCCCAGAATGTTCGTGAGCGCCTTTCCCGGCGACGATGCTGTTGGCAACAGGTTCTTCAGCTTCATCTGCGCCATTTGCTCCACATCCGGCGCGAAATGGGGATGGGCAAAGGAACCCGTCACAATCGCCGGGATAACCAGCTCTCCTTTGCTGTTGGCGAGCGCGGTCTGCATGAACCCGCCGATGCGATTCCCGCCGGCCTGCTGGCTGACGGAGCTAGTGATTACAGCGGTGGTTTTCATGTTGAGAGTCTGGTCGGCGAGATTCATGGAACCGGTCGCGGCGAGCGAACCCTCATCCATCTGGAGTTCAAGATTTTTGGTGCTGGCAACGCCGTTGACAATGGCAAGATCGCCCGAGAGCTTCTGAATAGTGGTCAGATTCTGCGGATTTACGGAATAGCCGACAAACTTGCCGATGGTGGCGAGTTGATTCATGATGTTGACTCCAGCCAGACGTCCTTTCGTGAGGTTGAGGCCAAGGGTTCCATTCATGGAACGCGCGAGAGCGTCGGTTCCCGAATAGAGCCGGAGTTTCAGGTTGGGTGTCGCCGCGAGCGAGCCGTAGAGCGTGTTTTTCACCGATGTGGTCGCCGAAAGAAGCTGGTTCGCATCGATCCCGTCCAGTTTCAGGTTGAGCGCGAGCGCCTGCGGATCGGGCCTGGTATCGACGGTGATCACACCCGCGGCGCTTCCACCGAAGATCTGCGCATTCAAAGGCGAGAGCGTTACCACGCCCTTGTTGATGGCAGCCGTGGTCTTCAGATTCGACAGCGCCAGTCCGCCGCTCGAAAGGCCCTCCGCAGAGATGTTTGCGGTGGTCCCGTTGAACTGCACGTTGGCGGTGCGGATCGTTGTGGGCCCGCTGGAAGATCCCGTTGTGAGCCGGGCATTCGGAATCGAAGCCGTACCCGAGTAGTTCAGCGGCCCTTTCTGCGGTCCCGAAAAGCTCGCATTGAGCGACAATGTGCCCGACCCGTTCGCTTTTGTCGCTCCCAGCACGCGCGCCAGCGCCAGAAGGTCCGTCACATTGGCGTTCGTCGTCCTGGCCGTGCCGTTAACGGTGTGTGTTTGTTATCCAGCCGCCCTGTCGCGTCAATCACGACGCTGCCGGCGGTGATGCGCGCGCTTTGCGCGTCGAGAACATCGGAGCGCAAATCGTTCGCAAGCTTGTAATCCATCTTGATTGGAATCCCGATCGCGGCGCCGTGGACAGAAGCGTGATCCAGCACCAGATTCCCCTGAACATTGGTAACCGCGTTGGTGGTCCGGATATCCGCGCCGCCAGAAAGCGTTCCATCTACTGGAAGCTTCGCCCCAGTGAATCTGGCGAACGCAGCGGCCGGCGCATCGGTCACAGAAAAATGGCCGTTAAATGGAATCCCGTTGTTTGTCGCCGGCCCGCCGGAGCCCTGAAGAACCACGGAATCCGCTTTGGCCCCGGGCAACTGCGCAGCGGCTTTCACATGAAACACCTTGCCCGGCCCGAAGTCCGTCAGTTGAACGTTGATGTGGTCGTAAACGGTTCGCGATCCTGGTACGCCGAGATCGCTGATGGCAACGGAGCCGTCGTTGATCTCGAGACTGGACAAGCTCATCGAACTCGACCCACCACCACCTCCCCCGCTCCCGGTCCCACTCGAAGACGCCGGGGGTTGGCCAGTGAGATCCGAATAATTCCACTGGTGCGCCGCAGCATTGTCGACCAGTTCGATCGCAGGCTGCTCGAGCTCGAGCGACCGGACCTGAACGTCCTTCCGCAGAAGCGGCAGCAACTTCGCGCTGACGCGGATTTCCTTTACGGTTGCGAACGGCCTGCCGGTTGGAAACGCGGCCGTCTCGCCGATTTGAACATTGCTTGCGCGGATAGCCAGCGGGAACAGGCCGAGCGACATGTTGCCCAGCGTCACAGGCCGGTGTAACTGCTGCTGCAGTTCCGCCTGGATCTTACCTCGAAATTGATTCACATCGAGAGTGGCGAGAACAATCACGCCGCCCACGATGACTACCGCGACCGCTATCCCGCAAATAAGCAATATCTTTCGCATATCCGCGCCTCAAGCCTGACACAGATGCAGGTCTGGCGCCACCCCGGAAAGTACTTTGTCCACTGCGTGATAGTCTTCAGTGCGTATGAATTTGCGGGAAATAAAAATCGCCCTCGCGGTTTGCTGCTGCGCCTGCGCGGCGCTCGCGAAGGACAGGCCCGTTTTCAGGGAGAATTTCGAATCCGGCAAGATCGATTCGGCAAAGTGGGATCAGCGGGTGCAGGGTACGGCTACGATTGCCGTTGAAAAAGTGGATGGCGCGCGCGGCAAATACGCCCTGCATGTGCACTATCCGGATATGGCGGCGCGCAGCTACGCGTTTGTCGTCGCGACGCATCTCCCCGATTCTGTAAAAAGTCACTTCTTCGGGCGCGCCTATATAAAGATCACGCCGGGTCTCGGAAACACGCATGACCCGCTGATTTTCGCCGGCGAATCCGGATGGCCCATCTCGAAATTCAATGAAATCGGTACATATCGCGGAACGTGGATGCCCTCCTACCAGGAGAACAAATCCCCCGCGGGACATGGCCGCGGCGAGGTGGTTTATCACGCCGAAGATGGTCCGCCGCTCGATCGCTGGTTCCTGCTCGAATGGGAGTTCAACGACAATCCGTCTTCGATCATGTTCTGGGTGGATGGCAAACCGGTGGAGTGCGCAATGAACGGCCAGAAAGTCGACGCCGTGAAGTTCGCGTGGCCGAAGGGCAGCGACAGCGTCAACAACCTTGTCGGAGGATTTGTGGAATTCGGATTCGGCGCCCGTGTTTGGGGAGCGCCACCCAAAGGCTTTGACGTCTATTACGACGATATTGCGATCGGAACGAAACGGCTCGGTTCGAAACAGCGTTAATGGCCCCCGCCTTCGCTGACAAAATTCCGGTTCCAGTCCGGAATGTGCACCGTGACATCGCCCTCCACTACAGCCTGGCATCCGAGGCGTGAGTTGAGCTGATAATCGGCGGCCTGCTCTACGCGGTCGAGTTCGTCGTCATCCATTTCGGAGAGATTCGACACGCCCTGCTTGACGACTACGTGACAGGTTGTGCAGGCGCAGTTTCCACCACAGGCATGTTCGAGGTGCAAGCCATTGTTCATCGCCACGTCGAGCAGCGACTCCGGCTTGCCGTGGCCTTTATAAGGAAGCTTGCCCTTTTCGAACTCAAAGGTTTCATTGGCGGGCAGGAATGTAACTTTAGGCAATCCTTCAGTATAAAATTTCGAGGTGTTTCGAGCCGTCATAGCAGCTCTCGTTGCCTCCTCGTGTGTGTCTTTGTGTATGTCCGGGATGGACCTGCGACATGCAACCATCGCGCCAGCCGCGGGCACTGGGGCGATTGGCCGCAAAGCGGCGCAGATGATCCGCGAAGAGGTTGAGAAACGTACGCAGTTGCGTCTGCCGGTTGGCGCCGCCTCCGGTCTGAAGATTACTCTCACCCGGCGATCCGGCCCGGCGGAAGGGTTCGTTCTGCGAACCGGCGCCGATGGCGTAACCATCGAAGGCAATGATGATCGCGGCGTCCTGTTCGGCGCGGGCTTCTTTCTTCGACGGGCGTTCATGGCGCGGCAGCGGCTTGAAATCCAGGACGGCCTCCGGATCGAGACGCAGCCGAAATACGCCGTGCGCGGGCACCAGCTCGGTTACAGGCCAAAGACGAACGCATACGATGCCTGGACGGTTCCCATATGGGAACAGTACATCCGCGAACTGGCGATCTTCGGCGCGAACACGATTGAACTGATTCCGCCGCGCTCCGATGACGCGCCCGATTCACCTCATTTCCCACTGCCCCAGATGGACATGATGATCGAGCAATCGCGCATTGCAGACGAATACGCGATGGATGTTTCCATCTGGTATCCGGCGATGGACGCGGATTATTCGAATCCGGCGACCGTCGAATTCGCCCTCAGGGAATGGGGCGAGGTGTTTCGCAGGCTGCCGCGCATCGATGCGATATTCGTGCCGGGCGGCGATCCCGGCCACACGCGCCCGCGCTACCTGCTGGCATTGCTGGAAAAAGAGGCCGCCAATCTGCGGCGCTACCATCCGAAAGCGCAGGTCTGGGTTTCGCCGCAAAGCTTCGATAAGAACTGGCTGGATGAATTTTATGAGCTGCTCGATGCGCAGCCAGCCTGGCTTACGGGCGTCGTGTACGGTCCACAGGTAAGGGGCGGCATCGACGATCTGCGGGCACGCGTGCCAAAGAGATATCCGGTCCGCTTCTATCCCGATATTACGCACAGCATTCACTCCGAATTTCCCGTGCCTGACTGGGACTTCGCTTTCGCGACGACCGAAGGACGCGAAGTAATCAACCCAGGGCCGGTTGATGAAGCCGCTATTTTCCGGCGCTATGCGCCGGCGTCGGTCGGGTTCGTGACTTACTCGGAGGGCTGCAATGACGACGTAAACAAATTCATCTGGAGCGGCCTCGGCTGGAATCCGGATGCGCAGGTGAGCGACATTCTGCGCGACTACAGCCGATTTTTCATCGGGCCGGATCTGGAAGAAAGATTCGCAAAAGGATTGTCTGCGCTCGAGCGGAACTGGGTAGGTCCCGTCGTTGGAAATAATAATATTCAGGCGGCGCTGGCCGAATTCAACGACATGGCTGCGCATGCGACCCCGCAGCAGAAGTTGAACTGGCGTTTTCAGGAGGCTCTGTACCGCGCCAATTATGACGCCTTCATCGAGCGAAGGGCAACCGCCGAAAAGAAGGCGCAAAGCATGGCCCTGGCGATGATTGCAACGGAATCGCCGGAAGCGATCGATAAGGCCGAGAAGATTCTCAATACGAGTCTCTTGTCAGGTGAAGATCTCGCGATCCGCGCGCGTGTATTCGAACTCGCCGAAGCGCTGTTCCAGAGCATTCACATGCAATTGAGCGTGCCCCGTTATCAGGCCATTGCTCTCGGGCGCGGCGCGAATCTGGATGCGATCGATTTCGCGCTGAGCGATCGCGTCTGGCTTCAGAACGAATTGAAACGGATTCGCGCCATGCCGGATGAACAGGGTCGGCGAGCGGCGATGCGTCAGATCGCGCACTGGCAGGATGCAGGACCGGGCGGCTTCTATGACGACCTCGGCAATCCGGAAGCCTCTCCGCACCTGGTCCGCGGCGACCCATACGCAAAAGATCCGGACTTCCTGAAATCGCCGATGACCAGCTTTGGCGCAAAAACGCCGGAACAAGGCTGGCGCGTTTCCTGGTATACGGACGCGGAGACGCTGGGCGAGACGCCGCTGCGAATGCGCTACGAAGCGCTCGACAGATCCGCGGAGTATCGCGTGCGGGTGGTCTATGCGGGTGATGCGCTAAACGTTTTGATACGACTGACAGCGAATGGCCATGAAATTCACGGGTTTCGTAAGAAGCCGAATCCGCCGGAGCCGCTCGAATTCGATATCCCGCGCGACGCGACGCAATCAGGCGAATTGACGCTCGAGTGGACCCGCCCGCCCGGAGGGGGCGGCAACGGCCGCGGCGTGCAGGTCGCGGAAGTCTGGCTGCTGAAGAAGTAATAACTCGGACACGCGACTTCAGTCGCGTTTCTGGTGCTGGGAGAGACGCGACTGAAGCGCAGACCCGCCGTGTCGTGTCCATGAAGTCAGAAACCCCGCGCGAGGGCGCGAGTAGGGGTGTCGCAAGATTGGGGAAGCAGACCGGCGCGGCAAGCTATAGTCGACCCGACCCTGGCGTCCCGTACCCGTACTGAAGCCTGACTTCGGTGACAGCGCTCCAAAGTTTGGTGGCGGCCAGATCCCTGAAAAGGGAGATGGCCGACCCCGTTGAAGAGTTTGTGTAGTGATCGCCCACCGAGCCGAGCGTCCGGTTTGCGGAAAGAGGGGGAGCGATGCGGAAGCAAAAGCCAAAGAAATCGACCTTTGAGCGTTTGGCGCAAGGCGAGGCGAACCGCCGTCAGCGCAGGGAACTGAAGCGACGGCTGTACTCGGAAGATCCGGGACTCGAATTGGTACATCCGGATGCGGCGGGGATCGATATCGGCAACGAAAGCCATTTTGTGGTGGTGGCCCCGGGGCGCGATACACAACCGGTGCGGGAGTTCGGGAGCTGGACTTCGGATCTGAACTGCATGGCGGAGTGGCTGAAGTCGTGCGGCATCCGGACGGTGGCGATGCAATCGACCGGCGTGTACTGGTTTGCGGTATACGACGTTCTGGAGCAGCACGGGCTGGAAGTATTTCTGGTGAACGCGCATCACACGAAAAACCTGCCGGGGCGCAAGATCGACGTGCAGGAAAGCCAATGGCTGTTGAAACTGCACACCTGCGGGTTGCTGCGCAACTCGTTCCGGCCGCTGGAACAAATCCGCAAACTGCGGACGATATGGCGGCTGCGGGACCGGCACGTGAAGGAAGCCTCGCGGTCGATTCAGCACATGCAGAAGGCACTTACGTCGATGAATGTGCATTGGCAGGAAGACCTGTTGTTCGAACTGGAGCAGGCCGTCGCAGCCTGCGATTTCGTGCAGAAACAGCTGGAGGAATGTGACCGGCGGTTACAGACATACCTGACGGCGATGCCCTCGCGGGTCATGGCGGAAAACAATGGCGGAGACAAGCCCGCGACGCCACCGGCGGGGGAGAGGGGAACGGGCGGAAAAAAGAAGAAGAGGATTCCGAGCAGAAATGCGCCGAAATCGTTCAATCTGGCGGCGGAACTGAAGCGGATTTGCGGCGTGGACGCGACACGCATTGAAGGGGTAGACGTCATGACGGTCCAGACCATTGTGGCGGAGTTGGATGCGGATCTGCAGAGTTACTGGCCGAGCGAAAACCACTTCGCATCGTGGCTGAAGCTCAGCCCGCAACGGGATATCAGCGGCGGCAAAGTGATCCGGCACACCAGAGAGACAAGCCGGAACCG
>Ga0157369_10007680_pt1 | contig 12406 bp, 7 predicted proteins | sample C25metaG_FD_113461 | JGI IMG/M metagenome (GOLD analysis project Ga0157369, IMG submission 113461) | Corn rhizosphere microbial communities from Kellogg Biological Station, Michigan, USA - C2-5 metaG | ecosystem: Host-associated > Plants > Roots > Rhizosphere > Soil | place: USA: Michigan...
ATCCATGTAGGTGTAGCCGGCGAGCATTTCCCACTGCTCGGTGAGCTTGCCGCTGACCTCGATCTCGGCCCCCTTCACCCGCGTCTTGCCGGACGCTTCGGAATAGGTGGTGATCGCAAGACCATTGGCATCGAAAGGCGTGGACGCGCGATTCTCGTCGGTCAGCTGGAAGATCGACAGGCGCGCATTCATGTCGCCATTGAAGTAGCTGCCCTTGATGCCGACTTCGTACTGGTCGCCCTCGCGAGGATCGATGGCCTTGCCCTGGGCATCCAGCTCGCTCTGCGGCTTGTACACCTTGGAATAACTGGCATAGAGGGAATGGTAGTCGTCCAGGTCGTAGACGGTACCCAGATAGGGGGTGACGAAACCGCTGTGCTTCTGGCTCTCCCCCGCCTCGGCACCGCTGGCCAGGGTGGTGGTGTAGGCATCGCCCCTGTACCAGGAAACACGGGCGCCACCGATCAGCGCCAGGCGTTCGATGGGGCGGAAGGTGACCTTGGAATAGAGGCCGAATTCGCGATCCTCGCTGCTGAAGTCGGTCTGGTAGGCGCGCGCCGGCTTGGCGAAGCGGGTCGGCGAATAGCTGTTCACATTGACCGTACCCAGGACGCTGTTGCCGTTCTGGTAATCGGTGTCGTAGTGCTTGTAGTCGGTACCCACGACGAATTCGCTGACCTGACCCAGCGCCTCGAATGGCTGGCTGTAGCTGGCGTCGAGGGAATAGGCGTCCTGCTCGAAGTCCCGGGTGCTGGCACGAATGCTGGTATTGCCGTTGGCCTGCACCGCCCCGCCGGTGAAGGCATAGAGGTAATCCGCCTCCCGGTGCGACGCCCGCGCGGCGATGCGCCCATAGCCGCCGTTATCGAACCTGTGGGTCAGCTCGAAGATGCCGTCGGTGGTCTTGCCGTCGAAGTAGTTCCAGTCCGCTCCCAGGAAGCGCGACTGGCTGAAGTCCAGCAGATTGCCCTGGGCGTCGGTGGGATAGCCGTTGTGCGGGGTGAGGTTCTTGACCTGATGGATCAGGCCGAAGGAGATCTGGGTGGCGTCGGACAGGTCGATGTCCAGGTCGCCGTAGTAGCTCTGGTCGGTGTTGGCGTTGTAGTCCACCTCGCCATTGGTGTCGGCGCGAGAGGCGACGAAGCGACCGCGGACATTCTTGCTTTCGGTGAGCGGACCGGCCAGGTCGATCTCCTGGTAGTTGGTGTCCCAGGAGCCGTAGCGCCCGGTGATATGGCCCTGGAAGTCCTCGGTGCCGCGCTTGCGCACCATGTTGACGATGCCGCCCAGCTCGCTGGTGCTGTTGAACAGCCCCGAGGGCCCGCGCATGATCTCGACCCGGTCGAAGGGCGAAAGGATGGGCACGGTGCCGAAGATGCTGGTCATGGGCGCCGGCAGGCCGTCGATGTTGTATTCGTCGTACTCGTAACCACGCGAATAGATGGAGGAACGCCCGCTGTCGTTGGTCAGCACCCGCAGGCCGGCGGTGGACTTGGCCAGCTCGTCCAGGGTGTTGAAGTTGCGGTCCTTGATGTAGTCGCTGGTGTAAGAGGTGATCGACTGGGGAATGTCACGCAGGGCAGCCGGCGTCTTGGTGCCCACGGTCGCCGAATCCACGGTATAGCCGCCGGTCTGTTCCGAGGGCGCCATGTCGTAGAGGCGGTTGCCTTCGATGGTCAGGGTGTCCAGTTCCGTGGCGTTCTGCTCGGCCACCGTGGCGGCCAGGGCCGTCAGCGGAAAGGGAATCAGCGCGCCGATCAGGAGCAGCTGACGGAGAGCCCCGCGGCGAAGGCGGACGGGCTGGCAGAGGGTTCCTTGGGTGTTCATGGTGATCCTTGTGACCGTGGCGTTGCAGCCGACGCCGTGCACTTGAAGGCTGCTCTTCGCGGGATCCCGCGAGGGCCAGCACTTTAAATGATAAAAACTCTCATTATCAAATGTTACGGTAAGCAATAGCTGTTCGCATCGCGAATGCCAGGCAGCCGTGATCCACGTCCAGAGGTCAGGACGGCATCAGGAAGGAATGCAGGAAAGAGGCATCACCGGGCCGAAAAGGTCCGGTCACAGGATCGGGCTGATCCTGAACGGGCCGCGCAGTGCGAAGCCTGACGGTGGTTTAGAGGCCGGAGACCGCCGGGGTCTTGGCTGCCACCTGGCCGATCACCGGACTGGGCAGCCGGCAGACGATTTCGCCGATGGCGTTCATTCGCGCCAGGCCACCGTCACCCTTGCAGGCGTGATAGTCGGCGAGGTGTTCCGAGGGCGAGTTGCGCAGGCCCTGATCGACAGCGATCACCAGCGCGATGACGCCCAGGCCCAGGGCGACGATTTCGAGCGTGCTGCGGGCACGATACCAGTGGATCGGTCGCGAAAGGCTCATGGCGGCTCCGGAGGCTGGACGAATGATGGCGAAGTGGCCCCTACTCTAATCGTCCTGGCCCGGATGTAAACAGCCGTTGCTCGCCTCGACGATGGCTGTCGTCGGCACGCCGAGGCCCGTTCACCGCGCCGCCGATCAGAGCCTTGCCCTGGCCCTCGTCCTCCTGCTCTCCGGATGTTCCGCCAGCGAGAGCGTCACGCCCCGATTTCGCCGGACAGCAAAGAAGGCGCCAAGCCCTCTTGCGGCAGGCCTTGCCTCTCGCTTCGCCCCCTCGACGGCCGGTCCTGAACCGACCGCCGACCGGGGTCGAGACTCAGGGATTTTCCTTGCCGGGCGTCTTGATATAGCCGGGCACGGCGGAATCGGGAGGCGTGTTGCGCCCTTCGGTGGCCGCGGCTTCATTGGCCTGGGCCCGGTCTTCCTGCGCCTTGGCCTGCTCCTTGGAGGCGCGCTCGACCTTGCCTTCGGCCGCCTTCTCCTGGGCCTTCTGGCTATGGGTCTGAGCGTCCTGGGCGTGGTCTTCGGAGGTCTTGTCGCACGCCGTCAGGGTTGCGGCGGTAGCCAATACGAGGGAGCACAGCAGAGCTTTGGACATCGGGTAATCCTGAGAAAAGAGACCTTTCAGGGACCTGGCGAAGCCCGGATTGGTTTCTGGCCGAACACTTCAGGATCGCAACCTGAGGTGTCCGTCGCACGGTGGCGCTATTCGAGCCCCCGACCCGTGCCTGGCCGTCAGGGGATGCAGCTGCCCGTCCAGCACGCGAAACGGCACGCCAGGCTCTGGCACGAGCGCTGGCGGGTGTCGACGACAGCTGATCGCCCGGCGCAGGCCGCACGTCTGCAGACCCTGCGGAAAGGTCAGGCGATAAGACTAGGCTGCGGGGATGTTGGCCATGGACAGGCATCGAGACGCACGATGACACCTGCCGCCAATGGCCTCCTGCCTCTACACCGATAACAAAGCAGGGAACAACCATGACGCTTCTTCAACGGGTAGTCGGCGGCATCGCTCTTCTGGTGCTGCTGCTGCTGGGTATCGTCGCCGTAAGCTTCACCAGTACCCAGTCCATCCATGAGCGGCTGGCGGTCATCACCGAGCAATCCGCGCCGCTCGGCCAGGCCGTCGGCGAAATCAACGTGCAGCTGCTGGGCGCCAACCAGACCCTGCTCAGCCTGCTGGCCGAGACCGATTCCGCGCCGATCGCCACGCACGAGCAGCAATTCCAGCAGCAGTTCGCCGACTACCTGCAGCTGCACCAGCGTTTGCCGGCGCTGTTGCGCGGCCACGACCCGCTGATCCAGGCGCTCGCTCAGGAGCAGAATCTGGGCAACGCCTATGGCGACCAGGCAAAAATCCTCATCGACAGCTATCGCCAGCTGGTCGAGGTGCGCCGTGCCACCCGGACCCTGCAGGGCTATGCCACGCCGGAGGCCAATCGACTGTCCAGCTACCTGCAGGCCTACAGTGCGCAACAGAAGGCGGAAGGTGCCAGCGCGGCAGTTCGCGCCGCCCAGATGCTGCTGATCGAGACGGACAAGACCTATGCCGCCTTCGCCGCTCAGGCGGCCCGCCTGGATCTGCCAGGTCTGGCGGTGACGCTCAACCAGCAGCAGGATGTCATCACCGATCGGCTGCGCGCCCTGGCCGCCATCGACGAGCGCAGCGCGCGCATCGTGGGGGTGATGGTCACCCGTCTGCTGGACGAGATGACCGCGCCTGACGGCCTGCGCCAGGCCTATGAGCGACAGGCCGCGGCCGAGGCCCAGTTCGACGCCCAGCGCCAGCGCACCGGCAACGCCCTGCAGGCGACCCTGGATGCGCTGCGCACCCTCAGCGCCGGTGCCGTCGCCGTGGCGCAACAAGCCAAGGGCGATACCGATGCCAGCGTGGCCACCAGCCGCCAGGTCCTGGCCATCGTTGCCCTGCTGGCGATCTGCGCCGCCGTGATCATCGGCCTGTGGGTCGCCCGCGGTCTGCGGCGACCGCTGCAGGCGTTCCGCGACTCGCTGCGCCAGGTCACGGCCGGCGATCTGCGGGTCCAGTTCGATGTGCGCCGCAAGGACGAATTCAGCGAACTGGGCGGCTATCTCAACGAGTTGATCCGTTCGCTGCAGACCACGGTGCAGACCCTCACCCAGTCGGCCGACGACCTCCGGCATACCGCCCTGGCCAATGCCGACATCAGTGCCAGTACCACCCGCGCCGTGGAGGAGCAGACCGAGCGGCTCGGCTCCGCCGCCTCGGCGATGACCCAGATGGAAAGCACCGTGGCCGAGGTGGCCCAGCGCGCCATCGACACCAAGGATGCGGTCGACCACACCTTCGAACTGAGCACGGCGACCGGCACCACCGTCGCCGAGACCATCGACAGCATCCAGCGCCAGGCACGGCAGATCCAGGTCGCCGCCCAGGCCACCGATGAATTGCAGGGCTATGGCCAGAGCATCGACGGCATCGTCGACGCCATCCGCAATATCGCCGAGCAGACCAATCTGCTCGCCCTCAACGCCGCCATCGAAGCCGCTCGCGCCGGTGAGCAGGGGCGCGGCTTCGCCGTGGTCGCCGACGAGGTACGTTCCCTCGCCAGTCGAACCCAGGCCTCCACCAGCGAGATCCAGCAACAGATCGAACAGATGCAGCAGAAGATCCATTCGGTGGTGGAAATCATGGGGGTGAGCCGCGCCCAGTCCGGGGAGTGCGTGCAACTGGCCTCCTCCGCCCGGGAAGCCCTGCAGAGCATGAGCCAGGCGGTCGGCACCATCCGCGAGATGAATACCCAGATCGCCGCCGCCACCGAAGAGCAGAGCGCCACCGTGCAGGAAACCAGCCGCATGATGGTGCAGATCAACGACGCCGCGCTCAGGGCTGCAGAAGGTGCCGACAGCGCCGCGCAGAGCAGCGAGGACCTCTCGCGCATGGCCAGCCGGCAGCGCGAGCTGCTGCAACGTTTCAGTGTCTGACCGGGGACCGACTCATGTTCAAGCCAAAGCTTCGCCTTCTCGCCGGTCTCGTGCTGGCCGCCACCTGCGCCAACCTGGCCCACGCCAGCGCCCCGCTGATCGGCGTCCTGACCTCCAAGCGCGACAACTTCCGCACCCTGCTGATCAACAATGTCGAGGAACGCGCCCATACCCTGGACGCCGACGTCTTCCTGGAAAACGCCAACAGTGACAGCGCCCTGCAGTTGCGCCAGTACCGCAACCTGATCGCGGCCCATGTCGATGCGGTCATCGTCAATCTCATCGACGACAGCCATACCCAGGAGATGCTGTCGCTGGCGATGAGCAGCAAGGTGCCGCTGGTGTTCATCAACTATCGTCCCAGCGTCTCTCCCCTGCCCGCCTATGCCGGCTTCGTCGGCTCGGACGAGGTAGAGGCCGCGACGATGCAGATGGAGGAGCTGGCTCGCCGTGCCGGCTACAAGGGCAAGGTGGCCATCCTGATGGGCGAACCGGCCCACCCGGCGACCAAGCTGCGCACCGAAAGCGTCGAGAAGGTCGTCGCCAAGTACCCCGACATGCAGGTGGTGGTGAAGGCCTCGGCCAACTGGCAGCGCAGTGAGGCGACCGAACGCGTTCTGCAGTGGGTCGACAAGGGCGTGGCCTTCGATATCGTCGCCGCCAACAACGACGAGATGGCCATCGGCGCGATCCGCGGTCTGGAAAAGGCCGGCAAGCCGCTTTCGAAATACCTGGTGGGCGGCATCGACGGCACCCCCGACGGGCTGAAGGAGATGCGCGAGGGCAAGCTGGCGGTCAGCGTGCTGCAGGACGCCAAGGGCCAGGGCCAGGGCGCGGTGGACATGGCCCTGCGGCTGGCCAACGGCTCCACCAGCAGCAATCTCACCCAGGTCCCCTTCCAGCTGATCACGCCGGACAATCTGGCGTCCTTCTAGCCCTCACGGCAGGAGGCTGTCCGTTTCCGGCAGCCTCCTGCCCGGGCCAGGCGCCCTGCCCTTTCGGACAGCCAGGACGCCTTTCCTCAGAAGCGCCAGCTGAGCCGGGCGTTGAGGTCCTGGTCCTTGGTATGGCTGCTCAGCTGGCCCTCATAGCCCAATCCGAGCGACACCGTCTCGCTCAGCGCCAGGTCCAGGGCGCCACGCACCACCGCCGCGTCCCGCGCAATGGGTGCCCCCACCAGCTTGAAGTCCGGGCCACCGGCAAAGGCCGACTCGTGCTCGGGGGTGGTGTCGCCAAAGGCATGGCGCCAGCCCAGGGTTGCGCTCGGCACCACCTTCAGCCCACCGAGTGGCTTGGCCGCCAGGCGCAGGCCCAGGGTGCTGAAGGTCGCATCGGTGGTTTGCCGCCGACTGTCCAGTTCCAGCGCACCGCTGCGCTCGCGAAAGGCATCGGTCTGCAGATGCACCCGGGCCAGATTGGCGAAGGGCTCCAGACTCAGGCCGCCCTGCTCGATCCGATAGGCCAGTTCGCCGAAGGCCTGGCTGGTACCGGCATCGTAGTCCGGCGCCAGGCGCTGGTCGTTACCGAGGATCGCCAGGTTGCGCCGCGCTTCCACCGAGTGCCAACTGTGGGCCAGGCCCAGCTTGAGGCTGAGGGCGTCCCACTGCTGGCCGGCATAGAGGCCCAGGTGGTAGTCGGTGCTGTCCGCCGAACCGGACTCGCCGCGCAGGTCGAGATCGGTGTGACCGAAGCCCACCAACCCGCCGACGCGCCAACCGCTGTCCAGGGGTACGTCGCTGCCGATCAGCAGGCCACGGCTGTGGCTGTCCAGGCTGCTGGCGTCGTGACTGCCGTCGTTGCGACCCCAGGCGCCAAGGGCCTGGGTCCAGACCAGACCGCGCTCGCGACTGCCGGCCAACCCCTGGATGCCGGAGCCGGACGGCAGCTCGTCCTGGGCGTCGCTCAGGCGATCGCTCATGGCATTGCGTACCAGCCGGCTGTTTTCCACCAGTACGGTCTTGGTCGAGGCGTGCAGCTCGTTGCCCAGGCTCTGGAAGGTGCTCCGGGCGCCGGCGGCGTTGGTCGCGGCCACCTGATTCCACACGGCATTGCCGGCACCGGCGTTATCCAGGCCCATTGCGGCGGCGCGGGCGTTGCGGCCCTCGGCCAGCTCGGCGAAGGCCACGCCATTGCGCGCCAGGCTCAGGGTCGCCTGGTTGGCGCCATAGCTCAGGGTCGGGGTGAGGAAGGCGAAGTCGGACTGGATCTGGCCGAAGCGGCCGCTCAGGCCATTGCCCGCGCTCAGCAGCTGATAGCTGCCCAGCGGCTGCCAGGAGGGGCTGGAAACCAGCGCCAGGGTGGCGCCGTCGACGGTGATGCTGCCACTGGCCACCAGGCGATCGGCGCGGCCGCTGGCATCGGTCTCGACCTGATAGATCGAGCCCTGGTCGAGGACGGCGTTGCCGTTGACGTTGAGTTGCCCCACCGAGTTGCCGGGCGCGAGGATGCCGCCCTCGGCCACGCGCAGGCTGGCGAGACTGCCGGTGCCGCCAAGGATGGCGCCCGTGTTGACGGTGACCGCCGAATTACCGAGGTTGCCGTTGATGGCCAGGCGACCCCGGTTGACGCGGGTGGTACCGGAAAAGTCGCTGTTGCCGGTCAGGCTCAGGGAGCCGCCCCCGGTCTTCACCAGGCTGCCGCTGCCGTGCAGGTTGTTGACCAGGCTGCTGTTGACCGACTGATCCAGCACCAGGGTGGCATTGTCGGTGATGTCGCCGCTGCCGAAGGCCTGGGCATGGCCACGCAGGGTGCCGCCATTGATCACCGTCCCGCCGCTGTAGGTGTTGACGCCGCTGAGGGTGAGTTCGCCGCTGCCGTTCTTGGTCAGGCTGCCGCTGCCAGCGATGTTGTTGCGCCAGGCGTCGCGGGCGTTGAAGCCACCCTGGCTGGCCTCCATGTTGACGCTGACATTGCCGGTGAAGGCCGCGTAGCCGTCGGCCGCGGCCATCAGGTTGAGGCGACCGTAGCCGTTGGATTCGTCGATGACCACATAGCCGGAAGACAGCTCGGTGCTGGCCAGGATGTCGCGGCGCTGACTGGCGGTGAGATAGGGAAAGCGCGTCTCCAGCAGCACCTCGGCGTTGATCGGCACCACCGGCGCCAGGTTGGTCGGACCGATGGGAGCGAAGCCGTAGGTCATACGGGCGGTGTACAGCGCCTTGTCCTGGGCGTGCTGGGACTGCTGGTCCGTGGCCGGATCGATGCCGTCCACGCAGGTGTTGATGTCGCCGCCGCACTGCTGGGCGAAGTAGCCCTGGGCCTGGGCGAAGGCATCGCTGCGCAGCTGGACGTTGTTGCTCAGGTTGTCGATGGCGAAATAGGTGGCGGTGATGCGGCCACCGATCACGTCCAGCGGCGAGTGCATCCCGGCGACGATGCGGTTGTTGCCCAGCTCCGAGGCGCGGAAGAGTTCTTCACCCAGGCGCTGGGGTACGGCGTAGCCGAAGCCCATGGCTGCCAGGTAGGCCGCGTTGGTATGGCCGCTGGGAAAGCCGCCGTCGCTCTGCGGCGTGGTGCTGAGCGCCGGGCGCAACGACAGCGGCACGATGTCCACGCTGGCTTGCCGCCAGGGCCGCGGATACTGGTAGGCGTTCTTCGCCGGAGTGGTGGAGGCATCGTTGCGGATCGCCTGGACCAGTTGCACCACCTTGCCCAGTTGCGCGTTGGCGTCGCCGGCACCGTTGCCGTTGTCGTTGTACTTGGTGGTCTGGGTGGAGGCGTCGAACACCGGGATGGTGGTGAAGGCGCCGGAGCCGGCCAGGTAGCCATTGGCCAGGGAACCCAGGCCGCTGATCAGGCTGAAGCTCTGGTCACGGCGGTCGTCGTAGTAGGCCGCTATCTCCTGGGCCTGGGTGCGGGCTTTCGCGAGGTCGACCACGTATTGGATATTGCGCTGCAGGATGGGCGCCCCGAAGGCGGTGGGCGTGCCGGTGTTCCAGGTGGCGCCGGGGGTCCAGAGCCTGTTGTAGCCTGACAGCAGGTCGACGCCATTGATGGCGTTGTTGCCCGAACGGCTGGCCGCCTGCACCGAAAGCGCCAACAGCGAGGCCGCGAACGCGACCGTCAACACCGCGGGTTTGTTACCTGAACGTTTCACCAGCTCTTCTCCTTGGCCCTGTGGATACAACTTGTTACAAGCTGTCTTGGGGCGGCGAGCCTAGAGCGGTGATGTGACGGTGTGGCGGCGATTTGGAGGCAGTTTCACGACATCCCATGACCCTCGGGACCGCGATCCGGCGCCCGGCCGGGAAAGGATCGCGGTGTGGTGGATGGCAGGGACGCGCTAGCCGCGGTGCAACCTGTCCAGATCACACCAGAGGTGCAGCTTGGTAAGCAAGCCATCCCCCACGGCGATCGCCAGCGGCTCGCTGCCGAAGAGGTTGAAGCCCGCCTGCCGGTACAGCGCCAGCGCGGCATCATTACCCTCGGTCACCGTGAGCTGAACGACCCTGAGCCCGGGCAGCCCCTGCGCATGGGTCAGGAGTTCGTCCAGCAGGCCCTTGGCGATTCCCAGACGCCGGTAACGATCAGGAACATACAGCCCGAACAGGGCCGCCTTGTGCCGGACCTTTTCCCGCGTCCCGCGGCCAAGGCCGACAACGCCCAGCAGCTCCGCGTCCCGGGTTGCGCCCCAGACGAGCTCTTGTGCCTGGTCATCCTCTTGCAGCCGACGCTCCCACCAGTCGAGCGGCAGTGCCGCCCGCTCCTCGGGGCTGGAGGTGAAGGCTTCCGGATGTCGGGCATAGGCGTCCAGCATCAGTTGCCGGTAGACGGGGGCCCAGGCAGGCCCCAGGCGCTGGATATTCATGGTCAACCTCCTTCCAGCGCCAAGCCGCTTGCGAAGCCTGCGCTCTGTCATGACCGCTCAGAAATCGTCGTGGCTGACCTTCCAGAACAGGTCGATGCTGCCGTCATCGCGATGGGCCACGATCAGGCCTTCGGTCTCGCCAAAGGCTTCAAGCAACAATTCCCAGTCCTCGCTGCTCGCTTCCAGGCGCTCCACATGCACGTGCTTGTCGATGACCCCGCGCGCGTTGTTCACCAGCCGCGACACCCGCATCGTCAGGCGATCATAGGAGGTCAGCTGGGATGGCTGGCTCTGGGCCATGGGCGCGGGCTCCATAACTGTTCTTTTATACAGTAGTTCTCGACCGAGGCGATTGGCAAGTCGCCCGGCTCCCTGATCCGCCGGCAGCCCCTGGAGGTCTACGCCGGAGGACCCTTTTTGCCCAGTGTCCGCCCGCGAGGAAACCCGGGTTCCCCATGATGGCGACACGCCGTCCATCCAGGAATAGCCACCAGCCATCTCTGGAAAAGGTGTGACATGGATCACTTTTTCTTGGCTAGGGTCAGACCCATCCACAACGCTCAGGGCGCTCTTGATGCGCGCCGCGCCCCCCGCGAGCAGCGACTGACGGCACCTCCATGGCGTCAGGTATTCAGAGCCCGTCCAAGGGCTTAAAGCTATCGCGATAACAAATCACCGTTAATCCGGCTGAGGTGCTTCCACCCGGCCCTCCTCTCCAGGTAGTCCACATGCAGCACAATGGCTGGAATTTCCTCAGCAACATCAGCGTCCGGGCCAAGCTGGCACTCGGCTTCTCCCTGCTCATCGGCATGATCCTGCTGGTGGCCTACACCGGATGGCAGGCTACCGACGCCCTGCGCGATCGGAGCGAAAGAATCGGCGACATCTCCGGATTCAGCACCCTGGCGCGCGATATGCGCATCGAGCGACTCGTCTACATCGTCAAGGCCGACGAGGCCCAGGCGGCCAAATGGCTGGCCGCGCTCGACAAGCTCGAAGCCCAACTGCAGAGCATCATTCCCAACTTCAACTCGAAGGCCAACGAGGCCTTGCTGAGCGAAGCCCAGGCCGCACTCAAGCGCTATCGGGACTTCTACACCCAGGTAGTGACGGCCACGCGGGAGCGTGCGACCGTCCAGCAGGCGGCGACCGCCACGGCGGAAGCGGCCAACACCTATCTGCTGGCCCTGGCCACGGCGGCCAATGCCCAGGAAGGGCGAGTCGAAGACCGTCAGCAGGTAGCGGCCCTCTTCATCGACCTGCAGCGGATGCGCATTGCCCTGCGTAGCTATGCCACCACGCCCACCAAGGACAACGAGGGCGCTGCCCATGGCGCCCTGGACGGTATCCAGGCAAAGGTCAAACAACTCGCTACTACCAGCACCCTGCCGACCGAGGCATTGCAGAAGCTTGGCAGCGAACTCGACGGCTACCAGCAGCGCCTGCAACAGCTGATCACCACCCAGGCCCAGGTGGACCAGGGTCAGGCCGGTATCACTACCACCATCACCACGCTGCTGTCGGTCGCCGACAAGCTCACCGCGATCCAGAAGGAATTCCAGCTGACGGATGTGAGCGGTGCACGCCAGCTGCTGCTGGTGTGGCTGACCATCGCGATCGCTCTGGGCCTCCTGGGCGCCTGGCTGATCACCCGCTCCATCGTCCGCCCGCTGAAGGACACCGTTCTCCTGGCACAGACGGTCGCCAACGGCGACTTCACCCGTCAGCTGGAGGTGACCCGCAAGGATGAACTGGGCGCGCTGCAGATCAGCATGCAGCAGATGACCGCCAACCTCCGCGGACTCATCGGCGAAGTGAAGGATGGCGTCGTCCAGGTCGCCAGTGCCGCCGAGCAGCTGTCGGCGGTGACCGAGCAGACCAGTGCCGGGGTGCAATCCCAGAAGGTCGAGACCGATCAGATCGCCACCGCGATGCAGGAAATGACGGCGACCACCCACGAAGTGGCGCGCAACGCCGGGGCCGCCGCGCGCTCGGCGCTGGAGGCCAGTCAGCAGGCCCAGCAGGGAGACCAGGCCGTCAACAAGGCCGTCGCCCAGATCGAACTGCTGGCCGGCGAAATGGCGTCGACCAAGATCGCCATGGCCGCCCTGCGCGATCATGCCGACAGCATCGGTGGCGTGCTCGACGTGATCAAGGCGGTTTCCGAGCAGACCAATCTGCTGGCGCTCAATGCCGCCATCGAAGCCGCCCGCGCCGGCGAGGCGGGACGCGGCTTCGCCGTGGTCGCCGACGAGGTC
>Ga0157369_10007683_pt1 | contig 12404 bp, 7 predicted proteins | sample C25metaG_FD_113461 | JGI IMG/M metagenome (GOLD analysis project Ga0157369, IMG submission 113461) | Corn rhizosphere microbial communities from Kellogg Biological Station, Michigan, USA - C2-5 metaG | ecosystem: Host-associated > Plants > Roots > Rhizosphere > Soil | place: USA: Michigan...
GGCTGGGCTTATGACTATGGCAAGGGCCGGGTTTGCTATCTTGCGCCCGGCCACATGCTGACGGATTTGTGGAATCCCGAATACGAAAAACTGCAGAGGAACGCGGTGCGCTGGCTTCTGCGGCAGTCGTGAAATTCGCGTGGGGTGGTTAACCATACAAGGCCCGCCGCAGTGGCGGGCTCTGTTCAGCGTTTTTTGTGGCGCACAACGCCCGGCCGAGTGCCGGGCCGTGGCTAGCGGTGCCGCTCGCGAGCGTACTGGCCCATGAGATAACCCATTCCGACGATGAAAGTGGCGAAAGAAGCAGCATGTGAATGAACCCCTGTGAACGTTTCACTCAGGAGGTGCTTCAACCCCGCATTTTGCGTCAGACAAAATTCCGAGCCTGGTGCGGAACCCGACAAAATCAAGGGCACGCTCGCAGCGGAAATAGCCTTCAAAAGGGATGATCGACTGGCCAGGATGCACGCTGCACCAGTCAATCCGAAATTTCTTCGAGCGTGCGATTGCGCGTGGGCGGGCCAAAGGCGCCAATGGTGATCACCATGAGGATCATTGCTGCGCCGATAAAGAGCGCGACGGCGCGCGTACCTCCGGTGGCAAGGAAGAACGCGATGGCTGGGCCTGCAAAGGCCGCGCTCACACGGCTCCAGGCGTAAACGAATCCAACAGCCCGGCTGCGGATGCGAGTGGGAAACAGCTCCGCCTGATAGTTATGAAACGCGAATGACATCCAGTTGTTCGAAAGCGTCACCATCACTCCCAGCGCGATGAGGAGCGCGGGGGCGTTTTGAGCGGCGAACAGGAACATGAAAGCACCGACGCCGGCGCCGGCCGAAACGATCTGCCATTTGCGCTCCATGCGGTCCGCCACCAGCATTCCCAGAAGAGGACCCACTGGATTCGCGATCGCGATAATGAACGCGTATTCCAGACTGGCCGTGAGGTGGATGCCTCTTCCGACCAGGAGCGTCGGAACCCAATTGCCGAAACCGTAGAATCCAACGGTTTGAAGCAGATTGAAAACCGAAAGCAGCAACGTGCGGCTGCGGTAGGGCGGGCGGAAGATTTCGCGGAATCCGGAAGAACGCGATTCGGTCAAGACCGGAGCGGATGACGGCGCCGGCAGCAACTGGCCGGTGTCGCGAATCACGGCGGCCTCGAGCTGTTCCAGCACGCGCTCGGCTTCGTCGACGCGTCCGTGAATCGCGAGCCAGCGTGGGCTTTCGGGCAGACCCTGCCTGAGCGCCCAGGCGATGAGGGCGCCGGCGGCGCCGATGAGACTCACCCATCGCCAGCCCGCGAGTCCGAGGGGCGCGCGGGGTACGAGCAGCCATCCGCAAAGGGCCACCACGGGAACGGACGTGAAACCGATGAACTGGTAGAAAGCGAAGGCACGGCCGCGGCCCGAGGGCGGCACGAATTCAGGGATGTAAGCATCGATCGTCACCTGCTCGAGGCCGATACCCACGCTCGCGACAAAGCGCCAGACGTCAATTCCAACCGCCGATCTCTGGAATGCCATGATGGCCGTCGCGGCGGAATACCAGAGCAGGGATGAGATGAAAATCGCGCGACGACCCAGGCGGTCCGCGATGGAGCCGAAGCCGAGGCACCCGACCAGCATGCCCATAAAGGTACAGAAGATGAAGAAGCCGGGATCGACTCCCTCGCGTCGGAGACCGGGCGCAATGTACGCCGTGAGGAAAATGTCGTAGAGCTCAAAGGCGCCGCCGAGCGAGACGAGCAGGACCAGCCGCCAAAGGGTTCGCGAGAACGGAAGCCGGTCGAGGCGGGCAGCGACGAGATTCGCGGCCGCCGTCATATGTCGCGGTGCGGGTCCGCTGCAATCCCGGCCGCGATGGCATCGCCCATTTCTTCCGTACCGACCTGCCGTTTTCCGGATTCCATGATGTCCGCTGTGCGAAGTCCGGCGCGCAAAACATGTTGCACTGCTCGTTCGATCCGCGCGGCGGATTTGGGCCGGTCGAACGAGAGGCGCAGCATCATGGCGGCCGAGAGGATGGAAGCGATGGGGTTGGCGATATTGCGGCCAGCGATATCGGGAGCGGCGCCGTGAACCGGCTCGTAAAGGCCCTTCGTTCCATCGCCCAGCGAGGCTGACGGCAGCATGCCGATCCCGCCGGCGAGCATTGCAGCGGCATCCGAGAGAATGTCGCCGAACATGTTGCCGCTCACCATGACATCGAACTGCTTCGGATTCCGCATGAGCGCCATCGCGGCAACATCTACATACAGATGGGTCAGTTCGACATCCGGGTATTCGCGGCCGATGCGGGTCATTACTTCGCGCCAGAGCGCCATGGTTTCGAGAACGTTCGCCTTATCGACAGAGCAGACTCTGCGCCGACGCTTGCGCGCGGTTTCAAAGGCGGCGCGGCCGATGCGCTCGATCTCGGGTTCCGAGTAGCGCATGGTATTGAAACCCGTTCGCTCGCCCGATGGGGAGACTTCGACACCGCGCGGCTCTCCGAAATAGATGTCGCCGTTCAGTTCGCGGAGGATGACGAGGTCAACGCCTTCGACGATCTCCGGTTTGAGCGTTGACGCGCCGAGGAGCTCGGGGAACAGCCTTATCGGGCGGAAATTGGCGTAGAGCTTCAGATGGGTACGGAGGCGCAAGACGGCAGAGCCGGCGCCTTCGCTGAGCGGCCGGTGCTCGTCGGCCGGAACTCCCGTTGCGCCGAGGAGAACCGCATCCGCGCGGCGGGCGAGATCGAGGGTTGCGGGCGGAACGGCGTCACCGCATAGCTGCAGGCCCGCTTCGCCTATGGCGGCCTGTTCGAAGTCGAGGGGCTCGTTGAGAGCGCGGAGAACTTTCAGCGCCTGAGCGGTGACTTCCTGGCCGATCCCATCGCCGGGCAACAATGCGACTTTCACGCGGTCAGTTTGCTTTCAGGGGATCGGCTTCGACGGCCCAGCCGGTCTTTGCATTTTTGTTCTGTTCCCTGAGCCATGCGAGCAGCGGCTGGAAGTATTCGACCATGGCGGAGGCGTCCGCCCGATCTTCGCCGGTCATCATCTTCATCGCTTCGGGCCAGGGCTTTGAAGCGCCCATGGCCAGCATTTGCTCCAGCTTTTCTCCCGCGGGCTTCGAGCCGTAAAATGAGCAACGGTTGAGCGGACCCGAATAGCCCGCGGCGCGGCACATGGCCCGGTAGAACTGAAACTGATAAATGCGCGCGAGGAAATAGCGAGTGTAAGGCGTATTGGCGGGAATGTGGTATTTGGCGCCGGGATCGAAATCCGCTTCCGTGCGATCCACAGGCGGCGCGACACCCTGGTACTTCTCGCGCAGGCTCCACCAGGCTTTGTTGTAGTCGGCGGGTTTCACTTCTCCCGAGAAGACCTGCCACCGCCATTTGTCGATCATGAGACCGAACGGCAGGAAAGCGATTTTGTCGAGAGCGGTGCGCAGGAGCAGGGGGAGGTCCGCGGAAGCGGGCGGTATCTGGTCGATGAGGCCGATGGTCTTCAGATACTCCGGGGTAATGGAGAGCGCGATGGTGTCGCCAATCGCTTCATGGAAACCGTCATTCGCGCCGCCGCGGAACAGAAAGGGCTGATTGCGATAGGCGAGGAAGTAATAAGTGTGGCCAAGTTCGTGGTGGACGGTTACGAAATCATCCGCCGTATCGTGCAGGCAGAGTTTGAGCCGGACATCGAGATCGTAGTCGATATCCCAGGAACTGGCGTGGCAGACGACGTCGCGGTCGGCCGGCCTCGCGAACAACGAGCGCTCCCAGAAGGTTCCGGGAAGCTGCTGGAGGCCCAGCGAGCGGAAAAAGCTCTCACCATACCCCACGAGCTGTTTCGGAGTGGTTTTGCGCTCGTGCAGAATGGCGCCGAGATCGTGCGTTGCGGGCGCGGCGCGCGGGGCGACCAGGTCGTAGATATTGCCCCATTCCTGCGCCCACATATTGCCAAGCAGATCCGCGGGGATCATGCCATCGCGGCGGTCCGCGACGGAGCCGTATTTTTCGATCAGCTTTCGACGAACATAAGCGTGCAACTCGCGATAGAGCGGTTCGACCTGTTTCCAGAGCCGTTCGAGGTCGGCTGAAAACGCTTCGGGCGTCATATCGTAGCCGGAGCGCCAGAGCACTCCGGTATCTGCGAAGCCCAGCTCACGCGCACCCTGATTCGACAGCTCGACGAACCGGGCGTAGCGCTGCCGCATGGCGGCGCCAGTGCGATGCCAGCCGGTCCACATCGCTTCAATCTGCTTCGGATCACGGCTCTTTGCGATGCGCTCTTCAAGATCGTCGATGCCCAGGCAGGGCTCCTGGGAACCTCCCGGACAATACTTGCCCTTGCCGTACATGCCGCTGAGCGAAGCCGCCACCTGGGTGAGTTCAGCGCGAAGCTTCGGATCCTTCGGCGCGGGCATGGCGAGCGAGAGCTTCAGCAGCAGCAATTTTCGCCGGAGATCCGGCGGAAGCTGGAGGTGGTCGAATTGTTTGCTTTCCTCGACCAGTTCCGTGGTTCTGCCGATTACTTTTTCGTCTTCGTTCGCAGCGAGGATCTCGGTGTCATCGGTGATGAAGTTTTCATGGACCCACTCGGCGCGCTCATCAGTGATGTTGAGTTTGAGCAGTTCGGCTTCGGCGCGATCGAGGAACGCCTTCGCAGCGTTGACAGTTGGCGGGGGCACGGTGGCTTGCGGAGTGGCGCCTGCGACGCCGGCCAGAAGGAAAGTGAGCAAACAACGAAAAGAGATCATTGATGAAGAGTCCAGCGCCTTCAGTTTACGGAGTCGGAAGCGGGCGCCGCGGCAGCATTTCCTTTCGGTTTGCGGCGTCGTAGACCACGCTCGCAATCACCGCCGAAGCCTGCATCAAATCTTCCGGTATTGCGTGATCGTACGTGTCCATATTAGAGTGGTGCGTCACGGTGGAGTAATCGAGCGGATCCTGGATGAACTGGAATCCCGGGATGCCAACGGCGTTGAAGGACAGATGATCCGTTCCTCCCGTATCGCGGATGCTGATGGTGCTTACGCCCATATCGCGAAACGGCGCGAGCCAGCTTTCGAAGACCGGCCGCATCGCATCATGGCCCTGCAGAAACACGCCGCGGATTTTGCCGCTGCCGTTATCCAGGTTGAAATAGCCGGAGATTTTGGCGTGCTCGTTAGTCACGTGCATGGTTTTCGGGTCGGCGAAATGTTCCTTAACGTAAGCCTTCGAGCCCAGCAGGCCCTGTTCCTCGCCGCTCCAGAGGGCGATCCGCACTGTGCGGTCCATCTTCAGCTTGAGTGACGTCAGAATTCGCGTCACTTCCATCATGACGGCGCTTCCCGCTCCGTTGTCCGTTGTGCCTGTACCCGAATGCCAGGAATCGAAGTGGGCGCCGATCATCACGATCTCGTCCTTCTTCTCCTGACCGGGAATTTCACCGACGATGTTGGCGGCCATTACGTCCTCCGCGGATGCCTGCGCTTTCAGATTGAGCCGTACACGTACGGGCAGCTTGCGCTCAACGGCCCGCGCGACGCGATCGTATTGTTCCGCGGTGATCACGAACGTGGGCGGCGCCTGCGCGTCCCCCGCTTTCCAGGGGCCCGCCTGCTCAGCGAATATTCTGCCTTCGTGGGCGCGGGTGTCTTCCATGAGCAGCGACACGACACCCTCTTTGGAGAAAAACGCGGCGCGTTCAGCGCGGATCGAATCCGAAAGATCGTAGACCTGATCCATCACGGCCGCCGGAAGGCTGCGGAGGAAAGCGGTAACGTCCTCGGGCGACGTGGGCCATTGCAGATCGGTCAGATTTTTCACCTGCTTCCGGACTGCGGGATCCGGCGCGTTGCCGATGTCATGCAACTGCGCATCAGTGAAGCGAGTGAAGGGCGCGGCAGTCGCCGGCTTCGGGATTTTTGCCTCACTCAGCAGCACGATTTTCCCGCGCAGTTTCCCTGTCCACTTCGCTTTGTAAGAATCGATTTCCTCGCGTACTTTCGTTGGACCATCCCGCATGGAAATTTTCCATGGCGCGATGAGGAGGTCGCCAGTCACAGCTCCGTTCGTCGACGAACTCCAGGCTAGCGGTATCGCCTCGAGGCGCTGATACGCGGGTTCGACCAATTCGAGGCTCGATTCGCCGAGCGACCATGAGCGTCCGAACGGCCCCCATTTTTCGAGATGCACGTTCTGGAGCCCATATTCCCTGAGTTGTGAGACGGTCCACGCAGCAGCGTTGTCAAATTGCGGAGAAGCCGTAAGCCGCGGACCACGCGCTTCGGTGATCTGATACAGCGTGTCCATGATTTTCGAACGGTCGAACGCTTCCGTTTTGATGCGATCGATGACGCTTAAGTCAGGTTTGTCCTGCGCGAATGCCGGGCCAAATGCGGGCACAATGAGAATTGCCGCCATCCATTCGTGTCGCATGACGGTGAGTATAGCTGGAATCCGCCCTGACGCCGGGTTTTGATACGATTCCTCTTGCCATGAATCGCCGTACCGTTCTCAAATCCGCCGCAGTAGCCGCCGGCGCAGCCGCGCTCCCCCTCCCTGCTCTGTCAGCGCCATCGGGCGGCGGGCGATTGAAGCAGTCCGTGTGTTACTGGACTTACCAGAAGTGGTACCCGAACCTGGATGATTTCTGCAAGGAAGCCGCGCGCATCGGGCTGAAAGGCATTGACCTGGTTACGCCCGAGCAGTACGCCACCGTGAAGAAGCACGGCCTGACGCCTGCGATGACCGCGGCTTCGGGCGCAAACACGATTCCAATCGGCCTGAACCGGACCGAGAATCATGAGAAGGTTCTGGAGGTGCTCCGTAGCGATATCAACGCCGCGGCGGACGCGGGCGTTCCGAATGTCATCACATTTTCAGGCAATCGCAAAGGCATGCCGGATGGCGAAGGGCTCGAGAACTGCGCGGTGGGATTGAACAAGATCAAGGGGTACGCCGAAGAGAAGGGCGTAACCGTGAATCTTGAATTGCTCAATAGCAAGGTGAACCACAAGGACTATATGGCGGACCACACGGCGTGGGGAGTCGAACTGATGAAACGCGTCAATTCGCCGAAAATTAAACTGCTGTACGACATCTATCATATGCAGATCATGGAGGGCGATTTGATCCGGACCATTCGCGACAATATCGCCTTCATCGGGCACTTCCATACCGGCGGCAATCCGGGCCGGCATGAGATTGACGATACGCAGGAAGTGAACTGGAAAGCCGTGGCGCGCGCGATTGCGGATTTGAATTTCCAGGGATTCGTCGCGCATGAGTTTATACCGGTGAATACGCCGCCGATCAAAAGCCTCGAGCAGGCTTTTGAGATCTGTACGGTTTAGGGACGTCTGGTCCCCGTTGATAAAATGAGATTGCGCCGTCCTTTCCGGATCTCCGCAGCATCTCATTAGCTTGAACCCTCAGTCCACGTCCGGCGAGATTGTTGTCCGGGGCGCACGCCTGCACAATCTCAAGAACCTGACCCTTTCGATCCCGCACAATCGGCTCACGGTCATTACGGGCGTTTCGGGATCGGGGAAGTCGTCACTCGCGTTCGATACCATCTACGCGGAAGGACAGCGGCGCTATGTGGAATCGCTGTCGGCTTATGCGCGGCAGTTTCTGGAACGTATGGAGAAGCCGGCCGTGGATGAGATCGATGGCATCGCGCCAGCGATTGCGATCCGGCAGAAGAATTCGACCAGAAACCCGCGTTCGACGGTTGCGACATCGACCGAGATCTACGACTTCATGCGGCTGCTCTGGGCGCGCGCGAGCCGCACTTACTGTCCTTCCTGCGGACGCCGCGTTCAGAAGGACACGGTGGATCAGGTTGCGCGTGAACTACTGGCCGATGCGGAAGGCACGCGATATTTCGTGCTGTTTCCGGTGCGGCATGACGCGGGCGCGATTCCGAAAGAGCGGCTGGCTGAACTGCGCGGCCGCGGGTTCAACCGTTTGTGGCAACACGGCAATACGTTCGAGTTTTCGACGCCTGAATCGCTGCTGGACATCAACTGGGATCAGCCGGTATACGTGCTTGCCGATCGCATTTCGATTGGGCCGGATTCGCATCAGCGCATAGTGGATACGGTGGAGGCGTGTTACCGCGAATCCGGTGAAGCGATTTTTGAAAACGCCCGGACCGGGGAGCGCCGGCTATTCAGCGAGCGGTTCATCTGCAAGTACGACAACATTGAATTTCGCGAGCCCGAGCCAATTCTGTTCAGCTTTAACAGTCCGGCGGGCGCGTGCCCGCGCTGCCAGGGATTCGGGAATACGATCGACTACTCGATCGACCTGATTGTGCCCGATCGCGGCCTTACGCTCGATGAAGGCGCGATAGAACCGTGGACCAAGCCCAAGGGCCGCGAGTGGTTTACGGATTTCAAGCGCCAGGCTAAGGGGCGCGTGCGCTTCAATGCGCCGTTCTGTGATCTGACGGAGGAAGAACAGCGGCTGGTACTCGAAGGCGATCGCAACGGCAATCGTGAGATTGGCGGAGTGCGGCAGTTTTTCAACTTTCTGGACACGAAGAAGTACAAGCTGCACGTTCGCGTTTTTCTCAGCCGGTATCGCGGGTATGCGCGGTGCCCGGACTGCGGCGGGTCACGACTACGCCGCGAGGCTCTTTACGCACAGGTGGGTGGAAAGACCATCGCCGAGGCGGTGCGAATGAACATCGCCCAGGCGCATTGCTTCTTTCAGGAACTGGATCTGACGCCGGAAGAGTCCGGAATCGCGGGAAAGATTCTGGTGGAAATTCAGCAGCGGCTCAAATTCCTGAATGACGTAGGGCTCGAGTACCTTACGCTCGAACGGCTCTCATCAACCCTTTCCGGCGGCGAATCGCAGCGGATCCAGCTTGCGACGTGTCTGGGGTCGCGTCTGGTAGGCGCCTGCTATGTGCTGGATGAGCCTTCGATCGGACTGCACAGCCGGGATACAGCTCGACTCGTCCGCATCCTCTCTGAACTGCGGGATATCGGCAATACGATTATCGTGGTGGAGCACGACCCGGAGGTGATGCGGGCCGCGGATCGCGTGATCGATCTGGGCCCGGGCGCCGGCGAACATGGCGGCAACATCGTGTTTGAAGGCGATTACGCGGCGCTGCTTGCGCAAACCAACGGCTCACTCACCGGTCGGTATCTTCGCGGCGAGATGCAGGTTTCGAAGCCGAAACATCGGCGGCGCGTGAAGCCGCAAAACACGCTGCGGATCTTCGGCGCCCGGGTTCACAACCTGAAGGGGATCGACGTGACCATCCCGCTGGGTCTGATGACGGTGGTGACCGGCGTTTCGGGCTCCGGGAAATCGACGCTGGTTCATGACGTGATTTATCGTTCGCTCGACGCGAAGCTGCATCGGGCGCCGGTATCTGAAGAAAATGAGGAAGCGCCGCCCGATGAGGGGCCGAGGCTCACCTGTTCGCGGCTGGAAGGCGCGGGTTCCGTGAAGGACGTCGTGATGATCGATCAGACGCCGATCGGACGTACGCCGCGCTCGAATCCGATTACTTACATCAAAGGCTTCGATATCGTTCGCGGTCTCTTCGCCGCCACGCGCGAGTCCGAGAAGCGCGGCTATACGGCCGGCCACTTCTCGTTCAACGTTCCCGGCGGACGCTGCGAAACCTGCCAGGGCGATGGCACGGTAACGGTAGAGATGCAATTCCTGGCGGACGTGGAGCTGATATGCGACGAATGCAAGGGAACGCGGTTCAAGAGCGGCATTCTCGAGATCAAGTACAAGGGCCTGAACATTCATGAGGTTCTGCAGCTTACGGTTCGCGAGGCGATCGGCTTCTTTCATGACACGCCGCGCCTGGTGACGCGGCTGAAGTTGCTGGATGAAGTGGGGCTGGGTTATCTGCGACTTGGTCAATCGGCCACGACGCTATCCGGCGGCGAGGCGCAACGCGTGAAGCTGGCCGCACATCTTGCGCAATCGACGAATGAAGGCACGCTCTTTATCTGCGACGAGCCGACCACCGGCCTGCATTTCGATGACATTACGAAACTGCTGGCCGCGTTTGAACGACTGATCGATAACGGCGGGTCGCTGCTGGTGATCGAGCACAATCTGGACGTGATCCGAGCGGCGGACTGGATTATCGATATGGGGCCGGAAGGCGGAGAGGCCGGCGGGAGAATCGTTGCGGAGGGCACACCCGAGCAGATCGAGCGCGTAGAGAATTCGCATACAGGGGAATTTCTGCGGCGCGCGTCGACGGAGCAGGCGGCCAGTGTCGCCGGGCCGGCCCGCTGAGTTCAGGCGTCGATATCCATGCCAGGAATACCCTGCGCCAGGGGCAGGTCCTTCGACCAGTTGATGGTCACCGTCTGCCGGCGCATGTAAGCTTTCCAGGAATCGCTTCCTGCTTCTCTCCCGCCGCCCGTATCTTTTTCGCCGCCGAAGGCTCCGCCGATCTCCGCGCCGCTGGTTCCGACATTCACGTTGGCAATCCCGCAGTCGCTTCCCGCGTGGCTCAGAAAGGTTTCCGCTGCGGTCAGATCGCGCGTGAATATCGCGGAAGAAAGGCCCTGCGGAACGGCGTTATGCCACTCGATCACCTGCTCGAGATGATCAAACTCGATGACGTAAAGGATGGGCGCGAAGATTTCTTCCTGCACGATTGGTAAATCGTGGCGGACCCGCACGATCGCCGGTTCCACGAAACAGCCCCCGAGATGACAGCCGCCATATTCCACGACGCCGCCCTGCTGGCGAATCGTATCGAGCGCACCGATCATGCGCTCCACCGCGGCGGGGCTGATCATGGGACCCAGCACGGTTTCCGGCTCCATCGGATTGCCGACACGAATGCGTTGGTACGCCGTTTTCAGCTTGTCAAGGAAGCCGCCGGAAATACCCCGCTGCAGGAAGAGGCGACGGGTGGTGGTGCAGCGCTGCCCCGCCGTGCCTACGGCGCCGAAAAGAACGGCTCGCAAGGCGAGATCCGGGTCGGCGTCATTCATCACGACCAGTCCGTTGTTGCCGCCAAGTTCGAGCAGGGTGCGGCCGAGGCGCTTTGCAACGGTCGCGGCAACGTGACGGCCCACCGCAGAAGATCCGGTGAAGCTGATGAGCGGCAGTCTTCGATCGCGCAGCATCGCCTCGCCGATTTCCTCATTGGAGCCGATGACGAGACCGAAGACACCGGCGAATCCGTGGCGTGTTGCAACATCATTGGCAATTCGCTGGACCGCCATTGCCGTCAGCGGTGTTCGCGGCGAGGGCTTCCATACAACCGTATCCCCGCAAACCGCTGCGATGAGCGCGTTCCACGACCAGACCGCCACGGGGAAATTGAACGCCGTGATCACGCCCACGGGACCGAGCGGGTGCCACTGCTCGTACATGCGATGCCCGGCGCGTTCGCTGTGCATGGTTTTGCCGTAGATCTGGCGCGAGAGGCCGGCTGCGAATACGGAGATGTCGATCATCTCCTGCACTTCGCCCTCGCCTTCCGCCAGAATTTTCCCCGTTTCGAGCGTCACCAGCGCGCCCAGATCGCGTTTGCGGCAACGCAACTCGTCGCCGATCTCGCGCACGATTTCGCCGCGCAGGGGGGCAGGCGCCATGCGCCACTTTTGGAAGACTTCGCTCGATTCGGAAACGACGCGGTCGTAATTGGATTTCGAGGCCGAGCGCACGCTGGCGAGGACGGACCAGTCGTCGGGATTGTGGGAAGCGATCTCCGGGCCCGCCGTCTCAATCCAGTCGCGCGCACACGCGCCTGCATTCGCGGCCTCGATGCCGAGCCGCGAAAGTAGATCGCGAACGATCATTTGTCAGTGATCCCAGACCTCATGCAAATCGAGAACGAATCCTTCTACCGGACCTTCGCCGCACAATCGATCGGGATTCTCCAGCGTCTGGGCGTCGGTATTCGGGCGGTAAATCCAGGCCGTGCGCGAACGCGGATCGATCAACCAGGCGAGTTGAGCGCCGTTTTCGATCCATTCGCGCATCTTCCGCTTCAGGCGGGGCAGCGAATCAGAAGGCGAGACCAGTTCAATCACAAATTCGGGACAGAGTCGGGGAAACACCTTCCGTTCCTCAGGCGAGAGACGCTCGCGTGCCTCGCGGCTTACCCACGCGGCGTCCGGTGAACGCGTCGCTCCGTTTGGAAGGACGAACCCCGTATTTGAATCGAATCCCGCTCCGCGGCCGTCGCGCTTCGCCCATACGCGTAACTGGGCGATGATTTCGGCGTTTTCGTCTCCGCTGTCTATGCCTGCCGGCGGCATGATTTCGATCTCCCCGTCGGCGGTTTGCTCGATTCGCCAACCTTCATTCGCCTGACAAAACGCGAAAAACTCCTCCGGCGAAAGTCTCCGTTCCGGATCGATGCGAACGGTGGAATTCGCGTCGACTCCGTGTAAATCCATCGTCCACATGGCTTCAGAATAC
>Ga0157369_10007685_pt1 | contig 12402 bp, 12 predicted proteins | sample C25metaG_FD_113461 | JGI IMG/M metagenome (GOLD analysis project Ga0157369, IMG submission 113461) | Corn rhizosphere microbial communities from Kellogg Biological Station, Michigan, USA - C2-5 metaG | ecosystem: Host-associated > Plants > Roots > Rhizosphere > Soil | place: USA: Michigan...
CGCAGCGCCTTGCGGTAGCCCTCGGGGCGCGGCATGCCGAAGTTGCGGAAGATCTTGTCGGGCGTGTCGCGGCCCTTCTGGTGGCCGATCAACATCACCGACTGGCCGTTGAAGCGCGCGAGGCCGCCGACGATCGCGGGATCGTCGGCGAAGGCGCGGTCGCCGTGCATCTCCTCGAAGTCGGTGCACATCGCCGCGATGTAGTCGAGGGTGTAGGGACGCTGCGGATGGCGCGCGACCTTGGAGATCTGCCACGCATTCAGCTTCGCGTAGATGTCCTTGGTGAGGTCCTTGCTCTTCTTCGAGAGGCGATCGATCTCCTGGGAGATGTCGACCGCGCTGTCGTCCTGCACGAAGCGCAGCTCCTCGATCTTCTGCTCGAGCTCGGCGATGGGCTGTTCGAAATCCAGGAAGCTCGTCTTCATGCGGAAATGATAGCAGCCGAAGCTCCGCTAGAATCCGGCCATGGCCAACCGCCTCACGAAGATCGTGACCCGCACGGGCGACGACGGCACCACGGGGCTGGGCGACGGCACGCGCGTCGGCAAGGATTGCGCGCGCATCCAGGCGCTGGGCGACATCGACGAGCTGAACTCGGTGATCGGGGTGGCCCTGGCGGAGACGCTTCCCGACGCCGTACGCGCGATCCTGCGTGCCGTCCAGAACGACCTCTTCGACCTGGGCGGCGAGGTGTGCATCCCCGGCCGCTCCGCGCTCTGGGATGCGCACGTCGACCAGCTCGAGCGGCGCATCGAGGCGCTGCGCGAGCCGCTTCCCGTGCTGCGGGAGTTCGTGCTGCCCGGCGGCTCCAGGGGCGCGGCCGCCTGCCACCTCGCGCGCACCGTGTGCCGGCGCGCCGAGCGATCGCTCGTGACGCTCGGACGCGGCGAGTCGGTCTCGGCGCTGAGCATCCAGTACCTCAACCGCCTCTCCGACCTGCTCTTCCTCGCGGCGCGCGCGGCGAATGCCGACGATGGCGTCGCCGAGCCCTTGTGGCGCCCGGGGCGCGAGGAACGCAGCGAGTGAGCGCCGATCCCGGCCAGGAGCGCCTGGCGCAGCTGCTCGCCCGTACGGCGCTCGGCGATCGGAACGCCTTCACGCAGCTCTACGAGGCCACCCGGGCGAAACTGTTCGCGGTCTCGCTGCGTATAGTCCGTGAGCGGTTCCTGGCGGAGGAGGTCTTGCAGGACAGCTTCGTGCGCATCTGGAACCACGCCTCCGAGTACGCCCGCGCGAAGAGCGCGCCGGCGACCTGGATGACGGCGATCGTGCGCAACCGCAGCCTCGACGTGGTGCGGCGTGCGCGCGAGGAACCGGATATCGACGACGTCCTCACCTCGGGCCTGGTCGATGAAGGTGCGGCGCCGGACCGCGAGGCGGCCGCGCGCGCCGAGGAGCACTCGATTCGCGAGTGCCTGGCCGAGCTCGAGCCCGAGCAGCGCCAGTCGATCGCGCTCGCGTTCTTCCACGGCCTCTCGCACTCGGAGCTCGCGCACCATATCGGCCGCCCACTCGGCACGGTGAAGACGCATATCCGGCGCGGCCTCATGCGCCTGCGCGACTGCCTCGCGCGCCATGCGATCACGGGGACCGGCTGACCATGCGCCGTCCCGGCGACCAACTCGCGCACGCGCTCGCCGCGGAGTACGTGCTCGGCACGCTTCGTGGCGCGGCGCGCCGGCGCTTCGAGGCGATGATCGCGGCCGATGCCTCGCTGCGCGAGGTGGTGGCCCGCTGGGAGGCGTGGGTGACCCCGCTTGCCGACCGCGTCGAGCCCGTGGAGCCTCCGGCGCGGGTATGGAAGGCGATCGAGGCGCGCATCGGCGCGGGACCTGCGAAGCCCTCGTTCTGGTCGAACCTGGATTTCTGGCGCGCGTGGGGCCTCATCACGAGCGGCGTGGCCGCCGCGCTGCTTGCGTTCTTCGCGTGGCTCTATACCGGGCCGCGCGGCGAGCCGGTCTTCATCGCGGTGCTGACCTCGTCGACGCACCAGCCGATGGGCGTGGTGTCGATGCACAGCCCGAACCTGCTGCGCGTGCGCGTCGTGCACAACTGGTCGAGCATGCGCGACAAGAGCCTGCAGCTCTGGGTGATGCCCGAGAGCGGCGCGCCGCGCTCGCTGGGCCTCGTGCGCAACGAGGTGGGCGACACGCTCATCAGCATCGAGCCGACCGACCCGCGCGTGCGCGGCGCGCGCATGCTCGCCATCAGCGCCGAGCCGCCCGGCGGCTCTCCCACCGACCAGCCCACCGGCCCCATGCTCTGCTCCGGCATGGTGGCGCCCGTGAAGCTGGCGAGCTGAAACCGGGACTGAAACCGGGGACGCAGTCCAATTTCGCATGCTGCAATCGGGGACGCAGTCCGATTTCCGCTGCTGACGTTTCGCGGCATGCGCTGTCGGGACCATGCGACATCGTCAAAGCGCGCATCGCCACACGCGTAGAGGGCGCCGCTGTAGCTCCGTAACGACAGGCACCTGTAGCTGTGCGACGACGGGACGCCTCGATCCGCGAGCGAATCTCCTGCGGCGCGTGCATGGCACGAATCGTGAATACGCCTGCGCGATGTCCAACCAGGGAGTAGAGCCATGAAATACGGAGAGAACCTGTTCGGCCGACGTGATGCCGTGCGCAATCCGCGCGATCTCGTGCAGCCCGCGCACAACGCGCTCGGCGGAGGAGCAGGGCCGCGTCCCGCGCCCGCGGCCCCGGCCACACCGGCCCCGGCGCCCGCCCCCGCGACGGCACCCGCGCCCGCCGCGCAGGCCGCCGATGACGGCGCCGGCAGCAAGCTCATCGTCGGTCCCAACATCAAGCTGAAGGGCGTCGAGATCGACGATTGCGACACGCTCGTGGTCGAAGGGCGCGTCGAGGCCACCATGGTGAGCCGCGCGATCCAGATCGCCGAGAATGGCGCGTTCAACGGCAAGGTGGACGTCGACGTCGCGGAGATCCGCGGCGCGTTCCAGGGCGAGATGACGGCGCGGAAGAAGCTCGTGATCCACGCGAGCGGCCGCGTCTCCGGCAAGATCCGCTACGGCAAGATGCTCGTGCAGGAAGGCGGCGAGATGAGCGGCGACATCGGGGCGCTCTCGAGCACGCCGGCGGAGCTCGCCAAGTAGCGTTCACCTCGCGGGGTCGCGCGCGAGCGCGCCCTCGCGCAGCGAATTCGGACTGCGTCCCCGATTGCAGCATCTGGAATAGGACTGCGTCCCCGGTTTCAGCATTCGGTCAGCGCGCGCGGTCGAGCGCGGCGCAGAGCTCGCCCACGCCGTCGGCGAGACGCGCGCTCTGGCGCTGCAGTCGATCGGGATCGACGAAGACGAGCCGGCCCGACTTCACGGCGGAAAGCGTGGGCCGTGCGCGCCATGACGCGACGAACTCGTCGCGCGTCATGCCTTCGGACACCGACACGATGGCGCGTGGGTCGCGCCGATAGACCTGTTCCCACGGCACCACGGGCGCGACGCCCGGCAGGTCGGCGAACGCGTTGCGCGCGCCGCAGAGTGCCAGCGCCTCGTTCATGAAATGCCGCCCTCCCACGGTGGTGAGCGGCTGGTGCCAGATCTCGAGCAGCACGGGCATGGGCGCGAGCCTCGCGTGGGCGGCGCGCAGCGATTCGAGCTTCGCCCGGTAGCCGCGCACGGTCGCCGCTGCATCGCCGCCGGTGAGCCGCGCCACGCTTTCGAGCACGCGCGGCACGTCCGCCAGCGTGCGCGCCTCGACCACGAACACGCGCGCCCCCAGGTCCTCGAGGCGCGCGATGTCGCCCGCTCGCACGCTGTCCTTCCACACCAGGACCAGGTCGGGATGAAGCGCCGCAATGCGCTCGAGCGAGAAGGTGAACGCATTGCCCACCTGGGGCAGCGCGCGCGCCGCTTCCGGCCAGTCGCTGCGCTCGCTCACCGCGACCAGGCGCTCGCCGGATCCGACCTCGAACACGATCTCCGTGAGGAATGGAGCCAGCGTCACCACGCGGCGCGCGGGCGCTTCGAGCCGCACCTCGCGACCCGCGTCATCGCGCAGCGCGATCGCGCCGAGCGCGCCCCCGCCATGGAGCGCCGCGGCCGCGAGGGCCGCCGCCGCCCAGTGGCGCAGCGTCAAGCGGTCGAGGCCGTCGCGCCCGCGGAAGTCCGGGCGCGTTCGGCGCGCTTGAGATAAGCCTCGCGGGCGATGGCGCAGTCCTCGAGGAACGCCTGCAGCTCGTCCAGCGTGAGCGCCTGCGCCGCGTCCACCAGCGCCTTGCGCGGCTCGGGGTGGATGTCGGTGAGGACCATGTTGGCGCCCGCGATGATGCCTTGCGCCGCGACGTGGAAGATGTCGAGCAGCCCGTCGGGCGCGGCGGCGCGAATGCCCACCGAGTGCGACGGGTCGATCGACACCGGCATGCGCGTGAGGCGCTTCACCACGGGAACGTGCGCGAAGTCGACGATGTTGCGATGCGGGTCGCCGAAGTTCGTCTTCATGCCGCGCAGGCAGAACACGATGTTGCGATTGCCCTCGCTCGCGACGTACTCCGCCGCGAGCAGCGACTCGTGCAGCGTGATGCCGAAGCCGCGCTTGAAGAGGATCGGGAACTCGCGCTGGCCGCCCACCGATTTCAGCAGCTCGAAGTTCTGCGTGTTGCGCGTGCCGATCTGCAGCATCACGCCCGTGGGATGGCCGGTCTGCGCGAGGGCCGCGCGGATCTCCTGCACGTGCTCGTCGTGCGTCACTTCCATGCACACGACCCGGATGCCGTGCTTGCCGGCGAGCTCGAAGACGTACGGCAGGCACTGCTTGCCGTAGCCCTGGAACGAGTACGGGCTCGTGCGCGGCTTGTAGGCCCCCATGCGCGCGGTGACCTGGCCGGCGGCGGCGAGCGCGCGGAAGGTCTGGTCCACGTACTCGCGCGTGTCGACCGCATTGAGCCCGGCGACGACGTGGAATGCGTCGGAGTCGAACGTGACCCCGTTGTACGTGAAGCGGATCGGCTCCTCGTTGCCCGGGCGCCGGCCCAGGATGCGAAATTCTGCTCCCTCCGCTTTCGGAGCAGGCGTCGCCGCGGCGGAGGCCGGGGGCTGGGGTGAGGGTCTATTCATGGACCGCGAGCCGGCGCTGCCGCACGCCCTCGGCGAGCACGTCGAGCACTTTCTCGGTGTCTTCCCAGCCGAGGCACGGGTCGGTCACGGACACGCCGTAGTCGAGCGGCTTGCCCGGCACGATGTCCTGGCGGCCGGCATTGAGATGGCTTTCCACCATCACGCCGAAGATGCGCTCGTCGCCCGCGGCGAGCTGCGCGGCCACGTCGCGCGCGACGTCGACCTGGCGCTCGTACTTCTTCGACGAGTTCGCGTGCGAGAAGTCGATCATGAGGTGCGCGGCGAGTCCCGCGGCGGAAAGATCCTTCGCGGCCGCCTCGACGCTCGCGCGATCGTAGTTCGGCTGCTTGCCGCCGCGCAGGATCACGTGGCAGTCCTCGTTGCCCGTGGTCTCGAAGATCGCGGCCTGGCCGGTCTTGGTCATCCCCATGAACGCGTGGGGCGCGGCCGCGGCGCGCAGGGCGTCCACCGCGATCTTCACGGCTCCGTCGGTGCCGTTCTTGAAGCCCACGGGACACGACAGCCCCGAGGCGAGCTGGCGGTGCGACTGCGACTCGGTCGTGCGCGCGCCGATGGCACCCCACGCGATGAGGTCCGAGATGTACTGCGGCGAGAGCAGGTCGAGGAACTCGGTGCCGCAGGGCAGCCCCATGCGATTGATGTCCAGCAGCAGCTTGCGCGCGCGGCGCAGGCCCTCGTTGATGGCGAAGCTGCCGTCGAGGCGCGGGTCGTTGATGAAGCCCTTCCAGCCGACCGTCGTGCGCGGCTTCTCGAAGTACACGCGCATCACGATGAGCAGGTCGTGCTCGTGGCGCTGGGCCGCGCGCTTCAGGCGCTCCGCGTACTCGAGCGCCGCGGCCGAATCGTGGATCGAGCACGGGCCCACCACGGCGACCAGCCGGTCGTCGGCGCCGTGCAGCGCGCGGTGGATCGCGTGGCGCGCGTTGGAGACCGTCGATTGCGCCGCCGCGTCGATCGGCGCCTCCTCGAGCAGGAGCTGCGGCGCGATGAGGGCGCGAACCGCGCCGATCCGAAGGTCATCGGTTCGCGCGTCGGGGACCGACCCCGGTTTCGCCTGCGTGCGGGGGTCACTGCCGCGATCCGAGCCTTGGGGTCCGTCCCCGGTCTTTGCGACGACTTTCATCATTCCTCCAGGGCGACGCGGCGCTTGCGCACTGCGAGGCTCAGCGTGTCCAGCAAATTCACCGTATCCGCCCACCCGAGGCACGCGTCCGTGATGGACACGCCGTACTCGAGCGGCTTGCCGGGCACCAGGTCCTGGCGGCCGGCATTGATGTGGCTCTCGATCATCACGCCCGCGATGCGGCGCTCGCCGGCGGCGAGCTGGGATGCGACATCCGCGCCCACGTCGGCCTGCTTCTGGTACTGCTTCGACGAGTTGGCGTGCGAGAAATCGATCATGAGGTGCTGCGCGAGCCCGGCCGCCGCGAGCTCCTTGCAGGCGGCCTCGACGCTCGCCCGGTCGTAGTTCGGCGCCTTGCCGCCGCGCAGGATCACGTGGCAGTCCTCGTTGCCCGCGGTCTTGAACACCGCCACGTGGCCGGACTTCGTGACCGAGATGAAATGGTGGCGCGCACTCGCCGCCTTGATCGCGTCGACGGCGATGCGGATGTTGCCGTCGGTGCCGTTCTTGAAGCCGACGGGGCACGACAGGCCCGAGGCGAGCTGGCGATGCGACTGCGACTCCGTCGTGCGCGCGCCGATGGCGCCCCACGCGATGAGGTCCGCGATGTACTGCGGCGAGATGAGGTCGAGGAATTCCGTCCCGCACGGCACGCCGAGGTCGTTGATCTCGAGCAGGAGCTTGCGCGCGAGGCGGATGCCCTCGTTGATGTCGAAGGTCTCGTCGAGGCGCGGGTCGTTGATGAAGCCCTTCCAGCCGACCGTCGTGCGCGGCTTCTCGAAGTACACGCGCATCACGATGGCGAGGTCCGCCTTCAGGCGGCGGTACTCGCCCTCCAGGCGGCGCGCATAGTCGAGCGCCGCTTTCGAGTCGTGGATCGAGCACGGGCCCACCACGACGAGCAGGCGGTCGTCGGCGCCGCGCAGGATGTCGTGCACGGCCTTGCGGCCGGCCTGCGTCGCCTCCTTCGAGCGCTCGGTGGCGGGCAGCTCGCGCATGACCTGCATGGGGGCGAGGAGCTCGTCCCCCTGCTCGATGCGCAGGTCGTCTGTTCGGATATGGCTCATTGGAAACGAAAAACCGCCAGTCTCGGCTGGCGGTTTCGTGGGTTTAGCTCGTCGTTGCCCGGCTCAAACTCTCTCGACCGCCTCCGGCGTGAGATAAAAGCAGAACCAGTAAAAGGGACGCGCGAAGCGATGCATGGGTCAATGCTAGCATACGGCCCCATGTTGCGTCTCCTCGCGGCCCTCGCGGCCCTTGCGGCGTCGGGAACGCTCCTCGCCGCGGAATCGACCTCTTCTTCCGGCTCTTCCGTCGCGGTCGCGACGACCCTGGCTCCGGGCAAGCCGTACGAGGCGTGCATGACGCTCGGCGCCGGCGACCAGCGGCGCTGGTACTTCAAGGCCGACGGTCCCGTCGACTTCAACATCCACTGGCAGGAAGGCGAGCGCGTGACGTACGCGGTCAAGCGCGAGCGCATGCGCGGCGATGGCGGCATCTTCGTCGCGAAGACCGCCGCGGACTACTGCTGGACCTGGAGCGCGCCGAAACCGACCCGCCTCGAGGCGAAGGTGCAATAAACCGGGGACGCACCCCGATTTCATTCCTCGAGATCGGGGTGCGTCCCCGGTTTCAGGCCGGAATGAACTTCAGCGCCACGCCGTTGTTGCAGTAGCGCTTGCCCGTGGGCTTCGGGCCGTCGTCGAAGACGTGGCCCTGGTGGCCGCCGCAGCGCGCACAGTGGTATTCGGTGCGCGGCAAGATGAGCTTGAAGTCGGTCTTGGTGTCGAGGTGGCCGGGAATGTAGGTGAAGAAGCTCGGCCAGCCCGTGCCGCTCTCGAACTTGGTCGACGACTCGAAGAGCGGCAGGTCGCACCCGGCGCACACGAAAGTGCCCTTGCGATGCTCCGCGTTGAGCGGGCTCGATCCGGCGCGCTCCGTGGCCTCGTGGCGCAGCACGGCATACGCCTCGGGGCTCAGGCGCTTGCGCCACTCGTCGTCGGAGAGCTCGACTTTCTGGATGCCGTTGGATGCGGCGGAAACGTTCTTGTCGGCGGCGCCGGCCTTCTGCGCGGCGATGAGCGCGCCGAGCGCGGTCACGAAATTGCGACGGGTCATGTGAACCTCCTGTGCAACGAGATACGGGCGCGATGGGCGAGCGGATGCGCCCGCTACGCCGTACCGCCCACCGTGAGCCCCTCGATGCGGATCGTGGGCTGCCCCACGCCGACCGGGACGCTCTGGCCATCCTTGCCGCACATGCCGATGCCGGGATCGAGGCACATGTCGTTGCCGATCATCGTCACGTGCGTGAGCGCGTCGGGGCCGTTGCCGATGAGGGTCGCGCCCCTGACCGGGTAGAGGATCTTTCCCTTCTCCACCCAGTACGCTTCCGAGGCCGAGAACACGAACTTGCCGCTCGTGATGTCGACCTCGCCGCCGCCGAAATTCACGGCGTAGAGTCCGCGGTCGATCGACGCGATGATCTCGTCCGGGTCCTTGTCGCCGCCGAGCATGAACGTGTTCGTCATGCGCGGCATCGGCAGGCTCGCGTACGACTCGCGCCGCCCGTTGCCGGTGGGCGCGACGTTCATGAGGCGCGCGTTCAGCCGGTCCTGCAGGTAGCCGCGCAGGATGCCGTCCTCGATCAGCACGCTGCGCGTCGTGGGATTGCCTTCGTCGTCGATGGAGAGCGAGCCGCGGCGATCGGGAATGGTGCCGTCGTCGATCACCGTCACGCCCGGCGCGGCCACGCGCTCGCCCACGCGCCCGCTGAAGGCCGAGGTGCCCTTGCGGTTGAAGTCGCCCTCGAGACCGTGGCCGATCGCCTCGTGCAGCAGGATGCCGGGCCAGCCGGGACCCAGCACCACGCTCATCATGCCGGCCGGGGCGGGCCGCGCCTCGAGGTTCACGAGCGCCTGGCGCACCGCCTCGCGCGAGAGCGCCTCGAGCCGCTCCTCGGTGAAGTACGAATAGCCGAAGCGCCCGCCCGCGCCCTGGTGGCCCTGCTCGCGCCGCCCGTCCTGCTCGACGATCACCGTGATGGATAGATGCACGAGGGGGCGCACGTCCGCCGCCAGCGCGCCGTCGGCGCGTGCGACCAGCACCACGTCGTATTCGCCCGACAGGCGCCCGATCACCTGCTTCACGCGTGGATCGGCCGCCCGGGCGTGGCGCTCGAGCGCCTCGAGGATGCGCACCTTGCCGGCATCGTCGAATTGCGCGATGGGATCGATGGGCGCATAGAGCGCCGTGCCCGCGCGCACGAGCGCCTGCCCCGGCTCGCCGCTGCCGCCCTGCGCCGCGATCGCGCGCGTCACCTTCGCGGCCTGCTCGAGCGCGGCCGGATGGATGTCGTCCGCGTAAGCGAACGCCTGCTTCTCGCCCGCCACCACCCGCACGCCCACGCCCTGGTCGATGGAGAACGTGCCGTTGCGCACCTCGCCCTCCTCGAGGGTCCAGCCTTCGGAGCGGCTGTACTGGAAGAAGAGGTCCGCATCGTCGGCGCGGTGGGCCAGGATGGTGCCGAAGACGCGCCGCGCGTCCACCTCGTCCATGCCGAACGGGGTGAGGAGGGTCGCCTTGGCGATATCGAGGGTCGAGGGGCCGGGTTTGGTCACGAAAAAGCCTTCATCGGGTCCGATCTTCGGCGAAAACGCCGCTATAACGCCGCAACAGGGACGGTCTTGTGCGTGAGCGCCGGAAGGGAACGTCTGATCTTGGACTGGTAGGTGGGGTTCACTCCGGCCACCACAACCCCCGAGCCGCGGGAGAGCCGATCCAGCACCACGCCCCACGGGTCCACGATCATGGTATGACCGTGCGTCTCGCGGCCGTTCACGTGATAGCCGCCCTGGGCCGGGGCCACCACGTAGGCCAGGTTCTCGATCGCCCGGGCGCGCACCAGCGTCTCCCAGTGAGCCTTGCCGGTCGTCTCGGTGAACGCCGAAGGCACCATGATCAGGTCGACCTCGCCCATGGCGCGATAGAGCTCGGGAAAGCGCAGGTCGTAGCAGATCGAGATGCCGATGCGCCCGTACGGAGACTCGACGGTGACCACCTTCGAGCCGGGCTCGATGGTGCGCTCCTCGGAATACTTCTCCTGGCCCATCTCGAAGCCGAAGAGGTGGATCTTGTCGTAGCGGGCGACGCGCTCGCCGTCCTGGTTGTAGACGAGGCAGGCGTTGCGCACCTTGTGCGGCACGCTCGCCTCGAGCGGGATGGAGCCGCCCACGATCCAGAGGCGATGGCGCTTCGCCTGCTCCGAGAGGAACTGCTGGATCGGGCCCGTGCCGTCGCGCTCGCGGGCGTTCACCTTGTCGGTGTCCTTCATGCCCATGATCGGGAAGTACTCGGGCAGCGCCACGATGCGCGCGCCGGTTCCCGCGGCGAGCTCGATGAGGCGCCCGGCTTCCTGCAGGTTCGCCGCCACGTGGGGCCCGGAGGCCATCTGGATCGCCGCGACGCGGAACATCGACTGCGTCGAGCTCATCGTGTCGCGCAGCGCCTGGGGCGTCGTCGAGTTGCGGGTGATGATCATTCGGGGTGGGTCTCGGCGGAGGCGGGGGCCGCGGCGCTCGCGGAGCTGCCCGGGGCGCGCGTCGGCGCGGACAGGCGCTCGACCACCGGATTATCCCACGACCCGGTCACCCGGTATTCGTAAGCGACCGCCTTGCCGAGCGGGTTCTTGAGGAGCTTGGAGAGCACCAGCGTGGACAGGCCCAGCACCGGGGTGCCGAAGACCGTCGCGGCGAGCGCCACACCCTCGCTCACCTCGGGGATCACGCGCATGGTGAGCGCCTGGGTCTCCTGCGGCAGCGACACCTCGCCCGAGAGGCTCACGAAGGCGGCGGGACCGCTGATCTCGAAGTCGTCGGCGAGGAGCACGCCCTTCGCCACCTTCACGTCGCCCTGGATGCGCTGGAAGGCGAAGCCCTCGCCGAAGACGTCGCGGAAATCGAAGAGTGCGCGCCGCGGGAGCGATTGCAGCGACAGCAGCCCCAGCAACTTCCCCGCCCCGGTCGGGATCTTCGCGAACTGCCCATCCTTCGCCTCGACGTGCATCGTGCCGGCGAGGGCCGCCAGCGCGAAGTCCTGCGGCAGGCCGTTCCACGCGAGCTCGCCCTGCAGCGCTCCGCTGCCGCGCCGCATGTAGTCGCCGAAACCGAATTGCTTGAAGACCGCGTTCAGGTTGTCGGCGTCCACCTTGACGGCGAGGGTCGTGAGGGAGCCGGGGCCGGTGCGCCGCCATCCTCCGGACGAATGGAATTGCGCGTGCTCGTTCACGATGTCGAGCCGCTCGATGCGCCATTGGTCGCCCTCGGGGTGCGCGTCGAGCGTGAGCTCGCCCAGCCAGCGGCCGCGGAAGTCGAAGCGCTGGGCCGCCACGTCGATGGCGGGAAGATCCGATTTCGCCTCGGCGGCACGGGTCTCGCCGCCCGCGGCGCCCGCGTCCAGCGCCAAGTGCTCGAGCCGGCCCGTCACGTGCCCGTGGCCGGCCGGATCCCAACGCACGTCGCCGGTCACCCCGGGGCTCTCGACGTGGCCGCTCCACACGGCCTGCTTGCGCTCGAGCGCGGCATGCATGCGCTCGAAGTCGTGGCCGAGGAAGCGCATGCGCCCCGCGTGCAGGTCGAAGCCGTTGAGCTCGGTGCCGCCCTGCGCGGGAGCGGCTCCCGCATCGCCCGGCGCCGCGGGAAAGAGCGAGCGCCACGCGTCGGCATCGACCTCGGCGAGATCGCCGTAGAGCCACAGCCCCTCGCGCAGCGGCGAGTCGTCGAGCGGCGCGCCGAAGCCGACCGCGACGTTCCAGCGCTCGCCCGCGCGCATGAAGCGCCCGTAGATGCCGCCGTCGAGCGCGGCGCGCGTGTTCTCGCGCTCGGTCCCGAGGTTCGCGATGGTGAGCGCGACAGGGCGCGCCGTCTCGGCGTCCTTCGCGAAGGGCGCGGGCAGCGCCACGGCGAGGCCCTTGAGGTCCGAGGTGATCGTGAGCTCGTTGCCCTGCGGGCGCGAGAGCATGCGCGCGCGCCAGCCGACCGCCCCGTGCAGGCGCGGGCCCACGAAGGCGGGCGCGTAGCTCGCCATGGTGGGCGCGTCGATGCGGCCCTCCAGCGTCGTGGCCACCACGCCATCGGGCTGCGTGGCGATGGACAGCAGCGCTCTCTCCCCGAAGAGCACG
>Ga0157369_10007686_pt1 | contig 12401 bp, 5 predicted proteins | sample C25metaG_FD_113461 | JGI IMG/M metagenome (GOLD analysis project Ga0157369, IMG submission 113461) | Corn rhizosphere microbial communities from Kellogg Biological Station, Michigan, USA - C2-5 metaG | ecosystem: Host-associated > Plants > Roots > Rhizosphere > Soil | place: USA: Michigan...
CTCATCGAGAACCTGCGCCGCGTGGGCGCGCGCATCGCGGCGGGCACGCTCGAGCGCAACCGGGCCTCGAGCTGGGCCGAGGCGATGGCGCACGCCGCGGAGAGCGACCCGAAGAGCCTGATCCTCGTCATCGCCGACATGGCGCGCTCGGATCCGTCCATGGCCGGACCCTTCGTGGCCGAGCTCGCGCGCCGCCTGCGCGGCCAGGGCACGGCGCTGGCACTCCCGCTCACCTGGATGGAGCAGCGGTTGGTCGAGTCCGCGAGCTCGATCGAGCAGCTCGTGCAGTCGGAATCGCAGGAGCAGGCGAGCGACCAGGTCTCCGTCGGCAACACCATCGGCAGCCTGCGTTTCCTGGGCTCCATGGATTGGCGCGAGTTCGTCGAGACGATGAGCTTCGTCGATCGCGAGCTGCGCCACGATCCGGCGTACGGCGCCATGGACTTCGCGTCGCGCGACCGCTACCGCCACGCGGTCGAGGCGATCGCACGTCGCGGCGTGCTCGCCGAGCGCGAGGTGGCGCGCAAGGCCGTCGAGCTCGCGCAGGAACGCGCGCGAACACACGGCCCGGGCGATCGCGCGGCGCACGCCGGGTTCTACCTGGTCGATGGCGGCCGCCCCCAACTCGAGCGGCACGCGGGCGTGCGCCTTGGCGTCGGGACGCGGATGCGTCGCGCGGTCGGGCTCGCACCCCTCGCGTCCTACCTCGCGGCCATTGCCGCCACGACCGCGGCCGCGAGCGCGGCGCTCCTGCTGCCGGCCGCGAGCGCGGGCATGCCGCCCGGGACGGCCGTGGCGCTCGCGATCCTGGTGGTGATCGTGGCGAGCCAGTTCGCGGTCGGCATGGTGAATTGGGTGTGCGCACTGCTCGTCGCACCGGAGCCGCTCGCACGCCTGGATTTCTCCGCGGGCCTTCCGGCGCAGTTCCGCACGCTGGTCGTGGTGCCCACGCTCATCACCGACACGGCGGCGGTGGAGTCGCTGCTGGAGGCGATCGAGGTGCGCTTCCTCGCCAACCGCGACGATCACGTGCATTTCGCCTTGCTCACGGATTTCACGGACGCGCCGACCGAGGTCCGTGCGGCCGACGCGCCCCTGCTCGAGCTCGCCCGCGACGGGATCGCGCGCCTCAACGCCCAATACGGACACGATCCCGCGGCGCCGCGCGAGCCCTCGCAGGGCGACATCTTCTTCCTCTTCCACCGGCCGCGCCGGTGGAACGCGCAGCAGGGCGCGTGGATGGGCTACGAGCGCAAGCGCGAGAAGCTGGCGGAGCTCAACGCGCTGCTGCGCGGCCGCGGGCGCGAGCGCTTCAGCCTGGTGGAGGGCGACACGGTCGCCCTCACCAACGTGAGATACGTGATCACGCTGGACACGGACACGCAGCTCGAGCGCGACCGTGCGCGCGAGCTGGTCGGGGTGATGGCGCACCCGCTCAACCAGCCGCGCTTCGCGCCCACGGGAAACATCGTCGTCGAGGGCTACGGCATCATCCAGCCCCGCGTCGGCGTGAGCGTGCCGAGCGCGGGCCGCTCCTGGTACGCGCGGCTGCACGCGGGCGACGCCGGCATCGACCCGTACACGCGCGCCGTCTCCGACGTGTACCAGGACCTCTTCGCCGAGGGCTCCTTCATCGGCAAGGGCATCTACGACGTCGATGCGTTCGAGCGCGCGCTGGGAGGCCGTTTCCCCGAGAACCGCATCCTGAGCCATGACCTGCTCGAGGGCTGCTACGCGCGCTGCGGACTGCTGAGCGACGTGCAGCTCTACGAGGCGTTCCCGGCGAGCTACGCCGCCGACATGCGGCGCAGGCATCGCTGGATCCGGGGCGACTGGCAGCTCGCCGGCTGGCTGCTCCCGCGCGTTCCGGGCCCCGCGGGCAGCCGGCTCGACAACCCGCTCTCGGCGCTCTCGTGGTGGAAGATCGCGGACAACCTGCGCCGCAGCGTGGTGGCGCCGGCGATGGTCGCGGCACTGCTTTTGGGCTGGATCGCGCTGGCGCAGCCGGTGTGGTGGACGTGCGCGCTGGTCGCGATGCTCGTGCTGCCCGCGGCGAGCGCATCGGCTGCGCGTCTGCTGCGCAAGACCGCCGACGTGGCCTTCGGCCAGCACGTGCGCCAGGAAGCCGCGAGCGGCGCACGCCTCGTCGCGGAATCGCTGCTCGCACTGGCGTTCATGCCGTATGAAGCCGCGCTCGACGCGGATGCGATCGCGCGGACCGCGTGGCGCATGCTGGTGTCGCACAAGCGGCTGCTCGAATGGAATGCCTTTGCCGCCGACGCGGAGCACGCGGACGGCGGCGCGGGGTGGGTCGCGGCGCTGCGGCCCATGGCCGTGGGACCGGCCTTCGCGGCGATCGCGGCATCGATGCTCGTGCGCGTCGCGCCCGCGGCGTTGGCACCGGCGGCGCCGTTGCTGCTGCTGTGGTTCGCGTCGCCGGCGATCGCATGGTGGATCAGCCGCACGCTCGTGCGCCGCGAAACCGGCATCACGCCCGGGCAGTCCATGTTCCTGCGCGGCCTTGCGCGGCGCACGTGGGGCTTCTTCGAGAGCTCGGTCGGAGCGGAAGACCACGGGCTGCCGCCCGACAACGTGCAGCAGCACCCGGGCACAGTGATCGCGCATCGCACCTCGCCGACCAACATCGGCCTGGCGTTGCTCGCCAACCTGGCTGCGCGCGACTTCGGCTACATCGCGGCGGGCGAGCTCGTGGAGCGCACCGCGCGCGCGATGGCCGCGATGCAGCGCCTGCAGCGCTACGACGGGCACTTCTACAACTGGTACGACACGCGCTCGCTCGAGCCGCTGCTGCCGCTCTACGTCTCGGCCGTCGACAGCGGCAACCTCGCGGGGCACCTCCTCACGCTGCGCCCCGGCCTGCTCGCGCTCGCGGACCTGCCGGTCGTCGACGCGAACGTGTTCGACGGACTGCGCGACACGGTCGCCGTTCTCGCCGCCGAGCTCGACCTGGAGGTCCCGGCGCTCGAGCGCATGCGCGAGCATCTCGACGCCGCGGGCGATGAGGCGGCGCCATCGCTCGGGTCGATGCGCCGCCGGCTGGCACAGCTCTCGAGCGATGCGGCGTTCATCGGCGCCTGGCTCGGTCCCGACGCGAGCGCCGAAGCGCTCTTCTGGTGCGCGGCGTTGCAGCGCCAGGCGCATGCGCTCGACGACGAGCTCGAGCTGCTGCTCCCGGCGCAGGGGCCATGCGGCGACCTGGAATCCGGCTCGCTGCCGACGCTGCGCGAGCTGGCCGCGCATCCCTTGGCCGGCGCGACCGCGCGCGAGCGCATCGCACGCATCGAGCAGCTGGCGCGGCAATGCCAGGAATTCACGCGCATGGATCCCGCGGTCGTCTACGACAAGTCGCGCCATCTTCTCGCGATCGGCTTCAACGTGGCCGAGCGCCGCCTCGACGCGAGCCACTACGACCTGCTCGCCTCCGAGGCGCGGCTCGCGAGCTTCGTGGGCATCTCGCAGGGCGGCATCCCGCAGGAGAACTGGTTCGCGCTGGGGCGGATGCTCGCGACACCCGCGGGCCAGCCGGTGCTCATCTCGTGGAGCGGCTCGATGTTCGAGTACCTCATGCCGCTGCTCGTCATGCCGACCTACGACAACACGCTGCTGGACCAGACGTGCCGTGCCGTGGTCGCACTGCAGGTCGCGTACGGCAAGCGCCACGGCGTCCCTTGGGGCGTCTCGGAATGCGGCTACAACGCCGTCGACGTCGCCCTGAACTACCAGTACCGCGCGTTCGGCGTGCCGGGTCTCGGCTTCAAGCGCGGGCTCGCCGACGACCTCGTCGTGGCGCCCTACGCGTCGGCGCTCGCCCTGATGGTCGATCCCGCGGCGGCGTGCGCCAACCTGCAGCGCCTCGCCGGCGCCGGGCTCGCGGGCCGCTTCGGGCTCTACGAGGCGATCGACTACACGCCCGCGCGGGTGCCGCGCGGACAGGCGGCCGTGGTCGTGCGCTCGTTCATGGCGCACCACCAGGGCATGGTCCTGCTGTCGATCGCGCACCTGCTGCTGGGCCGCCCGATGCAGCGGCGCTTCGAGTCGGACCCGATGCTGCGCGCCTCGCTGCTCCTGCTCCAGGAGCGCGTGCCGAAGGCCTCGGCGCTCTACTCGCGCCCCTCCGTGCACGCCCCGATCCACGCGGCGGCCGGCACGATGGACTCGCCGGTTCGCGTGCTGCAAGGCCCGGACGCAGCGGTGCCCGAGGTGCAGCTGCTCTCCAACGGCCGCTACCACGTGATGGTCACGAGCGCGGGCGGCGGCAGCAGCCGCTGGAAGGACATGGCGGTCACGCGCTGGCGCGAGGACGCGACGCGCGACAACTGGGGCACGTTCTGCTACGTGAGGGACGTGGAGAGCGGAAGCTTCTGGTCGGGCGCGCACCAGCCGTCGCTGCGCGAGGCGGACAGCTACGAGGCGATCTTCACCGAGTCGCGCGCCGAGTTCCGGCGCGTCGATGGCGACTTCGAGTCGCATACGGAGATCGCGGTGTCCGCGGAGGATGACCTCGAGCTGCGCCGGATGCGCATCACCAACCATGGCCGCACGCGCCGCACCATCGACATCACGAGCTACGCGGAGGTGGTGCTCGCGGCCGACGCGGCCGACGCGCTGCACCCGGCGTTCTCGAACCTGTTCGTGCAGACCGAGATCGTGGCGCAGGGCCAGGCCATTCTCTGCACGCGCCGTCCGCGCTCGCTCGACGAGAAGCCGCCATGGATGGTCCACCTGATGTCGGTGCACGGCGTGGATTCGCTCGGCGTCTCGTGCGAGACCGATCGAATGCAGTTCATCGGCCGCACGCGCTCGCTGATACGTCCCCGCGCGATGACGCAGGCGCGCGATCTCACCAACAGCCAGGGATCGGTGCTCGACCCGATCGTGGCGATCCGCCACGTCGTGGCACTCGAGCCTCGGCAGACCGCCACGATCGACATCGCGACGGGTATGGCGCAGACGCGCGAAGCGGCGCTCGCACTCGCGGGCAAGTACCAGGACCGGCGCCTCGCGGACCGCGTGTTCGACCTCGCGTGGACCCATGGGGCGGTCGCCCTGCGGCAGATCAACGCGACCGAGGCGGACGCGCAGCTCTATGCGCGGCTCGCGAGCGCGGTGGTCCACGCGCACGCATCGCTGCGCGCGGAGCGCGGCGTGCTGCTGCGCAACCGCCGCGGGCAATCGGGATTGTGGAGCTACGCGATCTCCGGAGACCTGCCGATCGTGCTGCTGCAGGTGGGCGACGGCGACAACATCGAGCTGGTGCGGCAGATGGTGCAGGCCCACGCCTATTGGCGCCTCAAGGGACTCGCCGTGGACCTGGTGATCTGGAACGAGGACCGGGGCGGCTATCGCCAGGTGCTGCACGACCAGATCATGGGACTCGTCGCGGCGGGCGTGGAAGCGGCGGTGATCGACCGCCCCGGCGGCATCTTCGTGCGGCCGGCCGAGCAGATCGACGCGGAGGACCGCATCCTGCTGCAGTCGGTCGCGCGCGTGATCGTGAGCGACCGCCGAGGGACGCTTGCCGCGCAGCTCGCGCGGCGCGCGCCCGAGGCGAAGCATGCGCCGTTCGTGGCCACGCGAGCGCGCGAGGCCACGCGCCGGGAGCCCACGCCCGCGCCCGATCGCGTGCTCTCGAACGGCGTCGGAGGATTCAGCCCCGACGGGCGCGAGTACGTGATCACGCTGGCGGAAGGCGAGACCACGCCGCTGCCCTGGTCGAACGTGCTCGCCAATCCCGGCTTCGGCAGCGTGGTCTCCGAGAGCGGCGGGGCGTATACCTGGAGCGAGAACGCGCACGAGCTGCGCCTCACGCCGTGGAACGACGACCCGGTGACCGACGCATCGGGCGAGGCCTTCTACGTGCGCGACGAGGAGACCGGCCACTTCTGGTCGCCGGCCGCGCTGCCGTGCCGCGGCGCCGGCGACTACGTGACGCGCCACGGCTTCGGCTACAGCGTCTTCGAGCACCGCGAGGACGGCATCGAGACCCGGCTGTGCGTGTACGTGGCGATCGATGCCGCTGTGAAGTATTCGTCGCTCAGCGTGCGCAACACGTCCGGACGGCCACGCAAGCTCAGCGCGACAGGATATGTCGAATGGGTGATGGGCGACCTGCGCGCGAAGACCGCCATGCACGTGATCACCGAGATCGATCCCGCGAGCGGCGCGATCGTCGCGCGCAACGCGTACAACACCGAGTTTCCGCAGCGCGTCGCGTTCTTCGACGTGGACGCGGCGGAGCGCGGCGTGAGCGGCGATCGCGCGGAGTTCGTGGGCCGCAACGGCGAGCTTTCCGCGCCGCAGGCCATGGCGCACGCGCGGCTTTCAGGCAAGGTCGGGGCGGCGCTCGACCCGTGCGCCGCGCTGCAGGTCGCGTTCGAGCTCGACGCGGGCGAGGAGCGCGAGATCGTCTTCCGGCTGGGAGCCGGCACGAATGCGGCCGAAGCGGCGCAGCTCGTGCAGCGCTCGCGCGAGCCGGGCGCCGCACGAGCCGCGTTGCGCGCGGTCCACGCGCATTGGGCGCACACGCTCGGGGCGATCCAGGTGCGCACGCCCGACGCCGCGCTGGACGTGCTCGCCAACGGCTGGCTGCTGTACCAGACCATCGCTTGCCGGCTGTGGGCGCGCACCGGCTATTACCAGTCCGGCGGCGCCTTCGGCTTTCGCGACCAGCTGCAGGACACCATGGCGCTCGTGCACAACGCGCCGCAGCTGGCACGGGAGCATCTCCTGCGCTGCGCCGCGCGCCAGTTCGTCGAAGGCGACGTGCAGCACTGGTGGCATCCACCGGGCGGGCGGGGCGTGCGTACTCGTTGCTCGGACGATTACCTGTGGCTCGCCCTCGCCGCGGCGCGCTACGTGAAGGCCACCGGCGACCGCACCGTGCTCGACGAGCGCGTGGGCTTCCTCGAGGGACGGCTGGTCGATCCCGGCGACGATTCCTACTACGACCTGCCCGCCCGCAGCGCGGAGACCGCGAGCCTCTACGAGCACTGCGTGCGCGCGATCGAGCACGGCCTGCGCCACGGCCGCCACGGCCTGCCGCTCATGGGCTCGGGCGACTGGAACGACGGCATGAACCGCGTCGGGATCGAAGGCGCGGGAGAGAGCGTGTGGCTGGGATTCTTCCTGTGCGCGGTGCTCGAGCAGTTCGCGCCGCTCGCGCTCGCGCGCGGCGATGCGTTCGCGCAGCGCTGCGAGACCGAGCGCTCGCGCCTGCGCGCGAGCCTCGAGGAGCACGGGTGGGACGGGAGCTGGTACCGCCGGGCCTATTTCGACGATGGCTCCCCGCTCGGCTCGGCCGGCAACGACGAGTGCCGCATCGACTCGATCGCGCAAAGCTGGTCGGTGCTCTCGGGCGCCGCGCCCGCGGAGCGCGCGAAGCGGGCGATGCGGTCCGTGGACGAGATGCTGGTGCGCCGCGACAGCGCGATCATCCAGCTCCTCGACCCGCCATTCGATCGCTCGAGCCTCGATCCCGGCTACATCCGCGGGTACGCGCCGGGCGTGCGCGAGAACGGCGGCCAGTACACGCACGGCGCCATCTGGGCCGCGATGGCCTTTGCGGCCCTCGGCGATGGCGAGCGGGCCTGGGAGCTCACGGCGATGCTGAACCCGGTGAACCGCGCGCGCACGCCGCACGCGGTCTCGATCTACAAGGCCGAGCCTTACGTGATGTCCGCCGACGTCTACGCCGTGCCGCCACACGCCGGGCGGGGCGGCTGGACGTGGTATACGGGCTCCGCGGGCTGGATGTACCGGCTGGTCGTGGAGTCGCTGCTGGGCCTCGAGCGGGAAGGCGAGCGGTTGCGCGTGTCGCCGTGCCTGCCGCCGCACTGGCGCGAGCTCGTCGTGCGCTATCGCCACGGCGGCTCGATGTACGAGGTCACGATACGGCGGGCATTGCACGGCAACGAGCCGGCCTCGGGCGCCTGCTGCGTGACGCTCGACGGCGTGGAGCAATGCGACGGCTGGATCCCGCTGGTCGACGACGGGCTCGAGCACCGGGCCGTCGTGCACCACGCCAATGTTCGCCAGCGAACAGACCTTCCGGGGCCGCGCGCCTAAGCTTTGCGTCCAATGCCGCGGCGCGCGATCCGCCCGCCGCGGCGCCCATCCGGAGTCACCATGGACACGAAGCTCAATTTCATCCTGCTCGTCGCGGGTTGCGCCGTCGCGACCCACGCCGCAGGGCAAGTCACGTTCTACGACAGCGCGGACTACCGCGGCCGCTCCTTCACGACCGCCAAGTCCATGGACAACCTCGAGCGCCGCGGCTTCAACGACCGCGCCGCCTCGGCCGTCGTCGCCACCGATCGCTGGGAAGTCTGCGAGGATGCCAACTACCGCGGGCGGTGCGTGGTCCTGCGTCCCGGCCGCTACCCTTCGCTCGCCGCCATGGGACTCGACGATCGCATCTCCTCGCTGCGCGTCGTGGCGCAGGCCTCCCGCGTCGACGATCGGCGCTATGCCCCGGCGCCCGCCGCGATGCCGATGCCGTCGAACGATTATCGCCGGCGCAAGGGCGAGCACCTCTACCAGGCGCAGGTCACGTCGGTCCACGCGGTGGTCGGCTCCACCGGCCAGCACTGTTGGGTGGATCGCCACGAGGTGTCGCAGCATGACTCCGGGGCGAACGTGCCGGGGGCGATTGCCGGCGCGATCATCGGCGGCATCCTCGGCCACCAGGTCGGCGGCGGCCGCGGCCAGGACGTGGCGACCGTCGGCGGCGCGGTGGCCGGTGCGGCGGTCGGCGCCAACGTCGGGCGTGATCACAACGCACCCGCGCAGCAGGAAATCCAGCGTTGCTCCGACGGGCACGCAGAGGCGCGTCCCGATTTCTGGGACGTGACCTACGATTTCCGCGGGATCGAGCACCGGGTCGAGCTCACCTCGCCGCCGGGACCCACGATCAGCGTGAACGAGCAGGGCGAGCCGCGCGCCTGAGCGCCCCGCACCGGGGGGCGTTATGTGCGGTACCGAACGGACGCCGCCCCGGCCGCCGCGGAAAATGGCCTTCGTTTCTTCGCTCGAGGATGCAATGCCCGTACGCCTGCCCCGTCATCGATTCGCGCGCGCCGCTTGCGCGAGCGCCCTCGCCCTCGCGCTGCCGCTCCCGGGATTAGCGCAGCTGCTGGGGACCGCTTCCAGCTTCGCCGTGCTGGGTGCCACGCCGAACGTCACGAATACCGGGGCGACCGTGGTGAGCGGAAGCGTGGGCGTATGGCCCGCCGCTTCCATCACCGGATTCCCGCCGGGCAGCATCGTGCCGGGCACCGGCTCGCTGCACCTCGGCGACACGGTGGCGCAGCAGGCGCAGACCGATACGACCACCGCCTATAACACCCTGGCAGGCCTCACCGGCGCGGCGATCGCGCCGGCGCTCGGCGGCCAGGTGCTCACGCCGGGCGTCTACAGCGCCGGCGCCGCGAACCTCACCGGGACGCTCACGCTCAACGGGCCGGGACTCTACGTGATCCAGGCGACCGCGCTCACCACCGCATCGGGCCCGGGGGCCTCGAGCGTCGTGTTCCTGGGCGGGGCGACGGCGTGCGACCTCTGGTGGCAAGTCGGCAGCTCCGCCGCGATCGGCACCTTCAGCGCGATGCAGGGCAATGTCCTCGCGCTCACCAGCATCACCCTCGGCACGAGCGCGAGCCTGCAGGGCCGCGCGCTCGCTCGAAACGGCACCGTCACGCTCGACAGCGACGCGGTCACGGCGTGCGCGGGCGGATCGACTCCCGGCTTCGTGGTCGGTCCCGCGCCGGGCATTCCCTCCGCGCCGGTGCCGACGCCGACGCTGTCCGAGTGGGCGATGATCCTGCTCGCGACGCTCCTCGCGGTGGCGGGAGTCGGCGCGCTGCGCCGGCGCGCCAAGCTTCGCTAGGCCGCGTCTTCGCACGATCGGGAAGCGCGGCATGGGACGTTTCCTCGCCATCTTCGTCGCGATCGTGGTGGGGCTCTTCGCGCTCGAGCTGACCCCGCCCCTGCAGGCGGCGGTCGTCGCGCCCTGGACGGCGGGACTCGCGCGGGTGAGCGCCGCCCTCGCCGCGTCGTTCGATCCGCACGTGCTCAGCGCGGGCAAGGTGCTGCGCAGCTCGACCAACGGCTTCGCCATCTCGATCGAGGCGGGGTGCAACGGCCTCGAAGCCGCCATCGTCCTCATCGCGGCGATGCTCGCCTTCCCGGCGCCGTGGAAGCACCGGTTGATCGGGGTCGCCGCGGGCCTGGGCGCGGTGCAGGTCCTCAACGTGGCGCGGGTGATCAGCCTGTTCTATCTCGGCCAATGGAGTCCCGCCGCCTTCGAATGGGCGCACCTCTACCTGTGGCAGGCGCTCATCATGCTGGACGCGCTCGCCGTGTGGCTCGTGTGGCTGCGCACGCTTCGCGCGCCCGAGGAATGGGCATCCGCTCGCGCCGAGGCCGTGCCGCCGTGAACGATTCGCGCGTCGGCGGCTTCGTCGTGCGCACGCTGCTATGGCTGCCGGCGTGCTTCGCGCTCTGGTACGGCACGGCCCCGTACCACGCGAGCATCGCGGGGGCATTCGCGCACGGCTGGCTCGCGCTGCTCACTCCGGGCCTCGTGCACGGCGTCGAGCGCACCGGCTCGAGCCTCGCCTTCGTCACGACGCTTCGCGTCCACCCGCAACCCGGACAGGAAGCCGTCCTCGTCCCGGAAGTGAGTGCCCTGGTTTATACCTATGGGCTCGCGCTCTTCGCCGCCTTGACGCTGGCCGTGCGCGCGCGCTGGTGGAAGATCCTCGCCGGAGCGGGCCTCCTGCTCGTCTTCCAGGGCTGGAGCATCGCCTTCGATCTCCTCGCGCAGGTCGGCATCGGCCTGGGCCCCGAGGTGTCCGCGCTGGCCGGGTTCGGCGAGTGGCGTCGCGAGTCCATCGCGCTCGGCTACCAGCTCGGGGCCGTGATCTTTCCCACGCTCGCACCGGTCATGGTGTGGGCCTTCCTGTGCGGCGCGTTCATCCAGGGCGTCGTGCACCGCGATCGCGGCCTGCCGGTCGCGGCGAGCTGACGCGGGCCGCATCAGCCCGCGAGCACGTCCGCGCAGGACTTCGCGACCGCCGAGACCTGCTCGGGATTCGCCGGCCCGGGCATCGTCGCCCAGCCGCCTTTCTCCACGAGGTCGCCGCGCGACCAGGAATCGGCCTTCTTGAGCGCAGAGCTGTTGGCCGGGAAGTCGACCGCATGCTGGAATCTCTCGACGCAGATCGGCGTGAGCGCGGTCACGACCGCCGTTTTCGCGCCCGTCGCGGCCTCGGATTGCGCGCGGCTCGACGTGACCCAGCCTCCCCAGTTGAATCCGATGAAGGCCGCGGCGACGGCTCCGATAACGATGCCCCAGAGCATCGGCTTGGTTTCGACGGGAATCTTCATGGCGGTACCTTTCGCGGAGAGCGCGCATGAGGTTCCCGGCGCGGAACCGCGCCGGGGCTGTCCCATGGCGATGAGCCCAATCTAGAGCCGCCGGACGGCGCAGTCTGTGCGCTTGCGCACGAAGGCGCGGAAACCGGTTGCTCCTAGGCCGCGATCTTCTCCGAGTGCACCACGAGCCCGCCATGCTCGCGCATGGTGTGGAACTCGATGTTCGGCCACAGCTCGCGCGCCGCCTTGAGCTCGGAGACGTGCGTGTAGAGCACGGCCGGCGCATCCACCACGTCGTGCGCCACGCGATACGCGTTCGCGTCGATGAAGCGCTGCAGCTCGGCCGGATCGGCCGCGGTGACCCAGCGCGCGAGGCGATACTGGCTGGGCGTCATGCGCGCCTTCGCCTGGTATTCGCCTTCGAGGCGGTGCGCGACCACGTCGAGCTGCAGCGGACCGACGGCGCCGAGCAAGAGCGGCCCGCCCTGCAGCGGGCGGAAGACCTGGATCGCGCCCTCCTCGCCCAGCTGCTGCAGGCCCACGCGCAGCTGCTTGTTGCGCATCGGGTCCGCGACTTCCACGGTGTGGAAGATCTCCGGCGCGAAGAAGGGCAGTCCCGTGAACTGCAGCTTCTCGCCCTCGGTGAGCGTGTCGCCGAGCTGGAGCAGGCCGCGGTTCGGGAGGCCGATGATGTCGCCGGGCCACGCGTCGTCGAGGATCTCGCGGCGCTGCGAGAGGAACGACATCGCGCTCGCCGTCTTCACGTCCTTGCCCGTGCGCACGAGCATCGTCTTCATGCCGCGCTCGAAGCGCCCGGAGCACACGCGCACGAACGCCACGCGGTCGCGGTGCGCGGGGTCCATGTTCGCCTGGATCTTGAACACGACGCCGGTGAATTTCTCCTCGGTGGGCTCGACCACGCGCTGCACCGCCGGCTTCGGACCCGGGGGCGGCGCGAGGTCGCACAGCGCATCGAGCACCTCGTGCACGCCGAAGTTGTTGATGGC
>Ga0157369_10007687_pt1 | contig 12400 bp, 6 predicted proteins | sample C25metaG_FD_113461 | JGI IMG/M metagenome (GOLD analysis project Ga0157369, IMG submission 113461) | Corn rhizosphere microbial communities from Kellogg Biological Station, Michigan, USA - C2-5 metaG | ecosystem: Host-associated > Plants > Roots > Rhizosphere > Soil | place: USA: Michigan...
GACCTACAAGAACGCGGTGGCGGGCCTGAACATCGGCGGCGGCAAGGCCGTGATCATCGGCGATCCGGCCAAGGACAAATCCGAAGCGCTGTTCCGCGCGTTCGGCCGCTTCGTCAATTCGCTGAACGGCCGCTACATCACGGCCGAGGACGTCGGCATCGACGTCAACGACATGGAACACGTGTTCCGTGAAACCGAATTCGTCACCGGCGTGCATCAGGTGCATGGCGGCTCGGGCGACCCGTCGCCGTTCACCGCGTACGGCACGCTGCAGGGCCTCATGGCCGCGCTCAGCGCGAAGTTCGGCAACGAAGACATCGGCAAGTACACCTATGCCGTGCAGGGCGCCGGCCACGTCGGCATGGAGTTCATCAAGCTGCTGCGCGAACAGAAAGCCAAGGTCTACGTCACCGACATCAACAAGGATCTGGTCAGGCAGGCGGTCGACGAATTCGGCTGCACCGCCGTGGGCCTCGATGAAATCTACGACACCGATGCCGAGGTCTATTCGCCGTGCGCGCTCGGCGGCACGGTCAACGAAGCGACGCTGCCGCGCCTGAAGTGCAAGATCATCTGCGGCGCCGCGAACAACCAGCTCGCCAACGACGCGATCGGCGACGAAGTCGAAAAGCGCGGCATGCTCTACGCGCCCGACTACGCCGTCAACGCCGGCGGCGTCATGAACGTCTCGCTCGAAATCGACGGTTACAACCGCGAACGCGCGATGCGCATGATGCGCACGATCTACGTCAACGTCGGCCGCATTTTCCAGATCGCCAAGCGCGACAACATTCCGACCTACAAGGCCGCCGACCGCATGGCCGAGGAACGCATCGCCACGATCGGCAAGATCAAGCTGCCGCACATGGGCAATCACGGGCCGCGCTTTTTGGGGCGCATGCGCGGACACTGACAACGGCCTTCGGCAATCGGGATTCGTATAAACTGCAGCCACCTTACGAATCCTGACTGCGGCCATGCGTCCATTCCCCCTCGGCGAAGACATCGACCTGCTGCGCGAGAGCGTGCGCGGCTTCGCCGACAAGGAAATCGCGCCACGCGCCGATCTGATCGATCGCGAGAACGTCTTCCCGAACGACTTGTGGCGCAAGCTCGGCGACATGGGCTTGCTCGGCGTGACGATACCGACCGAGTACGGCGGCTCGGGGCTCGGCTTCCTCGCCCACGTCGTCGCGATGGAGGAAATCTCGCGCGCCTCGGGTTCGGTCGGCTTGTCGTACGGCGCGCATTCGAACCTGTGCGTCAACAACGTCTTCCATAACGGCAGCGCGGCGCAGAAGAAGAAGTACATTCCGAAATTGTGCAGCGGCGAATTCATCGGCGCGCTGGCGATGAGCGAACCGGGCGCCGGTTCCGACGTCGTCGGCTCGATGACCTGCAAGGCCGAACAGCACGGCGACGTCTGGATCGCCAACGGCAACAAGATGTGGATCACGAACGGCCCGGACGCCGACGTGCTGCTCGTCTACATGCGCACCGCCGACAAGCGCGCCGGCAGCCGCTGCATGACCGCGTTCATCGTCGAGAAGGGCATGAAAGGCTTCTCGACGGCGCAGAAGCTCGACAAGCTCGGCATGCGCGGCTCCAACACCTGCGAGCTCGTCTTCGAGAACTGCGAGATTCCTGACGCCAATCGCGTCGGCGAAGTCAACGAAGGCGTGCGCGTGCTCATGAGCGGCCTGGATACCGAGCGCCTCGTGCTCTCGGGCGGTCCGATCGGCCTGATGCAGGCCGCGATGGACATTACGCTGCCGTACGTGCGCGAGCGCAAGCAGTTCAATGCGCCGATCGGCACGTTCGGCATCATGCAGGCGAAAATCGCCGACATGTATACATTGCTGCAATCGTCGCGCGCTTATGCCTACATCGTCGCGCAGGATTTCGATCGCGGCGTGAAATCGCGCATCGACCCGGCCTCGTGCTTGCTGCACGTGTCGCAAAGCGCGGTACAAGTCGCCCTCGAAGCGATCCAGGCGCTCGGCGGCAACGGCTACATCAACGAATACCCGGCCGGACGCATCCTGCGCGACGCCAAGCTCTACGAGATCGGCGCCGGCACGAACGAGATCCGCCGCATGCTGATCGGGCGCGAGCTGTTTCACGGCAAGTGGTAACCGCGACGACGCGAAACGTCTCCGCCACACCGAATCCAGCTGCGATGACTTGTCGCGCCTGCGTGTGCCCGCGTAGACTCCGCTGCGCGCGAACTGGTACGCATTGGGGGGTTTATGAGTCGGTGGTCGGATCTTCGCAGCATCGTTCGCACGTTCGGATTTCATGGTCGTTCGAAGGCATCATTGGCCCTGCCGCTGCTGTTGTTGCCGGCCCTGGCCTGTGCACAAGCCTCACCGCCGGGATTCGGCAAGAGTTTCGGCGCCAGCGTCGTGGCGCAGAACAGCACGACGCCGGTCTACTTTTCAATCACCAATCCGAATTTCGATCCTGATCCGCCGAACAATCCCGGCGCGAACATCACGCTGACCGGAATCTCGTTTACCGACGCGCTGCCCGCCGGGATGGTCGTCGCGACGCCGAGCCAGGTCACGAACGATTGCGGCGGCACCGTCACCGCCACCGCGGGATCGAGCTCGATCGCATTCAGCGGCGGCACGCTGGACCCGCCTCCTCCGGTTTTGGCTCCCGCGGCAACGGCTCAAGGCACGTGCACGATTTCGGTGATGATTCTGGTCACCGCTACCGGCACCCTCGTCAACACGACAGGCCCGATCAGTGCCAATGAAAGTGGCGCCGGCTCGACGGCATCCGCGAGCATCGACGTCATCACGCCGCTGGATGTGCAAAAGCAGTTTTCCGCGCCCAGCGTTGCGCTGAACGCCAGCAGCACGCTTACGTTCACGATCACGGATCCCGCCAACCCGGCGCTGTCCGGCGGTCAACTCAACGACACGTTGCCGAGCGGGCTCGTTGTTGCCAACCCGCCCAACGCCAGCACCACGTGCAACGCGGCCAGCATTACTGCGATCGCAGGCGACAGCAGCGTCAGCCTCTACGGATTCGATTTTCCCGCCGGCAACGGCGACAGTTGCCAGTTCAGTGTCGACGTGACCGGCGTGGTTGCCGGCACGCAAAACAATGTGGCCGACCCGTTGACGTTCGATAATGGTACGAGCACCGGAATGGTCAGCAGCAACTCGGCCCAGGCCAGCATCGACGTCGTCGCACCGCCGTCGATTGCCAAAGCATTCAGCCCGGCCACGACCCCACTCAATGCGACATCGTCGCTCACATTCACGCTGACCAATCCGGCCGCCAATGCTGTCAGCGAAGCCGGCGTTGCTTTTTCCGACACGCTTCCGAGCGGACTTACCGTCGCCGATGCCACCGCCGCCGTTTGCGGGGGCACCGTGACAACCACGAACGCCACGAGCACGATTTCGTTGACGGGCGGATCGATTGCGGTCGGCGCTCAATGCGTATTCTCCGTCACCGTGAACGCCGTTGCGGCCGGCCAGTACACGAACACGACCGGTCCCGTGTCGTCGACGAACGGGGGCGCCGGCAACACCGCCTCGGCGAATCTCACCGTGGCCGCGCCACCGACCATCGGCAAACAGTTTGCCGCCACGACGATTCCTCTGAACGGCACAACGACGCTGGATTTCACGATCACCAACCCGAACGCCGTGCCGCTGACGGGTCTTGCCTTCACCGACAACCTGACGAGTGGTCTCGTGGTTGCGGCCGGCACGACCACGAACAGCTGCGGCGGCACGCTGACCGCGGTGGCGGGCTCCTCGACGATCAGCCTGGCCGGGGGCGCGTTGCCTGCCGGCGGCAACGTCGCGGCGAGCTGCGACGTCGTCGTTACGGTGCAAGGCACGACGGCAGGTTTCAAGCCGAACAGCGTGTCGGTCACTTCCAATGAGGGCGGACCCGGCAACACCGCGATCAGCGGCGTCACCGTCGTTCCTCCGCCATCGATCAGCAAGGCGTTCGGCGCAGCTGCGATCCCGCTGAACGGGACGACGTCGCTGTCGTTCACGATCACCAACCAAGACCCGGAATCGTCCCAGTCCGGTGTGGCGGTCACGGACACATTGCCGGCCGGGCTGGTCGTGGCGACACCGAACGGCCTGAGCGGCGCGTGCGGCGCCGGCACCATCACGGCCGCAGCGGGCGGTAGCAGCATTACCCTGACCGGCGGCACATTAGCCGGCGGTGGTACCTGCACGTTCACCGTCAATGTTACCGGTACCACCGGCGGCGCCAAGAACAACATATCGGGCAATGTAAGCTCGACCGAGGGCGGCAGTGGCGGCACGGCCAATGCCACGCTCGATGTCGAGGGTCCGCCGTCGATCGCCAAGGCGTTCAAGCCCACCGCGATCGCGGTGAACGCGACGTCGTCACTGATGTTCACGATCACCAACCCCACCAGCAATGCGATTGCACTGACCGGCGTCGCGTTCACCGACGTGCTGCCGAGCGGCCTCTCGGTCGCCAGCGCCACGTCGAGCACCTGTGGCGGCACGCTCACGACGACGGCACCGAGCAGCATCGCTTTGTCGGGCGCGTCGATCAACGCCCTCGGTCAGTGCCAGTTCGCAGTCACCGTAACCGGCGCCGCCGCCGGGCAGTACACGAATACGACGGGCCCGGTCTCGTCCACCAACGGCGGCACCGGCAACAGCGCAAGCGCGAATCTGACCGTCGACTCATCGCCGACGATCACCAAGGCGTTCGGCAATCCGCAGATCTGGGTCGGCTACACGACCACGCTGTCGTTCACGATCAGCAATCCGAATCCGACCTCCGCACTCAGCGGCATCGGCTTCATCGACACGTTCCCCGCCGGGCTGATCGTTGCTACACCGAACGGCCTGGCCGGCGCCTGCGGCGGCGGCACGATCACAGCCGCTGCCGGTTCCGGCAGCGTGAGTCTGAGCGGCGCCAGCTTGCCTGCGAGCGGCACGTGCACGTTCAGCGTCAAGATCACGGCCACCGGTTCCGGCAGCATGGTCAACGTTACCGGGCCCATCAGCTCGACCGAAACGGGCCCCGGCGGGACGAGCAACGCCGCCGCATTGAGCGTGGTCGCCGCGCCCACGCCTACGCCGACGCTGAAGACCTGGGCATTGCTGCTGCTCGCCCTCGGCTTTGCTGCGATTGGCTTGCGCCGCCTGAAGCGCGCGGCGCGGCGCTAACGAACGACGCGCGCCGCGCCTTGCCGCGGCGCGCGTTTCCTGAATGGAAACGCGTCGCGCAACCCGGAGCGCCCGCATAACTCGCAACGCGGCAAAAGCGCTACACTGGTGACGTGGTCGCCAGGGGACCAGCATGAATGCACTCAGTAGCGTGGTGCGCCAGGCCACGGAGTCGCCGCGCGTACCGTCTTGGAAGGTGTTGATCGTCGACGACGAGCCCGAGGTGCATGCCGTCACCCGCCTCGTGCTCGGCAATTTCCGCTTCGCCGATCGCCCGCTGCAGTTTCTCAATGCGCATTCGGCGGCCCAGGCCGAAGCGATGCTGCGCGAGCATCCGGACATCGCCGTGATGCTGCTCGACGTGGTCATGGAAACCGATCGCGCCGGCCTGGAGCTCGTGCGCCACGTGCGCGAGCGCATGGGCAACCATTTCGTGCGCATCGTGCTGCGCACCGGCCAGCCCGGCCAGGCTCCGGAGCAGCAGGTGATCGCCGCCTACGACATCAACGACTACAAGGAGAAAACCGAACTTACCGCGCAGAAGCTCACCACCACGATGTACTCCGCGCTGCGCGGCTATCGCGACATGCGCATGATCGAATCGAGCCGGCGCGGGCTCGAACGCGTGATCGATGCTTCCACGTATATTTTTTCGCATGAGCACTCGCAGCGATTCGCCAATGCCGTGCTCGATCAGCTATCGGACTTGTTCGGCGGCGATCGCGGAGCGCTGTATTGCCGCATCACCGGCGCACCGGCACTCGAACACTTCGCGATCACCGCGGCCACCGGCGAATATCGCGGCATGGTCGGACGCAACGCCCACGAATCACTGCCCACTCCGATCGCAGCCTCGATGCGCAGTGCGATCGCGAACCAGGAAAACGTATTTACCGACGATCACTACGTGCTGTACATCAGCGACAGCCGCTCACCCGAGGTGCTGCTGTACGCCGGCGAAAACCACAATCCCGGCGGCCTCGGCAATCGCCTCGTCGAGGTATTCAGCACCAACATCTCGGTCGCATTCGAGAACCTGCACCTCAACCGCGGCCTGCTCGACAGCCAGCTGGAAATGGTGCACATGCTCGCCGGCGCGGCGGAAACACGTTCGTACGAGACCGCCAACCACGTCAAACGCGTCGGCGTGATCGCGGAAATGCTCGGTCAGCTCTACGGCCTGGACGAACGCACGACGTCGGACCTGCGACTGGCCGCGCCGCTGCATGACATCGGCAAGATCGGCATACCGGATGCCATCCTCAACAAACCCGACTTGCACACACCCGAGGAAATGGCGGTGATGCGCACGCATGCGCAGCTCGGCGCGAACCTGCTCGTCGCGTCGAAACGGCCACTGCTCAAGCTCGCGGCGGAAATCGCGCTCACTCACCACGAAAACTGGGACGGCAGCGGCTATCCGCGCGGCCTGCGCGCCGAGTCGATTCCGATCGGCGGTCGCATCACGATGCTCGCCGACGTATTCGATGCGCTCGGCAGTCGCCGTTGCTACAAGCAGCCGTGGGCGGCGGAAGACATCCGCGCGTATATCGTCGAACAGAACGGCATCAAGTTCGAACCACGCCTGGTCGAATTGCTGTTCGCCAATTGGGATCGCGCGCAAGCCATACGGGAGCAGCTCCCCGATTGCACCTAGGCATTCGCCGGCCACACGATCGCAAACGTCGCGCCTCCGCCTGGCACGCTGTCGACGTTGATGCGGCCACTGAGCAGCTGCGTGACCAGGTTGTAGACCTCGTGCATCCCCAGGCCTGAGCCGCCCTCGCCGCGTCGCGTCGTGAAGAACGGCTCGAAGATGCGTGCGCGCACGGCCTCGTCCATGCCTTTGCCGTCGTCGTGATAGATCAGTTCAATGTCGTCGCCAGTGCGCTTCACCGAGATCTCGATCGTGCCGGTCTGACCGGGCGCGAACGCGTGATAAACCGAATTCATCAACAGGTTGCTGACGATCTGGTAGATCGCCCCGGGATAGGTGTTCAACGACACCGGCTGCGGGCAGTCGATGTGCACGCGATGCGGCGTCTTGCGCAACGCCGGCCCGAGCGAGATCAATATTTCGTTCAGATACGCGCCAAGTTCGATCGTGCGCCGTTCCTCGCTGCTCTGGTCGACCGCAACCTGCTTGAAACTGCGGATCAGCCGATCGGCGCGATTGAGATTACGCAGGATGATTTGAGAACTCTCGTCGGCGGCGTTGCGGAATTTCTCGAGTTCCTGCGCGGTGAGCGAACCGGACGCCGCCAGCGCGCCGATGCGCCGCGCTTGTTCCTGCAGGTGCGAGGCGGCAGTGACGGTAACGCCGAGCGGCGTGTTGATCTCGTGGGCGACGCCGGCGACCAGGCCGCCGAGCGCCGCCATCTTCTCCGACTCGAGCAGTTGTCTCTGCATCGTGCGCAACTGTTCGAGCGTGTGGCGCAGCTCGTCATTGGCGCGGCTCAGGTCGCCGGTGCGTGCTTCGACGCGCGATTCCAGTTCCTCGTTGAGCTTGCGCAGCGACTCCTCGGTGCTCTTGAGCACACTGATATCCTGCGTGGTGCCGGCCAGGCGCGTCGCGCGCCCGTCCGTGTCGCGCTCGACCACGCGACCGCGCGTGAGCAGCCAGCGCCAGTCGCCTTGGAGGTCCGGCGTGCGATAACTGGCCTCGAAAAAATCGGCCTCGCCTTTCAGGTGCGCGATCAGCGCGCTTTCGAATGCAGGCAGATCGTCGGGATGCAGGTACTTGCGATATTCATGCATCGTCTGCAGCTGGCTCGTCGCGGCGGCGACACCGACGGCGAGTCCGGCGATCCGGTTCTCCTGCACGAACGAGCCATCCCGCAGATTGATGTCCCACATCTCGCCGCCGTTGCCCCACAACGCAAGTTTCAGCCGCTCGGCGCTCGCGCGCACCGCGCGTTGAGCACGACTCTGGCGACGCCGATCCTCGCGCGTGCGCCAGCCGATCACGCCGAACAGCGAGAGCGCGCCCGCGCCATAGCCGAACAGCGCCAGCGGCGCCAGCCACGGTGCGGTCTGCACGTGCACCGGCAGCGTCGCTTCGCTCGCATTCCAGGCTTCGCCAGCGCGGCGTGCGCGCACGCGCAGACGGTAGTCGCCGGCAGCCAGGTTTGTGTACGTCGCATAACGGCGCGCGGCGCCGGCGCCGATCCATTCGCTGTCATGGCCATCGAGCTTGTAGGCGTACTCGATCGATTCGGGCGCCGCGAAGCCGAGCGTGGCGAACTCGAAACTTACGTTGGTGTCCCGATGGCCGAGCGTAACCTGCCCGCCTTCCCAGGGCGCGGCGGCAAGCGGCGATTTCTCGTCGCGCCACTGCAGTTCCACCGGGCGGTTGTCGAGCAGCACGCCGGTGAGCACCGGCAACGGCGGTGGCGCCGGCTTGGTCGCAGCGGGATCAAGCAACGTCGCTCCGGCCGGACCGCCAAAAACAAGACGCCCGTCGCTCAATTGTGCGCAGGAATTCAGGAAATATCCCTGCGGCCAGGCGCCGTCGTTCGCACCGAAGTTCGTCACGCGCCGCGTCGCCGGATCGTAGCGGCTGATACCGACCGTGGTGCTGATCCACAACGCGTGCGCCGCGTCTTCGATCACGCAACCGATGGCATCGGCGGCGAGCCCGTTCGCGGTGGAGATCGCTTCGAAGCGCGGCACGGCCGAAGCCGGCAACAGGTGATTCAATCCGCCGCCCTGGGTGCCGATCCACAGTTCACCGCGGCTGTCCTGCATGATCGTCGTGACCGTGTCGTTGCTCAGCGACGCGGGATCCTGCGCGCTCGCGCGGAAGTGCTCGAAGCGGTCGTGCGCGCGATCGTAGCGATCCAGACCGCCAGGTCGCAGAGCCACCCACAGCGCGCCGTCGGCGCTTTCGAAAATCTTCTGGATCGGGCCCTCGCCAATGCTGTCGACGCGCGTGGCGTCGTGGCGATGATGGCGGAATTGCGTACAGCCTTCGCACAATTCATCGAGCCCCGCATCGACGCTGCCGACCCACAACGTGCCGGCGCGATCCTGCATGACCGACAACAAATCATCGCTGGCCAGACTGTCGGGATCGGCGCGATCGTGTCGATACGCGACGAACTTTGCCGCACCGGCGGGCAGGCGTTGCAGTCCCGTGGCCGTCATTGCGGCCCACAGACTGCCGTCGCGTGAACGCATCACATCTTCGACGACATTGGGCGGCAAATCGCCCGCCGCCAACCCCGGCGTATGGCGTGCAATGACTCCGGCGCGCGGATCGAATTGGGCCAGGCCGCCACGGTCGGACATGCCGATCCACACGGTGTCATCCGGATCGCGCCACATCGCGGTCAACGGGCTCACCGGCAAGGTCTGCGGATTGCCCGCTATCGCGCGCACGCTCGCGAACGCCTCGGTGCGTGGATCGTGCACACTGACGCCGTTGTTCCAGGAGCCGGCCCAGATCAGGCCATCGCGGTCGATCAGCACACTTTGCTGGCGATTCGCCGCGAGACTGCGCGAGTCGGCGGGGTCATGCAGGAACTGGCTCACGGCTCCCGTCGTCGGATCCAGCCGCAACAGACCTCCGACTTTGGTCGCCAGCCACAACCCGCCGCTCGCATCGAACGCCATGCCTTTGACGTCATCGTCGGGCAGCCTGTTCGCGAAACCGGGGGCATTGCGATAACGCGCGATCGGCTTGCCGTCGCGATCCAGCCGGTACACGCCGGCGCCGATCGCCGACATCCAGATTTCGCCGTTGCGCGAAATGGCGAGCGCCTGCACGTCCAGCGATTGCGCCGGATCGACGCGCAACTCGCGCAGGGTCGACGCGTCGGCGTCGCAGTGCCACAGTCCGGCGCGCGTGCCGAGCAGAACCGAGCCGTCGCTCAACTCCAGCATCACATGCACGCCCGCCAGCGCCTGGTGCGGGCCCAACGGCGCATCGAGGAGGTTGTTGGCGGCGCGATCGAACCACTGCAGCTTGCCGCCGGCACTGGCTACCCACAGCCAGCCGCGGCGGTCGAGCATCAGCGCGGTGACGAAGTTGTTGGCCAGCGTACCCGTGTGCGCCGGATCGGCCGTGTACGAGTCGAAACGATCCAGCTTCGGATCGTAATGATTGAGTCCGCCGGCTTGCGTGCCGATCCACAGCGAACCGTCGTGGTCGGCCGCGAGTGCGCCAATGTGGTTGTCGGAAAGCGAGTGCGCGTCGCCCCGCACGTGCTTGTAGACGCGGAAACCATAACCGTCGAAGCGATCCAAACCGTCCTGCGTGCCGATCCACAGGAACCCGGTCTTGTCCTGCACGATCTGCAGGGCGGTCGATTGCGACAAGCCTTCATCGACGCCGTAGTTGCGGAAGCGCACGTTGACGATGCCGGGGACGTCCGCTCGCGCGAGCGCACAGCACATCAACGCAGTGGCAAACACCGCGCGCAAGCCAGCTCGTAAACCCCCGCCCCGCATGCGCGCGAGGCTACGCGCAGTGCATCAGGCTTGCAAGTTCCGGCGCGAATGCACGCATTTCCACATTGCAACATTGCCGATAGTGTGAATATTCTAGGGGTGCAGCCTAGATTGCACGCTGTCCAGCGGACCAGCGAGTCCGCCGACCTATTCGAGGAGGGGAACATGAGCACGACCAAACCGAAGAACAAGAAACCGAAACTCAAGACCGGAAAGGCGGCAAAATCGGCGGCGAAAGCCGCGCCAAAACTGTCCAAAGCAGGCAAATCCGCGGCGAGTTCGGTCTCCAGCAAGAGCATCATGGAATCGGCGCAGCATATCTGGCTTGCCGGCCTCGGCGCGTTCGCGAAGGCGCAGGAACAAGGCGGACACCTCTTCGAAAACCTGCTCAAGGAAGGGTCCAGCCTGGAACAGAAGACGCGCAAACTTGCCACCGGCAAAGTCGATGGCGTGCGCGATGCCGTCGAAACGGGCGTGACGCAAGTGCGCGAGCGCACCCAGGAAACCTGGGATCGCCTGGAACAGGTGTTCGAGACGCGCGTGTCGCGGGCCCTGAGCAAATTGGGCGTGCCCGGCCGCAAGGATCTGGACGAACTGCTCAAGCGCGTCGACGAACTCAACCGCGAAGTGCGCCGCCTCAACGGTGGTTCGGCCAAGTCGCTCGGTCAGGTGATGACGAGCACCGTGCGCCGCGCGCGCGATGACCTGAGTGATCTGGCCCGCGAACTGGAAGAAGCGCAGTTGGCCGCCAAGCAGTCGGTCAAGCGCACTGTGGCCAAAGTCACGAAATCGATGAAGAATGGCGGCCGCTGAATCGGCCCCAACGCTCAAAGCCCGCCAGCCAACGACGCCCAAGGATCCCTCCCCCTGAAGGCTTCCGGCTGGCGGGCTCCTCGTCCCTTGTGGAATCCGCCGCGCCCGAGAGCCGGCACTGGCTCATTTGTCTTCCGCGCGCTGGCCGAGAGCCGGCGATTTTGCTTCCCGCCAAGGCCTTAACGTGGCAGAATCCCGCGCCTCGCGGAACCTACCGCCTCCGACACCCGAGTAGTAATGGCGAAAGACGATCAAATCGAAATGGAAGGCACGGTCCAGGAGACACTGCCGAATACGATGTTCCGCGTGAAGCTCGAAAACGGTCATGTCGTGACCGCGCATATCTCCGGGCGCATGCGCAAGAACTACATCCGCATCCTGACCGGTGACAAGGTCAAGGTCGAGATGACGCCATACGACTTGACCAAGGGTCGGATCACGTACCGAATGAAGTAAAAAACGGCGGCTCAAGGCCGCCGTTTCGTTTTCGTGACCGGCTGGGTGTCTTATTCAACGACCGCCGGCAACTTCTCGTCCGACTCGATGCGCACGTCGAGCTTGTCGTCCTTGACGCCGAGGTAAACGCGGCCGCCCCCGGCAAGCTTGCCGAACAGCAGTTCGTCGGCGAGTGCGCGCTTGACGTTTTCCTGAATCACGCGCGCCATCGGCCGCGCACCCATTTGCGGGTCGAAGCCGTGCTCGGCCAGCCAGCGGCGCGCGTCGGCGTCGACCGTCAGCGACACGTGTTTCTCCTGCAACTGCGTTTCCAGTTCGATCAGGAACTTGTCGACGACGCGCAGGATGTGCTCCAGATCGAGCGCGGAGAACTGGATGATCGCATCGAGCCGATTGCGGAATTCCGGCGAGAACGCCCGGCGGATCACTTCCATCGCATCGGTCGAGTGGCTCTGTTCGACGAAACCGATCGAGCGCCGCGCCGCCTGTGCCGC
>Ga0157369_10007688_pt1 | contig 12400 bp, 9 predicted proteins | sample C25metaG_FD_113461 | JGI IMG/M metagenome (GOLD analysis project Ga0157369, IMG submission 113461) | Corn rhizosphere microbial communities from Kellogg Biological Station, Michigan, USA - C2-5 metaG | ecosystem: Host-associated > Plants > Roots > Rhizosphere > Soil | place: USA: Michigan...
AGCGTCGGTCACGCGCCGGCGTAACGCGCTGGTGAGTCGCGGCGCGGCGAGCATGAGCTGCTCGACCAGCAGATCGTCCGGCCCGTAGATGCCGGCGCCGCCGTACTCGGCCGCGGCCAGGTCGGCGAGTTGCTCGGCGTGCTGGACGGCGGTGACGAGGTCGTCGCCGGGGCTGGCCGCCGGGCCGTAGGCGACGATGCCGGTCGAGATGTGTTGCAGCGTCTCCGCGGCGACGTCGGTGAGCTCTTCCGGGATGAGCAGGAGCACCCGGTTGCCGCGGTGGCCGCCGAGCGACCCCGGCCGGGCCGCGTCGAGCAGCGCGTCGATCCGGCCGGCGATGCCGTCACCGGCGAGCACGACGGGGACATAGCTCGACGAGAGGACGGTCGAGAATCGCAGCGAGACCGCGGCGACGTCAGCGGGATCGGTCGCCGACAGCACCGCTTCGAGCAACTCGCGACGGCGCGCGTCGACATGCCGCATGCGTTCGTGACTGGCGGCGAGATAGCCGCGGGCGACGAGGCATGACGCCTGGTCGATGAAGTCGATCCACCCGGCGGCGAGGTCGCCGAGCAGCGGCTCCTCGCCCGGCTGGATCGTGGCGACGACGGCCTCCCAGGTGACCCGGCCCGCGATCCGGTACGCGTGCAACACCGAGTCGAGCGGCACTCCCATCGTGAGCCGGACCCGGCCGCTCTCCTCGAACACTCGCAGGTCGGCGACGCCGATCTGGCGGCCGTTGAAGAACGCCGAGAAGAAGGCCGTCACCGCTCGGCGCGAGATCGGCAGCACCTCGGTTTCCAGCTCGCCGCTGGTGAGCGACGCGTATTCGGGGATTTCGGCGCGGTAGGCCTCGCCCATGCGGGCGACGAGGTCGTCGACCTCGGTGAGCAGCCGCCGGGCGAACGTAGCGAGCGCGGTCTGACGCACGTGGCTCATCCGCAGCACCGCCTCGGTCGTTGCGTCATCAAGTGGGACATATGTAACCAGAGGCAACGGGCACTGCCCAGGGAGGTTGGCTCAAGGCATCCTGGCGACGACCCGGTCGGCGAGGTCGCGCAGCGCGTCGCGGGCGTCGGCGTCGAGCGGGAGCCGGTCGAGCGCGTCCCACGCCCTCGCGACGTGACGGTGGCACTGGTCGACGGTCCAGGCGCGACCGCCGGCCCGTTCGACCAGCGCCGTCGCCTCGGCGACGTCGTGATCGGTCATCGGGGCCTGCGATTGGTATAGCGCCCGCAGCCTTGCGGGCGCGGCGCCGCTGCGGGCGAGCGCGGCGGCCACCGGCGCGGTGTTCTTGCGCGCGCGCAGGTCAGAGCCGGTCGGCTTGCCGGTCACCGCCGGATCGCCCCAGACGCCGAGCAGGTCGTCGACCAGTTGAAAGGCGACACCGAGGTTGCCGCCGTAGTCGGTGAACCCGTCGAGCCATCCGGATGGCGCGCCACCGAGCCGCGCGCCGAGCCGGCAAGCGACACCGAGCAGGGCGCCGGTCTTGCCGGCCATCAACGCGAGACATTCGGCGGTGGTCGCCGTGGTGCTGCCTTCCAGGCGCAGGTCGGCGTGCTGGCCGATCGCGAGCGCGCGCACCGCGCGGGCGAGGTCGGCGGCCGCGGCGCCGGCGTTCTCTCGCGCCGCGTCGGTCGCCAGCGCCTCGAACGCCAACCCGATCAACGCGTCGCCGGCGAGAACCGCCTGCGCGACGCCGTACTGCTTCCAGACCGTGGGCCGATGCCGGCGGAATTCGTCGCCGTCCATGACGTCGTCGTGGATCAACGACGCGTTATGGATCAGCTCGACCGCGACCGCGCCCGGCAGCGCGTCTCCGGTCGAGCCACCGACCGCCTGCGCGCACGCGAAGACGAGCGTGGGCCGGACGAGCTTGCCACAGTCGGCGCCGAGCTGATGCGCGCAGATCGGGCTGAGGTCAGGGCCGAGCCGGTCGATCCACCGGCGCAACTCGGGCACGACCAGAGCGATGTCGACGCCGACGTGGACAGGTGCGCGGCTCTCGGCGACGGCGGTCATCGCGGTTGCCTCGTCGTCGCGTCGCGGTAGCGACGGGTGCGCCGCGACCAGTCAAAGTTCCCCCGCATCCACGACCGCATGCCGTCGAGGCCGGCCGCGACCGCCGGGTTGTCGTGGTCGCGCAAGGTGCGTTCGGCGTCGTAGAACTGCCCGAGCCTGGTGACGATGCGGTGCGCGGCGTCGGCGAGCGCGGCTTCGCGATGCAGCTGCTCGTGGTGGGCGACGACGCTGACGAGGTTGTGCCACTCGCCGAGCCGGGTTTCCTTGTCGAGCGAGTAGACGTCGTTGGTCCAGCACACGACGTCGCACGCGGCAGTGAGCGCGCTGTGGAACGGCTCGCTGGCGTACAGCTCGGCTGGCACGGTCAGCCCGGTGACGATGTCGATGAGGTCCATGCAGACGTAAATCGCGCCGGTGTGCCGCCGGGCCTGGATGTACTGCGACGGCGTCGGCACGTGGCCCGCGGCCCGGTTCGCCGTCTCCCATGACGCCGCGGCCATGCCCGCGGTCATGTGCTCGAGGAATCGTTGCGTCCATGCCGGCGTCGCCGTCGCCGTCGTCCGCCGCCAGAGGTCGGCGAGCGCGCGGGCAAGCGGCTCGCTGGCGCGCGCGTCGTCACCGCTGATGGCGTTCGCGAGGCTGGTCATCAGCGCGTCGGTCGCGGCTTGGTCGCGGCCGGTCGGCCCGTCGTCGAGCGCGTCGTCGAGCAAGAACAACCAGGCGAACCAGTCGGTGACGAGCGCCAGCATCTCCGGGTCGGCGGTCGGGTACGTCGTCGCGACGAAGCCGGGGAAGTCGGCGGCTTGGAATCGCCGTAGCGCCGGCCCGGCGGCCAGCCGGAACTCGGTCACCCAACGGAAGACGTGCGCGCGGGCGGAGTCTTCATGATCGCTGTGCCGCGGGCGGATGCGGTCGAAGCCGGGTTGCAGGGTGAGGTCGAGGTAGGCGAACTCGTCGACGACGGTCGGCGCGGTCATCGGCGCCAGACGTGCATGTGCACGCCGCCTTTGGGTCGCAGCGTGACCATCGGCTGCATCGGGATCGTGGTGATGTTCGCGGGCAACTTGATCTGGTATCGCTGCAGCAGCATCACCAGGACGAGGTGCAGCTCGGTCAAGGCGAAGTGCTTGCCGATGCAGTTGCGCGGCCCGAGCCCGAACGGCAGATAAGAGTTGCGCGGACGTTCGGCGATCGCCGCGGGCAGGAAGCGGTCGGGGTCGAACCGGTCCGGGTCCGGCCAGTACGCCGGATGCCGGTGCACGGTCAGGATGTTGATGTAGATGCCGCTGCCGGCGGGAATGTGGCAGCCGCCGATCTCGTCGTCGTCGATCGCGTGTCGCATCGTCTGCCAGGCGGCGCTGTTCATGCGCAGCGTCTCGTCGACGACTCGTCTCGAGTAGGGCAGCCGGAGCAGGTCGTCGAACGTTGGCGGCCGGCCACCGAGCACGGCGTCCGCCTCGGCTTGGATTCGTTGCAAAACCTCAGGATTCCGAGCGACTAGGTAGAACATCCAGCCGAGCGTGTGCGTGGTCGTCTCGTAACCTCCGACCATGATGTTGAGCACTTCGTGATGCAACTGTTCCGGCGTCATCCGGTAGCCGGTGTCCTGGTCGACTGCCGCGGCGAGCACCGACAGCAGGTCGTGCCGCGCCTCGGTGCGGTCGGCGCGCTGGCGGATGAGCTCGTCGATGAACGCGTCGAGGTTGCCGATGAGCTGGCGCAAGCGTCGATGCGACGGCGTCGGCCACGACAGCGGCGGGAACGGGAACCGGAAGAACGCGCCCATGATCCGGTTGGCCGCGGTGAAGTCGGCCTCGATCGCTTCAGTCGAGTCGCCGACGTCGGCGCCGTAAAGCGTCCGGGTGACGATCCGAAGCGCGAGGTGGCCTAGCTCCGCGGTGAAGTCGACGACGTCACCGTCGGCGACATTGCGATCCCAGCGGTCGAGCATCGCCTCGGTTTCGTCGGTCATGTTCGACGCGAACACCGCGACGTTCGGTCGGTGGAACGACGGCTGCATGAGCCGGCGTTGTCGATGCCACGCGTCGCCACCGACCGCGCCGATCAGGCCGTCGCGCAAGACCGGGCGGACGACGCGATAGAGCAGCGAATCCTTGTCGTAGTTGGTGTGGTTGTCCACGAGGACGCGCTGCACGTAATCGGGGTGGTTGACCATGATCAGCGGCATGCCGAGCACGCGCAGCGAGAAGATGTCGCCGTACCGGTCGAGGGCGCGGCGGAGGAAGCCGATCTGGTCGCGCCGCAACCAGATGCTCGCGTCGATTTGCGCGGCTCGGCCGGCGGGCGGCACCGGTCGCGTGGCCGGCGCCGGCCGGACGTCGACGTCGAGCGCCGTCATCGGGTGAATGCCCTACGCCGCAACCCGATCCCGCCGAGCACGACGGCGAGCGCGAGCAGCGGCAGCCGGCCGTCGAGGCCAGTGCTGGCGAGTCGCCGGACCGCGGCAGGGTTGGCGGTCGCGCGTCGCGACGGGTGTTGCGAGGCGGGTGTCGTCGAGCCGCCGATCGCGCGGCAGCCCGCGACCGGCCCGGTGAGCGCCGGCACGCCGCACAGGTTGCCGGTTCGCCCGTCGGGCTGTTTCGCGGTGATCTGGCGCGCGGTGATCGGGCCGGCCGCATCGGCGTACGGACCGGCCTGGCCGTGCGCGAGCACGAACGGCAGATACGTGTCGACTTCGCTCGGGTTGACCCGCAAGTCGTTGTGGTACGCGCCCGGGAAGGTGCGGTTGACAGCGCCGTTGAGTTGCGGTGACGTCGCGTCCGGCCCGACGAACAGCGGGTCGCCCTCGACGCCGTCGTAGATCGTCATCCACTTGGTCGGGCCGTAGGTTTCGCGGCTCCCGTTCGGGCCGTTGAGGGTGGCGAGCCACGCGGTGCCGGGCGCGATCTCGTTGCAGCCGTACCACGTCGTCTCCAAGCCACGGCACACCGTGGTGCCGTGATTGCCGCCGGCGATGCCGACGAACGCCACGACGTCCTTGGCCAGCGAGGGGTAGAGCCGCATGAGCTCGCGCGCGATCGTGACGCCGAGCGAGTGCGTCACGAGGTCGACTTGGTAGGAGCCGGTGTACCACTGCACCGCCTCGATGAAGCGGCAGAGGTCGGGCACCTCGTCGTCGTCCGCCGCGCCGTGACCGCCGTTGGTGAGCGCCGCGCTGTTCTGGTTGAAGTAGTCCTGATCCGGCGTGGTCGGCGGATCAGTGACGGGAGTGCCGGAACCGGCGTTGCCCAGGCCGTTGTAGGACAGCGCGTACATCTCTTGCATCGTGTAACCGGCGTCGTTCTGGAACTGCAGCATCGTCGACAGCCAGTTCTGCGCGTCGGCTTGGTTGCCGTGCACGAACACGACGGGGGTGTGCGTCAGCGTGGCCCCGCGCCGCACTCCGCCGAACCCGCCGAGCGCGACCTTCAGCCGGCTGTCGCGAATCTGCGGGAAGTCCTTGGCGAAGTAACTCGGCGCGGCCGGCGGCGGCGTCGAGGCGGTCGTCGGCTGGTTCGCGGGTGCGATCGACGGGCCGCACGTCGGGGTGCCAGGCAGGTGCGGTGGTTGTTGGAGTGTCGTCGTCGCCTGTGTCGCGGCGGGTGTGTCGAGGTGTTGCGTCGTGCTGGTTGCCGCGACAGCCGGAACCGCCGCCGCGACCATCAGCGCGGCGGCGAGTCCCGGCAGAGCGGTTCGGCGCAGTTTCATCAGGGTCCGCTCGCTAGCCGAGCCAGGACACGATCTGGCTCACGGCCGTACTCTCCCAGGCGAGTTCGAGATGGTTGTCGGAGATGACGTCGGTGACGCCGCCGACGGTGCCGATGCCGCCGGTGTCCTGGCACGACGCGTTGAACAGCAGGCCGTCGCTCGGGCCTCGGTTTTCGTTGAAGACACCGGGAATGTTCGCGGTCCCGCCGCAGAGCAAGTACGTCGTCACCGACGCCGGGATGCCGGCCGTGCGGATGGCGCTCACCAAGCTGCCCTGGTTGATCGCCGACTGGATCCCGGGGGAGACCGACGTAAATCCGGTGCCGCCGTAGTAGACGGTCTGCCAGTCCTGTTGGGATCCGTCGACACCGTAGGTTCCGTCCCAGCGCGCGAGCATTTGTCGTTGACCGGGATAGGTGTTGTTCGAGCCGGTGCCGGTGAACGACAGCTCGGGATGGTTATAGAAGAAACCGAAGCATTCGTACGTCGTGACCGCTGCGGGCGCGTTGAGGCTGCCGCCGCACTCGGGGTAGACGGAAATGTCGCCGGCGGTGCCGTGCGCCCACGACCAGTCGATGCCGTTGTTGGCATTGCCGATGAGGATCAGCTTGCGCACGTCGTTCTGGTAGGCGCGGCCCCACGTCGGCTTGACGCTGGAGACGTACATGCGGGCCGGGAAGCCACCCTTCGACCAGCCGATCAGGTCGACTTGCGTGACGCCGAGCCGGCTCTTGATGACGCCGATCGCGTCGCTGACGAGTTGCGCTTGGTAGTAGTTGTCACCCTGCTTGTGCGGGAAGTTGATCGCGAAGACTTTGTAGCCGCGCGTGTCGAGGTATTGCATGAGCCCGGTCGAGGGGCAGCTACCCGACGGGTTGCCGCAGCCGAAGCTGCCGGCGTCACCCGGGTTGGCCCACGCGCGGTCGGCGTTGTCGTTGGCGCCATGCACGAGCAGGATCGGCGTGGCCTTCGTGCCGGTCTGCCAGTGCGGCGCGTAGTAGAGCAGGAACGTGTTGCTGCGCGGTTGCGTGACGTTGCCGAAGAAGGTGAGTCGCTGGCCGTCCTGGTTGCCGCGGCCGTCGGGCGGATACGCCTCTTGCGGCAAGTTGGTGTCGGTGTCGTGCCACCGTTCGACCTTGGCCCAGCCGTTGGAGACGGTCGTGTATGTGGCGTCGAGAGTGGTCGTGCCGACGGCATGCGCAGGCGCGCTCGTGACGGTCTGCTGAAGGACGGCGGCGGCGAGCAGTGCGAAGGCGGAGGTGACGCGGACGATCCAGCGGCGCATGGGCTCTCCCGTGGTCGGGTCCGGCTGTTCCCCGTTTGTACGGCGGTTCGCGAGACGGGCAAACCGTGAGCGGCACCGACATCAGGCCGTGGGCTTGTGGGATCCCCAAGCGCGGAGCAGCAGCGGGCAGCAGTGGCTAGCTCGGGTCCCGCTCGGCGATCAACGCGAACTTGCGCACCCGGCCAGTGCGCAGCCAGTCGCTCCAGAGCCGGTGCGCGGTCAGCAGCGCGCCGAGCGCGTCGGAGCCGAGTTGTTCGCCGATGTTGGTCGCGTCCGCGGCCAACTCGTCGTATAGGCGTTGCGCCATCACCTGATGGCTATGACTGCAGTCTTCGGTCATGGTCACCGTCATGCCGGCCGCGCGCAGGTGCGCGCGAAGTTCGCGCCGCGGCGTCAACCACACGGTGCCCGACTCGGGCATCGCTGCGCGTTCTTGTTCGGTCAACGGCGTGCCCTCTTCGACAGTGCACACGAACCGGCCGCCCGGCGCGAGAGCGGCGCCGATGTGCCGGAGCAGATCGCGCGGGTCCGGGAACGCGAGAAACGTCTCGAACAGGAGCACGACGTCGTACGGCCCGGCCGGGAGCGGCGGGATGTTCGCGACGTCGAACCGGCAAGCGAGGCCGCTCGCGCGGGATCTCGCGATGCGCACTGCAGTCGCGCTCGCGTCGACACCGTGGTAACCGCAGCCGAACTCGCGCGCGATGAGCAAGCCGGGCCCGCCGACGCCGCAGCAGAGGTCGAGCACCGACGTGTCTGATCCGACGCGCGCGCGTTCGGCCAGCCGCCGGATCTCGCTCGCGCGCATGAAGCTTTCCTGCCCGACGTACTCGCCCGCCGGGAACGCCGAAACCCGCGCCTTATGCAACGCGTGGTCGACCGCGTCGCGTGCGTCATGGTTGATCGCGACGACTCCCGCGTCGCGGTGCGGGCCGGTCATCAGCCGGCCCCGCTCGCGCCGACGGTCGCGGCGCCGCGCGGCCCGAACGTCTTGAGAAAGCGATCGCGGAACGTGTCCATCCGCCAGACTGGCGCCGTCGGAGACGGCAGTAAGCCGGGCTGCCAACCCCAGCCGGCGATCCGGTCAATCACCTTGGAATCCTTGGCAAAAATCATCACCGGGACGTTGTGCGTGGCGTCGTAGCCGCTGACGATCGGGGCCGGCTGGTGGTCGCCGAGCGCGATGACGACGAGGTTCTTGTCATGCGAGCGCGCGAGGAACGAGATCAGCGCGCTCAACGTGTACTCGACCGATTGCGCGTACGCCGCCTTCGCGCGCGTCGAGCTCGCCAGCACGGCCACGGGCGACTGCGCCTTGAATGTCATCGGCCCGAAGATGGCGCCGTTGCCGAGGTCGTTCCACGGAACCATGTGCGGCAGCGGCGTCCACGGGCTGTGGCTCGAATCGAGCACGACTTCCGCGAACAGCGGCCGGCGGCTCGTCGGCGCCAGCTCGCGATCGTCGAGCGCCTGCAACGTGTACTGATCGGGGATCTTCGCGAAACTGAACGGCGGTCCGGCGTACCCGACGTTGGTCGAGTCGTACAACGTGTCGTAGTGATACAGCCGCGGGCCTTCGGCCCATCGACCGGTGGTGGCGGGCAGGTCGAACACGGTCCGCCACCCACCGCGCGCGAACGCTTCGCTCAAGGTGAGTCGCTTGGCGGCCGCGAGTTGCTGGTAACGCGTCTGATTGCTGATCCACAGTCCGGACTCGGTCGTTGAATGCGCGAGCCAACTCCCGCCGCCGAACGTCGGTGACGTGAGGAAAGCGCTGCGCGTGCTGAACCCCGCGTCGGACAGAGTCGTCGTGCCCGCGCGCAGCAACGCGTCGACCTGCGGTGAGAACGACGACCCTTGCACCGCGACTTGTCCGTAGCTCTCGATGAACACGAGCAGCACGTCTTTGCCGCGCAGGCCGCTGAGCAACGATGAGCTGGGCGCGAGCCCGTACGGGTCGACTGCGGCGAGTTCGGTGTCGAACCTGTGCTGATCCCGAAGCCCGGCGTGGACTTGACGGACTTCGTCAGAGACGGCCACTGCGCTGCTACGTGACGCGAACGGCGCGCCAGGCGCCACGGTCACGCCGAGCACCGCGAACAGCGCCCACACCATGCCAAGTGCGGCGACGGTCTGCGTGCTCGCCCGCCGGTGCCGCGCGGCGACTCGCGTCAGTTGGATCGTCGCGACCGTCGTCATCGCAAGAGCGACGGCGATCACGCCGATCAGGCCCGCGGCGAGCAGGACGGCTCGGGTGCGGCCGATCGAGTCGCTCACCACGCTGAACGCCGGCCCGATGCTGCCCCAGTCAGTGATCGGGTTGAACGGCCGGTCCAGCACCGAGAAGAAGCCGATGTCGAGGAGCCGGACGAGGAGCAGAACCGACAGCGCCAGCCCACCCATCAACGCGACGAACCGCCGGCCCCGCCCTGGCAGCACGACTACGACGGCGACGAGCACGAGGCCCTCGATCGGAATGCGCAGGAACGCGGCCAAAGTCAGGTCGACCGGCCGGTTCGGCGTCACCAGCGCGGTCCATACGACGGCAACCGCGAGCCCCGTCGCGACCCGGCTGGCCACCCGCCGCCGCCGGCTCGGCTCTTTCTGAACCGCCGGACGTTGCGTCCGCAGCCACCAAATGTCGTGGGTGAACGACTCGGTCAGCAGCGCGAGCGCGACGGCGAGGGCGGCGATCACGACGGCGCGCGGAAGCAATCCGGAGACGCAGACCGCAAGCGTCACGCCTTGGACGGCCGCGACGATGTTGCGCCAACGATGACGTGGCAGCTGACCACGAAGCCACGGCCGAATCCAGCCCGCGACGCCGAACGCGTAGCGCCACAGGCCGATCGCCAGCACCCACCAGCCGGCGGTTCGGGTGACGGCGACGCTGAGCACGAGGATGAGCAGCGCGTCGACTTCGCCGTCGAACCGCGCGCCGACGGCGGACGTGCTCGCGGTCGCACGCGCGACCCGGCCGTCGACCGCGTCGAGTGCCAGCGCGATCGCGGCCAACGTGAGCGTCGGCGTAATAAAAAGTCGGTGCGTGGCGGCGTCCGCGACCAGCGCGGCGGTCGCCACGACGATCGTCGCGCGGGCCAGCGTGACGATGTTCGCCGGCCCGAGGCGGGTCGCGCCTGCCCGCCACAGCGCGCGCGCGAGCCAGACGTTGACGAGCGCGCCGAGGGCGACGCCGACGCTACATCCGCGGGCGCCGAGGCCCACGGTCAAGGCCAGGACGCCGAGCAGCGCGATCTCGGCGACTACTCCCGCCAGCGCTGACCGAACCGCGCGCACCACACCTCCGTTGTCTAGCAGTGCACGACACGGGTGTGCGGATGGATAGGTTCACCCGGCGACGGTCAGGAGGCGCCCGCGCATGGTGCGAGAGGCGAGAGCGTTCTGGGTGCGCGCCCCCGGAGTGGGCGAGATCCGCTGCGCCGATCTGCCCGAGCCGCGGCCCGGTGATGTGCTGGTCCGCACCGTGCACACCGGAGTCAGCCGGGGCACCGAGTCGATCGTGTTCGGCGGTCGCGTGCCGCCCAACCAATACAGCCAGATGCGGGCGCCGTTCCAAGAAGGCGAATTCCCGGGACCGGTGAAGTACGGCTACCTCAACGTCGGTGTCGTCGAGCAGGGGCCCGCGCACCTGCTCGGCCGCACGGTGTTCTGCCTGTACCCGCACCAGACGGCGTACGTCGTGCCCGCGGCGGCGGTGACCGTGGTGCCGGACGGCGTGCCGCCGGCCCGCGCGGTTCTCGCCGGCACGGTCGAGACGGCGGTGAACGCGCTCTGGGACGCCGCGCCCCTCATTGGTGATCGCGTCGTCGTCGTCGGCGCCGGCATGGTCGGTTGCTGCATCGCCCGGCTGCTCGCGCGATTCCCGGCGGCGGACGTGACTCTTGTCGACGTCGACGACGAGCGGGCACACGTCGCGCGCTCGCTCGAAGTGGGATTCGCGACGCCCGACTCCGCGCCGCGCGATGTCGATCTCGTCGTGCACGCGAGCGGCGCGGCGGCCGGGCTGCAGCTCGCGCTCGACCTCTTGCGGCCGGAAGGGACGGTGGTGGACGTGAGCTGGTACGGCGACGCCCCGGTGTCGTTGCGGCTGGGCGAGAGCTACCACTCGCGCCGGCTCACGATCCGGTCGAGCCAAGTCGCTCTCGTGGCGCCCGCGCGCCGGTCGTCACGCACCACCTCAGACCGGCGCTCGCTCGCGCTGAACCTGTTGCACGACGACGCGTTCGACGCGTTGCTGGCCGGGCCCACGGCGTTCGCGGAGCTCCCCGCGCTGATGAGCGCCATCGCGAGCGGCGGCGTGCGCGGGTTGTGCCAGACGATCAGTTACGACGGCGAGGCGTCATGTTCAGCGTGACGGTGCGCGACCACATGATGATCGCGCACAGTTTTCGCGGCGACGTTTTCGGACCCGCGCAGCGATTGCACGGCGCGACGTATGTTGTCGACGTCACCTTTCGCCGGGAGGCTCTCGACGCCGACAACATCGTGGTCGACATCGGGCGGGCCGGCGGGGTGTTGCACGCGGTGCTGGCCGAGTTGACCTATCGCAACCTCGACGAGATGCCGGAGTTCGCGGGTGTCAACACCTCAACCGAGATGCTGGCGAAGGTTGTCGCCGACCGGCTCGCGGCGCAGGTGCACGCGGGCGCGCTCGGCGATGGCGGCCGCGAACTTGCCACTATCGCCGTGACGCTGCACGAGTCGCACGTCGCGTCCGCCGGATACGAGCGTTCGCTGTGACCGCGATTCACGCCGTACTGCCGGCCGGCGTCGACGATCCGCGCCGGCCGAGCGGGGGCAACGTCTACGACCGCCGGATCTGCTCCGGGCTGTCGCGGCTCGGCTGGGACGTCGTCGAACATCACGTCGACGGGCCGTGGCCGGATTCCGACGCGAGCGACCTCGAACTTCTGGACAAGGTGATCTCGACGATCCCGGACGGCGCCGTCGTGCTGGTGGACGGTCTCGTCGCATCGGCCGCGTCGCCGGTCCTGGTCGCGGCTGCCGGAAGGATCCGGATGGTCGTCCTCGTGCACATGCCGCTCGAGGCGCCCGGCGAGCGCGCGGTGCTGTCGGCGTCGCGGGCGGTCGTCACGACGAGCGCGTGGGCTCGAACGCGTCTGCGCACGCTGTATGCGTTGGCGTCCGAGCTGTTGCACGTCGCCGAGCCAGGCGTCGATCCGGCGGCGGCGGTGATCGGCACGGGCGATGGCGGCGAGCTGCTGTGCGTTTCGCCGGTGAGCCCGCACAAGGGCTCCGATGTGCTGGTCGCCGCTCTCGACGCGGTGCGTGAATTGCCATGGCGTTGTCGCGTCGTCGGCTCGCTCGATCGCGACTCGGCGTTCGCCGACGACATCCGAGCTC
>Ga0157369_10007690_pt1 | contig 12399 bp, 6 predicted proteins | sample C25metaG_FD_113461 | JGI IMG/M metagenome (GOLD analysis project Ga0157369, IMG submission 113461) | Corn rhizosphere microbial communities from Kellogg Biological Station, Michigan, USA - C2-5 metaG | ecosystem: Host-associated > Plants > Roots > Rhizosphere > Soil | place: USA: Michigan...
CCAGCCCAAGGGCGTGATCAACGACCACCCCGGCGTGGTCAACCGCCTGCTGTGGATGCAGGACGCCTATGGCCTGCAAGCCCATGACCGGGTGCTGCAAAAAACGCCGTTCAGCTTCGACGTGTCGGTGTGGGAGTTCTTCTGCCGCTGTTCACCGGCGCCTGCCTGGTGATGGCGCGCCCGGGCGGGCACAAAGACCCGGTGTACCTGTGCGAGGTGATTGGCGCCGAGCAGATCACCACGCTGCACTTCGTGCCGTCGATGCTGGATGTGTTCCTGGCCCATGGCGATGTGAGCCAGGCCGAAGGGTTAGTGCGTGTGATGTGCAGCGGTGAAGCCCTGCCGGGCAGCCTGGTGCGGCGCTTCAAGCAGCAATTGCCAGGTAGCCAATTGCATAACCTGTACGGCCCGACCGAAGCCGCTGTCGATGTGACCGCATGGAACTGCGCCGGGCCGGTGACGCCGGACAACACGCCGATCGGCAAACCGATCGCCAACACCCGCATGTACGTGCTCGACGCACAGATGCAGCCCGTGCCATTGGGCGTGGTCGGCGAGCTGTTCATCGGTGGCGTGCAAGTGGCGCGCGGCTACCTGAACCGGCCGGAACTGACCGCCGAACGCTTCCTCAAGGACCCGTTCACCGAGGGGCGCCTGTACCGCACCGGCGACGTAGGTCGCTACCTGGCGGACGGGACGATCGAGTACCTGGGGCGCAACGACGATCAGGTGAAGATCCGTGGCCTGCGCATCGAACTGGGAGAAATCCAGGCACGCCTCACCGACCACCCGCAGGTCAATGAAGCCGCGGTGATCGCCCGCGACAATCGCTTGATTGCCTACTACACCGGCGTGTCCAGCGAGATCGACGCCTTGCGCACGCATCTTTTGCAGCATCTGCCGGAATTCATGGTGCCGGCGATCTTCGTGCACCTGGATAACTTGCCCTTGAGCCCCAACGGCAAACTCGACCGCAAGGCACTGCCCGCGCCGGGCCTGGACTCGGTGGTGGTGCGCGAGTACGAAGCGCCCCAGGGCGACACGGAGATCGCCCTGGCCAGCCTGTGGGCCGAGTTGCTCAACGTGGAGCGCGTGGGCCGTCACGACAACTTCTTCGAGCTGGGCGGCCACTCGTTGCTTGCGGTGAGCCTGATGGGGCGCATGCGCGGCCTCGGGTTGTCGGCGGATGTGAAAGTGCTGTTTGGCCAGCCGACTTTGTCGGCCCTGGCGGCGGCCTTGGGCGCAGGGCGTGAAGTGGCGGTGCCGGTCAATGGCATTACGGCCGATTGCACGGCGATCACCCCGGACATGTTGCCGCTGATCCAACTGGATCAGCCGGCCATCGAGCGTATCGTCGCCTGTATCCCCGGCGGCGCGGCGAATGTGCAGGACATCTACCCGCTGGCGCCGTTGCAGGCCGGCATGCTCTATCACCATCGCGCCGCGCAGGGCGGTGACGACTATGTGCTACGGGCGCAGTTTGCATTCGACAGCGCCCAGCGACTGGAGGCATTTGCCCTGGCCTTGCAGGCGGTGATCCAGCGTCACGACATCCTGCGTTCGTCGTTCCATTGGGACGGCCTGGAAGAACCTGTTCAGGTGGTGTGGCGCGAGGCTTCGCTGCGGGTCGAACACGGGCCGGTGCCGGAGCGTCTGGACCTGTCCCAGGCACCGCTGATGCGCCTGGTGGTGTGTGACGGCAGTGCCATCTTGCTGTTCCACCACCTGGTGATGGACCACATCGCCCTGGAGATTTTGCAGCACGAAATGCAGGCGTTTCTCTCGGGCACGCCACACACCCTGGGCGCGCCGGTGCCGTATCGCAACTATGTGGCCCAGACCCGCTTGGTGGTTGATGATCACGAGGCATTCTTCCGTGAGATGCTGAGCGAGATCGACGAGCCGACCCGCCTGGAAACCCTTGGCGGCAATGAGCAGGTTCACTGCCCCCTTGACCTGGAGCTGAGCCAACGCCTGCGCACCCAGGCCCGACAATCCGGGGTGAGCGCCGCCAGCCTGATGCACCTGGCCTGGGCGCAGGTGCTGGGCAAGGTCTCGGGTCGGGAGCAGGTGGTGTTCGGCAGCGTGATGCTGGGCCGGCTGCAAGGCGGCGAAGGCGCCGAGCGGGCCATGGGCGTGTTCATCAACACCCTGCCGCTGCGGGTCGACCTGGGTCGGCACAGCGTGCGCGACGCGTTGCGCGCCACCCACGCACGCCTCACTCAATCGCTCAGCCATGAGCAGGCGCCGTTGGCCTTGGCCCAGCGCTGCAGTGGCGTGCCGGTGACCACGCCGCTGTTCGATACGCTGTTCAACTATCGCCACAGTGCGCCGCAGGTGGCGAGCGAGGCCTGGCAGGGCATCCGGTTGCTCAAGGCCGAGGAACACAGCAACTATGGCCTGTCGGTGAGCGTGGATGACCTGGGCGCGGGTTTCTCCTTGAAAGTCGTGGGGCAGGGCGCCCGTCGCGTGTGCGACTACCTGCACATCGCGGTGGAGCAACTGGTACAGGCGTTGGAACAGGGCGGTACGCTTGCCATCGCCTATGTGCCGATCCTGCCCGCCGCCGAACGCCAGCAATTGCTTGACCTGAACGCCACCACCCGGGCATTCCCGCGTGAACATACGGTGCAACGCCTGTTCGAAGCCCAGGCCCATGCACGGCCGGCTGCGCTGGCGGCGCTGCAGGGCGAGCAGTCACTCAGTTATGGCGAGCTGAACAGCCGCGCCAATCGCCTGGCCCATCATTTGCTGGGCCTTGGAGTACGCCCCGGCGATCATGTGGCGATCCTGTTGCCGCGTTCGCTGGACCTGCTGGTCAGCCAGTTGGCCGTGCTCAAGTGCGCCGCCGCCTATGTGCCGCTGGACATCAACGCCCCGGCGGAGCGCCAGGCGTTCATGGTGCAGGACAGCGGCGCGGCCTGGTTGTTGACCGGCAGCGAGCGTGCCGTCGACTACGCCGTTCAACGCCTGGACCTCGACACCCTGGCCCTCGATCCGCAACCGAGCCACAACCCGGACCTGTCGCAGTCCTCGGACAGCGTGGCGTACATCATGTACACCTCAGGCTCCACCGGCACGCCCAAAGGCGTGTTGGTGCCCCATCGCGGCATCACGCGCCTGGTGCTGAATAACGGCTACGCCGACTTCAACGCCAGTGACCGCGTTGCCTTCGCCTCCAACCCGGCGTTTGACGCCAGTACCATGGACGTGTGGGGGCCGTTGCTCAATGGCGGCCAGGTGCAGGTGATCGACCACGCCACCTTGCTCGATCCGGCTGCGTTTGGCCTGGCGTTGGCGGATGCGACGGTATTGTTCGTCACCACGGCGTTGTTCAACCAGTACGTGCAGCTGATTCCCCAGGCCCTGGCGGGCCTGCGCATCCTGCTGTGCGGTGGTGAGCGGGCCGACCCGGCGGCGTTCCGCAGTCTGTTGGCCCAGGCACCGGCATTGCGCCTGGTGCATTGCTACGGGCCGACCGAAACCACCACCTACGCCACCACCTACGAAGTGCGGTCGCTGGCCGAAACGACCGACAGCGTGCCCATCGGCCGGCCGATCTCCAACACGCAGGTGCATGTGCTGGATGCGCAGTTGCAGCCGGTGCCCGTGGGCGTGACCGGTGAAATCTGCATCGGTGGGGATGGCGTGGCCAAGGGGTATCTGAACCGTCCTGAACTGACCGCTGAAAAGTTTGTGCAGGACCTGTTTATCCCAGGCGCCTTGATGTACCGCACCGGCGACCTTGGCCGCTGGACGGCGCAGGGCTTGCTGGAGTGCATCGGGCGCAATGACGACCAGGTGAAGATCCGCGGTTTCCGTATCGAACTGGGCGAGATCGAAGCGCGCCTGGACAATGTTGCGGGTATCCAGGATGTGGTGGTGCTGGCCCGCGAGGACGCCCCGGGGGATAAGCGCCTGGTGGCGTATTTCACCTGGGCCGACACGCCTGTCGGCATCGACAGCGTGCGGGCTTGCCTGCAAGACCAGTTGCCGGACTACATGCTGCCGTCGGCCTTTGTGCCGCTGGAGTCCCTGCCGTTGACAGCCAATGGCAAGATCGACCGCAAAGCCTTGCCGGTGCCCGCCCTGGAAGCTTTGCACCGCCGCGAGTTTGAAGCACCGGTGGATGCGCTGGAGCAGACCCTGGCAGCGCTGTGGGCAGAGGTATTGAAGCTGGAACAGGTCGGGCGTCACGACAGCTTTTTCGAACTGGGGGGGCATTCACTGCTGGCGATCCGGTTGGTCAACCTGATGGAGGAAGCGGGTTTGCCCGTGTCCCTGGCGGAGTTGTTCCAGCATGCCAGCGTGGCCTCCGTCGCCGCGATGCTGCGTCAGCGCACTGATGAGCCTGTGCGCGATCCTGCGGTGATCACGGTGCGCAGCAGTGGTTCGCAGGCGCCGCTGTTCCTTGTGCATGAATTCAGTGGCATGGATGTGTATTTCCCGGCGCTGGGCCAGCATCTGCCCGGCGACTACCCGATTTACGGCCTGCCGGGCCTGGCGCTCGGCGAGCCGCACCTGGATACCATGGAAGGCCTGGCGGCGCGCCTGGTCGGGTTGATTCGGGGTATTCAACCCCACGGGCCTTACCGGGTCGCCGGCTGGTCGTTTGGCGGGGTGCTGGCCTATGAAGTGGCGATGCAACTAGTGGGGCTGGATGAACCGGTGGCATTCCTCGGTTTGATCGACAGCTACGTGCCGCGTATGACCGACCAGGGCAAGGCGCGCTGGAGTGGGCCGGACGCGCTCAAGCGGCATTTGTTGCTGCAGTGCACGGCGTATTGGAAAGCACAGGGAGGTGTGGATGAACTGGCGAACGTTGGGCAGTTGGCGTCGCAGATTGAACAGCTGGACTTTGCGGGCCTGCTGCAACGCTGTCGCGATCAAGGTCTGCTATACGCGCAAATGGCGGCGGCTGCGGACGCGGACCTCTTGAGCTTTATCGAACGGGAAGTAGGACACGGGCATGCGCTGGCGCACTACAGCCTGTTCCCGTTGCCCGTGGCGGTGCACCTGTTCAGCGCGGATGAGCGGCCGACCGAGTTGTCGCGGCGCAGTGAGTCCCTGGGGTGGCATGAGGTGTTGGCGCCAGGCCAGTTGCGCCAGGTACAGGTGCCGGGGGATCACCAGAGCATGATGCAAACGCCGCATATCCAGGCACTGGGGCGAGCGATGAGCGAGGTGCTGGCGGCCTGTTTGCCGCAGGCCCAGGCGCCGCATCAGCCGTTGTTGCGCATTCAGAGTGGCCGGGCGGGGTATGCGCCGGTGTTCTGCGTACCGGGGGCAGGGGACAGTGTCACCGGGTTCGTCGGCTTGGGCGAGGCACTCGGGCGTGACTGGCCTTTGTTTGGCTTGCAGCCGCGTGGGCTGGACGGCGAAGCGGTGCCCCATAGCCAGGTGGAAGCGGCGGCGGCTTGGTACTTGATGGCCTTGGAGCAGGAATGTCCGCACGGGCCGGTGCATCTGGTGGGGCATTCGTTCGGGGGCTGGGTCGCGCTGGAGATGGCGCTGCGGTTGCAGGCGGCCGGGCGGGAGGTGGCGTCATTGACGGTAATCGACAGTGAGGCACCTGGGGGGACCGCGAAGGTGTACACCACGACGGCGGCGATGCTGCGGTTGATCGAGGCGATGCAGTTGTCGGCGGGCAGGTCGCTGGGAATTGATCCTGGTGATTTTGCCGCGTGTGATGAGGAGGCGCAGCGGCAGCGGTTACATGCCGGCATGGTCGGGGTGGGATTGTTGCCGGGGCGTTCTGCGGTGGATGCGATGGAGGGGCCGGCGCGCACTTATGCGGCGGCGTTGCGTACGGCGTATCGGCCTGGGGCGCGGTTCAAGGGTGTGGTGCGGTTGGTGTTGGCTGAGGATCCGGCGCTGGACGCCGCGGGGAATCAGCGGGAGCAGGGGATGATGGTCGAGGGGTGGCGGCGACAGGGGAGTGGGTTGCAGGTTTGGTATGGCGGGGGGAATCACTTTACGTTGCTCAAGGCACCGAATGTGGCGGGGTTGGCACGGTGGTGGCTGGGGGGCGTGGTGGTTGGGGGGGTGGTTTCGTGAGTGGATTGTCGGTGTACATATCCGTTGCTTCGGTAACGGCTAGCCCGGCGGCCTCAGGGCCGACCGGTATTGTGTTTGTCGAGCGCGGCTCAAATGGGGGAGGGGGCTTGCCCCCGATGGCGGTGTGTCAGTTGATGCATCTGTGGCTGTCCCACTGCAATCGGGGGCAAGCCCCCTCCCACAGTTTGATCTCCATACATCAGGTAGATATCAGCCTGCTTTTGATCTGCTGGTGATCTGGCTTTTGCTCTCAGACGCCCCGTCAAACACGCTGGCATGCGTTCGGGCACACCGCGCCTAAGCGAGGTGCCGAGTGTTGGGGCAAGAGCCTTTTGGTCACTTTTGGGCTCTTTTCAAAAGTGACCCGCCGTAAGGGCGGAACCCCTATCAGCCGTTACCCAAGTAACGGATATGTACTCGATCAAAGGCCACCCATGGAAAAGTCAAAGTTACGCAAACTAGGAATGCTCACAGTAATCACAGTCGCCATCGGCCTGATCATCTACACGGTCCAGGCCCCCGCCGACGCCCCCCAATACCTCACAGCCACCGCTCAACGCGGTGACATCGAAAACGCCGTGCTGGCCACCGGCCTGCTCGAAGGCATCAAACAGGTCGACGTGGGCGCCCAAGTCTCCGGCCAATTGAAGTCCCTGAAAGTAAAGGTCGGCGACAAAGTGAAAAAGGGTCAATGGCTCGCCGAAATCGACCCACTGGTCCTGCAAAACACCCTGCGCAAGGCCCAGGTCGACGAAGAAAACCTTCAGGCCCAACGCCGCGCCACGGCGGCCCAGCTCAAGCAGGCCAAGTCCGTGTACGAGCGCTATAAAGGCCTGCAGATCGACGAGTCGGTATCCCGTCAGGACTTCGAAGACGCCGAGTCCAACTTCCAGGTGCAACAGGCCAACCTGCTGTCCCTGGATGCGCAGATCAAAAGCGCGCACATCCAGATCGATACCGCCAAGGTCAACCTGGCCTACACCCGCATCGTCGCGCCCATCGACGGCGATGTGGTGGGCATTGTCACCCAGGAAGGCCAGACCGTGATCGCCAGCCAACTGGCGCCGGTACTGCTCAAATTGGCGGACCTGGACACCATGACCGTCAAGGCCCAGGTCTCCGAGGCGGATGTGATCCACATCAGCCCAGGCCAGCAGGTGTACTTCACCATCCTCGGCGAGGCCGATAAGCGCTACTACGCCAAGCTGCGCGGCACCGAGCCGGCGCCGCAGAATTTCCTGGAAACCCAGACCGCCGGTACGCCAAAGCAGAACACCGCGGTGTTCTATAACGCGCTGTTCGACGTGCCCAACCCCGATCACCGCCTGCGTATCGCCATGACCGCCCAGGTGCGTATCGTGCTCGACACCGCCCAGGCCGCGTTGATGGTGCCGGTGGCGGCGCTCGGTGCGCGCAACAACGATGGCAGCTACCCGCTGCGGGTGCTGGATGCCAAGGGCAAGGCGGTGTCGCGGAATGTGAAGACAGGGATCAACAATAACGTCAAGGTGCAGATCCTCGAAGGCCTGGCCGAAGGTGACAAAGTGGTGATCGGCGAAGCCACGCCGGCTGTGGCGGGGGACTGACGGATGACCCGGCCACTGTTGGAACTCAAGGGCATCACCCGCAGTTTCATGGCCGGCGAGCGTGAGTTCATTGCGCTCAAGGGCATCGACCTGACGATTCACGCCGGGGAAATGGTCGCGATCATCGGCGCCTCGGGCTCGGGTAAGTCCACCCTGATGAACATCCTCGGCGGCCTGGATTACGCCACGGCCGGCAGCTACAAGATCAATGGCATCGAAACCCGTTCATTGGGCGACGAGCAATTGGCCGAACTGCGCCGTGACTACTTCGGTTTTATCTTCCAGCGCTACCACTTGCTGGCGCACTTGAGCGCGTTGCACAACGTGGAGATGCCGGCGATCTATGCCGGTACGCCGGAGACCGCGCGCCATAGCCGTGCGCGGGAGCTGCTGGCCCGCCTGGGCTTGGCCAGCCACACCACCCATCGTCCCAGCCAGCTGTCGGGCGGGCAGCAGCAGCGGGTGAGTATTGCCCGTGCGTTGATGAACGGCGGTGAAGTGATCCTGGCCGACGAACCCACCGGCGCCCTCGACACCAACAGCGGCAAGGAGGTCATGCGTATCCTCGCTGAGCTGCACGCCGCCGGGCACACGGTGATTATCGTGACGCACGACCCCAAGGTCGCGGCGAACGCCCAGCGCATCGTCGAGGTGTGCGATGGCGAGATTGTCAGCGACAAGGCCAACGACAGTGTCGGCCTGGAGCTGCCCGGCGAAACGCCCATCGAACCCAGGCGCAGTGGCGCCAGGCGTCTGGTGGCGAGCCTGGGGTTGTTCAAGGAAGCGTTCAACATGGCCTGGGTCGCGCTGGTGTCCCATCGCATGCGCACCTTGCTGACCATGCTCGGTATTGTCATCGGTATTACCTCGGTGGTGTCGATCTCGGCCATCGGCGAAGGCGCCAAGCGTTATGTGCTCAAGGACATTCAGGCGATCGGCAGCAACACCATCGATATCTTTTCCGGCACCAGTTTCGGTGACAGCCGCGCCTCGGCCATCGAGACGTTGATGCCCTCGGATGTCGACGCGTTGAACCAGCTGTATTACGTCGACAGTGCCACGCCGGTGGTGGGCCGCAACCTGTTGCTGCGCTTTGGCAATATCGACCTGGATGCGCAGGTCAACGGTGTGAGTGACCGCTATTTCAAGGTCAAGGGCCTGAAGCTCGAAGCCGGCATCGCCTTCAGCGAAAGCGACGCACGGCGCCAGGCCCAGGTGGTGGTGATCGACCACAACACCCGCCATCGCCTGTTCGGACCCAACGTCGACCCGCTGGGCCAGGTGATCCTGGTGGGCAACCTGCCGTGCACGGTGATCGGCGTAACGGCCGACAATAAAAACATGTTCGCCGCCAGCAAGGCATTGAATGTGTGGGTGCCCTATGAAACGGCGGCGGGGCGCCTGTTGGGTCAGCGCCATCTGGACAGTATCACCGTGCGCATCAAGGACGGTCAGCCAAGCAAGGTGGTGGAAGACAACGTCAACAAGCTGATGCTGCAACGTCACGGCACCAAGGATTTCTTCACCAACAACCTCGACAGCATCATGCAGACGGTGCAGAAAACCAGTCGCTCCCTGGCGCTGTTGCTGTCGTTGATCGCGGTGATTTCGCTGCTGGTGGGCGGTATCGGGGTGATGAACATCATGCTGGTGTCGGTGACCGAGCGTACCCGCGAGATCGGTATTCGCATGGCGGTAGGCGCCCGGCAATCGGACATTCGCCAGCAGTTCCTGGTGGAGGCGGTGATGGTGTGTTTGATCGGTGGGCTGATCGGAATCTCGTTGTCCTATGCCCTGGGCTTTTTGTTTTCAGTGTTCGTGAAGGAATGGGAAATGGTGTTTTCCCTGGGCTCGATTCTGACCGCGTTTGCCTGTTCGACATTGATCGGCATCGTGTTTGGCTTTGTGCCGGCGCGGAATGCGGCGCGGCTCGATCCGATCGAGGCCTTGGCGAGGGATTGAGTCCTGCTTGTCAATGAGAACCCCATGTGGGAGGGGGCTTGCCCCCGATTGCTGTGTATCAGCCACAATTTCGGTTGCTGACCCACCGCCATCGGGGGCAAGCCCCCTCCCACATTTTGATCGGTGTGAGCTTAAAGCCTCGTACTTTCCTCGGTGGCATACATCCACCGCAACAACGAATGCCGCCCGCTGATCCCCAGCTTGATCGCCGCACGTTTGAGGTAACTCTCGATGGTGTTGACCTTCAATGCCAATTGCTCCGCCAGCTCCGGCGCCGTGCGCCCGGCCATCAGGCCGACGCACACTTCGAGTTCACGGTTGGAGAGGGTCAGCCCCGATTGCACCAGGCGTTCCTCGATGCGCCGGCGCAGGGTTTCGAGGCCCTGGTTTTCCGGGGGCACCGGCTCGCTGTCCTGGCGGCAAGGCTGGATCGCGGCGATGTGTTTTTCGACCATGGGCAGCAGCAGGGTGGAGAAGTCCTGCAGCATGCTGCGCTCCTGCGGCGAGAAATTTTCGGACTGGGGTGAGCGATACACCGACAACACATAGCGCACGTCGTCGCGGCGGCGGGTGAGGTGCAATTGTGCGGCAGGTTGCTCTTCGCCCAAGGCTTCTACCGAGTCGGTGTAGACCGGGCTGATCTTGCGCCGGACGTGCCCTTCGGCACTCACCTGCAGTTGCGTGATATGGGTGGCGTCCACGGCCAGTTGGGTGAGGATCAGGTCATGCAGCATGCGCGGAAAATGGCGGCTGCCGGTGCTGGCGATGACCTTGCCAATATGCGGAAACAACTGTGAGTTCATCAATTCATCCATGAGGCGTGCAGGTATTCGGCCTTATAGCAGCGGGGATTAAGATGCAAGCCAATGCGAATAACCTACCGTGATAGTCCTTCCCGCCGGAACCTATGCTAGTACAGCCTGGCGGCGGGAAGGGGATCCAATCTTAAAAAATCGGATTTAAAGACTCACGAGCCTGGAAGGACGTTGCAGCGTACGCGTGCATTTGGCCAGTGCCTGCTGTACATCCGCCAGCAGGTCGGCGATGTCTTCAAGCCCCACCGACAGGCGCACCAACCCCTCGCTGATGCCGTGTGCGGCCCGCTCTTCCGGGGTGTAGGTGGAGTGAGTCATGCTCGCCGGGTGCTGGGCCAGTGATTCGGCGTCGCCCAGGCTGACCGCGCGGGTAAACAGCTTGAGTGCATTCATGAAGCGCCGGCCGGTTTCGATCCCGCCCTTGAGTTCGAAGGCGATCATGCCACCGGGCATTTTCATCTGGCGTGTCGCCAGTTCGTATTGAGGGAAAGAACGCAGGCCCGGGTAAGTCACGCGCTCCACGGCCGGGTGCGCCTGCAAGGCTTCGGCCACCGCCTGGGCGTTGCTGCAGTGGCGGTCCATGCGCAGGGCCAGGGTCTTGAGGCCGCGCATCAACAGCGAGGCATCCTGGGGCGACATGACGGCGCCGGTCAGGTCCTTGAGGCCTTGCAGGCGAATACGCTGGGCCAGCGCCTGGCTGCTCACGGCAATGCCCGCGGTGATATCGCCGTGGCCGCTGAGGTACTTGGTGGCCGAATGCACCACCACATCGGCGCCCAGTTCCAGGGGGCGTTGCAGGTAGGGCGTGCGGTAGGTGTTGTCGACCACCACGGTGACATTGGGCTGGTGGTGGGCGAGGGTGGCGACGGCGGCGATATCCACCAGTTGCAGGTTGGGATTGGCCGGGGTTTCGCAGTAGATCATGCGCGTTGCGGGGCTGAGCGCGGCTTGCAGGGCCGCCAGGTCCGTGAGGTCGACATGCCGCACCTTGATGCCGAACTCGCCGATGCCGTGGTGCAGCAGGGCGAAGGTACAACCGTACAGCGTCTGGCTGACGATCACCTCGTCGCCGGGGCGTAGCAGGGTCCAGAACGTCGCGGCAATCGCCCCCATCCCGGAACTGAAGGCCACCGCCGCCTCGCCGTTTTCCAGGGTCGCCATGCGCGACTCCAGCAGCGCCAGGGTCGGGTTGGAAATACGCGTATAGAAGTGGCCGCTGGCTTCGCCGGCAAAACAGGCGGCACCGTATTCGGCGGTGGGGAAGGCAAAGGTGGCCGACAGATAAATCGGCGGGACGAGCGCGCCGTGGTGGTCCTTGGGGTCGTAGCCGTGGTGGATGGCGCGGGTGGAAAAGCCGAATGCATTGTGTTTATTGTTCATGTCGGACGCTCCTTATTTCCTACAATGCTATGCTCATAACCAGAGATGAACTTTGCAATATTTGCCGGTAATCCCCGCGTACCGGGATGAAAACCTCATAAAAATAACGAATAGAGGCATGTTATGCCCATTAGTCTGGATCGCACCGATAAAGCGCTTTTAAACGCGCTGCAAGGCAATGCCCGCCTCACGGTGGCTGAATTGGCCGACCGCGTCTCCCTGACGACCTCGCCCTGTTGGCGCCGGGTGCGCAACCTGGAGGAGAGCGGGGTGATCAGCGGGTACCAGGCGATTCTCTCGCCCAAGGCGCTGGGGTATGGGGTGACGGCGTTTGTCAGCATCATGATGGAGAGTCATACCCAGGAAATTGCCCGGGCATTCGAGCAGCGGTTGTTGGCGATTCCCGAGATCGTGGCGTGCCATAACGTGTCGGGGCGGTATGATTTTTTGTTGGAAGTGGTGGCGAGGGATCTGGAGTCGTTTGGGGAGTTTGCGCGGGAGGTGTTGCAGACGTTGCCTTGCGTCAAGGAGATTTATTCGAGTTTTTCCTATAAGTCGGTGAGGGGGTTGCGGGTGATTCCGGTGCCGGGGTGATGGGG
>Ga0157369_10007691_pt1 | contig 12399 bp, 14 predicted proteins | sample C25metaG_FD_113461 | JGI IMG/M metagenome (GOLD analysis project Ga0157369, IMG submission 113461) | Corn rhizosphere microbial communities from Kellogg Biological Station, Michigan, USA - C2-5 metaG | ecosystem: Host-associated > Plants > Roots > Rhizosphere > Soil | place: USA: Michigan...
GGATGATCTTGAAGAAGATCACCGGCTCCGATGCGCCGTCGACGCGGCCGGCGTCGATCAGCTCGTCGGGAATCGTGAGCATGTACTGCCGCATGAAGAAGATCCCGAACGCGTTCGCTGCCCACGGAACGATCAGCGGCCACGGCGTATCGATCCAGTGGAACGTGTTCCGCATCATCACGAACAGCGGCACGATGATCACCGCGAACGGGATCGCGAGCGTCGAGATGACGAACGCGAAGAGAATGCCGCGGCCGGGGAAGCGGAACTTGGCGAACCCGTAGCCGCCGAGCGCGCAGAGGAACAGGGACAGGATCGTCGACGACGTCGCAATGTAGAAGCTGTTCCACAACGCGCGCAGCGCGTTTCGCTGCACGAAGAACTCGTGGAAGCTGTGCAGCGTCCAATGCTGGGGCAGGAACGATGTTCCCGCGAAGATCTCCGGGAACGGCTTGAACGACGAGACCAGCATCCAGACGAACGGGAACACCATGAATGCCGAGATCGCGATCAAGACCGTGTAGACGAGGACGCGAAGCGCGATGTCCTTGGCAAGCGCGGTCGTCATCGCCTGCGCTCGTAGTAGGCGTCGCGGCGGCTGACGAGGAAGTACTGCGTCACCGCGATCACGACGATGATCGCGAAGAACACGTAGCTCATTGCTGCGCTGTAGCCAACGCGCAGGTACGAGAACGTGTTCGACCAGATCTGCAGCACCGGTGTGGTCGTTGCGTTCGCAGGCCCACCGCCGGTGAGGATGAACGGCTCCGTGAACAGCGAGAACGTGCCGATGATCGACAGCGTCACGGCGAAGACGATCACCGGCCGCAGCAGCGGGATCGTGATCTTGAAGAAGATGCGCACCGGGCCGGCGCCGTCCACGCGCGCCGCTTCCGAAAGCTCCGGCGGGATCGCCTGGAGCCCGGCCAGCATGATCAGCATGTTGTAACCGAGCCACACCCAGAGCACGAGCAGCCCGACGGAGATGCGCGCCCACCAGAGGCTGTTCAGCCACGGGACCGGCGAGACGCCGAGGAACCCGAGGAAGTGGTTCGCGTAGCCCGAGTTCTGGTCGAGGATCAACTGGAACGTGTAGGCGGCGGCGACCGTTCCCGACATGACGTACGGCAGGAAGATCAGGGTGCGGAACATCCCTTGCAGCCGGACGTAGCGGCTGTTCAGGATCGCCGCGAGCACGAGCGCGAGGAACGTCATCGCCGGCACGTAGATGACGAACAGCAGCGCGCAGTTCGTCATCGACTGCCAGAAGATGTTGTCGTGGAGCAGGTCGCGGTAGTTCTGTAGCCCGACGTACCGCGCCGGCCCGATCAGCGACCAGTCGTGGAACGACAGCCAGAGCGAGAAGCCGATCGGGTAGAGGATGAAGATGCCGAACAGGACGAAGAACGGCGATACGAACAAGTAGCCGTAGCGGTGCTGCCACACCGAGCGGCGAACTGCCCGGAACGGCCGGAGGCCGGCCGCAAGCGCGGCCGACCTCCGGGGTTCCTGGAGAGGCTGAGGCGAAGTCAGCATCTCGCGCATCGGACGGTTAGTGACGTCCCGTCCTCGAGCGGATCTCCTTCGCAGCATTGGACAGCGCTGCCTTCGCGGATTCCTTCCCGAGTGCGTACTTCTGCAGCTCGGTCGACATCAGCGCATCCATCTGCTGGTAGTCGCTCGAGTAGACGTACGCCCGCGGGATGTGCTGTGCGGCAGCCACGAAGAGCTCGCGCACCTTCTCGTTCCCGTAGTACGGGTCTGCCTGGCGAATGTACGGGCTCCGCCACGCCGACTTGAGTGCCGGGAAGATGTCCGTCTGCTTGTACATGTTCGACTGCGTGTCCGCGCGTCCGAGGTGGTACTGGATGTACGCCCACGCAGCATCGGTGTTGCTGGATCCCTTGATGATCGAGATCGCCGAGCCGCCGTCGTTCGCGTAATGCGAGCCGTTCGGCGTGAACGACGGAAGCGGGATGACGCCCCAGTCGCCGGCGGTCTTCGGTGCGAGCCAGCTCTTGAGGAACGTGCCCATCCACACCGCCATCGGCAGCGTTGCAACCTTGCCGTCGTTGATCGTCTTGTACCAAGGGTCGGTCCATTCAGCCTGGTCGGAGATGATGCCCGCGCGCCACATCTTCCCCATCAGGTTGACGGCGGCGAGCGCACGCGGATCCTTGTCGATCGACACGGCGCCCTTCGCGTTCACGTAACCCGAGCCCTGCTGCCAGAGCAGCGACTCGAAGAAGCGCGCGTCGTTCTGCGCCTTCGACTGGATCCACATCGCGACGCCCAGCTTCTTGATCTTCAGCCCAGCCCGGTAGTAGTCGGCCCAGGTGTGAATCGAGTTGGGATCGACGTGCGCCTTCTTGAAGACGCTCCGGCGGTAGAAGAGCGCGAGCGGGCCGGCGTCCCAGGCCATCTCGTAGAACTTGCCGTTCGCCTCGCCCTGCTGCCACTTGTAGTCGAGGATCTTCGGCACGTAGGGCTTGACCAGCGACGTCATGTCGGCGAGCACGCCGAGCTTGACGAACTGCGCCATGTGCGAGTCCTCGAGGCAGACGGCATCGGGGAACCCGCTCCCGGCCGCGGCTGCGAGCTGCAGCTTCTGGTACAGGTCGGCCGGCTGGAACGGCACGTACTTGAGCGTGATGTTCGGGTACGCCTTCGCGAACCCGGGGTCGACCACCTTCAGCGAGTCGAACTGCGCCTGGGTGCACCAAATGGTCACCGTGCCGCTCACCGCGCTCGCGTGCCGCGTGCCGGCCGAAGCCGCCGCGACAACGAGCACAGCGAGGAGCGCCACAGTCCCAGCGAGCAGCACGATGATCCGCGCCCGCCGTGGTCTTACGTTCATCCGATCCCCTCCTTCTGCCTACCGGTCAAAATTGTGAGCGGTCACAAGGTCGTGTGACTGGTAACTTAGAAGCGTGGAGGCGACGCTGTCAAGGCGAATGAGGTGACGAGAGCCGAACTCGGCAAGCGCGCCACGATCCGCGACGTCGCCGTCCACGCCGGCGTCTCGCACCAAACGGTTTCGCGCGTCATCAACGGCAGCCCCAACGTGGCGACCGGCACGCGGGAGCGCGTGCTCGCCACGATCAGCGAGCTCGGCTACGTCCCGAGCCCGATGGCGCGGGGCCTGATCTCGAACCGGACGCACTCGATCGGCATTGTCGCCGAGGACATCTCCGACCAGACGTTTGCCCGCTGGGTTGCGGGTGCCGAGCGCGCCGCGCGCGCCCGCGGCTTCTATCTGATGATCGGCAGCGTCGAGCCCGAGGACGACGAGCAGGGCTACCTGCGGCTGATGCTCGAGCGGCGCGTCGAGGGCCTGCTGCTCGCGCGGCCGCACGCTGCGGTCGACATGCGCGACCTCGAGCGCCTGACGGAAGCCGGCGTGCCGATCGTCTCGATCGGCTCGAGCCGCGTGCCCGGCATCGTCGTCGACGTCGACAACCGCCAGGGCGGCTACGACGCGACGCGCCATCTGATCGAGCAAGGCCATCGTGCGATCGCGACGGTCGTCGGCCCGCCGGAGTGGCCGTCGAGCGATGCGCGCCACGAGGGCTACCGCGCGGCGCTCGCCGATGCGGGCCTCCCCTACGACGAGGCACTCGTCGAACAGGCGAGCGACTGGGGCCTCGAGAGCGGCCGCGCCGCTGCCGCACGGCTGTGCGCGACGGGCGCGAAGTTCACCGCGCTGTTCGCGCATTCGGACTTGATCGCGCTCGGCGCGATCCGCGAGCTGCGGCTCGCGGGCCAGGCGGTACCACGTGACGTCTCGGTCGTCGGCTACGACGACCTGCCGGTCGCTCCGTACATGGATCCGCCGCTCACGACCGTGCACCAGCCGATGGAGGAGCTCGGCGCGCTCGCCGCAACGCTCTTGCTCGACCAGCTCGCGGGCGAGGCGCCGGCCACCGGCGACCAGCTGCTGCCCGCCGAGCTCATTTCCCGCGAAAGCGTCGCCCGCCACAAGGAGGAGTGAATGGCCAGCGTCACGTTCGAAGAGGTCGCCAAGGTCTACCCCGACGGAACGCGCGCGGTCGACCGGCTCGGTCTCGAAGTCGGAGACGGTGAATTCATGGTGCTGGTCGGGCCGTCGGGCTGCGGCAAGACAACGGCGCTGCGCATGGTTGCCGGTCTCGAACAGATCAGCGAAGGGCAGATCCGCATCGGCGAGCGCGTTGTCAACGACCTCGGCCCGCGCGACCGCGACGTCGCGATGGTCTTCCAGAACTACGCGCTGTATCCGCACATGAGCGTGCAGAAGAACATGGCGTTCGGGCTGACGACGCGCAAGGTGCCGAAGCAGACGGCGCGCGAGCGCGTGCAGCGCATCGCGGGGATCCTCGGGCTGCAGTCGCTGCTCCACCGCAAGCCGGGCCAGCTCTCGGGCGGGCAGAGGCAACGCGTCGCGATGGGGCGCGCGATCGTCCGCGACCCGCAGGTGTTCCTCATGGACGAGCCGCTGTCGAACCTCGACGCGAAGCTGCGCGTGCAGATGCGCGCGGAGATCGCGAGCCTCCAGCGCGAGCTGAACGCGACGACGATCTACGTCACGCACGACCAGGTCGAGGCGATGACGATGGGCGACCGCGTCGCAGTCATGCGCGGCGGCCTGCTGCAGCAGCTCGATGCGCCGCAAAAGCTCTACGACAACCCGGCGAACCTCTTCGTCGCGACGTTCATCGGCAGCCCTGCGATGAACCTCGTCGAGGCACGTGTCGACGGCAGGACCTGCACGTTCGGCTCGCAGACGATCACGATCCCCGACAAGTTCGCGCATCTCACGGGGCGCGACGTTGCCCTGGGCATGCGCCCGGAGTCGCTCGAGCACGCGGCGCTCGCCGGCGAAGGCCCGCGCATCCGCGGGACGGTGCGTCTCACGGAAGCGCTCGGCTCCGCGCTGCACGCGCACGTCGACATCGACGCGCGGCCCGTGCGCCACGAGCAGGTCGTCGAGGGCACGTCGGGCGACGAGACCGTCGACGATATTCCGGTCGTCGTGTCCGCGGATGGAACAACGCTCGTGTGCGCGCTGTCGCCGAACGCGAAAGTCGAGGCCGGCGAGCCGATCGAGCTCGCGGTCGACGTCGACCGCCTGCACTTCTTCGATCTCGAGAGCGGAGCCTCGCTGGCCACGGTGTAATCTCTCGGCAATCGTGTCGAGGTAGCGCGCCCACAACTCCCTGCGCGACGACCCGCTGGTCGGCGTCGCGCCTGCGCGCACCACGAGGTGGTTCCTTGGCACGGCGGTTGTTCATTGCAAGCTCGGCGAACCCGCGCCTGAAGGCGTTGCGCCGGCTTGCGCGGAAAGGCTCGGCGAGCCTTTGCCTGGCCGAGGGAAGGCGGTCGGTCGCGGCCGCGCTTGCGAGCGCGCGCGTGCACGAGCTGTATGTCGCGCCGCGCCTCGTGAGCGCGCGCGGCTGGGAGCTGGTGCGCGATGCAGAACGCGGCGGCGTTCCGGTGATCGAGGTCGACGCTGCGGCCTTGGCGTCGCTCGATCCCGGTCGCCGGGCCGACGGGCTAATCGCCACGGTCGAACGGCCGTGCACCGCGCTGAGCGAGCTCGCGGTTCCCGCCGACGCGTTCGTTGCAGTCGCCGTCGGCATCGAGCGGCCGGGCAATCTCGGGACGATCGTCCGCACCGCGTCCGCCGCGGGTGTCGACGCGCTACTGGTCTCCGATCCGTGCACCGACCTCTATCACCCCGATGTCGTGCGCGGCTCGATCGGCACCGTCTTCGGCCTGCGGACCGCGATCGCGGAGACTGACGAAGCCATGGCGTGGCTGCGCGATCGCGGCATGCGCCTGCTCGCGACGACGCCGGCCGGCGACAAGCCGTACTGGGAAGTGGAGCTCGACGGCCCGGTCGCGCTGGTGTTCGGGTCAGAGCGGCACGGCCTTCCCGCTGACTGGCTGCGGCTCGCCGATTCGCGGGTCGCGATCCCGATGCCGGGGAGCGGCGACAGCCTGAACGTCGCGGTCGCTGCCGGCGTGGTGTTGTTCGAAGCGACGAGAAGGAGGTCGACGCCTAATAGGAGATGAACTCGAGCAGCGATCCGTCGGGATCGCGGAAGTACACGCTCATCCCCACCCCGCGGACACCGACGCGCGGCACCGGCCCAAGCTCGACCGCAACGCCGCGACGATCGAGATGCGCAATCGCGTCTTCGATCGGGCCGTCCCAGACGAAGCAAAGATCCGCGCCGCCCGGTGCGACAGGCGGTCGCGCGTTCGGCTCGCCGTCCACGCCCGGCCCGTGCAGGTTGAGCTGGCTGGCGCCGAAGCGATACGCAAAGCCGTCGCCGATCGCCACGATCTCAGCGTGCAGCACGTCTCGGTAGAAGGCGTTCGACCGCTCCCAGTCCGAGACGGAGATGACGCAATGATCGAGCGCGATCATCTGGGTTCCAACGCGCGGCGCAGTCGCAGGATTCCCTACTCTCAACTCCAATGAACGCCGCACTCTTGGCTTGGTACCAGGCACACGGACGCGACCTCCCGTGGCGCAAGACCGGCGATCCGTACGCGATCCTCGTCAGCGAGGTGATGCTGCAGCAGACGCAGGTCGAGCGCGTGATTCCGCGCTGGGAGCGCTGGCTCGAGCGGTGGCCGACGGTCGAAGCGCTGGCGGCGGCCTCGCCGGCAGACGTGATCGTCGAGTGGCAAGGACTGGGCTACAACCGGCGCGCCGTGAACCTCCATCGCGCGGCGCGCTTCGTCGCGGAGCACGGGTGGCCGAACGACCTCAGCGTACTGCCGGGCGTCGGGCCGTACACCGCCGCCGCGGTCGGCAACTTCGCGTTCGGGCGCGACGTACTGCCGGTCGACGTGAACATCCGCCGCATCCAGGAGCGAACCGGCGAGACGTTCGCCGCGTCGTGCGCGCAGGCACTGTTCGACCTTGGCGCGACGGTCTGTCTCGCGCGCATTCCGCGCTGCGGCGTGTGCCCGCTCGCCGGCGCATGCCCCTCGCGCGGCCAGCGGTACGAGCCGCTGCGCAAGCAGAGCCGGTTCGAGGGATCGTTCCGGCAGCGGCGCGCCGCGGTTCTCCGCGCGGTCGCGGCCGGCGAGCAGCCAAGCGACGGCGACGCGCTCGTCTCGCTCGAGCGCGACGGGCTCATTGAGCTGCGCGACGGCGTCGCGTCCCTCCCCGGCTAAAGAAAACCGGCTGTGCCGGGGTCAGTGTCGGTGGTGGGGATGAAACGTGACGGCGCGACACTCGACCAGCTACGGCAGATCTACGAGCGACGGCTCGACGAGCTTCGCCGCGTCGCGGCAGCGATCGTCCGCGACCGCGAGCTGGCGTGCGACGTCGTGCAAGAGGCATTCGTGCGTGCCGTGCGGAGCCGCCGCACCTTCACCGGTGACGGATCGCTCGAAGCCTGGGTCTGGCGCATCGTCGTCAATACCGCGCGCGACACACGCGCCGGCGTCTGGGAGGAGATCCCCGAAGACCTGCCCGCGTCCAGCGCGTCATCCGACGCGTGGGAGCGCCAAGCCGTTCGCGCTGCGGTCGAGCGACTGCCGGAGCGGCAGCGCCTGGTGCTCTTCCTTCGCGTGTATGCGGACCTCGACTATGGAACGATCGCACGCGTCGTCGGGATCACCGAGGGCACCGTGGGAGCAACCTTGAACGCGGCCCACGCGAACTTGCGGCAGGCGCTTGCGGAGGTGAGCTCGTGAGCAACCGCTCCGTCAGTGAATCGCTCGAGCTAATGGTCCAGCCGTTCGGTGGACCCGGGGATTGGCAAGACGTGCTCAACCGAGCGCACGATGCCCGCCCGACACGGCCGCGGACGTTGGCGTTGGTCGGAGCGCTGCTCGTTCTCGTCGCACTCGTCGCAACTCCGGCATTCGGGGTGCAGCGGTTCCTGCTCGACCTGATCGGCCGGACGAACGTCTCGTTCTCGCACAGCCAACCGGCGCCGAACGAGGTGAAGAAGTGGTTCTTCGATCTCGCATTGGGCGCGCCGGCACGCTGGGCCCCGGAGGCGATCGCCTCGCAAGCGCGCAGCGTGGGGACGTTCTCGCTCAACGGGCACCCCCGCCACCTGTGGGTCGCGCCGACGCGGCGCGGCGGCTATTGCTGGCAGTTCGAGCGCAGCATCGGCGGCTGCCGCCAAACAGCTGCCGATCGGAAAGGCGTCTTCGGGGTGAGCAACGGCGCAGCGGTCGAGCCGACATCGCACCGGTCCGTCGTCTCGGAGCTGATGGGCGACATCACGACTCCGCGCGCCGAGTCGATCACCATTCACTACGCCGACGGGACGTCGACGCAGGTGCCGTTCGTCTGGGTGTCGAAGCCGATCGCGGCCGGCTTCTTCGCCTTCACGGTGCCGAGGGCACACCTGACCGCCGCGCATCGCGTCAAGTCGATCGTCCTCGCGGACGGAAACGGCCGGCGACTCGGCATTCAGGGTTACCGCTACGAGAGTCGCGTGACGCCGCGCCTGCCGATCCGCATGAAGCCGCCTCACCGCATCGCCCCACCCGGGCTGGCCGAGGCGCCGCCGAGTCCTCCCACCGCGCCGCTTCAACACGCGAGCGCGGACGGCTTCACGGTCGTTGCGGGTGCCAACGAAGCCGTCCAGTTCACGCAGAACGCCGAGACCGCAACCACGCGACGCCTCGACGGCCACGGCATTGGCATCGGCTGCTTCCGGCTAACCCGCGAGTTCGGGATCTTCACCGTGCGCGACCTGTCATTCGGCGAGCGACTCTTCCGCTCGGGCAAGTCAATGGGCTTCCAGCTGCACGGGGTCGGCACGCCGTTCGATGGCTGCGAGATTCAGGGGTCAGCCGGGCACCTGTGGCCCGACAAGAACCACAGCCACAGCGCCGTCGAGGTGCCGTTCACCGCAGTGGGACGGCGGTATTTTGCAGATCGAGCGGCGGCGCGCGACCTCGCACTCTTCGTCCGGACCGGCCGGGTGCAGCGGATCAGGCACGAGGCGCCGGCGAAGGCGCGACATGACCTCTACGCGATTTACGGCCGGCGCGCGATCCGGATCTCGGTGAACGGCCTCGACCTGACCTTCAGCGAGCGAAGCCCCACCGGCAAGGTGTTCACCGTGGTCGTCCGCCGCGGCCGGATCGTGCGCAAGAACGTCGAGCCGTACGCGTTCGTGTTCTAGCCGGCGGCGTGCTCGACCCACACGCACGGCTCGCGGTAGACGCCGCGGCCGTGCTCGAAGCGCACCGGGACAAGCGCGCCTGGCACGACGTAGTCGCCGTCCGCAGGGAACGCCATCTCCGTCCAACCCTCCCACTCCTCGCGCGTGCCTTCGATCACCATCGCCGCTTCCGCGGGGCCGAGGATGCGGCCGCCGACGCGTTCGTGCACCCGCAGCCACGGATCGAAATGCTCGCCGTCGACGTGGCGCCACTCCGCGTACTGGTCGATCGGCGTCAGCGGGTAGCGCGCCTTCAGCGTGGGCCGCACCGGCGCGATAAGCAAGCCGCCGGCCACCTCCTTCATGTGCTTCAGCATCAGCTCGCTCAGCCCGCGACCTTGCTGATCCTTGGCGACGATGATCGCGAGCGCGCACACGCGATCCGGCTCGCCCTCGTCCTCCCACGCGTTGCGGATCGCATCGCGCCACTGCAACGGCATGCCTTTCACGGGCACGCAGTTGCCCTCGGCGATCACGCGCCCGCCTTCTTCGAGCACGAACTGGTACTCGGGAAAGTCGTCGTACAGCCGGCCCCAGTAGCGATTCGAGACCTTGTCGTTCAGCAGGAACCGCGGCCAGATGTCGCCGAGCTCGATCGTCTCCGGATCGACCTCCGTGCCCGGAACGAACTTCATTCAGCGCGCGCCGCGATCGCGCGAAACTCACCGGTGCAGCTGTGGGAAACGCCCGCGGGGATGCGCACGACCTGCTGCGCGCGCACGATACGCGCCTGGTGCTTGCCGAGGAAGAACGTCGCCGCGCCGTCGACGACCGCGACGACTTCTTCCGTGTCGTGCTGGTGCGCATCCTGGGCCGCCTCAAGAAACTCGACGGTGACATGCGCGCCGTGCTCACTACCGGCGAAGACGCCGCCCTCGAGGTCGTCGACGTTGCGGACGCGCAGGTAGATCTCCTGCACCTCGTCCTCGACCGCCTGCCCGTCGAACCATGCGTCCGGTCCCGACGGGATGCCGTGCGCCGTCAGCGCTGCAAGCACATCCCGGTCGTCGTCATGCGCCGCGGCGAGCTCGAGCACGAGCTCGGGCGCGATGCCGAGCCGCGCCATGCACGTGTGGTCGACCGGGCAGCCGAACATGTACCTCCCCTGCGTGCCGGCGAGCGTCGCGCGCGCCTTGTCGAGCATGCGCGGGATGTAGGCGTAGCCGTCGAGCTGGCAGTCGAACGGCTCCGGATCGACGACGCGGAGATCCTTAGCGTTCAAGCAGCGCGACCGCCTGTGCGGCGAGGCCTTCCTGGCGGCCGGTGAAGCCGAGGTGATCGGTCGTCGTCGCGCGCACGTTCACTTCCGCGCCGTCGACCGCGCCCGAGAGCGCTGCGCGCATCGCGTCGCGGTACGGGCCTACGCGCGGTTCCTCCCCAATCAGCACGCAGTCGGCGTTCACGAGCGTCCAGCCGGCCTCACGGACTTGGCGATACGCCTCGCGCAAGAGATCCAAAGACGACGCGCCCTTGAAGCGCTCGTCGCCGGACGGGAACAGCGTGCCGATGTCGCCGAGCCCGGCGCCGCCGAGCACGGCGTCGATCAACGCGTGCGCGATCACGTCGCCGTCGGAGTGCCCGGCGAGCCCGGCCGGATGGTCGATCGCGACGCCGCCGAGCACGAGCGGGACGCCTGCCTCGAGGGCGTGCGCGTCCACTCCGATGCCGACGCGGAAGCTCACGGCAAGGCCGCCGGCAGCTCGTCGAGCGAGCGGATGCGGATCGCCGCGTCGGGCGGCGCGTGCAGATGCCCCCACGGCCCGCGGCGAATGTGCACGGCGACCATGCCCGCCTCGAGCACGGGGACGATGTCGTTGTCGACGCGGTCGCCCACGTACGCGATCTTCTCAGGCGGCGCGCCGGCCTCGGCGGCGAGCCGCTCGAAGAACGCGGGCGACGGCTTCTCGATGCCCCAGCGCATCGACGAGCCGACGAAGTCGACGAGCGGCGCGAGCAGCGCCTCGGTCTCGACGCCGGTGTTGCCGACGGCGCCGACGCGGTAGCTCTCGCGCAAACGCTTGAGGCACGGCAGCGCGTCGTCGTAGAAGTCGCCGACCGCGAACTGCGCGCGCGGCGGCGGCACGTCGAGGATCTCCCACACGCGCGTGTGATGCTCGCCGCGCGCGGCGAGCCCGCCGAGCACGCCCATTACCGTGAACGCCGGCTTGCCGACCGTCTCGGCGGCGAGCTCCCACGCGTGCGTCTCGTCGATCAGCGTCTCGCCGATGTCGAAGACGACGACCTCTACAGCCACGCCGCCACCCGGTCGAGATCCGCGCGCGTCGTGATCTTCAGCAGGCGCTCGTCGCCCTCGACGACCTTGATGCGACCGCCGGTCGCTTCGACGAGCGACGCGCAATCGGTTCCCTCCTCGCCGCGCGCGAGCGCCGCGCGCAGGACCGGCGCGACGAACGCCTGCGGCGTCTGCACCGCGACGAGCTCGCTGCGCGAAAGCGTCTCCGCCACGACGCCGTCGCGCGCGCGCTTCACCGTGTCGGCGAGTGGAATGCCCGGCAGCGCGCCGTCGAACCCTTCGCCGAGCGCTTCGAGCAGGCGCGGCACGATCTCCGGCGGCAGAAATGGCCGGGCGGCGTCGTGCACGAGGATCACGGCAGCGTCCTCCGGCACGTCGGCGACGCCGGCGCGCACCGACTCGGTTCGCGTCGCGCCGCCGGTGACACACGCAGACACCTTCGACGCGCCGATCTCCTCCGCGAGCAGGATCGCCGGCTCCTCCCACTCCGGCGGCGCGACAACGACGACCGCGTCAATCCACTCGCTCTCGTCGAGTCGACGTAGCGGCTCCGCGAGCAGGGGAAGCTCGCCGAGGCGCACGAAGGCCTTCGGCCGGTCCTCCCCGAGCCGTTCCCCCCGCCCTGCGGCGACGAGCACGGCCCAAGTGCTCACTAGCGAGCCGCGGCGGTCTTCTTCGTCGCCGGCTTCTTCGCAGCAGCCGACGTCGTCTTCTTCGCGCTCGCAGCCGGCTTCTTCGCGGCGGCCGATGTGGTCGTCTTCTTCGCGGCGGCGGCGGGCTTCGGAGCCTTCGGCTTCGCGCCTTCGGTCAGCGTCTCCTCGAGCCACTCGAGCGCCTCGTCCTCGCTCATCGTCTTCGCGTACATGAGCTCGGAGGCGAGGATCTTCTTCGCCTTGACGTACATCTGCTTCTCGCCGGTCGAGAGTCCCTTTTCACCGTCGCGGAGCGCGAGGTTCCGCA
>Ga0157369_10007695_pt1 | contig 12397 bp, 10 predicted proteins | sample C25metaG_FD_113461 | JGI IMG/M metagenome (GOLD analysis project Ga0157369, IMG submission 113461) | Corn rhizosphere microbial communities from Kellogg Biological Station, Michigan, USA - C2-5 metaG | ecosystem: Host-associated > Plants > Roots > Rhizosphere > Soil | place: USA: Michigan...
CTTCCGCCCGTACATGTCGCCGAGCTTGCCGTAGAACGGCGTGGTGACCGTGGAGGCCAGCACGTAGGCGGTGACCACCCAGGACAGGTGCGCGACCCCGCCCAGCTCGCCCACGATCCGCGGTAGCGCGGTGCTCACGATGAGCTGGTCCAGCATGGCCAGCATCATCGCCAGCAGCAGGCCCGGCAAGATGATCATGATCTGCTTGTGGGACAGGAACGTTGGCTCTTCCGCCGCGGCCGGGACGGTGGCCCCGTCCGTTACCTCACTCACGCTTACTCCCCTTCGCCACCCTCGGCCCGGTAACCTGGCGGCCAGAAACTTACTTGCCGCCCGGCTAGTTTAGCGTCAATCGAAACGGTATGCTCCGTGCTTACCGGCCGTCAAGTAAAATTCCCGCCAACAAGGGCCGGCGCTAGACCGCGTGAGGGGCAACAACACGAGCATGGACGCGGACGTTCCCGCCGAAGGGCACGCTGGGCGGCGCGGCGACACCCGCGCGCGGATCCAGCGGGTCGCCCTGGAGCTGTTCGCCGAGCAGGGCTACGACGCCACTTCCCTGCGCGAGATCGCCGAACGGCTCGGCGTCACCAAGGCCGCGCTGTACTACCACTTCAAGTCCAAGGAAGACATCGTCCGCAGCTTCAGCGAGGATCACTTCTCCCGGATGGACTCCCTCATCGACTGGGCGCGGCAGCAGCCTCCGGGCCCGGCCACCGGGCACGAGATCCTCGAGCGGTACCTGACGATCCTCATGGAAGGCAGCGACGTCTTCCGCTTCCTGGAGCAGAACCAGGCGACCCTGCGCAGCGGCGACGATGGCAAGCACCGCTTCGAGCAGTTCCGCCCCCGGCTGTACGCGCTCGTGGACCTGCTCATCGGCCCCGACGCGACGACCCGGGCGCGGATCCGCACCACGGCCGCGTTCTTCTCCATCAGCGCGTCCCTCATGCTGTACCGGGACCAGGCCGACACCGGCCCCGATGAGCTCCGCAAGATCATCCTGGAGATCGCCGACGACCTGACCCGGGACCTGGGCCACCCCTAGCGGTTTTAGGTGAACGACAGCTGGTAGCCCGCGGCGCGGAGCTTGTCCTTGAGGTCCGCGCAATGTTCGGGGCCGCGCGTCTCCACCTGCAAGACGACCTCGACCTCATCGACGAGCAGGCCAGGGGCGAGCCGTTCGTGGCTGACCTCCAAGACGTTCGCGCCCAGGCCGGCGACGTCGCGCAGCAGCGCCGCCAGCGAGCCGGGGTAGTCCGCCACCCGGCAGCGGAACGCCAGGTAGCGGCCCGCGGCGGCCAGGCCGTGCCGCAGCAGCTTGGACAGCAGGAGCGGGTCGATGTTCCCGCCGGACAGCACCGCGACGACCGGCGGCTCGAATTCTCCCGGGTACTCGAGCAGCGCGGCGACCGCCGCCGCGCCGGATGGCTCGACCACCTGCTTGGCCCGCTCCAGGCACAGCAGCAAGGCCCGCGCCAGGCCCCCCTCGGTGACGGTCACCAGGCGGTCGGCGAACTTGGACAAGACGTCCACCGCGATGTCCCCGGGCTTGCTCACCGCGATGCCATCGGCCATCGTGGGGCGGGCCGGGACCGCGATCGAATGGCCCTGGGCCAGCGACTCCGGGAAGGCCGCCATCGCCTCGGCCTGCACGCCGACGATCCGCACATCGGGGTCGAGGCCCTTGACCGCGATGGCGACGCCTGCCGCCAGGCCCCCGCCGCCGATCGGGATCAGCACGGTCGCGGCCTGCGGGCACTGCTCGATGATCTCGAGTCCGAGCGTCCCCTGGCCCGCCACGATGCCCGGGTGGTCGTAGGGGTGGATGAAGACCGCCCCGGTCCGCTCGGCGAACCGCAGCGCCTCCGCCAGGGCGTCTTCCACCGAGGCGCCGTGCAGGATGACCTGCGCCCCGTACCCGCGGGTGGCCTGGACCTTCGGCAGCGGGGCACGCTCGGGCATCACCACGGTCGCGCTGGCGCCCAGTATGCTCGCCGCCAGCGCCACGCCCTGCGCGTGATTGCCCGCGCTGGCGGCCACCACGCCCCGCGCCCGCTCGGCGTCGGACATGCCCGCGATCCGGACGTAGGCCCCGCGGATCTTGAAGGAGCCGGTCCGCTGCAAGTTCTCGGCCTTGAGGTAGACCGGGCCGCCGATGAGGTCCGACAGCACCCGCGAGTACAGCACCGGCGTCTCCGCGATCACCTCCCGCAGCGTCTCCCGGGCCGCGACCACGTCATCGGATGTAACCACCTGCGGATCCGTCATCACACTGCCGACCTTAGACCTGCCCGGAAATGAGCGGCGGCCTCGGCCGGGAACGGGGCTGTGGAGCTGACCAAGCTCTGAGCGTACAGATGTGCGAAGACGGCGGCCGACGACGTAGTGTCGGAAGAGTGCAGTCACAAAGCCCGCATCCCAAGGCCAGCACGCTCGGCGAACTGCGCGCGAGCGGGCACGTCTACCGCAGCGTCAAGCAGGAGATCAGAGACAACCTACTCGCCCGCATGCGGGCCGGCCAGGATCGGTTTCCTGGCATCGTGGGATTCGATCAGACGGTGCTGCCGCACGTGGAGCGGGCGTTGCTGGCCGGGCACGACGTGATCTTGCTAGGCGAGCGCGGGCAGGGGAAGACGCGGCTGATCCGCACGCTCGCCACCCTCCTCGACGACTGGTCCCCGGCCATCGCCGGGTGCGAGATCAGCGACCACCCGTACCAGCCGGCCTGTTCGCGGTGCCGGCGGCTGGCCGCGGAGCTGGGCGATGACCTTCCGGTCATCTGGCGGCAGCCCACCGACCGGTACGGGGAGAAGCTGGCCACGCCCGACACGAGCGTCGGCGACCTCATCGGCGACATCGACCCGGTCAAGGTCGCGGAGGGGCGGACCCTCGGCGACCCGGAGACGATCCACTTCGGCCTGGTCCCCCGCACGAACCGGGGGATCTTCTGCCTGAACGAGCTCCCCGACCTAGCCGAGCGCATCCAGGTGGCGCTGCTCAACGTGCTGGAGGAGCGCGACATCGGAGTGCGCGGGTACGCGCTGCGGCTGCCCCTCGACATCGTCTTGGTGGCCAGCGCCAACCCCGAGGACTACACCAACCGCGGCCGCATCATCACCCCGCTGAAGGACCGCTTCGGCGCGGAGGTCCGCACGCACTACCCGCTGTCGCTGAACAGCGAGCTCGACCTTATCGCGCAGGAGGCCGAGGTCTCGTGGGGCGGCAAGGACCCCGGCGCCGTGCTGCCCGCGCACATCACCGAGATCATCGCCCGGTTCACCCGGCTGGTCCGTGAATCGCCGGCGGTCGACTCGCGGTCGGGTGTCTCCGCCCGGTTCGCCATCGCGGCGGCGGAGAGCGCGGCCGCCGCGGCCGTGCGCCGCTCGGCGCTGGCCGCCGAGCCACGCGATGAGCTGCCCGTCGCCCGGGTCGGCGACCTGCCGGCCATCGTGAGCACGCTGCGCGGCAAGGTGGAGTTCGAGGTCAGCGAGGAAGGCCGGGAAGAGGAGGTGCTCTCGCACCTGCTGCGCCGGGCCACCGCCGAGACGTTCCGCGCCCGGCTCGGCGGCGCGGACCTGTCTGGGCTGCTCGACAAGTTCACCGACGGCACCACCATCGTCACCGGTGAGCTGGTGCCGGCCGCCGAGTTGCTGCGGCGCACCGGCGAGGTGCCGGGACTGGCCAAGATCATGGAGCGGCTCGGCATGGAGGGCGGCGAAGCCTTCGGCGAGGCCGCCGCCGCGATCGAGTTCACCCTCGAAGGGCTGTACCTGCTGCGCCGCCTGTCCAAGGACTCCAGCGACGGCCTGTCCGTCTACGGCCAGCAGTAATTTCCGGGCACGAGAAGGACCAGCCGAGACGTAGGAGGCGCACCTGATGGCCAACTACCGGTACGGGGAGTATGACGGCGGGCCGGATCCGCTGGTGTCCCCTTACGACGTGCGCGAGGCGCTCGATGAGATGGGCGACTCGATCCTGAGCGGCGGCTCGCCCATGGACGCGCTGCGCGAGCTGCTGCGGCGTGGCTACGGAGACCGGCGCGGCCTGGATGACCTGCTGCGCCGAGTCCGCGAGCGGCAGCGCGACCTGCGCCGCAGCGGCCGGCTGGACGGCATGCTCGAGCAGGCCCGCGCCCTGCTCGACACGGCGATCGGGCAGGAACGGGCCGAGCTGTTCCCCGACCCGAGCGACGAGGCCCGGATGCGCGAGGCCGACCTGGACTCGCTGCCCAGCGACACCGCCCAGGCGATCCAGCAGCTCGCCGACTACGACTGGCGCTCGCCCGCGGCCCGGGAGACGTTCGGCAAGCTGCGTGACCTGCTGCGCCGGGAGGTCCTGGACAGCCAGTTCCGCGGCATGAAGCAGGCGCTGGAAAACCCCGACCCGGCCGCCATGCAGCGGGTCAAGGACATGCTGGCGTCGTTGCGGGGAATGCTGGACGCCGACACGCGCGGCGAGCACACCCAGGCGGACTTTGACGAGTTCATGAGCGAGTTCGGCGACATGTTCCCGGACAACCCGCAGAACCTGGAGGAGCTGGTCGACTCGCTGGTGCGCCGGATGATGGCCGCCGAGCGGCTGCTGTCATCGCTGTCACCGGAACAGCGCGAGGAACTGGCGAACCTCATGGCGCAGGCCATGGAGGACGCGGGGCTGGCCGCCGAGATGGCGGCGCTGACCGATGCCCTGCGCGCCCGGCGTCCCGAGCTGGGCCGGCCGCAGCGCGGCGTGCGGATGTCCGGTGAGGAGCCGCTGGGCCTCGGCGATGCCACCAGCGCGGTCGGTGAGCTGGCCGACCTCGCCGACCTGGACAACGCCCTGTCGCAGGACTACGCCGGCGCCTCGCTCGACGACGTCGACGAGGAGGCGGTCCGCCGGGCGCTGGGCCGCCAGGCGGTCGACGACATCGAGGCCCTGCGCCAGGTCGAGCGAGAGCTTGAGCGGCAGGGATACCTGACGCGCAGCGCCGGCAACCTCGAGCTCACGGCGAAGGCCGTCCGGCGGCTCGGCGACACCGCGCTGCGCCGGGTCTTCGCCGGGCTGGAGAACGGCGCGCGCAGCGGCGACCACGACCGGCAGGACGCGGGCCAGGCCGGGGAGCTCACTGGGGCCACGCGGGAATGGGAGTTCGGCGACGAGCAGCCGATCGACGTACCCGCCACCGTCCGCAAAGGATTGCTCAGGAGCGCCGCCGCCGAGCGAGTGGCGCCGGTCCCCGGCCCGCGCGGACGGGTGAAGCTGTCCCCGCGGGACTTCCAGGTGGCCGAGACCGAGCAGCGCAGCGCGGCGGCCGTCTGCCTGCTGGTCGACCTGTCGTACTCGATGGCGCTGCGCGGTACCTGGGCGGCGGCCAAGCAGACGGCGCTCGCGCTGCACGCGCTGCTGCGCAGCAAGTACCCGCAAGACGCCATCCAGGTGGTCGGCTTCTCGGACTACGCGCGGGAACTGCATGAGACGGAGCTGGCCGGGCTGGGCTGGCACATGGTCCAGGGCACCAACCTGCATCACGCGCTGATGCTGGCCGGCCGTCACCTGGACAAGCACCCGGACCACGAGCCGGTGGTGCTGATCGTGACCGACGGCGAGCCAACCGCGCACCTGCAGCGCAACGGGCAGCCCTTCTTCGACTGGCCGCCATCCCCGGAGACGGTGGCGCTGACGCTCGCCGAGGTCGACAAGATGACCAGGCGAAAGGCGGCGCTCAACATCTTCATGCTGGCCGAGGATGACCGGCTGAGCCGCTTCGTGGACAACGTCGCCATGCGGAACGGGGGCCGAGTGCTGCGCGCCGCCCCCGAGCGGCTCGGCGAGTACGTGGTCAGTGATTTCCTGCGAACCCGGGGCGCGCGGGGCACGCGGTAAAGCTCAGGCGGTACCTTAAGGTCGTGCGCCGCCCCCGCCCGACCCTCAATAGGAGCCTGCCGTGAGCCTCGCGCCCACCGATGGAGAGACCCCGAAGGAGTCCGTGCCTTCGAAAACGCTGACTTCGCAGGACCTGCCCGCGAAGTCCGGCGATGAAAAGCTCGCCCCCGGCCGGGTCGTCGCGGCCATCGTCTTCGCCCTGTTCGCACTGGCCTTCTTCGCGGCCGGCGCGGTGCTGGCGATCACGCCCGCCAACCAGTTGCCGGGCTTCTTGGGGTACGCGAATTCCCACACGCATCACACGCTGCGCGGGATCGGCAGCCTGATCGTCGGCCTGGTGTTCACCGCCGCGGCCTGGTTCGCGCTGCGCTACCAGTCACTGGCGCTGGAGCAGGCGCGCGCGGCGGACGCGGCCCGGCAGGCCCCGCAGGCGAGGTCAGTCGCGGGTGCGGACGATTCGGAAAACCTTCCGGCCGCGTGATATCGCGGCCAATGGCCGGGCGCTGGTCGCAGACCACTAAGATCACGCCATGTCGTTTTCCGGGCAAGCGATCCTGGCATTGCACATCGCCGCGGCAATCTTCGCCCTCGGGCCGGGAACCGCCGCCATCATGTCCACTCCCCGCTACATCCGCAAGGGGAACGCGGCCGTCGTTGGCTACCTGTACCGGACCACCAGGATTTACGCGATCGGCTCGGTCCTCGTGCTGGTCTTCGGGCTGATCCTGGCGCAGATCCAGCATGAGTTCAGCAAGTGGTGGATATCGGTGTCCATCACGCTGTACGTGGTGGCCGCGGTGCTCCTTGCCTTGATCTTGCGCGACCAGCGCAAGGCCCTGGCCGCGCTGCAATCCGCCGCGGCGTCACCGGCCGCGGCCGCACCCGGCGCTGCCGTGGTCCCCGCCGCGCCGCCGGCGCAGGAGCCGGGCAGCGCCCAGGCGCCTGCGGATCGTTCGGGAGAAGAAGGCACGAAAGTCGCCGATGACGGGGAGAAGGCGACCACCGCCGAGTCCAGCACCGCCAAGCCCAGCGCCCCCGCCCCCGCGCCGGCTCCGGCCAGTGCGCCCGCTCCGGCCCCCGCTCCCGGCCGGGCGCCGGTCGCCGCCGTGGAGCGGGCCCGCATCTCGTCCCTGTCCGGCGTGGTCTCCTTGATCTGGCTGGTCACGCTGGTCTTGATGGTGTGGAAGTAGCCGGGGCGACCCGGGTCACGCCCCGATGGCCTGCTCCAGGTCGGCGATCAGGTCAGCGGCGTCCTCGATGCCGACCGACAGGCGCACCAGGTCATCCGGGACTTCCAGCGGCGACCCGGCGGTCGACGCGTGGGTCATCCGGGCCGGGTGCTCGATCAGCGACTCCACGCCGCCCAGGGACTCTCCCAGCGTGAACAGCCGGGCGCGCGCGCAGAGGTCGACGGCATGCTGCTGCCCGCCGCGGACCTGGAAGGAAACCATGCCGCCGAAGCCCCGCATCTGCGCCTTGGCGATCTCGTGGTTCGGGTGCGAGGCCAGCCCCGGGTAATGCACCCGGGTGACGGCCGGGTGGGTGGCGAGCATCTCCGCAATCCGCTGGGCGTTCGCGCAGTGCCGGTCCATCCGCACCGCGAGCGTCTTGATCCCGCGCAGGGTGAGCCAGGAGTCGAACGGGCCGGGGACGGCGCCGGTGGCGTTGCGGGTGAACGCCAGGCCCTCGGCCAGCTCCGGCGACGAGGTGATCACCGCGCCGCCGACCACGTCGGAGTGGCCGCCCAGGTACTTGGTGGTCGAGTGAACGACGGCGTCGGCGCCCAGTTCCAGCGGGCGTTGCAGGTAGGGGGAGGCGAAGGTGTTGTCGACGACCAGGAGCGCGCCATGGTGGTGGGCGAGCTCGGCGAGGGCGCGGATGTCGGTGACGTTCAGCAGCGGGTTGGTCGGGGTCTCGGCCCAGACGATCTTCGCCGGGGCCGCCGCCAGCCGCGCCTCGACGACGGCGGCGTCGTCGATCGGGACCGGCTCGTGGGTGATCCCCCAGGCCGCCAGGACCTTCGCGAACAGCCGGTAGGTTCCGCCGTAGGCGTCGGTCGGGATCAGGACGCGATCCCCCGGCCGGCACGCCACCCGCAGCAGGCAGTCCTCGGCCGCCATCCCCGACGCGAACGCGAACGCGCTGGCGCCGCCGTCGAGGGCGGCACCTTCCAAGGCGGCGAGGCACTCCTCCAGCGCGGTGCGGGTCGGGTTGGCGGTGCGGGAGTACTCATAGCCGCCCCGGGTCCCGCCGATCCCGTCCTGCTTGTAGGTGGACGCCTGGTGGATGGGCGGGACGACCGCGCCGGTCAGCGGGTCGGGCTCTTGCCCGGCGTGGATCGCCAGCGTCTCAAAGCCGGTCATGGGGCCCCTCTCTCCTTTAACCACGGGTCTCGTTATCCTCGGGCGGCGAAGAACGCCAGCAGGTCCTGGCGGGTGAGGATGGCGGTCGGCTTGCCCTCGACATGCACCAGGGCCGCGCCCGCGCCGCCGAGCGCGGTGGCCGCCACGCTCACCGGCTCGCCCGCCCCGATCAGCGGCAGCGGCGGCGACATGTGCTCGCCCACGCGGTCCTGCGGGGTGGCGCGGCCGGCGACGAGCGCGTCGAGGAGGTCGCGCTCGGCCACCGACCCGGCGACCTCGGCGGCCATCAGCGGCGGCTCCTCGCGCACCACGGGCAGCTGGGAGACGTCGTACTCTCGCAGCAGCGCGATGGCCTGGGCCACGGTCTCGTCCGGGTGGACGTGCACGAGGGCCGGCAGGGCCGGGCTGGCGTTGAGGGCCCCGCCCGGCGAAGCCGGGCCCTTCAAGACGGCCAGGACGTCGGCGACGGTCGGCTCGCTGGTCGCCGTGGCCAGGAACCCGTAGTCGGCCATCCAGTCGTCGTTGAAGATCTTCGACAGGTACCCGCGCCCGCCGTCGGGCAGCAAGACCACGATGACGTCGTTGTCGCCGGCCTTCTCGGCGACCTTGAGCGCCGCCATGACGGCCAGGCCCGCCGAGCCGCCGACGAGCAGCGCCTCCTCGCGGGCGAGCCGCCGCGTCATCCGGAAGGATTCCGCGTCGCTGATCCCGATCACCTCATCGACCACGCTGCCGTCGTAGGTCGCGGGCCAGATGTCCTCCCCGACGCCCTCCACCAGGTACGGCCGCCCGGAGCCGCCGGAATAGACCGAGCCCTCCGGATCCGCGCCGATGACCTTGACCCGGCCGTCGCTGGCCTCCTTGAGGTACCGGCCGGTGCCCGAGATGGTGCCCCCGGTGCCAACGCCGGTCACGAAGTGGGTGACCCGGCCGTCGGTCTGCGACCAGATCTCCGGCCCGGTCGAATGGTAGTGCGCCGCCGGGTTGTCCGGGTTGGCGTACTGGTCCGGCTGCCAGGCGTTCGGCGTCTCCTTGACCAGGCGGCGGGCGACGCTGTAGTAGGAGTCCGGGTGCTCGGGGGCGACCGCGCTGGGGCAGACGACGACGTCGGCGCCGTAGGCGCGCAGCACCGCGATCTTGTCCTGGGCGACCTTGTCCGGGCAGACGAACAGGCACCGGTACCCGCGACCCTGGGCGACGATCGCCAGCCCGACGCCCGTGTTACCGGAGGTCGGCTCGATGATGAGGCCGCCGGGCGGCAGCTTGCCCGCCTTCTCGGCGGCCTCGACCATGCGCAACGCGATCCGGTCCTTCACCGAGCCGCCCGGGTTCAGGTACTCCACCTTGGCGAGCACCGTCGCCGTTGTCACGCCCTTCGTGACCGAGCGCAGCCGGATGAGCGGCGTGTTCCCCATGACCTCGGTCAACGACTCATGTACCTGCATATGAGAGACGGTACCGGTCTCTGTCTTAGGCTTGGTTACGACACCGCTGTTCCCGCGAGGAGTCGCATCATGCCTGAGGCCGTAATCGTCGCAACCGCCCGCTCCCCCATCGGACGCGCGTTCAAGGGAACGCTCGCCACCATCCGCCCGGACGACATCGCCGTGCAGATGGTACGGGCCGCCCTCGCCAAGGTGCCGTCGCTCGATCCGGCTGGCATCGATGACCTCATCCTCGGCTGCGGGCTGCCCGGCGGGGAGCAGGGCTTCAACATGGCGCGCGTGGTCTGCGTCCTGCTCGGGCTGGACACGGTTCCGGGGACCACCGTGAACCGGTACTGCTCGTCATCGCTGCAGACCACCCGGATGGCCTACCACGCGATCAAGGCGGGCGAGGGAGATGTGTTCATCTCGGCCGGCGTCGAGTGCGTCTCCCGGACCGTCAACGGCTCCAGCGACATGCCGCAGGCGCGTAACCCCCTGTTCACCGCGGCGACGGAGCGCACCGAGGCGACGGCCGCCGCCGACGCGGCGTCCTGGCACGATCCGCGCGCGGACGGCGAGGTCCCCGACGTCTACATCGCCATGGGCCAGACCGCCGAGAACGTGGCGGCGCTGCGCGGGATCACGCGCGCCGAGCAGGATGAGTTCGGCGCCCGCTCGCAGCAGCTCGCTGAGAAGGCCCTGGCGAACGGGTTCTGGGGCAAGGACATTACCCCGATCACCCTCCCCAACGGGACCGTGGTGTCCGCGGATGACGGGCCCCGCCCGGGGACGACGCCGGAGAAGCTGGCCGGGCTGAAGCCCGCGTTCCGCGCGCACGGGACCGTGACGGCGGGGAACTGCTGCCCGCTGAACGACGGCGCGGCGGCGGTGGTGATCATGAGCGACGTGAAGGCGGCCGCGCTGGGGCTGACCCCGCTCGCGCGCATCGTGTCCACGGGGGTCAGCGCGCTGTCGCCCGAGATCATGGGGCTCGGGCCGGTCGAGGCGTCCCGGCAGGCGCTGCGCCGGGCCGGGATGGCGATCTCCGACGTCGACCTCGTGGAGATCAACGAGGCGTTCGCCGCGCAGGTGATCCCGTCCTACCGGGACCTGGGCATCGACATCGACCGGCTGAACGTGAACGGCGGGGCGATCGCGGTGGGTCACCCGTTCGGGATGACCGGCGCCCGGATCACCTCCACGCTGCTGAACAGCCTGGCCTTCCACGACAAGACGATCGGCCTGGAGACGATGTGCGTGGGGGGCGGCCAGGGCATGGCGATGATCTTCGAGCGGCTGAGCTAGCTATCGTAAAGCCGCAGGTCATACGCGGAGCGTTACTAGACTACCGGCCAGTAACGGGCCGACAAACCAGACATAACAGGATGGTTGCAAGTTGGGGGTTGCCAGGCGCGCTTGCGTAGGGCAGTCTCGACAGAAAGCGGCTTCCCCTGGAGGTGCCAATGTCGCTGACGCACTCGCCCGACATGCACAAGAGCCTCATCGCCCGGATCCCCTTCCAGACCGGACGCGAGCTAGCCGAGTGGTTCGCCCACCTTGAATCCGGCCCGGCGTTCCTGCGCCGGGAGGAGCGGGCCAACTGGCTAGCCGACGAGCACGGGATCTGTGACCGCTACGCGGCCGCGATCGTGCACGAGTACGAAATCCGTCGGCGGATGCGTCTTTTCGGCGCCTAGTACGCATAATTAAGAATGCCGGGTGCATCTGCAATTGCGACTTGCATTTGCAGATGCACATCCGCCGGTTAGCCTGCATAAGACCTCTACAGCAACCGGCGTGCCCCCGGTCGGGTTCGAACCGACACTCCCGACCCTTTTAGGGGGTCAGCCTCTACCTTGGGCTACGGGGGCGTCCCTAGGTTATACCGAATTCTCATTTACCCGGGCAATGCCTGCTGTGGACAAGCTATGCTTTTCTTGCAATTCAGCGCACGTAGTCACGGGCACGGGCGAAGATCGCGTCGAACATTTCCGGGGTGACCCGCCCGGTGAAGGTGTTCTGCTGGCTTGGGTGGTAGCAGCCGAGCAGCAGGAATGGCGGCGCCTGGGGTGTGGCCAGGCTAATCGCGGCCGTGCTGCTCTCAGCGGCGCCGATCTGAACAGCGGCGCCGTGCGCGAATGCCGGGCGCGGCCTCGGCACTTTCCAGCCGCCGGCGGCCAGCGGCGCCCACAGTGCCTGCCAGGCGAAGCCGCCCAGGCAGATGACCACCCGCACGGTGGGCGCGACCAGCGACAGCTCGGCGGCCAGCCACGGGGCACAGGTGTCACGCTCTTGGGGAGTGGGCTTGTTGTCGGGCGGAGCGCACCGGACCGCCGCCACCATCCGCGTGCCGAGCAGCCGCTGGCCGTCGCCGGCGGCCACGCTGACCGGAAGCGCGGCCAGCCCGCACCGGTGCAGGGACGCGAACAGGAAGTCACCGCTGCGATCGCCGGTGAAGATCCGCCCGGTACGGTTTCCGCCATGCGCGGCCGGGGCGAGGCCCACGATGAGTATCCGCGGGGCCGGATCGCCCCACCCCGGGATCGGGCGCCCCCAGTACCGCTCGTCCCTGAACGACTTGCGCCGCGTCACGGCCACGTCCCGCCGCCAGCGGACCAGGCGCGGGCAGGCCTGGCAGACCGACTGCCGCGCGGTCAGCTCAGCGAGGGTCGCGGCGCTCGCCGCGAGCGACGCCACCTCGTCGCGGGTGCCGGCCACCGGGGTGTCGGGGGTGGCCGGGTC
>Ga0157369_10007696_pt1 | contig 12397 bp, 14 predicted proteins | sample C25metaG_FD_113461 | JGI IMG/M metagenome (GOLD analysis project Ga0157369, IMG submission 113461) | Corn rhizosphere microbial communities from Kellogg Biological Station, Michigan, USA - C2-5 metaG | ecosystem: Host-associated > Plants > Roots > Rhizosphere > Soil | place: USA: Michigan...
CGCATTCTGCTGTTCCGTCAGCAACGCCTGCAATTCCTGCAGCCGCGCCGACTTCACGTCTTCCGGAATCTGCTTGCGTGCAGCCGATGCCGGTGTGCCCGGGCGCTTGCTGTATTTGAAGGAGAAGGACTGCGCGTAACCGATGTCGCGAACCAGCGCCATCGTATCTTCGAAATCTTTATCGCTCTCACCCGGAAAGCCGACGATGAAATCGGACGACAGCGCGATGTCCGGCCGCGCGCTACGGATGCGCTCCACGATGCGGCGATAATCGTCGCGCGTGTGCTGACGGTTCATCGCTTCCAGCACCACGTCCGAACCCGACTGCACCGGCAGGTGGAGATAGGGCATCAGGCTTTTGATATCGCGATGGGCGGCAATGAGATCATCGCTCATGTCGCGCGGGTGGCTGGTCGTGTAGCGCAGCCGTGCCAGGCCCCCAATGACTGAGAGGATTTGCAACAGCTTCGCCAAACTCCAGGCGCTGCCGTCCGGTCCTGCTCCGCTATAGGCATTTACGTTCTGGCCGAGAAGCGTGAGCTCTCGTGCACCCAGCTCGACCAGCCGCCGCGCTTCCGCGACGATCTGTTCGACCGGCCGCGAGAATTCGTTCCCGCGGGTATAGGGCACGACACAGAAGGTACAGAACTTGTCGCAACCTTCCTGCACGGTCAGGAACGCGGAAGTACCAACGGCGGACGTTTGGGCCGGCAGCAAGTCGAACTTGTCGTCGGCAGGAAAGTCGGTCTCGAGCACATGCCCGCCGGCGCGGGCCACGCGCGCGATCATCTCCGGCAGGCGATGGTAGGATTGCGGCCCGACCACGATGTCCACCGCACCCTGACGGCGGGTGATCTCTTCGCCTTCCGCCTGCGCCACGCAGCCCGCAACCGCAATGGTCATGCGTTCGCCGGACCCCGCCTTGGCCTCTTTCAGTTTCCGGAGCTTGCCGAGCTCGGAATAGACCTTTTCGGCAGCCTTTTCGCGGATATGACAGGTGTTCAAGATCACCATGTCCGCGTTGTCCGGCTCTTCCGCCGTGACATAGCCGAGCGGCGCCAGCAGATCCGCCATGCGGGCGGAATCATAGGCGTTCATCTGGCAGCCATAGGTCTTGACGAAAAGCGTCTTCATGGGGCGGGGGTTATGCGCCAACTCGCCCTTTGCCTCAAGCGACGGCTTCCACCAGCACATCGGGTGCAGGCGCGGGTGGAACCTCCGGCGTTCTGGCCAATCCGGCCAGCGCTCGGGCCTGGCCGCGCCGGATGATCGCTTCTGCCCGCGCCGCCAATTGCTTACGGCCGCCTTCGCCGTCCACTGTCATGGGCGGGTGAAACTCGACCACCACGTCGACAGGCCCGGCCGTCACCGCTTCCCAGAGATGGGGCACCAGCTCCATGTCACCGTACCAGGCGAACATGGGCCGGTTTTCCCGTCCCATCGGCATGCCCTGGAAGCCGGTATAGGCGACGGAGACGGGCTGCACCGGCACATGCTGCACCTTGCCAAGCGCATCGGTCCCCACCACGGCTTCCGCCGCTCCCATCAGCGCACTTTTGAAGGGGAGCACATGATTACCGTCGTTGGAGGTTCCTTCCGGAAACAGCACCAGCGCGTCGCCGGCCAGAAGCCGTTCGCGCAATTGATCGCGCGATTCGCCGACCTTGCTCCGGCGCGTGCGTTCGACAAAGACGCTTTCATGCAGCCGCGCCATCAGTCCGAAGAACGGCCAGTCATTGACCTCGCTCTTCGCCACGAAGGACGCGCGGGCCGTGCCTCCCAGCACCAAGATGTCGAGATAGGAGGTATGGTTGGCGACCAGCAGCACGCCGCGGTCGCGCACCGGCGTACCGATCACCGTGATCCGGATGCCGAACAAGTTGCAGAGAAAGCGATCATAGCGATGCGGAAAGGTCTTGCGGCGCGGCAATCCGCGCCGCATTGCCCAGACCTGCCAGGGGATGGTGACAATCGCGGTGAAGATGAAGACAAAAAGGATCGCGATGCCGCGCAGTGTCTGCATCGCTGTCAGCGCGGCTTCCTTGCGCCTTTGGGCACGCCGTAGAGTTCGAGGCGGTGATCGACGAGCTCAAAGCCGAGTTCCTCGGCGACACGCTTTTGCAGGATTTCGATTTCCTCATTGCGGAATTCGATCACGCTTCCGCTCTGCACGTCGATCAGGTGATCGTGGTGCGATTCGGGAATTTCCTCGTAGCGTGAGCGGCCGTCGCGGAAATCGTGGCGCTCGAGGATGCCCGCATCCTCGAACAGCTTGACGGTGCGATAGACGGTGGCGATCGAGATGTGCGGGTCGATGGCGGAAGCGCGCTTGTAGAGTTCCTCCGCATCCGGATGATCGGCCGCCTCCGAAAGGACGCGCGCGATCACCCTGCGCTGCTCGGTCATGCGCAAGCCCTTGTCGACGCAGAGCTGTTCAATCCGCGTCACGGTCGTTCCCTCGCGGTTTCACAGCAACTGTAATCGAAGCTTCTGAATTTCCCAATGGGATGATTGGCAAATCCACACGCAGAATCAGCGCGTCTTCATTGCCGCCATAGTAAGCTTTGCGCATCCCCACCTCGCTGAACCCCAAACGCTTGTAGAGCGCACGCGCCGCAACGTTGGAAGCCCCAACTTCCAGAAACATGGCGCGTGCACCCGCATGATGCGCGTGTTCGACAGCCGTGGAAAGCAGAACCGTGCCCACGCCCTTGCCTCTGGCGTCAGGCGCGACCGCGATCGTCAGGACCTCGGCTTCATCGGCCGCCACGCGCGTCATCACAAACCCGTCCGACGTCGAAAACGCCGATGTTCCGGGGGTTTTAAGCATGTCCCGGAGCGCGGCTTCGCTCCAGGCTCTGGTGAAACTGACGGCATGAATGCGCGCGAGCGCCGACAGATCGCTATCCGCCGCGACCGGAAGAGGCGCGCCGTTCACGTCCTTGCCGCAGGAAGTTTGGCGTCGGGCGCACGAAGATAGAGCGGCCGCGGCGCACCATCCGTGGCATCTGCAGTCATCGCGAGGCGCGCGACCCAGAGTGCGTCGGGCTGGCGCACAGAAGACAACAAGAATTGATTTGCGAGTGCATCGCATACGCGAGATGCTGCTGTGCCAGCGAGCGCCACTCTGTCGTTCGCGAACGCGCGCAGCCGTGCGACCACCTCATCGAACGGCAGCACCGAAGGCGGCAACCGGTTTTCGATCTCAAGATAGATTTCGTCGCGCCGTGCGTCGTGCAAGGGGATCGCGAGTTCGGCACCGGACTCGGCTTTGGCATGCGCCGCCATCGCCTCGAGTGTCGTGATTCCAATCAGCGGGCGATGAAGCGCTATACGCAGCCCGCGCATGAAGGCGAGGCCGACGCGCTGTCCGGTGAACGTGCCCGGACCTGTCGTGACGGCGAGGCGATCGAGTGAAGCAAACTCGACATTCGCTTCGCGCATGATCTCCTCAACCATTGGCGCCAGACGTTCGGCGTGACCACGGTCCATCGGCTCGAAGCGGTGCGCCAGAACACGCTCGTTATCGAGCAGAGCTGCGGAGCAGGCGCCGAGAGCGGTATCGACGGCGAGGATCTTCATCCTCTCCTCTCACAGAATCTCGCAGGCCTCATCGAAGCTGAGCCTCGGATTGCGCTCGAACAGCCCCGAAGGATCGCCATAGCCCAGGCCGCAGATAAAGTTCGATCTGACGTTCGTGCCCGCAAAAAACTCGCGGTCCACCCCGTCATTGCTGAAGCCTGACATCGGCCCGCAATCCAGGCCCAGCGCGCGGGCGGCAATAATGAGATAGCCCCCCTGCAGCGAGCCGTTGCGGAAGGCTGTCGTCTGGCGATGTGCCGGATCGTTGAACCAGTCCTTGGCGCCGGGATTGTGTGGGAACAGCCTCGGCAGGTGGTCCGGAAAGTCGAGGTCATATCCCACGATCGCGACGGCCGGTGCCGTCATCGTCTTTTCGATATTGGTTGGCAAAAGATGCGGCTTCAGCCGCGCCCTTGCTTCCGGCGACACGACGAAAACGATCCGCGCCGGCGAAATATTGGCAGACGTCGGCCCGAAGCGCATCAGATCGTACACCGCCATCAGCAGCGCGGGGCTGACGGGCTTGTCGAGCCATTTGTTCTGGCTGCGCGCGCACCGGAAAATCGTGTCGAGCGCCTCGTCACTGACGGCGTGTGTCATCGCGTTATCCGAAATCGAATCGAAGTTATTGTAGAGCGAAAGCGGGTGTCACACCGCTTCGACGGCGTTCACCTCGGGCACATAGTGCCTCAGCATATTCTCGATGCCGTTCTTGAGCGTCATGGTCGAGGACGGACAGCCGGCGCACGATCCCTGCAGGTGCAGGAACACAATCCCCGAGCCGCCATCGAAGCCCTTGTAAATAATATCGCCGCCATCCTGTGCCACGGCGGGACGGACGCGGGTGTCGATCAGCTCCTTGATCTGCGCGATGACCTCGGGGTCGCCTTCGCCGTAGGCGGCCGAGTCATCGGTTTCCTCGCTCGAGCCCTCCATGACAGGCAGGCCGCGCGTAAAATGATCCATGATCGCCGCCAGCACCGGCACCTTCAGATGCTTCCAGTCGCCGTCGCCCTTGGTGACCGAAATGAAATCCGAGCCGAAGAAAACCCGGGCGACATCGGGGATACCGAACAGCGCGCGCGCCAGCGGCGAGCGTGCCGCCGATTCCGGCGTCGGGAAATCCGCAACTGCGCCTTCGCCCATGACCTCGCGGCCGGGCAAGAATTTCAGCGTCGCCGGATTGGGCGTGGATTCGGTCTGGATGAACATCAGCGTACTTTCTGGAACGGTTCCAAGTCACGCCTTACATGGACCCTGACCTTGGCCGGATCAAGGCTCGGAAGGCCTTACTTAAAAGTCGGAAATCAAACCGTTTTTCTCCCAATCGCCGTAACGCGTGGGTTCCGGCCCTTTTTGACCGCCCAGCTCTTTTGGTTGCGGTACGGCTTTCTCGGCCTTGCGGCGCGCGTCGGCTTCATCACGAGCCCGTTTTCCGGCCTCTTTGATGCGATCGGCAATCTCGCGTTTGGTCTGGGCAGCCATGGAAGCGTTTGCTTGACGGTTCAGGCCGCGAGCATACATCACCTCTGTTCCTCTGTTGAGGCTAGGATTTTGAATGAACACGTTGCGCACCGGCATCCTGATGGCGGCGTTGACTGGGATTTTTCTGGCTGTCGGCTTTCTGATCGGCGGCGGCCCGGGAATGGTGATCGCGTTCCTGTTTGCAGCGGGCACCAATCTCTTCGCCTATTGGAACTCCGACAGGATGTTGCTGTCGATGTATGGCGCGCGCCAAGTCGATGAATCGAGCGCGCCGGACGTCGTTCGTCTTGTCCGGCGGCTGAGCCAGAACGCCGGGCTGCCGATGCCGAAGGTCTATGTTGTCGAGAATGAGCAGCCGAACGCATTTGCCACCGGCCGCAATCCCGAACATGCCGCCGTCTGTGTGACCAGCGGATTGCTTCGGCGCGTAAGCCATGAGGAGCTAGCAGGTGTGCTTGCCCATGAACTCGGCCATGTGAAGCACCGCGATACGCTGACGATGACGATCACGGCCACCATCGCGGGTGCGGTGTCGATGCTGGCCAACTTCGCGTTTTTCCTTGGCGGTGACCGGCGCAACAATCCGCTCGGATTGGTGGGCATGTTGCTGGTGATGCTTTTGGCGCCGATCGCGGCTGTGCTTGTGCAGATGGCGGTCAGCCGTTCGCGCGAATTCGAGGCCGACAAGGCGGGCGCGGAAATCTCCGGCCGTCCGCTCTGGCTCGCCTCGGCATTGGAACATATCGACTCCGCCGCCAAGCGCATCGACAATGTCGAGGCTGAACAGAATCCGGCAACCGCCCACCTGTTCATCGTCAATCCGTTGCATGGCGGACTCTCCGGCCTGTTCGCCAGCCATCCCTCTACCGAAGAGCGTGTCGCACGGTTGCGCGCGCTCGCAGGACAGGCAGCCACGACGCCCGGTCCCTGGGCGTGAGTGAGCCGCAGGGATTAAAGGCGAGGCAGGAAGCACAGGACGTTCTGTCCGAAGTGCTGCGCAAGCGGCGGCCGCTCGATGTGGCGCTCGAGCGTATCGGCAACCTGGATCCGCGGGACGCCGGATTTGCACGCACCATTGCCACCGAAACCTTGCGCCGCTTCGGTCAGCTCGACGCGCTGATCCGCTCTTTCGTGCAGAAGCCTCCCCCGCCGCACCGTGCGGGCCCTGCGCTGGAAATCATGCTCGCCGGCGCGTGCGAGTTGCTGTTTCTCGACGTGGCGCCGCATGCAGCGGTCGATGGCGCCAACCGCCTCGCGCAGGCCGATGACAAAGCCGTTCACTTCAAGCCGCTGATCAATGCCGTCCTGCGCCGGGTCACGCGCGAGGGCAAAGACGTGCTGGCGGCGCAAGATGCAGCGCGCCTCAATGTCCCCGACTGGCTTTGGCCGCGCTGGATGGACACGTATGGCGAAGAAGCCACGCGCGCCATTGCCGCCGCGCACCTTGCCCGTCCGCCGCTCGATATCGTCTCAAAGGGCGGCGCGGTTCCAGATGCCGCAAATCTGTTTGGAAATGTCTGGCGGCTTGTCGAGACGCAGCGCGTGGACAGCCTGCCCGGGTTCGAGGAAGGGACGTTCTGGGTTCAGGACGCGGCTGCGACTCTGCCCGCAACCCTGCTGGGCGATGTGCGCGGGCAACGCGTGATCGATCTCTGTGCCGCACCGGGCGGCAAGACCGCACAACTCGCTTCCGCCGGCGCACAGGTGGTTGCGGTCGAGCGTGAAACCACGCGTCTTGCGCGTCTGAAGGAAAATCTCGACCGGCTGAAGCTGGAAGCGACGCTCATCAACGAAGATGTCCGCGATGTGCGCATAGAGCCGGCGCCCTTGGTTCTGCTCGACGCGCCATGCACCGCGAGGGGCACGATCCGCCGTCATCCGGAGCTTCCGTGGATAAAGAGCGCGTCCGATGTCACGCTGGTTTCGGCAGCGAGTACGGAACTGCTCGATTGCGCCGCGGATCTGGTCGCGCCGGGCGGGCTTCTGGTCTTTGCGGTGTGTTCACTCGAGCCCGAAGAGGGCAGCGACCAGATCGCGCAGTTCCTGGATCGTCAGAGCGGATTCAATCGCGTCCCGGTCACCGAAGCCGAACTGTTCGGTCATGCGGAGTGGATCGATGCCAACGGCGATCTGCGCACCCTGCCCTGCCATCTGGGCGGACAAGGCGGCATGGATGGGTTCTATGCAGCGCGGCTCAGGCGGCTTTCATAACCGTCCAAGCGCATAGGCAACCGCCAGATAGATCTTTCCGGTATCGGCAGAGAGGATCGTCGGCGTCAGCAAACCGCCACCGTCACCTTCCCGTGCACGTGCCAGCAGCGTTTCAAACTCGCTGATATAGAGATCGGCGGCATCGCGGAATTTGTTGTCTTCGCGATAGAGCTCAGCGATGCGGTCGACGGTGTTGGCGTCGATCGCGGATGCCAGCCGGCGGGCAAAGACGCCACGGTCTCCAGCGAGATAAGACCGCCAATCCTCGTTGCTTGGACCTTCGCCGCCGGCGATCCCGGTGAGATCGACCGCCATGTCTGCCAGGGCAGTTTCCAGAGCGCCCAAAGCTGCCGCGGTCGATGGCTTGAATTCCCTGGCGCGGGTCTCACTGGTTTCGACCGCAGCCAAAAGCTTGCTCATCTCCCACGCCTTGGGCTCTTCGCTTCCCGTGCGCGACTTCTGCTGCTTCTGCCGTCCCGTCAGCTTGCGCGCGAGACCGAACAGGCTTTCGCGCTCTCGCTCCTCTTCGGTCTGTTCCTCCGGCGGGACCTCGCTCGTTTGCTTGGCCATGGTGCGCGCCCGGATGGTGGCGAGCGTACGTGCGGAGATATCGAGCATCTCCTCGGTTTCGTTGCGCACCATCTGGCGGATGCGCTGGGCTTCCTGCTGGGCGACGCCGGGCAGCGTCAGAAGATGGCGTTGCGCTTCTTCCGCAACACCTGCGAGTGCCGCACGGGTTTCATGCGCGCGCGCCGACAATTCGCCCGAAGTCCGGAGCAATTTTTCGCACTCGGCCATCGCTTCGCCGACCAGCGCATGTGCGTCGTTCTTGGCCTGGTTGGCCGTCTCACCGATGAGCGTGCGCGCGCCCGCGCTCGCGTCGCGCAGCGTTTCCGCCAGACGTGCCAGCGTCGCATTTGCGGCGTCGCTTGCCTCTTTCAGGCGTTCGGCTTCGCGCATGATGCTCTGGGTCGCCTGGCTTGCCAGCGTGGCGGTCTTGTCCGCGAGTTGTTCCAGATGGCGCTCGGTGCTGCCGGTGACGGTTTCGAACTTTTGCGCCTCGCCGCCCAGCGCATCGATCGCGCGTCCCATGGCCGCGCATTCGCGCGCCACAGAACTTTCGAACGCCGCACTCTCTTCTTTCAGTCTGACAAGCAGATCGTTCATCGACGTGCGATGACGCTCATGCCGGCCAAGAATGAATTCGGCGCGCGCCATGGTCGCTTCGGAAACCGACTCGATCGACTTGGCCTGACGGTCGAGTTCGACGGCAGCGAGTCGTGGCGCCTCCGCTGCCGCGCTTGCCGATGCGCGGAAATCGGCCGCCTGCGCGTCCAGGGTCTGTCCTGCGGCTTTGAGCGATGTTTCTGCCGTTTCCAGCGAGGCTTTCAATTGCGCGGCGCGGCCGGCCACTGTTTCACTTGCGCGCGCCGCGGCGTCGGTAAGCGATTCCGCCACGGCGTCGAGGCGCTCGCGTTCCTGGGTCAGACGCGTCACAACCATTTCGCCCGCCCGGGCCGCGGCATCGGACAGAGATCCGGTGGCGGTGTCGATGCGCTCACGCTCCTTTGTCAGGCGCGACGCAACCGACTCGCCGCGTACTTCGGTACGGGCGCTGACTTCATCGAGCGCCACGATCTGGTTTTCGAGCGCCGATTCCAGTGCACGCATGCGGGAGAAGGCGCCGTCGAGACCCGCGTTGAACGCATCGAGTTCGCGGCGCACGGCGCGGCCGAGACGCGCCGCCGTGCGCGACGCGGTTTCATCGGCTGTGAACAGGCGATCGGTCGCATCTACAAGCGCTTCGGTTGCCAATCCCATGGCGTGACTGCGCGCCAGCGTCCACGCCACGGCAAGGAAAAGAACTGGCGGCAGGAACGTGGCCACGCTGAAGAGGGCGATCTGCTGGATATCGAGCGCCAGCAATCCGTTCGGTCCGAAATAGCCCCAAAACCAGGCTGCCGCGCCACCGATCCACAGCGCCGCAATAACGGTTGCGATCAACGTAGCCGTGAAGCCGAACCAGCTTTCGCGCGGGCGGGGCGGCTCTACGTCTGGCCTCGTGTCGGGACGATCGCCGCCCTGCAACAGGACGGGTTGATTACGCTCGAAAACTGGCGTCGCCATGGTGCCCCCAAGAAGACGGCGGAAAAGTGAGTTGCGTCCGCAGCTTAACCAACTAAACCTTTGAATGCGAGTAGGTTGGCGTCCGCGGCAGTCTTGCGTATTTAACGCTTACGGCGTAAATTAAAACAAAGGGGAGGCGTATCGTGACGATGTTGATCGCTGCGGCCTGCGTTTTTCTCGGCATCCATCTTCTGATCTCGGGCACGCGACTGCGTGACGCGATCACGAGTGTCACCGGCGAAAATCCGTATATCGGACTTTTTTCGCTGGCCTCGCTCGGCGCGATCGTGTGGCTCGTGATCTCCTATAACGGGGCGCAGGCGGCCAACGATCCGATGCTCTATACGCCGTGGACAGGCACGCGTCATCTCGCCATTCCGGTTGTTCTGATCGCGTTCCTGCTGGCCGTGCCGGGCCTGCTGTTGCCGAATCCGACATCGCTGAAACAGGAAGGCGCGGCCACGAAAGAAGGCACGGTGAAAGGCGTTCTGCGCATCACGCGTCATCCTTTCCTGTGGGGCGTCGCGCTCTGGTCTGCCTTTCATCTGAGCGCCAATGGCGATGAAGCGTCGGTGATTTTCTTCGGCACCTTCTTCCTGGCCTCGTTCCTCGGCACGTTCTCGATCGACGCCAAGCGCCGCCGCAAGATGGGAGATGCTTGGGCAGGCTTTGCGCGCCAGACCTCGAATGTGCCTTTTGCCGCGATTGCTGTCGGCCGGAACAAGCTGGTTTTCAGCGAGCTGCTGGACTGGCGCTTTCTGGTGGCGCTGCTGATCTTTCTGGCAATCCTGTTTTCGCACGCGCGGCTGTTTGGCGTGTCGCCATTTCCAGGCGGTTGGGCGCCTTTCTGAAGGTCCCGTTAACGCCGCCTTGACTCCCCTTGGGCAGAATGGCCGGCCTGAGAGGGGTCTAGGCTATGTCCGCCGCTGCCGTCGATTTGAACCATCTCGCCCGCTACACCGGCGGCGACGTGTCGCTGAATTCGGAAATCCTGCGGCTTTTCGACAGCCAGGCCAGCGAACTGGTGCAGCAGCTGCAGAACATCCTCGACGCGCGTGACGCGAAGTCATGGAAGGTGGCCATGCACACGCTCAAAGGCGCAGCGCGGGGAATTGGCGCTTTCACCCTGGGCGATGCCGCGGCAGCGGCCGAGCCCATCGATCCAGCCGCCGACAGCAGGACGGCCTCCGCCGCCGTTCGCGACCTTCAGACCAAGGCCATCGCGGTCCGGGTCTTCATCAAGGCCTATCTGGGCGCTTGACCCCATAAAGCTTTTTTCCTACCTGCCCCTCGCCGCGACACATGGGCGCCCCGCGCCCGCTGCGGCTTGAAGTGGTTGCCGCCGCCTCCATTTCTACATATAGAACTCGTGGCTTAGAATTTCTCACACTAATAGAATGTGAAATATATGAGCAGTCCCATCGAAACCGACGTCGCCATTATCGGAGCGGGCCCCATCGGGCTGTTCGCGGTGTTCGAGCTTGGTCTGCTCGATCTCAAATGCCATCTGGTCGACATTCTTGACCGGCCGGGTGGGCAGTGCACGGAGCTCTATCCCGAAAAGCCGATCTACGACATTCCAGGTCTGCCGATTGTCACCGGTCAGGAGCTGACCGACCGTCTTCTGGAACAGGCCAAGCCTTTCAAGCCGACCTTCCATCTTTCACAGATGGCGAGCGCACTCACGAAGCTCGATGATGGACGCTGGAAGCTCACGACCGACGCCGGCACAGAGATCATCGCGCCGGTCGTTGTCGTCGCAGCCGGCGGCGGGAGCTTCGTGCCGAAGCGTCCTCCCATCGCGGGAATCGAGGGCTACGAAGGCAAGTCGGTGCACTATGCCGTGCGCAAGATGGAAGCGTTCCGCGGCAAGAACGTCTTGATCGCGGGTGGCGGCGATTCCGCGCTCGACTGGACCATTAATCTGGCGCCCGTCGCAGCGAAGCTCACGCTGGTGCACCACCGCGATGGTTTCCGCGCGGCGCAGCACAGTGTCAATCAGATGCGCGAGCTCGCCGCGCATGGAAAGATCAATTTCGAAGTTGCGAGCGTGAAAGCGCTGCATGGCAGCGACGGTCAGCTCCACGCGGTGACGCTTGCGAACCCCGAAAAGAAGGAATGGGAGCACGCCTGCGACACGTTCATTCCGTTCTTCGGGCTGACGATCAAGCTCGGTCCCATCGCGGAATTCGGTTTGAACCTCACCGAAAACCTGATCGCCGTCGACACCGCGAAATTCGAAAGCACGACGCCCGGCATCTTCGCCATCGGCGACATCAACAGCTATTCCGGCAAGCTGAAGCTCATTCTCTCCGGCTTCCATGAAGCGGCGCTGATGGCACAGGCGGCCTTCCATATCGTCAGGCCGAATGAGAAGCTGCGCTTCCAGTACACGACGTCGTCGTCGAGCCTGCAGAAGAAACTCGGAGTCGCTTAATGAAGATCGTTGGCACCGACCGCAAAGGCGTGACGCGCGAAGTCGAAGGCCGCGACGGCTGGAGCGTGATGGAGATCCTGCGCGATGCGGGATTCGACATCGCGGCGGAATGCGGCGGCGCCTGCGCGTGCGCGACCTGTCACGTCTATGTAACGGATGGCTGGTTCGAGAAGCTCCCACAGCGCTCCGATGCCGAACTCGACATGCTCGACATGGCGTTGGCGGTCGAACCGAACTCCCGGCTCTCCTGCCAGATCACCTGTTCGGATGAGTTAGACGGCATAGCCGTCACAGTCGCACCAGAATAGAATTATCGTTTTACAGTAACTCATATATGTGAGACGATACCTCAGATCACGGATCGGAGGTTCTTCGTGGCACGTTCTGACGCTGTCCCTGCCAATCTCGCGCGGCTGAGCCGCGTCATGTCTGTACTCTCCCTGCTTGGAATGATCGCAACCCCGGTTTTTGTGACGGCGATCTTTCTGCATCCCGACAGCACCCAGTTTCTAATGTTCAGGCTCGATCACCTTGGAGCCGACCTGACCGGAAAAA
>Ga0157369_10007697_pt1 | contig 12396 bp, 10 predicted proteins | sample C25metaG_FD_113461 | JGI IMG/M metagenome (GOLD analysis project Ga0157369, IMG submission 113461) | Corn rhizosphere microbial communities from Kellogg Biological Station, Michigan, USA - C2-5 metaG | ecosystem: Host-associated > Plants > Roots > Rhizosphere > Soil | place: USA: Michigan...
AGCTGCTCGCAGTACCGGTCGGCGTCGTCTTCGTCGCCTTCGATGAATTGATACCGGCTCGCATTGCATGCGTCCTGGTTGAACGACAGCACATCGGCTGCGCCCGCACGCGCGACTTCGCGCAGTACTTCGTCGGATGCAAAGGCTTCACGGCCGATCAGCGAGATCGATACCTTTGGATCGAACGCGACGAGCTCGAGCCCTGGCCCCGCATAGCGCATCACGTGTCGAACCGCGCTTTCGCCGCCCCAGACTACAATTTTGTCGAAGTACTGCGGACGATAAAGGATCGACTCGACGTTCTCGTCCCCACCGCGCCAGTACGCGGCCGAGAACGACTGGGTAACCGGATGATCTGGGTCGATCTCGGCCATCGTGCGCAGGATCGCAGTGGCCGTGAAAAGATCGTTCGAAGGCAGCTTCAGCAGATGAACGCCCTTCGTCAGCGCTGCACGCATGACCGTCATGGCCGCGACCATCGGCGAGTTGCCCGCGAGGATGTGCACGAGACGCGGTGGAAACGCGCGCAGGCGACTGGGGCGCCCGCGCAGAGTGCGTTCCATCCAACCGTCGACGAGGCGTGCGTCGCCGAGACTCACGCGCAGTTCGTCCTCGATCACTTCTCGTGCGAAGAGATTGGGTATGTAGAGATAGCAGTTTTCGAGGATCCGGCGCCCGAGCGGACTCACCTTGATCATCGATTCAAGCGCGGCCTGCATCAGCGGATTGACATCGAGGTGCAATCGCGGCCCTAGCTCGACGAGAAAATCGATGATCTTCGCGACAGGAAGATCGAAAGCCGGGCCGGACGCGGCGCGCGGCCACACGAGATCGTCCAGTTCGATTTTGGGTGTGCAAAAGCCTTGCCCCAGATCGCGCGACACGTGTCTGATGGCGCTTCCGGTGACGGTGCGCCCGCGGTACACGTGAGGAACCGGCAGCGGTGAGAGGCTGGACTCCTGCACCGGGTCCGGGCTTTGCCTTACTGTTGTTTCGGTGTGCTCCATGAACAACTCCTTTTCAGTAGCGGGTACGCGTCGACCTGGGCGTCGACGTCGCTCGATTCGGGGGATCTCGCCCGTCAGCTCAGATTGACGATCATCCGGTCGAGCAGGTTTCTGGCTGCTTCAACTTCATCGACGGTGAAGCCGCGAAGTTGGCGATTGCTCGTTTCGACGATGAACGGCAGAGTTTCACGCAACAACTGACGGCCAGCTGCCGTCAGTGCGAGCTCGACAGAACGTCTATCGGAAGTGCTGCGGATGCGTTCGACCAATCCTCTTTTCTCTAGCGAATCGAGCTTGCGGGTCATGATGCTGCCGTCAGCGAGAAGAATTCGGCACAGGGCGGTAGGTGTGCGAGCACGCTCGTCGAACAGCGCTTTCAAAATTCCCCACTGAATCGCCGAAAGTTTGCTCGCCGCGAGCTTTCGGTCGATTTCCGCGCCAAGCAGAAGATGAACCATGTTCATCTTGAACGCGACGCTCTCTTCAGTTCGGTATTCGTTCGGAGCAAGCGTATGCGCGAATTCAGCGCTCGCCGGTTCTCTGTGTAGCGGGGGGGATTCGATTAGGTCCATCGATTACCTGCAAGAAAAATTTTTGCGATTGCAAACAACTATATGCACGGCATTCAAAATATGCAACGCGCAGTGAGGTGTGGTTTTCCCCATCTTGCGACCGGGAGGCTGTCTGCGCGACGATGCGCACGCGCGTCTTTCATCCGCAATCTTCGGGAGGAGCCTTGTCTGAATCTGGTGTGTTAAGTGACATGAGATTGCCGGTCACTGTCGGGGAAGTGACCGCAGAGTGGCTTACTTCGGCGCTTGGATTCCGCTTCAGCGGCGTCGAAGTGCTCTCGTGCAAGCACGTGGACGTACTGCCGGGCACGTCGACCAAGGTGCGCGTGGCTCTGGAGTACAACGACGCAGGGCATGCGATGGCGCTGCCGCCGCGGATGATCGTAAAGGGCGGCTTCGAGGAACACAGTCCGCTGATGAAGGACATGTATCGCAACGAAATGCGCTTTTACCGCGACGTACTGCCGTTCTTAAATATGAACGCACCGACTTGCTTTTATGCGGGCGCGGATCCTGACGCCTGGCAGGCCGTCGTCGTGATGGAAGACCTGAACGAGCGTAACGTCCGGTTCTGTCGTGCTCAGCAATCGCAGGGCTACGAACAGGTGGCTTTACGTCTGAGTGCGATGGCGCGCTATCACGCGCAAACATGGAACAGCCGGGAGTTCGACAAGGGTGGCCGGCTTGAATGGGTCGGAGAGCGCTTTTCGGATTGGTCGTTGGAATATCAGAAGCGCTACCTCGAGCCGGATGTCTGGGCGCACTACGTATCGTTGCCGAGAGGGGCCGCGGTAAGCCGGTATCTGCACGATCGGAAGTGGATGGTGGCAGCGCTTGGGCGCATTGCGGGCGAACATAAGGGCAAACCGGTGTGTCTCATCCACGGCGATACGCACCTGGGAAACCTATACGCCGAAGCTGACGGGGCGCCGGGCTTCTTCGATGCTCAGGTTAGCCGGGCGCCCTGGAGCCTCGAGGTTGCTTACCACATAGGGTGCGCGCTCGATATTGAGGACCGGCGATCGTGGGAGCGGTCGCTGCTGGAGCACTACCTATCGCAGTTGGTGATCAACGGGGTCCAGGCGCCAGATTTCGACGAAGCATGGAGCGACTATCGGCGTGATCTCGCCTACGGATACTTCATTTTTGCGATCAACGAGACGCGCTTCCAGACGGAGGCGGTGAACACGGCGTACGCTGCACGCTTCGGTGCGGCATTGGTGGATCATGGTGAAGTGGGCAGATCGATCTGATCTAGAGCCAATAATGCAACACTATGTTGCATTATTGGCTTGACGAGACTAAGCTCGACCATCAGTGGCGTCCCGGCGAGTAATGGATTGAAGGTAACGAGTTGCTGCTCGCTCGAACGCTCCAGATGACGATCGATACACATCAACCGACTACAGCATGCCCGCTCCGAAAATCTTTCACCAACGTTTAAGCGGCAAGATTGCGATCGTGACCGGCGCAGGATCGCTCGGTCAGGGTTTTGGCACAGGCAAGGCAATTGCCAGTCTTTTTGCGGCAGAGGGCGCGTCCGTGTGTCTGGTCGATCAGCAATATGAGCGGGCCGCGGAAACGCTCGCGCTGATCACCGAAGCGGGTGGACGCGCGTTCGTATCGACCGGCGATATCACCGACGCTGCGGTCTGCACGCGCATTGTCGAAGAAACCGTGGAGAGATACGGCGGTCTCGATATTCTCGTCAACAACGTCGGTATCTCTGGCGCGCCGGGGCGGTTGCAGGATATGGACGAGGCGTCCTGGGACCGTGTGATCGACGTCAATCTGAAAAGTGCTTTCCTGATGAGCCGAAGCGCGGTGCCGAAGATCGTCGCACGCGGCGGCGGGGCAATCGTCAACATCAGTTCGGTCGCGGGCATCCGCAGCCACGGGTCAGCCGCATATGGCTCGTCAAAAGCGGGCATGATCGGCTTTACGCGTGAACTCGCGGTGATGTATGGCCGCGATCGGGTTCGTGCCAACGCCATCGCTCCGGGGCACATTTTTACGCCAATGGTCGAAAGCATGCTTAACGACAAGGCTCGCGAACGCCGCCGTAAAATCGCGCCACTGCCGTTGGAGGGGGATGCGTGGGATATCGGGGCCGCCGCGTTGTTTCTCTCCAGCGATGAATCGCGATTCATTACCGGCACCTGCCTACCCGTAGACGGTGGTGTGACGGAGGTCGCCGCACTTGCCGCATACGATCTGGTTCAGCAATAGCCGTCGATCTGGCGGCGGTCCGTCTCGTCGCGCATAGCGTTTACTTGTACGGAGCTTACGGGGATTGTTTTCTGGTAACTTGGCGTGGCTGAATCGACCCGCGTGACAGGAAACGGCACCTGTATGGCGCTAGCACGGACCAATGAGTCGCGGCCCATGCCAATTGCCCATTTGCCCGGCAACGCATATTTGCTATCCGGCAGGCGCGGGTCCGAACCAATTGAAAATCTCATGGGTGCTCGCAAGACTACAGATTCGTTATTCGCCGCGTTAGCGGATACTTCCCGACGACAACTGTTGATTCTGCTGAACGCGGGTGCCCAAAGCCCGGCTGCATTGGCGCGTGAACTGAAGATTTCACGTGCGAGTGTAATGGAGCACCTGAACGCGCTTGACGAGGCCGGCTGGGTCGATATCGCCTTCGATGACGATGGCGAGGCGTTCTATTCAAAGCGTTCTCAGGCGGAAGCGCAGTTTCAGGCGGAATGCGTGGCGTTGCAGAAGCCCGCGTGCTCCGAAGTTAGCGATGCGTTGGACGAACAGGCTGCGGCCTGGGCACGCGAGTGGCCAGCGGAAGACCCGAACGTCTATCTGATCGGTCAACGACTTCTACGACTATCTGCCCACATCGACCGGGCGCTCAAGGAAGCCGCTGCGAGTCAGGGCCTGCTGGCGGCTGAATTGTTGCTGTTGGACGCGCTTCTGGTTTCCGGGCTGCCTTACACCCAGTCTCCAACGCAGCTTCAAAAGCCTCTGGCTATGACGCTCGGCGGCATTACCAAGTGTGTCGGCAGGCTTGAACAGATGGGCTTGGTGGAGCGCATGCCTGATCCGGCCGATGGTCGTGGAATTCTGGTGCGAATGAAGCCACAGGCGCGCAAAGTTTTAAAGAATATTCTCCGTGAGGAAGCGTACGGAACCGACTGGGTGGCATCCAGTCATATGGCGGCTGAGCGGCGAGCGGCACTCGCGAGTTTGCTGCGGGAACTAAACCTCTTTGCAGACGCGGAGTCCGCGCGTCGGAGTGCCGAGAACGGTTGACATAGTTTCGGTAATCACCACTTCGATAGCAACGTCTAACTCATCGCGATCGCTGCCCGCAACAAGCGCGCAACACACAAAGCCGATCTCAGGCCAGCGTTCCCGGCTGGCCTTCTCTTCCCCTCTTTCGTTGCCGCCCATCCATTCGACGGCATTCGACAAATCTCACATAACACTATGTTCGTAGCGATAGCTCCGCGGCACGCATTGGAAGCACTCACTTCCGGTGCTCTCTCGGTACAAACACCTGGACAAACCAATATACTTTCCCAGTAAAGTATATTTTAGATGTTCGATGACGAGCACGATATTGACGCCAAACGGAGACTCAAGCGATGAGGGCTGCGTATTTCACGAAAGTAGGTTTGCCGCTGGAAGTTAGGAGTGTTGCCGATCCGACTCCAGCAACCGGAGAAGTTGTGCTGAAGATTCACCGCTGCGGTATTTGCGGATCGGATCTACACATGACGGATGGACACGCTCCTCATTTCACGCTTCCAGCAAATTCGACACTAGGCCACGAATTTGCCGGCGAGGTGATTGCCGTGGGAAAGGGTGTTGAGAAGCTGAAGCTTGGTGATGCTGTTACCGCGTTGCCGTTCGTCGGATGCGGGCATTGCGTGACCTGTCTTTCGGGCAAGCCCAATTTTTGCGTGGAATTCAAGGGCGCCGCCGCCGGCTTCGCGCAATATGCAGTCGTTGCCGAGCGTGTAACGACGCGGCTTCCGAAGACGCTGAGCATGGAGGACGGCGCTCTGATCGAACCGATGGCGGTTGGCTTGCATGGCGTCGCACTGGCCAAACTCACGCCGGGCGCGAAAGTGCTCGTGATCGGCGCGGGTCCAGTTGGACTTGCCGCGACGTTCTGGGCTCGTCGCCTCGGCGCGGGACGCATTGTTGTGACCGCCTCGTCGCTGCGCCGTGAAGCGCTGGCGCGATACATGGGTGCAGACGAGTTTGTAGTTCCCGAGGAAGGGCAGGATCTGGCAGCGCTGGCTGCCGATGCTCTTAAGGGTCCACCGGAGGTCGTCTTTGAATGCGCAGGGCAGAAAGATCTGATTGCGAAGGCGATTCATTGCGTTAAGCCGCAGGGCGACGTCGTGGTGTTGGGTTTCTGCACGGTCCCAGATCAGATCATTCCCGCAGTGGCGGTATGGAAGGAAGTGCGAATTCAGTTCGCGGTCACCTACAGCATGCAGGAGTTCACTCACGTGGCGAACGTGTTCGACGCGGGCTCTGTCGAACCGCGAGCGATGATTACCGATCGCGTCTCGCTTGACGCGTTACCCGAGGCGTTTGAAGCAATGCGTGACCGTTCGACGCAATGCAAGGTAATGGTGGACCCATGGCTGAGCTGAAATCCTGGAGCGACTATCTCGCCCAGTTGGCAAATGCGGAACGTCTGCTCGAATTGACTGAGACACCCGGCGATCCTCAAACGCGCGCGGAGCTGTATCGGCAGTTTCAGATGAATCTCTCGCTTGCCTACTTCGTCTACTTTCAATCCGATCCGCTTCATCCAGACTGGTTGCCTTTCCTCAACTCGGTCTTCATGCTGCAGCCGAATCCCGACGATACCTATTTCGTCGCGCCGTTACGAGGTGACCTGCCGTACCGGCTGGTTGGAGAACGCGGCAGCGTGCATCTGCTGACGCTCGACATCGGACGCGGCATCATGGGTACTACCGACAAAATCTACCCGCCGCTCGGTCAGTTCGACTTCGACGACTTCGAGATTGGCAAGGACGGCAGCTTCGAAATCCTGTTGAGCGCAAAGCGTCCTGCCGGTTATGACGGCAACTGGCTCGAGTTGCACCCCGAGGCCGACTTCGCAATGCTGCGGCAACGCTCCTATGCGTGGGGAGCAGAGCGTGATGCACGAATCGCCATCGAGTGCCTCGACGCCCCCCCGACGAAGCCGCCGATGGACCACGAGGAGATCGCGACGCGTACCGGCGAACTGATGGACTACGCGGAGCGCTTGTCGCGTCGCTGGCTCACGCATATGCAGCAACTGCGTGCGCGGATCAATGTGAACGAGTTCGAGATTTTCGCTTTCGGTGGTGGCCTCGCGAAGCAGGCGTACTGGCAGGCGATCTTCGATTTCGGTGATGACGAAGCGCTCATTCTCGAAACCGCGTTGCCGCAGAGCCGCCGCTACTGGAACGTGCAATTGAACGACGCTCTGTTCAACTCGCTCGACTATATCGATCACCAAAGCAGCCTCAATGGGCATCAGGCGCACGTCGACGAAGACGGCCATTTCCGCGCGGTGATTGCTCACCGGGATCCGGGTGTCGTGAACTGGCTGGATACGTGCGGGGTCAATCGAGGGACCGCAATAGGCAGATGGTATGGGTGCAGTTCGGAGCCGGTTCCTACGCTCAAGCGTGTACCGCTGTCCGAATTGCGCAATCACTTGCCGACGGGCACTCGCTTCGTAGACTCAGCCGAGCGGCAGAGATTGTTGCGCGAGAGACGCATAGGTGCTCAGCTGAGACGGCGGTGGTAAGCACAATAAGGTGGATTTTCAGGAGACAACAGATGTCGTTATCAAAACGATTCGCGGGTGCGGAGGACGAGCTTCACGCAACTGCGAGTGCCGCTGCCGGATTGAGCGATTTCGGCGCTAGCGCTGAGTACATGCCGGGCCTGACGCAACTTCTGAACGCACTCGATGAAGATGGTCCGCGTTTCGCGGCGGGTGGGAGGGAATTTGCGTGGAATGCAGTTGTTGGTGCCTTGGTCTCGCGCCTGACGCTCGTGGAGGGCCTGCGCCAGCATGCCGATATTTTGCCGCAGACCCCGCGGCGTCCGCTCGTTATCACCGGGATACCTCGAACCGGCACGACTGCGTTACACAAGCTGCTTTCGGTCGATCCGCAATTTCAGGGGTTGGAAAAATGGCTGACCGTCTTTCCGCAGCCACGGCCGCCGCGCGACACGTGGACCACCCATGTCCAGTTCCAGGCGACCGCGGCCGGTCTCGAGGCCTTTTTCAAGGCGGCGCCAGAGATGCGCGCGGCACATAATATCGTGGCCGACGAGGTAGATGAATGCCTCGAAATACTCAAACAGGGCTTTTGCAGCAATCTATGGGGCTCGTCGTTCCGCGTTCCCCAATACGATCGCTGGTGGCGCGAGCAGAGCGAATTGCCTGCCTACCGCTACTTTGCAAAGGCGATTGGTCTGATCGGCGCGCGCGACAACGAAAAGACGTGGCTCTTGAAGAATCCCGGACACCTGATGCAGTTACCTGCTCTATTGGAGGTTTTTCCAGACGCCTGCGTAGTGCAGACACACCGAGATCCAGTGGAGACAATGCCTTCGCTCGCGAGCGTGCTGGCTATGGCGCGTCGTATTTCCGAGGGCGAGCAAGTCGACAGGCACGAGATCGGCAGGCGCGAACTCGATAACTGGGCCCAGGCGAGCGAAGCAGCCATTGCGGCGCGAGCGTCCTTGCCGAAGCAGCAGTTCCTCGATATCAGGCAAGCCGACCTCCACACCGATCCGATCGGCACGATGCGGCGGATCTACGGTCACTTCGGCTTCAGACTGACCGAGGAAACGGTGGAGGCGATGCGCCGGCGCGTTAAGCAGAGCCCTGAACGCGCTCATGGTGCGCATCAATATACCCAAGACGAATTCGGCCTTGCACCCGAGGCGATCCGGGAGCGATTCTCCCGCTACATCACTACCTATGGACTGCAATGATGAGAACGCTCTCGTTGTCCCCGCTTTCGGGCTTTCTGCAGATTGCGTATGTCACAACAGATGTCGACGAGGCAATTGACCGCTTTGCCAGGGAACAGAACGTGCAGACGTGGGCCCGCTTGCCGGGCATTGAGATAGAGTCCATCGCCGGACGGCACTGCAAGCTGAACATCGCGCTTGCTTTCGTCGGATCGGTTCAGCTGGAACTGATCGAGCCGCTCTCCGGCGACGACCGCGTTTATCGTGATGCGCTGCCTCGGGACGGGTTCGCGATTCGCCATCATCACATAGCGCAGTTGATCGACAGCGAGGCGGCGTTCGAAGCACAGCGTGAGGAAATGACTGCCGCGGGCGTGCCCGTCGTCATCGATGGTCAGTCGCCTGGGTATGCCCGGTACTTTTACACAGATCACCGTGCGACACTGGGTCACTATATCGAGCACATCTGGTACACGCCAGCCGGTCTCGCTGCGATGGAACAGCTGCCTCGCAATGGAGCGGCTCAATGAACACGGTCAGCACTGTGGTTTCGGGTGATGATGATCACCGTCTTGCCGTTCACATCGCTACGGCGGCCGGAGCCGCGTTGAACGCAATTCGTGCGTCAGCAGTCCTTGCGGGCAAACCGCTGGGAGCAGCCGGCGACGCCACCGCAAACGAGTTGATTGCGCACATTCTCGCTCACACCCGGCCGGCAGACGGCTTCCTCTCGGAAGAGTCCGCGCCGGATCCAAAGCGGCTAGCCCTGGATCGTGTATGGATCATCGACCCGCTCGATGGCACGCGCGAGTATGGCGAATGCCTCGAACGGCGCGAGGACTGGGCGGTGCATGTCGCGCTGACAGTTTGCGGCGAGCCTCGGGCTTGTGCGGTGGCGCTTCCGGCTCGTGGCGTCACATTCGGAACCTTATCGCCCCCTGAGGTGCCCCGAGCGCCTGAGGGGCGGCTGAAAATCCTCGTGAGCCGTTCCCGAGCCCCGGAACTGGCCCTGCGGGTTGCCCAGCGCTTGAATGCCGAACTCGTGCCCATGGGCTCGGCAGGCGCGAAGGCAATGGCAGTGCTGCGTGGCGAGGCTCACGCTTATCTTCATGCAGGCGGTCAATATGAGTGGGATTCCTGCGCTCCAGTAGGTGTCGCGCTCGCGGCCGGGCTTCACGCCAGTCGCATCGATGGTAGCCCATGCATCTATAACGGGTCGGACGTGTCGATGCCCGATCTGCTCATATGTCGACGCGAGATCGCCGAATCGATGCTGGCCGCCATCGCGTCCGTGCAGTAAATCACCTCTGTAGAAGGATTGGCTATGCCTACATTGACTCATCTGCGGCGGCTTGAAGCCGAGAGCATTCATATCATGCGGGAAGTCGTCGCTGAGACGGAGCGTCCGGTGATGCTTTACTCAATCGGCAAGGACAGCGCCTGCATGCTCCATCTGGCAAAAAAGGCGTTTTACCCGGCGCGTCCCCCGTTTCCGCTTCTGCATGTCGATACCACCTGGAAGTTTCGCGACATGTACGCGATGCGCGACCGGACGGCTCGCGAGGCCGGAATGGAGTTGATCGTTCATCAAAATCCGGAGGCGAAAGAACTTGGAATCAACCCGTTCGATCATGGTTCGCAGGTTCACACCGATATGTGGAAGACGCAGGGCCTGAAGCAGGCACTGGACAAGTACGGCTTCGATGCCGCTTTCGGGGGAGCCCGTAGGGACGAAGAGAAATCGCGTGCGAAAGAGCGAATTTTTTCATTCCGCACTGTCACCCACCAATGGGACCCGAAGAGTCAACGACCTGAATTGTGGCGCCTCTATAACACTCGGAAGAACCACGGTGAGTCGATCCGCGTGTTTCCCATCTCTAACTGGACCGAGTTGGACATCTGGCAGTACATCCACCTCGAGAATATCCCCATCGTGCCGCTATATTTTGCGGCGAGGCGGCCCGTAGTGAATCGGGACGGCACGCTAGTGATGGTGGACGATGACCGCATGCCACTCAAGCCACACGAGAAGGCAGAGGAGAAAATGGTGCGCTTCCGCACGCTGGGTTGCTATCCGCTGACCGGTGCAGTCGAGTCGAACGCTACGACATTGCCCCAAATCATCCAGGAAATGCTCTTGACGACGACCTCAGAGCGGCAGGGGCGCGTGATCGATCACGACGGCGCCGCATCGATGGAGAGGAAGAAACAGGAGGGGTACTTCTAATGGCACACGTCTCTGACCTGATCGGAACCGATATTGAACGGTACCTGAAACAGCACGAAAGAAAGGGCCTTCTGCGTTTCATTACATGCGGGAGCGTGGATGACGGCAAAAGCACGTTGATCGGCCGCTTGCTTTATGAATCCAAGATGCTGTTCGAGGATCAGCTCGCCGCGCTCGAAGCCGACTCGAAAAAGGTTGGTACGCGTGGCGGGGAAATAGACTATGCGCTGTTGCTGGACGGACTCGTTGCGGAGCGCGAGCAGGGCATCACCATCGACGTCGCCTACCGGTTTTTCTCGACCGACCGCCGCAAATTCATCGTTGCCGACACGCCCGGACATGAGCAATACACCCGCAACATGATCACGGGGGCTTCCACGGCGAATCTGGCCATTATCCTCGTCGATGCCCGCAAAGGCGTGTTGCAGCAAACGCGGCGGCACAGCTATCTCGTGTCGCTGATCGGCATTCGCAACATCGTTCTCGCGGTGAATAAGATGGACCTGGTTCAGTACTCCCGTGAGCGATTCGACGAGATTTCACGCGAGTATTGCGAATTCGCGGGAAAGATCGGCATACGGGGTGTGACGGCAATCCCGATTTCAGGCGTGAATGGAGACAACATCGTCGAAAAGAGCGCGAAGACGGCATGGTACGAGGGGCCGTCCTTGATGCATCACCTCGAGACTGTTGAGATCGACGAAGCCCGTTTGCAGACACTGCCGTTGCGTTTCCCGGTGCAGTGGGTCAACCGCCCGAACCTTGATTTCCGTGGGTTTGCAGGAACTATTGCGTCCGGTGTCGTACGCGTTGGGCAGCGTGTACAGGTACAGCCCTCGGGGCGGGAAACCACTGTCGCAAGAATCGTGACGGCCGATGGCGATCTCGATGAGGCCTTCGCCGAGCAGTCCGTGACGCTTCTGCTTGCCGACGAAGTGGATGTCTCTCGTGGAGATCTGATTTCAACGGCCGATTCGCCCGCGCAGGTCGCCGACCAGTTCGAAGCAACGCTCGTGTGGATGAGCGACCAACCCATGCTCCGTGGGCGCAGTTACCTGCTGAAGGTCGGCACTCGGACCGTCACGGCAACGATATTGCCGCTGAAATACAAGCTCAATGTCGATACGCTCGACCACGTGGCCAGCGAAACTCTTGCCTTGAACGAAATTGGCGTCGCCGAATTGGAGTTTGACCGTGCGATCGCTTTCGATCCATACGAGCAGAACCACGAGACTGGTGGTTTCATCGTAATCGACCGCATGACCAACAGCACGGTTGGTGCGGGAATGCTGCGCTTCGCACTGCGCCGTGCAAACAATATTCGCTGGCAGGCGCTGGAAGTCGACAAACATGCGCGACGGATGCTCAATGGGCATCAGAGCGGTGTCGTCTGGCTGACAGGACTTTCCGGTGCGGGTAAGTCGACCATTGCGAATCTGCTCGAGAAGCGCTTGCATGCAATGGGCAAGCGAACCTATCTGCTCGATGGGGACAATGTTCGCCACGGATTGAACAAGGATCTCGGCTTCACGGCCGAAGACCGCGTGGAAAATATCCGACGCATTGCCGAGGTGGCGAAATTGATGGCCGATGCTGGCGTGATCGTCATCACCGCGTTCATTTCGCC
>Ga0157369_10007700_pt1 | contig 12394 bp, 8 predicted proteins | sample C25metaG_FD_113461 | JGI IMG/M metagenome (GOLD analysis project Ga0157369, IMG submission 113461) | Corn rhizosphere microbial communities from Kellogg Biological Station, Michigan, USA - C2-5 metaG | ecosystem: Host-associated > Plants > Roots > Rhizosphere > Soil | place: USA: Michigan...
GCAGGAAGACAGAACTGTGCGTCCCGCTGGTAATCCTGAATGCTGCCGCGCCAAGCCAGTCAGAGTTTGTCCCGGCCCAGTCTCAAGTAGTATCGTCTCCGAGTTTTGGAAGAGGTGCTGTAGCCCGCTCGAAAAGCGTACCGTGGCCCGCAGATGGCGGCACCAGTATTCGGGACTCTGCGCTTCTTGCGGCCTGATCCACGTGCCGGTGACGTTCGAAAGATACGGAATCGCCGGCGCGTTTAACCGAATACGCTGCATCGCCTCTTGGAGCAAGGGCAGCGCTCCGTCAACCAGCCGCGAATGGAAGGCGTGCGACGTGTGAAGCGGATGCACCGCGACGCCGTCCCGTTCGAGAGCTTGTTGAACCTGCCGCATGTGGTCGACCGGACCGGAAAGCACACAGAGCGACGGGGCGTTCACTGCAGCCAGATCCACATCAAAGCGATGACGCAGGTCGGCTTCCGGCAGGGACACCGCGAGCATCGAACCCACCGGCATCGACTCCAGAATCTCGCCGCGTTTCGCCATCAGCCACAATGCATCTTCGAACGACAGAACACCCGCCAAACATGCGGCCGTGTATTCGCCCACGCTGTGGCCTAGGAGACACGCGGGCTTGACGCCCCAGCTAATCCATAACCGCGCGATCGCGTAGCTCACCACAAACACCGCGGCCTGAGTGAAGCGCGTTTGCCGAAGCGCGGCTGCCGGAGCGGAATGCAGCAACTCCCGGAGATCCAGGCCGAGTAGCGGATTAAGAATAGCGGACGCGCGCTCTACGATCTCCCGATAAACCGGTTCGCTTTCATACAAGCCGTGCGCCATCCCAGGATGTTGCGCGCCCTGCCCAGGCAACAGGAAGACGACTCCTTCGAATTTCCCTTCGCGGACAGCCGAAGTCACGCGGCGGGGATCTTTGGAGCGCAGCCAGCGGACCACGTCCGTCAGCGAAGGGCCTGGCGCCAGTAAGGTTCGGCGAAACTTCATTTCGCGGCGGCCAAGCTGCAACGTATGTGCGACATCGGCCAAGTCCATCTCCGGATGCGCCTCCAGATGATCCGCCAGGCGTTGTGCCGTCTGCTCCAACGCGCCTTGCGAACGAGCCGAAAGGACTAACAGTTGCGGCGTGCGCGACCGGCTTGAAGGCGGGGGCTCGGGAGCTTCCTCAAGAATCACGTGGGCGTTGGTGCCGCCAATGCCGAACGAACTGACCGCTGCCCGGCGAACCCCAGACTCCGGTTCCCAATCGCGCAGCTCCGTGTTTACGAAGAATGGACTGGCGGTCACATCAAGCTTCGGATTGGGCTTCTCGAAATGGAGACTCGGGGGAATCTGACGATGGTAAAGGGAGAGCGCGCACTTGATGAGACCCGCGGCGCCGGCGGCCGAATCGAGGTGGCCCAGGTTGGATTTCAATGAACCCAGAGCGCAGTAAGAACGCCGCGAAGCCTTGCGCCACGCCTGACAAAGCGCGGTGAACTCGATCGGGTCCCCTAGGGGCGTCGCCGTTCCATGCGCCTCAAGCATCGTAATGGTGTCGGGATACACCCCCGCCATGGCCAAAGCCAGCGCGATGGCCTCCGCCTGGCCATCGACGCTCGGCGCCGTGTAGCCCACTTTCGCCGAGCCGTCGTTGTTTAAGCCCCAGCCGCGAATTGCCGCGTAAATCCGGTCGCCATCGGCAATCGCCTCTGACAAGCGCTTCAGTAAAACCACCGCCGTGCCGTTGCCGCCGACCGTCCCTTTGGCGCCCGCATCGAAGGGACGACAGTGTCCGTCGGGCGAAGCGATGCCGCCCTCTTCATATACGTAGCCGCGATTCATCGGAACATTGAGCGTCACGCCGCCCGCAATCGCCATGTCGCATTGATAGTCGAGCAGACTCTGGCCCGCGAGACAGGTCGCAACCAAGGACGTGGAGCAAGCGGTGCCCAGCGTGACTGCGGGACCTCTGAGGTTCAGCTTGTAGGCCACGCGCGTGGCCAAGTGATCTTTATCGTTGCCAAGCAGAATCTGAAAGTCATTGACGACGCTGCCGAGTTGCGGATTGTTATAGAGCTGAAAGGCGTAGGTGCTCATGCTGGCGCCGGCATAAACGCCTATCGATTGCTGGCTGCGCTCGGGATCGCATCCGCCGTCTTCGAGTGCCTCCCAGGCGCACTCCAGGAATTGACGATGCTGTGGATCGAGAATCTCGGCGTCGCGCGGGCTTAGTCCGAAAAAGCCTGCATCTAAGAGGTCGATGCCTTCCACCACACCTGCAGCGGGCACGTAAGCCGGATGCTGCAGATCGGCGGCCCGAGCGCCGGCCGCCAGCAGTTCCTCCTCCGTGAAGAACGTGATGCACTCGCGTCCGTTACGCAAATTGTCCCATAGCTCGCCCACGGTCGCCGCCTTGGGAAAGCGCCCGCTCATGCCAACAATGGCGATGCTTTCCGCTGGCCCGCTCAAGCTCCCCTCCGTTGCACTCGTTCCGCGCGAGCTTGACGCTGCCGCGCCATCCGTTCATCCACTTGACCCAGCCGGTCCTCTCGCGCATCTCCCGCCCCTGTTCGCCTGTTCTTCAGGTGCGCAGCCAGTGTTGCCACTGTCGGGAACCGGAACAGATCCACGATGGAAACCCGCCCTGTCCCGAACAGGTCCGTCAACCGGCTGTGGACCTGTACTAACAGCAGGGAGTGCCCTCCTAGATCGAAAAAGTTTTCGTGCAGTCCCGCGCGCTCAATCTGCAACACCTCGCACCACACGGCGGAGATAAGCAGTTCGGTCTCAGACTGCGGTTCGGCGAACGGTACATCGCCAGTCCAATCCTCGCTGGCTGGCGCAGGCAAGGCTTCACGGTCCACTTTGCCGCTGCTCGTGAGCGGGAACTCCCTCAACGGCACCACTACTGAAGGCACCATGTAGCCCGGAAGTTGTTGCTGCAAGTAGCGGCGCACTTCCAGGCCTGCGGCCGGCGACACATCCATCATGGCGTAGCCAACAATCTGTTGCTCGCCGGCAGCGGACCGAATCACAGCACAGGAGTCGTGAACCAGCGGATGCTGGCGCATCACGGCTTCGATCTCGCTCAATTCGATGCGGAACCCGCGCAGTTTCACCTGGCGGTCGCGCCGCCCCAGGAAGTCGAGCACGCCGTCGCCACTATAACGGACTTGATCGCCAGTTCGATAGAGACGGGTTCCCGACCCGGCGGGAGAGAATGGATCCGGCAAAAATCTTGCCGCCGTCAGTTCTTCGTCGCTCAGGTAGCCCACCGCCAAGCCGTCCCCACCAATGTAGAGCTCGCCCGGAACCCCCACCGGTACTAGCTGCATTTCTTCATCGAGCACATAAACCCGCGCGTTAGATATGGGACGCCCGATCGGCACGCGGCCCGGGAAGGAGTCGCCGTGCCGCATGCGATGGCATACGGCGAAGGTGGTAGTTTCCGTGGGACCATACCCATTGATCAGCGTGCAGTTGGGCAGTTCGTCTAGGAAGCGCTTAGCATGGCTGGGCGAAATAACATCGCCCCCCGCCAGCATTTGTCGCACGCGCCACAGCGAACCCAAGTGGCCGTCCACCATGTGATGAAACAAGCTCGCGGTCAGCCAAAGCGTGGTAATGCCGCTGCGTTCAATCAGGGCCGCGAGATCCTCGAGCGACAGCAGCCCCGCCGGTGCGATCTCCAGCCTTGCGCCATTGAGCAGCGGACCCCAGATTTCAAACGTAGACGCATCGAACTGCAGCGGCGCGAACTGCAGGAAGACGTCGCTGGCGTCGAACTCGCAGTAATTGGTATTGCGCACCAGGCGCACGACATTGCGATGCGTGACGCACACCCCTTTAGGCTTGCCGGTGGAACCCGACGTGTAGAGAATATACGCCAGCGTCTCCGGGCCAGCGACGGAAGCGAGCGGCGACGCGTCTTCCGGCAGCTCAGGCATCTCCGCAAGGACCACGCGAGGTTGTGCGTCGCGAATCATGGCATCCAAGCGGGCCTGCGGGTAAGTAGGATCGAGCGGAAGATAGGCCCCTCCCGCCTTCACAGTGGCGAGCACCGCAACCACCATGTCTTGACCTCGCGGCAGCTGAATCCCCACAGGTTCGCCGGGCTGGACACCTTGATCGCGCAGCCATCGGGCCAGTCGATTCGTGCGTTCCTCCAGCGCTTGATAGGTTAGAACGCCCTCGGCCCCGGTCAGCGCGATGGCGTCGGGCGTGGCCGCAACCTGCGCCGAGAACAGTTCACCCAGGGATGCGTCCCGGGGGAAATTGCTGGCCGTACGATTCCAGTCGTCCAGCAGTAGCGACCGCTCGTTGGGCGGCAAAATGGGCAACCGCGTGACCACTGTATCAGGACTGACGGCGATGCTCTGCAACAACGTCTGCCAATGTGCGATGAGCCGCGTAATCGTATCGTCCGCAAATAAGTCCGTGCTGTATTCGAAGATCGCGGACAGCCCTCCCTCATCCTCGGTGATGTACAGAGTGAGATCGAACTTGGCGTTTCCGTACGAGGCTTCGCTCGGCTTGGCCGGTCCCCCTTGATAGGCCGGTGAGGGCGCCGGAGCACTCCTCGGTCCGATGCCGGTCTGCAGAACAAACATTACCTGGAAAATGGGATTGCGGCTAAGGTCCCGCCGCGGTTGGAGTTCCTCCACGACCCGCTCAAACGGCAGATCCTGATTCGAATATGCGCTGAGCGCCGTTTCGCGCGTGGTCCGCAGAAATTCCCGAAACGTTGGACGGCCAGCCAGGCGGCCGCGTATCACCAGTGTGTTGACGAAGAAGCCGATGAGCGGCTCCAGTTCCGGATGCGTGCGATTGGCAATAGGAGTTCCCACCACCACATCGTCCTGCCCCGAGTAGCGCATCATGAGCACCTGAAAAGCAGCGAGCAGAGTCATGAACAACGTCGCGCCTTCCTTCTGGCTCAAACGGCGCAGCCCCTCTACAATCGCCGGAGCCGTGGCCATGCTTTGGAAGCCGCCGCGATAAGTGGAAACCGGTGGACGCGGATAATCCGTCGGCACTTCCAGATCTCGATAGCCCTGCAGTTGGGTCCTCCAGTATGCCAGTTGGCGCTCCAATTCGGCTTGCGCGTGCGCCTGCCTCTGCCAAACCGCAAAATCGGCATACTGGATGGGCAGTTCCGGCAACGGCGTGGGTTGATCGCACGCGAAAGCGTCATACAGAACGGCGATCTCGTGCGTGAGCACATCCATGGACCATCCATCGGTGACGATATGATGCATCGTGATATAGCAGATGGACGCCTCATCGTCGAGCCGCGCCAGGGTAACACGTAAGAGTGGTCCTTGCGTTAGATCAAAAGGACGCCGCGCATCCTCATCGCAGAAATTCTGCGCTGCATCTTCCCGCTGTTCAATGGGTAGCTGCCGCAGATCGACGCTTCGCAACGGAACTTCAAGCATGGGGAGAACTCGTTGTACCGGTTGTCCCCCCTGGGAGTGAAATGTAGTGCGCAGGATTTCGTGCCGGCGTATGATTTCGGAAAGCACGCGGGCCCAGACGTTTTCGTCCACAGCGCAACGCAAAGGAATATCGATCTGCAGATTATAAAACGGATTCCCAGGCGCCATCTGGTCCAGGAACCACAAGCGTTCCTGGGCAAACGACAACGGGACAACGTCGGCTTCAGTTTCGATTGACAACGGCCACCTCCGGCCCCGTTTCAACAGGCTTTTACAGCGTTAGGAACCGCCAAACCCAGGTCCACGCAAATGGCTCGCTGGACCAAGACCGGCGTCTTGTACAAATAGAAATGGGCCCCCGGAAATAGCCGTAAACGGAAATCGGCGTTGGTGTGTCGCCGCCATCCGGTGAGATCCGGTCGTGTAACACGGCGATCGGTGAGACCGCCAAAACAACTCACCGGGCATGCCAGCGGGGGTTCGGCAATGTAGCGGTAGCGATCGACCACTTCCAGATCCGCGCGCAATGCCGGCAGCAGTGTCTCCATAAGATCGGGCTGCCGCAGCACTTCGGCGGGCGTTCCGTCCAGACGAAATAGCTCGGCCTTCAACACGGGGTCGGGCAGCTTGTACAGCGGAGGTCGGCGTTCGGGAAGATGTGGCGCACGGAAGGCCGAAACGAATATGCGCTCTGGTTGAGCTAACCCGCGGCTGCGTAGTGAACGCGCCAATTCAAACGCAAGCAAGGCGCCCATGCTGTGGCCCATGATCGAGAATGGTTCGTCCAGCATCGGCTCCATCCTCTCGATGATGTCGCGGAGAAGTGCGTCCATACTCCGCAGCGGTGCCTCGCTAAAGCGGCGCTCGCGTCCGGGGAGACCGACGGGCACAATATCCAGGCCGGGCATATGCCAGGAATGAAACAGCGAAGGCCCCGCTCCCGCGTGAGGAAAACAGAAAACCCGCATAGCTCAGCCGGCCTTCGCCAAAAGGTCGCGAATGTCCTGCTGTTTTTGCTCGATTTCCGCAATCAGGGGCCCAAGGCGATCTTGATGCTCCTGCCGAACCAGCGCGAATTGCCGGATCGCCTCCCGCCGGAGGAGAGGCGTGGTTAGCGCTCGATTCGCCTGCGGAATGCCAGCCCCCTGAATGGCATCAGGAAGCGACAGATTGAGCGCACTAGCCCTCAGAATTTCGTGGATTGCCCGCCATTGCCTGGCGTCCCCCGTTTTGATTTCGGGATAGGCGCAGAGCACGAGCGCGGCCAGTCCGGCGATGAAAGAACACGCGGCCGACGTCCCATCCCAAGCCGCATGTCCCGTGGGGACACTCGACACAACCGCTACGCCCGGCCCAATGTACGCCATTTGTGCGCCCGTGTTGCAGAAATTCGCGACGAAGAGGCCGCATTCTTCATTATGCAGGTCGCTCACCCGCAACCCGTGCGCGCTGTCTTCTGGAAAAGCCTTCGTGGAACCGAAAGCCGACACGGCCATCACCCCATCGTTCGCTGCCGGGAAAATCAAGGGGCCACCGTCGTTTCCCGCGGCGGCCACCAGCGTGATGCCCGCAGCGGCGACCTCAGCCAATTTCGCAGCCAGAATTTGGCTTGGATAAGGCACCCCGAGACTGATGCTGATCACATCCATGTTGTTTTCCATGCACCATTGGATGCCTTCCAGCAGATCGCTCAGCCGCCCCCCTGGAAAGACCTTTACTGAATAAATATCTGCATCGGGAACAACACCAAGCACCCCGTTTTTCGCATTGCGGCCGGCAATAATTCCTGCGCAATACGTGCCATGACCATTCTCGTCGCGGCGGAAGTCGGCGGAATCCTCGCCATCGAGCGCGTTGAAACCACCGGCCACCGCCAGATCCGGATGCTTGGCGATACCGCTGTCGAGGATCGCCACTTTGACTCCAGCACCAGTAAATGGAAAGTCCTCTGCAAGCCCCACCGCTTCCCGTCCCCATGCACCAGCCCCGGGTGGAATCAGAGGTGTAAGCTGTACCGTGATGGTTGCGCTGCCGCCGGGCAGAGCGATAACCCGCGACCAAAAGTTCGCGGCCGGCGAAACGATGACTCCATCGACTGACCTCTCAAAAACTCGAACAGTTGCCTTGCCGTCCTTACCGGTTGTGGCTTGATACGTAGCGCCGGAGCCGATGATGAATATGGTAACGCCGTCGATCGGCTTCTTGTCGGTCTCATTCACCACTTGGAACGAGTAGTTGCGGCCCGCCGCATCTTCTACGCGAAAACCGATCCCAGGCATAGGAAGCAGGAGTTGGAGTTCCTGATCGTCTTCGATGACCAGTCCCTCATACGCCAACTCGGCGGCTTCCTCGCCCGTGAGTTCGACCACGTGGAGGCCGGACTGCCCTTGGCGCACAATGCGGTCCTCGGGCAACGGCGCCACAATATCCGGCAAACCGAGTGCAGCCTCTTGAGGCACGGCCGTAGGAATAGTAACGATGTATCGACTCTTGCCAGGCATTATCTTCGTTACGCCGCTGGAATGAATTCGACTCGGATGATTTAGACCAAACCGAGCGCTTGCAGTTCGGCCAAGTGCGACTGCTCGACCTGTTCTAAGTGAGCCAGTTCCTCAGGAGAGAGGCTCTGCAGAGCCTGGGCGTCAGCCGCAGCCTGCGCATGCGCCTGAAGTTCCGCTTGGTAGAGACCGGCGCCTTGCTGATACGCCATCTCCTCTTGCATTGCGGCGTCTGCTTCCTGGGCCTGGCCGGCTTCGGCATGGATAGCAGCGATGTAGCTGGGCAAATCCATACCCGCCGCGTTCGCTTCCTCGGTTGCGTGCGCGTGCGCTACTTCTTGCTCAAGAACGGCACAGTAGGTCTCCAGATCCATACCCGCCGCATTCGCTTCCTCAGTTGCGTAGGCGTGCGCTACTTCTTGCTCAAGAACGGCACAGTAGGTCTCTAGATCCATGCCCGCCGCATTCGCTTCCTCAGTTGCGTGCGCGTGCGCTACTTCTTGCTCAAGAACGGCACAGTAGGTCTCTAGATCCATGCCCGCCGCATTCGCTTCCTCAGTTGCGTGCGCATGTGCTACTGCTTCTTCGATAGCAGCGGTGTAAGTGCCCAAATCCATGCCTGCAGCCGCCGCTTCCTCAGTTGCCATGGCTTCGCGCTCGGAATCCAGCATTTCCGTTACCTCCTCCGATTCTCTTTGTTCGTTTTGGTTTTCTTCTTGTTGCGGCGCAATATGCGGGCGGGACCGCTTGGATTCGCCTCTTCCACCGGAACGGAGGGGGCTGTCGTGAAATTCCTGAGATGCGCCAGCAGCTTTTCTGAGTCCGCAAGCAAAGGCTTCAATGCAGCGTTGACTTCTTCACGAAGACAGATGCGCTCTTCTTCTGGAAGCTCATCCATCTGACGCAGTGCGTCCTGACAAGCGTCAATCGCACGCTGCATTTGCTGGTTTTCTAATTCGGCCGCCCGCACGATCGACGCGTAAGGCAGCGTATGCGGTCCGAATCCCTCCAAGACGGCCGCTGAATCCTGGTACCCCTTCAGAAAGGCTTGGCTCAACCGAGCCTCGACCATAGTACCGAATTCCTCCGTACTGGGCCCTATAGAACTCATAGGCGCGATCAGGATATCAAAACCAGCGTGAAAGTCAAGGTTTTTTGTCTTTTGCGGCTAACTGGCATAGTTAGAGACGATCTGTAACCCTGCGTTATGAAGCTTAAGCTTGTTCTCTTACAGATCGCAGAATTGCAAGCTCAAAAGCCGCGTGCCAGCTTGCTGGACGGCGGCGGCTCCCACAAAACCGGGCTCGACTGTCAGATGGAATAAGGTCCAGTTTTCACTGCTGCCGTGATCCAAGTGCACAAGCCGAGCGGGCTCGTCCAGTGAGACGGTAAAGTAATCCAGACCGCGGCCGATTCCCTCTCCCGTGGCTTTGAGAAAAGCTTCCTTGCGCGTCCAGCCGCGAAAGAACGCCGCGTCCCTCTCTTCGTCCGGCAACACCGCTAGAGCCTGCTGTTCAGCAACGGAGAAACAGCGTTTGGACATCTCTGCCATGTCCGGCAGGCGACGAATGTACTCCAAGTCGACGCCGACCGCCGCCGTCAGACTAAAGGCAAAAAGCGCCAGGCCGTCGGCGTGGGAAACGTTAAATTGTAGCCCGTCCACCATCGGCTTTCCCAGCGCACCAAGGGTGATCTCGACTTCGCTCGGCGCGATCTCCCGATAGTTACCGAGCAAACTCCGCAGAATAGTCCGCGCGGCGGCGAAGCGCTGCCGGTGAATTTCCGAGTGGAAACCGCCAACTCGCTGCACCTCGTCGGCCGAAAGAATCGGTTCGCGGGGCGTTAACCGGGCGGACCAAACGTGCAACTCACCAGGTTCCAACGCGGGAAACATTCCATTCGATAATAACAACGCGTTCGGCTATTTTACACAGTCTAGAACCGCAGTAAGACTCCCAAGTGCCATGCCCGGCGTCTTACTCTCCTAGCCCGACCCGGATCGTTGAGCCCAGAACGGAAATCCACTGCAGCGTTTGCAGATGCTGCTGTTCGATTGCCTTCTGCGGAACGAACCGCATCTCGGGTCGACTGATCGCCTCAAAAATCGTAGCCGCGTCCCGGGCGTCGTTCTTCTGATATCCGCAGGCGACGGATGGACAGCGGCGGTCATGTTTATGTGTCGCAACCCACTGGCCGGTTAGCAAGTCTAACGGATCTTTCGGAACCGATTCGAACCATCAGTCGAAACTACGAGCAACTCGCGAAACGTATCCGAGTGTTTGTTAGCCCCCGGATCACCGCGCTTGTGACGAAACAGCGCCGTATTGACTATCGTAAGGAATTACAAGCGCGTTGATGAAAGCGTTGCGGGGGACGAGTGGCAAATCCCAAATTGGATAGTCATCGCGTGCGCATGCCATCTGCTCTTCAGTTTCGTACGCGCCGATGCCTGGGGCGCAGGGGGTCGGGCGCTCGAATCGCCCCGCCCCGACCAAAGAATTCACGGGTTCTATGGATAAAGTAAATGAACTTTGTGGGCCAGAAAGCCTCCCGAAAATAGCAATTCATCGGCAGCCGCCGGCACGCGCGGACGAGAATTGTTCAATTTGGTTAGAATAGTTAGGGTGGTTAGGTTAACCGACGTTCGACGCAACCGCGAGTGGAGATCGTCACCGGGAAGTTCTGTCGGATCCTCGGTTGGCTCGGGAATGCGATGGATGAGCAACTCGCTAGCGGCGGCGAAGTTTGGCAGCTTGACATCCTTGAAGTTAGCAGGGTAAATAGAGTATTTCATAGCGGAGGGACGAAGAAGATGACGAAACCGACGTGGTCCCCTAGATCGCTGAAGATAGGCCTTGCCGGACTGGCAGCCACGCTTTTACTTTCTGTGCCGGTGAACATATCTGCACAGCAGAGTAACGCGGCTTCTGCGGGATCTTCTCCGACTTCGACCCAGCGTCAATTCCTCGATCGCTATTGCGCGACGTGCCATAACGAGCGCCTGAAGACGGGCGGCCTGAGTCTGGTCCAGGTCGACTTGTCGAAGCCTGGCGGGCAACCTGAAGTGTGGGAGAAGGTGCTGCGCAAGCTTCAGACAGGCGTCATGCCGCCTCCGAATATGCCGCAGCCTCCCCAGACCGATCGCCTTGCGATGGTGAAGTGGCTGGAAGCATCGCTCGATGCGGCGGCGGCTACCGCAAAACTGAATCCTGGCCGCACCGAAACGCTGCGCCACCTGAATCGAACCGAATATCAGAACTCGATCCGAGACCTGCTGGCGCTCGATATCGATGCCACGTCGTTTCTACCGGCAGATGAGAGCGGTCATGGCTTCGATAACGTCATCGTCGGCGATCTGTCGCCAACACTCCTGGATCGTTACATCTCAGCCGCCCAGAAGATCAGTCGCCTGGCGGTGGGAAGTGCGCAGACCTCTTTAGAGAGCGAAATCATTAGCCTGCCTGCCGATCTCACCCAGGAAGGTCACCTGCCTGGGCTGCCGATGGGCACGCGCGGCGGCATCTCGACGTCCCATACGTTTGCCCAGGACGGCGAGTACGACATCCAGGTCCTGCTCGCTCGCAATTTAGAAGGAAACGTCAGCGGATTGCGCGAGAACCGTCCGCACGAGATGCTGGTGCTGCTCGACCGGGAGCCGGTCAAGACTTTCACGATCCAGAAGCCGGCGACCCGCGACGACTCCAACTTCGACCGTGATTTGAAAGTACGCGTCAAAGTGAGTGCGGGTCCCCATATGATCGCCGTCACCTTCGTACAGGAGGGATCGTCGCTTGTGAGCACGCTTAGGCAGCCTACCGAATCGCGCTACAACGACAGGCGATATCCGCGCACGGCGCCGGCTGTCAATCAGGTGTCGGTCACCGGGCCCTATGCACCCAAAGGCGCCGGGGACACACCCAGCCGGCGTCGATTGTTTGTTTGCCGGCCAACTGGACAGGACCAAGCAGAGGAAGAAAAGTGCGCCGGAACGATTCTATCGACGGTGATGCGGCGCGCCTATCGGCGGCCGGTCGCCAAGGCTGAAGTTGACGAGTCGATGGCATTCTATCGCAAAGGGCGTGCCGAAGGCGATTTTGACGCCGGAATCGCAAAGGCGTTGAGTGCGGTGCTGAGCAACCCGGCATTCTTGTTCCGCGTGGAAAGCGACCCGAAAAACGTGCCGGCGGGCGGTGTCTACCGGATCGGCGATCTTGAGCTGGCTTCGCGACTTTCGTTCTTCCTGTGGAGCAGCATCCCCGACGATGAACTGCTCGACGTCGCCATTCGGGGCAAGTTGAGTCAGCCCGAAGAGTTCGATAAGCAGGTACGCAGGATGCTCGCCGATCACCGCTCGTTCAACCTCGCGACGAATTTCGCCGGACAGTGGCTGCGGCTGCGCAATATCGACGCGGTGGTTCCCGCCGCCACCCTTTTCCGGGACTTCGATGACAACCTGCGGCAGGCCTTCCGGCA
>Ga0157369_10007703_pt1 | contig 12392 bp, 10 predicted proteins | sample C25metaG_FD_113461 | JGI IMG/M metagenome (GOLD analysis project Ga0157369, IMG submission 113461) | Corn rhizosphere microbial communities from Kellogg Biological Station, Michigan, USA - C2-5 metaG | ecosystem: Host-associated > Plants > Roots > Rhizosphere > Soil | place: USA: Michigan...
CACACACGAATGCAGCCAAGTACATGATTTATAACGATAATACAGCAACAAAAGTCGCCGTCTCTTAATCAGCGGGTCCTAGGTTCGAGCCCTAGTGCGTCCACCACCTTTTCAATGACTTACGAGATGCGGGCTGGTTTGAGAGAGCCGCGTGTCCATGCCGGACGCACTGTGCGTGACGCGATCGCGGGGAAGAGGCTCAGTCGCCGGGCGCGATTTTCACCGCCAATCCGTCGAGGGCCTCGTCGAGCGGAATCTGACAGGACAGACGCGAACTGGGTTGCCGGTAGCGCGAACTGTCGAGCAGGTCGTTCTCGTCGTCGCTCATCGTCGGCATGCGATTGGCGAAGCTGGGATCGACATAGACATGGCACGTCGCGCAGGAGCGGACGCCGCCGCACAGGCCGAACGATTCCCCGAAGCCCGCGTCGCGCACGATTTCCATCACGCTCAGCCCCGCCTGCGCGTCGACGCTAGCCTGATCGCCCTCGCGGCTGGTAATGAACAATGTCGACATGTCTTTGTCCTGATGATGGCATCGGGCACATCGTCGGGGATGCGCCGGCCCGGGATGGAGATACGAAGCGGAACGGCCGACCGGTGGCGCTTCCGCCGGGGGGCTTTCCATGGGGTGTTTGACGTACGCCGGCCCTGTTCGCCGATCTGGTGATCGGTGCGCGCGGGCGCTAACAAGGCAAGCACCACGAATGGGGCAAGCCGGATTGGGGCAAGGTTGAAGCGCCGCGCATTCCAGTTGCTTAGGCCTTTCGCCAGCCAAAGCTGGCCATTGGTCTTGGTATGACGCTGGAAAGCCAGGCCAGAGCCGCGCTCCAGCGCGGGGACCTGCCTGCCGCGGTCGAGGCCGCACGGGCGCTTACGCGCGCCAGCCCCGAACAGCCCGCGGGCTATTTCCTGCTCGGCATGGCCGCCGCCGAGGCGGGCCATATCGCCAAGGCGATCCCGTTGATCGAGGCAGCCGTGCAGCGTGGCCCGCAGGCAGAACATCTCGCCCAGCTCGCCAAACTGCTGATCCTGTTGCGCCGGGATGGCGCCGCCGCCGAGGCGGCACGCCATGCCCTGGCGCTGACGCCGGACGATGCGCTGACGCTCGATACCCTGGGCTGCGTGTTGGCCCGGCTCGGCGACCATGAGACGTCCTTGGCGCCCTTCAGCGCGGCGGTGGCCGCGGCGCCCGACAATCTGGACTATCGCTACAATCTGGCGGCGGCGAAGGGCTTTGCCGGCCGGACCGAGGAAGCGCGCGATCATTATGAAACGATCCTTGCCCGGGACCCCGGCAATGCGCGCGCGCACTACGCGCTCGCCATCCTCGCGCGACAGACGCCCGATTCCAATCATGTGCCCCGGCTGGAAAAGGCGCTGGCCGATGCGCGCAAACCCGCCGACGCGCTGCGCATCCGCTACGCGCTGGCCAAGGAGCTGGAGGATATCGGCGAGGGCGCCGCGGCCTTTCGTCATTTGTCCGCCGCAAATGCCGCGCATAAACAGGCGATCGACTATGATTTCGCGCAGGACGAAGCGATCTTCGACGCGATCGAGGCATTGTTCGCGGGGGCTGGCGGGCCGCTCGCCCCAGGCGCGGGCAATCCGGATGCCGCGCCGATCTTCGTGGTCGGCATGCCGCGCACCGGCACCACCCTGGTCGATCGCATCCTGTCGTCGCACCCCGAGGTCGGGTCGGCGGGCGAGCTTCAGGCGATGCCGCTCGCGGTCAAGCAACTGGCGGGCACGCCGTCGCGCGTCGTGATCGATCCGGAAACGGTGGCGGCGAGCGGCGTGATCGATCCGCGCGCGATCGGCGATGCCTATCTGGAGCGCGCCGGCCATCACCGGCCCAAGGGCAAGCCGCGCTTCATCGACAAGCTGCCCGCCAATTTCCTCTATGTCGGCCATATCGCGCGCGCGCTGCCCAACGCCCGCATCGTCTGCCTGCGGCGCCATCCGATGGATACGATCTGGAGCAACTACAAGAATCTGTTCGCCAGCCAATCGGCTTACTACGCTTATTCCTACGACCTGATGGACGCGGCGCGTTATTATGCGCGCTTCGATCGGCTGATGGCGCTGTGGGATCGGCTCTGGCCCGGGCGCGTGCTGCAACTCTCCTATGAAGCGCTGGTCGCCGATCAGGAAGGCGAGACGCGACGCCTGCTCGATCATTGCGGTCTCGTCTGGGACGAAGCCTGCCTGTCCTTCCACGAGAACAAGGCGGCGGTGGCGACACCGAGCGCGGCCCAGGTGCGGCGGCCGATCAACGCCGATTCCGTGGGGAAATGGCGCGCCTATGCCGACGCGCTGGCGCCCGCCCGTACCTGGCTCGAGACACAGGGCATCCCGGCCGCCTGAAGGAAAAGGCGCCCCCCAATTTCCGGGGGAGCGCCTCTTGCCCTTTTCACGCGATCAGAATTTGATGCGGCCTTCGATGCCGAAGGTACGCGGGCTCATCACCGCCTGCGTGTAATAGCGCACGGTCACGCCGTCATTGACGCCGATCCGCGACCGGTCGCCCCCGACCGAGACCACCGCATATTTGTCGAAGATGTTGGTCCCGAACAGGCCGACGCTATATTTGTCGGTGTCGTAGGTCAGCGACGCGCGGTGCGTCACATAGCCGTCCAGCTTGTCGCCATAGGAGCGCTCCCAGCCCAGCCGCGTCACGACGCTGCCGCGATAGGTTGCGGTCCAGTTGGCGCTCACGCTGCCGTCCTTGAACGGGGTCGTGTAGGTCGCCCCCAGGCTGCCCTGATTCTTGGCCGAACCCGGCAGGCGATCGCCCTTCAGCGCGTCCAACTGCTCGAACTTCGGCCGCGCATCATAGTCGTTTGGCACCCTGCGGACGGTCAGGATGCCCGGCACGTCCTCGGTCAGCTTGGCGTCGGTATAGGAATAGCTGCCCTCGATCGACAATTTGGGCACCGGCTTGAACTGGAAGGAGCCCTCGAAGCCTTGCGACTTGGCGGTGCCGCCGTTCACCGTGATGCCGGTCGCACCATAGAAAGTGGCGGACGCGACCTGGATGCCGTTCCAGTCGATATGGAAGACGTCGAAGTTCAGCGACAGCTTGCGGTCGAACAATTGCGCGCGCGTTCCGACCTCGAGATTCTTGGTCGTATCCGCGCCATATTGCAGCTCGTTCGGCAGCGCGCAGGCATTCTGCTGGTTGACCGGCACCGGGTTGGGGCATGGCGCGACCCGGTTCGGGCCACCGATGCGATAACCCTTGCTGTAGGTCGCATAGACCATGAAATCGTGGGTGAAATTATAGGAAGAGTTGAACTTCCACACCCAGCCATTCTGCTTCGATCTGCCGCCGGCAGCGGGGACATCATAGGGGCTCTTCGGATCGCCCAGCAGCGGCAGCACCAGCGCGCCCGCAATCTGCGACGTGTAATCGAAATAACGCGCGCCGCCCGTGACCTGCCAGTCGTGCGTCACCTTGAGCGTGGCCTCGCCGAAGACCGCTTTTTCGATGACCTTGGACTTGGTGTAGCTCACATATTCCAGGTCTTGGGGATTGTTGGGGATGCCGTAGAAGTTCGACAGGCCGGGCACATGCTCGGCATAGTCGCGGTGATCCTTCTGGTTGTTGTAGAAGCCGCCGAGCACCCAGTTGACCGGGCCGCCGTGGCGCGACACCAGCCGGATTTCCTGGTTGATCTGCTTGCGGCGGTCGGTCGACTCGTTCCAGCTCGTGAATGCCGGGAACAGCTCGTAATCGTAATCGAGGTCGAGCAGCAGGTCGGTATTGTCGCCCTTCGTCTTGTTGATGACCTTGGTATAGGCGGTGGTCGAAACCAGGTCGGCAATGTCCGCGATGTTCGCGTCGATTTCCACGCTGGCAAGGTTCGCATGGCGGTTCGACGGCTCTTCGTAACGGGCGGCACTTTGATATTTGCCCGTGCCGAGCACGCCGGCATTGGTGGCTTGCGCGCCATCGGTCTTGGTCTGCTGATAGGCGTAGGTGAAGATCACTTTCAGATCTTCGGTTGTCTGGAAGAGCAGCTGGTTGCGGGTCGTGAAGGTGCGCTCGAAATTGAGGTCCTTCTCTTCCTTGAGATTGGCCGCATAGCCGGCCGGCGTGATGCTGGTCGGGCCGCTCGGCTGCGGCAGCGACACGCCCGGCGTCTGAACCAGCAGCGGATAGTCGATGAAGCCCGGATCGAAATAATAGCCGGTCGCGCTGCGGAAGGCGATGTGATCCGTGACGATCGGCAGGTTGATCATGCCGTCGCCCTGATAACCCTGATCGCCGCTGTGGCTCTTGCCGTAGAAGCGGCCATGCACCTCGGCTTCGACATCGGTGACGTTGGGCCGATTTGGGATGTAGCGGATCGCGCCGGCCAGGGTGCCGAGCCCGTAGAGCGTGCCTTGCGGCCCGAGCAGGGTTTCGACGCGGTTGATGTCGAGCAGTTTGAAATCGTAATAAAGCGGCACTTCGCCCAGATAGATGCCGAGCGCGTTGTCGTAGTTGGAACCGCCCGCGCCCGTGTCGGAGGCGTGGAGGCCGCGCATCACGATCGTGCCGGTCGAGCCGGGGCCGGTATCCGAAATGGTCAGGCCGGGCGTGAACGCGGCGAGGTCGCGCACGTCGTCGATATGCTCGCGCTGGATTTCCTCCGAGCTGACCGCGGCGATATTGATCGGCGCGTTCTGCAGCGTCACGCGCCGGCGGCTGCCGGTGACCACGATCTCGTTGTTGCTGCTGGGCGCCGCGTCCGCGGCCGGATCGGGCGTCGCCGCCGTCTGGGCTACCGCCTGCGTCGCGGAAAGCCCGGCGAGGAAAGTCGCGCTGAGCAATGCTGCGCGAGAAAAGGATCGTGCCACGGTAGCCCCCGTTCTGAATCTTGGACCATCGCCGTTCAGGTGGCTCCGTCCCCCTTTTGCCGCGCTCTGTCGGCACGTGCTGGGAGGTAAAGTTTTGGTAAAGCGTTTCCGCCGCTATGGGGTGTTTGACGTACCGTTTCGGACCATTCGCGATCCGGCGGTTGCTTCGCTCTTGGAGCGCGCGACGATCGAGGTGACGTACCGGCCTTTTGACGGCCGGAGTGGCACGAAATCCACAGTTAGTAATACTGGAAGCCGGTGGGTCGCGCGCTGGAGCGGGCGAATCCGACATGCGGTCGAGGCCGATTCGCTATCCTAGTCGACGATTGTTTCACGAAAACGGCGGCGGCCTGACCGGGGGAAGGCACTCATTCTTTGGGCGCCGGCGCCAGGCTCCACCAGGTGAGCGTGTGGACGTCGTGCGCGGTCGTCCACACGCCCGGGCCCGCGAAGCGCAGCGCGCCGCTCCCGGCCGCCGGGCCGAGCCGCCCGACGATCGCCAGCGTCCTGGGGTCGATCATGGCGAAGGTCTGGTCCGCGGTGGTGCGCAGCCAGACCGCGCCGCCGCCCACGTCGATATCGCCATATTTGAGGTCCGCGCCGACCTTGACCCGACCGGTCACCTTCACGGTTTTGGGATCGATCCGCGCGAGCGTGCCGTCGCCCTGCTCCTGTACCCAGACCGCGCCTTCGCCCGCGGCGAGGAAGCCGGGCTGCTTGCCGAGCACGACACGTTTCACCACCATGTTGGTGGCGGGATCAATCTTCTGCAGCAATTGATTGGCGCTGCTGACCGCCCAGACGGCGTCGAGCCCGAACGCGAGATAGACGCTCCCGCCTACGACCGGGATCGACGCGGTCACCTTGTTGCTGGTCGGATCGACCCGCTGGATTGAGTGGGTCATTGCGTTGGGGATCCAGATCGATCCGGCGCCCGCGACGACATTGGTCTCGCCCCAGGGATTGGCGATGCCGCTCGGGATCGCGACGATCAGCTTGGCCGCCTGCGGATCGATCCGGTTGAGCGTACCGTCCTTGCAGTCGGCAACCCACAGCGATCCTTCCGCCATCGCCATGCCGCCGCACGGCCGCGTCATCGCCACTTCGGCCTGCTTGCCCTGCCGCGACCAGCGTTCGACCCGGCCTTTGTTGGTCGCCCACACGCCGTCGCCGTCGACCACAAGGAAATCCGCAAAGCCAGGCACGGTCTGCGTCTGTTCGTCTCGCGGGAGCGTGACCGACGCCGCCGGCGCGGCGCCGGCCAGGGCGCCCCCAATCAGGGTCGCAACCAGTTTTTGGGATAGGGAAACGCGCTGCATCGGCATGCCACTCCGGCCTAGATCGGTGGAGGCGCGAGCGTGCGTGCGATCGCCCCGCCTACCGATACGTCAAATGCCCTAGGCCCGCGCCGCTTGCCTGGCCCTCATCTTCTCGATCATCGGCCGCGCCGGGAAGGTAAACTGTTCCCAGATGGACAGCCGCTTGCGCTCGTCCTGGCCGACGATCGCCGACTCGCCTTCGCGATAGGTGCCGAAGATGCGGTCGAGCAGGATCAACGAATTGCCATAGTTGCAGCGCGTATCCTCATAGACCACCGAATGGTGCAGGCTGTGATGCCGGATCGTGGTGAAGAAGAAGCTGTACCATTTGGGCGGATCGGACCGCACATTCGCATGCGCGAAGGTCGAAACCACGTTCAGGATGTTGAAGGCACAGAATTCCGCCGGCAGCGGCAGATCGAACAAAGCGACCACGCTCAGCGTGATCAGGAACAGCTCCAGCGGATTGCCGACCGCGCCCTTCATCGCATTGAGCTGGGTGATATGATGGTGCGGCGCATGGGTCAGCCATAAGGGCGTCCAGTTATGCATCGCGCGGTGCATCCAATATTGGCCGAACTCGACCAGGAAGACGACCAGGGCAACCTGGGCCAGGAACGGCATGTGCATCGCCCATAAGGTCGTGATGCCGAGCTTATGCTTCAGCGCGACCAGCGAAGCGTCGGCCAGGTGGCTCGACGCCCATGCGATCGCAGTGGCGCTCAGCACAACATAGAAGAGGTCGGTGAAGAACTCGCGCTTATCGAGGCGCCAGCCGGCATGCCGTTCGGCGATCCATTCCAACCCCTGTACCGACGCGGTGATCAGCGCCGACACCCACACGATCGTCCACTCATTCCTGAGCCAGGCGGTCGGACCATAAGCCCAGAACAGGATGACCGCGGCGACCATCAGCGGCGGCAGCAGGTTGAACAAGGATTTGCGCATGTCACGCCCCCGGCCACGACGAATGACTTCCAGGGCGGTAAAATTAGGTCGAGGCCTTCGCGCGCGCAGGTGTGCGAATGACGTAGGGGACGCTGGCCGGGCCGCGCTGCCCGCGCGTCATAAAAAAAAGCGGCCGGTCCTGCCCGCCCCCCTTGGGACGCGGGCGAGGATCAGCCGCCGTCTGACGCCCAGATCAGCGCGAGGCGAGCTGGACCGGAGCTTTGGTTGCGGCGTCGGCGGTATGCCGCGCCTCGATCTGGCTGCGTACCTGCTCGGCCACGTCCGCGCGGCATTCGCGGGCACGCGCTTCGAGTTCGTTATGGATATTGGCGAGATTCTCGCCGCACACCGCGCGCGCGGCCTGGTCGACCCGGATCGCGAGGCGCTGCTGGCCGTCCGGGGTAGCGAGGTCGATCCCGGCGAGCGAGAGGACCGCACTGTCCTGGCCAAACGGGCTTTCAGGGGTGCTGGCGCAAGCAACCGAGCCGAGCGAGATGGCGGCAAGGGCCGCGATGGCGATCTTCATGACCTTCTCCTGTGAACGTTCCGCCATCTTCCGTGCGGATCGGCGCCGATCTAGGCGCGCGGAGAAAGAACGACAAGCCAAAAATAGAATATAACGCAAAAAATCTCGCACCTCGTCAAGTGAAGTGCAAGTTTCGCAACGATCAACTCCTCCTTTGAGGAGGGATTTTCATTATTACTGCGAACCTACGCCAGTAATACTCCCTTATTATTATTACGCACTACCGTGCATGTACGACCAGATATGCAAGCTCCACGTCATGCCCGAGAAGGCCGACCGGCAGCCGCACCGCTTCGGTTCGCGTCACCGACCCTGATGGGTCGGACATCGAGACGCGAAGAGCGCGGGCGAACGGCCCGGACCATTCCTTGACCACCGTCATCGGCAGGCTGACCCGCCAGGAACGGCCGCCTTCGACGGCAACGACGCGATCGTTGATCCGCACCTCCGTGGCGGAGGCCGCGCGGCGGCCACGCACCAGCAGACAGCTTCCGGTATCGCAGGCGATCAGGCGGGCGGTTGCGGGATGTGCAAGCGCGGGCGGAGCCAGAGTGGCCACCGATAGGGCAATGCCGACCGTCGCGCTCCGAAAAATCGTCACCATGGAGGGGAGGATGGCCCGATTCGCGCCGGCCAGCCATGAGGCGTTTGACGTAGCGGCGGTGTGGTCGTCTATTGGGCGAGTGTCGCGACGGCGATTGCTGTGGCGGAGGCGCGATTCTCGACACCCATCTTCTCGAAAACCTGTTCGAGATGCTTGTTCACGGTGCGGGGGCTGATCTGCAGGATTTCGCTGATCTCGCGATTCTGCTTGCCGCGGCTGATCCAGACCAGCACCTCCGCCTCCCGCGAGGTCAGGCCATGGCGCTCCGCCAGGATGCGCTCGGCATCGCCGTCCCGTTTTTCGGTCAGCCGGAACAAGCATTCCCGCGCGCTGGTACGACGCAGGAAGGTGCATTCGAGCAGGCTGTCGCCGACCTGGATCGCGGCTTGCGCGCCGGCCGGAACATCGGGTCCCCGGAGACGCCGGATCGTCGCCGCGAGCGGTTCGGGCAAATGCAGGTCGCGCGGCGTCCATCCCGGAAACAGGCGCTCGATCGTGGCCGCGGCGAGCGGGGTCAGCCAGCCGGTCGCGCCATCTTCGTCGACCGCGAAGCTCGGCCGGCCGGCGGTATCGAGCGCGAGTTGGCTGCCCTGCGAGATGCGGGCATTGGCGAGATGGACCGAAACACGCGCCAGCAATTCGTCGACCACGATCGGCTTGTGCACATAATCGACCGCGCCCGCCTCCAGCCCGCGCACGACATGTTCGGTCTCGGTCAGTCCGGTCATGAAGATCACCGGTAGATGACGGAAGCGGCCGTCGGCCTTGATCCGCTGCGTTGTGGCGAAGCCGTCGAGCCCCGGCATCATCGCGTCCATCAGCACCAGGTCGGGCCGGACATGCTCGAGCAGCTCCAGTGCGGCCAGTCCATCGACCGCGATCAGCACGGTCATGCCGGCCTGTTCGAGCGTAGTGTTGAGGAAGCGCAGCGATTCCGGCGTGTCGTCGACCACCAGGATCGTCGCGCCGACGCTCGCCGGTGTCGGTTTATCCGACATTGTCGAGCGTCCGCTTGAGCGCGCGCAGATCGAAATCGCCGAGATGACGCCGCATCTCAGCCACCGCCGGCGCGCTTTCGGGTATTTCGGCTTCGAGGTCGGTCAGCACCATCCCGATCGCGCGGACATGCCCGACTTTGACATATTGCCGCAGGTTGGCGAGAAACGGGCCCGCCGCATCGGGGAGCCGGGCCGGCACGTCCGCATCGCGCGCATGGGTCTCGTCGATCGTGACGATCCAGCTCAGGTCGAGCTGACGGCCGATCGTATCGAGCAGTGCGTCGAGATCGACCGGCTTCGACAGGAAGGCGTCGTGACTGGAGCCGCCATCGCCCCCCGCCTTGAATTCGTGCGCGTTGGCCGAGACCATCACGATCCGCAGCTGGGGGCCCAACCTGGCGCGCAATTCCGCCGCGATCTCCCACCCGTTCTGGCCCGGCATCTGGATATCGAGCAGCACCAGATCGGGCTTGCAGCTTTCCGCCAGCGCCAGCCCCTCCACGCCGCCGGTCGCCGCGAAAACGGCGAAGTCCAGCGGACGCAGCAGATGCTGGGCCACCGTGATCTGCGCGGGATTGTCATCGATCACCAGGATCGTCTTGCGCGCGCCCCGATAGCCGGTGACGCGGTCATAGGCGGCCGCGCTCGCCGGTGGCGCCATGGGTTCTGGCAACAGGATGCGGAGCTGGAAGCTGCTGCCCCGACCATATTCGCTCGTCGCGGTCACTTCCCCTCCCAATATGCCGGCCAGCACACGCGTGATTGCGAGGCCAAGCCCGACCCCAGGCTGCATCGCGGCGTCGGGCGCGCTTCCGCGCTCGAACGGCTCGAAAATCCGCTCCATGTCCTCGGGCGGGATGCCGATGCCGGTATCCTTGACCTCGATCAGCGCCATCTGGCTGCGATAGCGCACGGTCAGCGTTGCGCCGCCCCGATCGGTATATTTGATCGCATTGGACAGCAGGTTGATCAGGATCTGCCGCAGCCTTTTCTCGTCGGTACGGACGTAAGGTGGCAGCCGGCCCTCCACGACATAATCGAGCGAAAGCCCTTTCGCGGCTGCCTGCATCCGGAACATGTCGATGACGTGGTTGAGCAAGGCGGGCAGCCGCACGACGTCCTGCCGGAACTTGAGCAGGCCGCTTTCGACGCGCGAGATATCGAGCAACCCCTCGACCAGATTGGTGAGATGTTCCGCCGATCGCCGGATCACCCCCGCCGCCTCCGCCGGCGGCATCCCGCCCTCACGCTCGAGCAGCTGGGCATAGCCGTAGATCGCGTTGAGCGGCGATCGGATTTCGTGGCTGACCGCGACCAGGTAACGCGTTTTGGCGGCGTTGGCGGCTTCGGCCGCCTCCTTCGCGCGCTGCAGCTCGGCATGGGTCGCGGTGTGCGCGGCAATCTCCTCCTGCAGCATTCCCGTCTGCCGGCGATTGACCTCCTCCGCCGCGCGATGGCGGGCGCGGGACCGGCCAAGCAGCCAGGAAAAGACGGCGGCGAGGATCGCCATCGGCACGATCACGAATATCACGCGGAGTGTATTCGCCGTCACCGAATCGCCCTCGTCACCCGTGACGCCGCCCGGGCGGCCCGGCGGACGAGGCGTGGTTCATGGCCAGGCCCGTCCACCCACCGAGCAGCATTGTGCCTGTCTGGCCCATTCTCACGTCCGATATGCGAGTCGCTGGTTGCGAATCCGCACTATGGATAGTGCCCAAATGACGCATTGCAGCATAGAAAAATCGGGCCAGACGCTTCATGAGGTCATTTTATAGAATTTATTACTGGATTGATCAAACGTAATATTGCATGCATTGATGCATCGCGGAATTCCGTGGCTTTCGACTCACGGAATGCAATTCAAGGGAGTGAGTATGGGAAGCTGGCTGTCCAAGACGCGGCTCACGATCGCGGCCACGGCGCTGCTTCTCACCGCCTCCTGTAGCGGCGGTGCACAACATGATGCTGCTACAGCGAAACGAACCGACTTCACGATCGGCTGGTCGATCTACGCCGGCTGGATGCCATGGCCCTATGCCCAGCAGGCCGGCATCGTGAAGAAGTGGGCCGACAAATATGGCGTCAAGATCAACTTCGTTCAGGTCAACGACTATGTGGAGTCGGTGAACCAGTTCAACGCCGGCAAGCTCGATGGCGTCACCGTGACCAACATGGACGCGCTCACCATCCCCGCCGCCGGCGGCAAGGACACGAGCGCGATCATCCTGGGCGACTATTCGGACGGCAATGACGGCATCGTCCTCAAGAACGCGAAGGGCCTTGCCGACATCAAGGGGCGCACGGTCTATCTCGTCGAACTGTCCGTCTCGCACTATCTGCTCGCACGCGGTCTCTCGACCGTCGGTTTGCAGCTTTCGGACGTGAAAACGGTCAATACGTCGGATGCCGATATTGTCGGCGCCTTCGCCAATCCCAGCGCGACCGCGGCGGTCACCTGGAACCCGCAGCTGACCGAGATTCAGAAACAGCCCAGCGCGAAGCTCGTCTTCAGCTCGCACCAGATTCCGGCCGAGATCCTCGATCTGCTCGCGGTCGATACCGCGACGCTCAAGGCCAATCCCAATCTCGGCAAGGCGCTCGCCGGCATCTGGTATGAGACGATCACCCTGATGCAGCGCAAGGATGCGGCCGGCGCCGCCGCGCGCGCCGCGATGGCCAAGATGGCCGGATCGAGCCCCGCGGCGTTCGATGCGCAGCTCACCACCACGCACCTCTACGGCACGCCGCAGGATGCGGTAGCGGCCGTCAAATCGCCGGCTTTGGCCAGCACGATGATCAAGGTGCGCGACTTCAGCTTCTCCAAGGGCCTGTTCGGCCAGGGTGCTAAATCGGCGGACGCGGTCGGCATCGGCCTGCCAGGCGGCAAGACGATCGGCGATACCGGCAATGTGAAACTGCGTTTCGACCCAACCTTCATGGAACAGGCCGCGGCCGGCAAGCTCTGAGGCGGCCCGCGATGCGCTGGGTGAATGTCAGGCCGAACCGGCGCAATACGCTCCTTTTGGGCGCGGTGCCGCTGCTGCTGATCGTCGTCGCTTATCTGTTCGCGTCGGCGGCGCGGCATGCGGCCAATCCGTCCGACAAGATATTGCCGACGCCCGGCGCCATGGTCGAGGCGATGCGGAGCCTTC
>Ga0157369_10007704_pt1 | contig 12390 bp, 12 predicted proteins | sample C25metaG_FD_113461 | JGI IMG/M metagenome (GOLD analysis project Ga0157369, IMG submission 113461) | Corn rhizosphere microbial communities from Kellogg Biological Station, Michigan, USA - C2-5 metaG | ecosystem: Host-associated > Plants > Roots > Rhizosphere > Soil | place: USA: Michigan...
ACCGCCTCCTGAAACCATTGATGCAGGCAACTTGGCACGCATCGTGCTGGTAAGAATCCCGGAGCATCTTTCTGGTCAGGAACGGGGGCTCCCAAACGGCTGCACCTTCGGGTGCGGCCGTTTGTTTTTGCACCTGCGTGCGCGATCGAGCCGACATCGCCGTCAAAAGCGCGTGTCGCTGTGAATTGCATCACGTTTTGGAGCGGGCGACTGGCATGTCTTGTGCTGTAACGGTTGGTGACATCTCACCGGGACACCAAGGGCGTACGTCGATGCGCAATCGTTTGATTGAACGCGGATTCACGCTGATCGAACTGATGATCGTGGTCGCGATTATCGCGATCCTTGCGGCCATCGCGATTCCTGCGTATCAGAATTATCTGATCCGGACGCAAGTCACCGAGGGCATGAACCTCGCCACGGGGGCGAAAGTTGCAGTATGGGATTTCGTCTCCAACACTGGCCGGTTTCCCAGCAACAATGAATCGGCAGGCTTGACCCAAGCGTCATCGATCACCGGGAGCTACGTCACCCAGGTTGATGTTGCAGGCGGCAAGGTCACGGCCAAATTCGGCAACAAGGCGAATATGGCGATCCAAGCTAGCGGCCACGACACTTTGGTGCTCTCGCCGTGGACTACAGGTGGCAGCATCCTGTGGACCTGCATACCCAGCACGGTCGATCCGAATTACCTGCCTTCGTCGTGCCGCGGATAGATAGGTTTCACAGTGAGTGACGCAGTACGTCACCCCTTTGCGGACGCGTCAACGGAGCTAAATTTCGGCAAGTGCAAGGAATTGTGAACCGGGTCGCAAGCGAATTTCGCCTTGCCCGGTAGATTTCCCGCCGGGGCGCAGCGATGGGGCTTGGCACGAAAGCTGCTTCCTTCCACCCGAGCTTCTGGCTCACTGGCCCACTGGCCAGGGGGTTTCGCATCAGGGGCTTGCACTTTGGGCATTCCCAACCAGTAGACCAGTTTTCCACGAGCAAGAGGAACACAACCATGAAATCGATGCAGAAAGGTTTCACCTTGATCGAACTGATGATCGTGGTCGCGATCATCGCGATCCTGGCGGCCATCGCCATTCCGGCCTACCAGAACTACCTGATTCGCACGCAGGTAACCGAAGGCCTGTCGTTGGCCGGCGGCCTGCAGACCGGCGAAATCGAGTTCTACAGCAACTACGGCAGGTGGCCTGGCAGCAATACGTCTGCAGGCGTAGCCAGCCCGGGGTCCATCGTGGGAAGCTATGTCACGCAAGTGACCACGGGCACCAACGACGGTCTTGTTACTGTCACGTATGGTCTCAAAGCCAATACGGCGATCAATGGAAAGACCTTGATTTTGTCACCCTACTCCAAGGGTGGCGGCAGCTTCGCGTGGACCTGCAACCCCGCCGGCTCCGCCGGTGCGGTGGACAGCAAGTACCTGCCTGCAAGCTGCCGCAACTGAGCTTGCTGCAACCTGCTGAACCCGAAGGGCCGCTTCATGCGGCCCTTCCTTTTTGCCCTCCACCTGCTGGTCGAACCCAACCGACCGACGCCCATTAAATCGCGGTCGGATACCGATGCTCACGTATCCTTGTTCGTGATGAAATCCTCGGAAGCCGCATGATGAAACTGCTCGCCATTGAGCGAGGGCGGCGCTTTGTTTCCATCTTTGCGTTCGCATCTGCGCTCGCTACACTGCTCGCCTTCACATGGTGGGTTTATCACTCGGGGCTTTTCGGAGATTTCCTGTTCGACGATTTCGGAAATCTGCCCGCAATCGGTGCCACCGGCCCGGTGGACAACTGGGCGACCTTCTGGCGATACATCACCTCAGGCAACGCTGATATCACCGGTCGGCCGCTGACACTGCTGACCTTCCTGATCGACGCGCGCAACTGGCCCGCCGGCCCCTATCCATTCAAGGTCACCAATCTCACCCTGCACCTGATAAACGGGGGGTTGCTGACATGGGTGTTGTGGAAGCTCGGTACGGTCCTCGCGGCGCACCCACCAACCTCGCCACTCCGGATGCGGCGCAGCCGCGATCCAGAATCCAGCCTTTTGAAGACGCTTGGTCCCGGGTTCGGCCCTTCGGGCCGCCCCGAGATGACGATCGATTCTCACGGGGTCGCTATCGCCGCACTATTCGGCGCGGGTGTGTGGCTGCTGCACCCATTGCTCGTCTCGACCACGTTATACATCGTGCAGCGCGAAGCGATGCTGCCCGCAACATTCGTGCTTATCGGCATGCTTGGCTGGATGGCTTCGCGCGAAGCCTTGGCGCATGGACAGATAAAACGCGCGCTCGCCGGCATGACGCTATCGGCATGGCTGTGTACAGTGTTGGCCACGCTGTCCAAAGCCAATGGCGCGCTGCTGCCGATCCTTCTGCTGCTGATGGACTGGATCATCCTTGCGCGGCGGCCAATGATTGCGCCGAACACACGGCGCTGGCACAAGCGCGCTGTCGTGGTGTTCCTAGCAGTGCCAAGCTCATTGGTGATCGCATACCTGTTGTACCGGCTGCCGGAAGCGATCCACAGCGCACCGGCGACGCGAGGTTGGTCGGTGGGTCAACGCCTGTTGACCGAGCCGCGGGTCATTGCCGATTACCTGCACCTGTTGTTCGTCCCACACACTTATTCGAGCGGGCTGTTCAATGACCAGTTCGACGTTTCCACCGGCTGGACCCACCCGGCATCGACCCTGCCATGCATTGCTTTGATATTGGCACTTATCGTGCTGGGATTCGCATTGCGCAACCGATACCCGGCGATCGCATTGGCGCTGCTCTTTTATTTTGCCGCGCAGTTGATGGAATCCGGCTGGGTACCACTGGAACTGTATTACGAGCACCGCAACTATTTGCCGGCTATGCTGCTGTTCTGGCCAATCGGTTTGATGCTGGGAACAACGGGCACCCTGCGATTCTTGAGAGTCGCGGCTGGCGTAGTGGTACTCGTTGGACTCGCTGTCATGACCTCGCAGCGCGCGACGTTGTGGGGCGACGGCTTCCAGCAGGCGCAAGTGTGGGCCGCGATCAACCCCGATTCGGCACGCGCGCAAGCCAATGCGGCCTTGTACGACCTTCAGCACGATCGTCTCCGCCTCGCCGCGGCGCGCCTGCGATTGTCGATGTCACGCCATCCCGACGACATCCAGGCACCGATCAACCTGATCGGCGCAGAATGCAGATTGGGCGCGGTGCAGCCACAAACTCTTACAAATGCCGAGTTCGCACTGGCGCACACGCGCCTCGGAGGACAGGCGGCTTTCAAATGGTTCAATGAGGCATTGAACATGGCGAGCCACCATTCCTGTCCGGGCCTGGATTTCGCAGCGCTGCAGGGGACTTTGGATGCCGCGCGGCGCAATCCGCTCTGGCGAGAACAACCGGGACGGCAGCAGGACCTCGATCACATGCAAGGCGAGCTCGACTTGGCCATGGCCAAGCCGCAACAGGCATTGGCAGCCTTCAACCGTGCAATTGCAATATCGCCTAGTCCTGGTTCAGCGCTGCAGCAAGCCGCTTACTTCGGCGCGCATGGCTACCCCGAATTTGGGCTGGCGCATCTGGACTATTTCGCCAGTTTACCCCACGTACCCAAGGCCGCCTTTGGCATGCCGCGGATTCATGCTTGGGTGCTGCGCGAACAAGGCTGGTGGCCGAAAGAGGGCTCGTATCTCCGGACGAACCTGGAGGAAGACGCAGCGGTCAAAAATGCGGCAACCGGGTCGGAAAAATGACGCAGCACCCGCACTGTTCGATACCATGCGTGACTTCGCACCTGTCGGATGGCACACATGCGGGTGATTGACCGGGCAAATCGCTGGCTGCCGTGGGCACTGCTGGCAGCTGCCGTTGTGGCGACTGCCATCGTGTATTGGCCGGGTGTGACCGGCGGCTGGGTGTTCGACGATTACCCGAACATCGTGGACAACAGCGCCATCCACATCACGCCGGGACATTCGACATTGGTGGCGTGGCTGAATGCGGCGCTGTCCTCGCCCGCCAGTTTCTTGCACCGACCGCTGGCGTCAATCACATTCGCCATGAACTGGATGGCGGGGGGCGGCAATCCCTGGCCGTTCAAGGTCACCAACATCGTCATTCATCTCATCAACGGCGTGCTGGTGTTTTGCATGCTGCGCGAATTGTTGCGATTGTTGGAATTGCTGTCCCGTTCTCGCGCCGCATGGAACATCGAGAAATCAGCTGCCACGCGACTCGCGCTGATCGTCAGTGCCGCATGGATGCTGCTGCCGATCAATCTCATGGCCGTGCTGTACGTGGTGCAGCGGATGGAAAGCCTATGTCAGATATTCGTGTTGGCCGGCTTGTGGGCGTACATGCACGGACGTTGGATGATGTTGACGGCCCAGGATGCCCAGCACGATCGACGCGGATTTACGCTGGTTGTCTCAGGCATCGTGCTCGGCTCCACGCTAGGGCTGACGTCGAAGGAAACCGCGGCCTTGCTGCCGCTATTTGCATTCCTGGCTGAGTGGATAGTGCTAAAGTTTTCGAGCGCGGCTTCTGGCGACAACGGCATTCACCGCGCGTGTCCCGCCCGATCTGCCATTCCGGGGCAACCTTCAGGGTCGAATCCTGAATCGGTACCGTTGACGGCAACAGCCCAATGTCCGGATGATCTCGACGAAGCGCAAACAAGCGATTCCGGATCGCCGCTTCGCGGCGTCCGGAACGACGACAAGATTCAGCCACCAGCGCTCAAGAGCCAGGATAGGCGCATCTGGGCACTGTTCACGGCCACGCTGTTCGTTCCGGCGATCTTGGGCGCAGCATGGCAGCTAAAAAAAGCATTGGCGCCTGGCGCGTATGACGGCCGCGATTTCACCTTGGTTCAACGTCTTTTGACTGAGCCGCGCATATTGGTCGATTACCTGCACTGGACGCTGTTCCCCAACCCGATGGTGCTAAGCCTGTACCACGATGAGATCGTGCCGTCGACTGGGATTCTAACCCCCTGGACCACGCTGGGCTCCTTTGCGCTGCTAGCCACGCTGATTGGGTTTGCCATATGGCTTCGCAATCGCCGCCCGCTGGTTTCCCTAGGTATCGGCTGGTTCTTCGCAGCGCAACTGCTGACCGCAACCTTTGTTCCATTGGAATTGATATACGAGCAGCGCATGTATTTCGCCTCCATCGGCGTGCTGCTGGCGGCCGGAGCATTGTTGCTTGGTTTGCGCTGGAAAATCGCATTGCCCGTCCTGCGCGGATTCGTCGTCATGGTCGCGCTACTGTGGTTCGCGGTCGCCACGAACCTCCGAGCGCAGGAATGGTCAAATCCGCTGCGCCTTGCGATCGCCGAAGCCAATCGCCACCCGGAATCCGCGCGAGCCGTCTACGAAGCAGGCCGCCTTCTGCTGATCGCGTCGAATTATCAGCCCGGCAAGGCGCTCGACGAGTCGTGGAAATACCTGCGCAAAGCTGCGTCGATCCCTGGCTCGTCGGCGCTGGCGGACCAGGCGATGATCATGATTGCCGATCATCATCGCGAGGGCGCCGACGATGAGTACTGGGACTCGATGGTTCGCAAACTTCACAGCCAGCCGACGCGACAGGAAGACATCTCCGCGTTGGTTTCTCTCACCAACTGTTACAGCTCGGGCAACTGCAAGTTCGATGTCGTGCAATTGCAACGCGCATACGAAGCAGCGCTTTCACGTCCGCACCCGATCGCGCGCCTCAATGGCGCCTACGCGAGCTTCCAGCGCGACATCCTGCACGACGACGAGCTCGCGGAGGTTTATCTTGCACGAGCCGTCATGGGCAACCCTAACGAATCGGCCTACCGCATCGATCTTGCCGCGCTATACGCGCGCAGTGGCCAGACCGAAAGGGCGCTGGAACAGATCGATGCGCTGCGGCGCATGAATCTTGCTGGCCGCCTGGATAGGCAGATCGCAACATTGGAACGACTGGCGGAACAGGGAAAAGTCCAGGCTCAACAATAATTGGCTCCGCTACGCGCAGGCACTCAATCATGAACATACCAGTTGCTGATTTTCCCTTCCTGGTTTTTGGTTCTCCGTTGATCGAGCAGGCGGAGATCGACGAAGTTGTCGCCTGCATGGAATCGGCATGGCTGGGGACCGGCCCGCGCGTGGCGCAGTTCGAGCGCGACTTCGCCGCGTACCAAGGCCTGCAACCCACGCAAGTCGCGGCCGTTAACTCCGCGACGGCGGCACTCCACGTCAGCATGGTCGCGGAACGATTGGAATCCGGTGCCGAGGTCATCACCACGCCGATGACGTTCTGCGCATCGGTGAACGCGATCATCCATGCCGGCTTGGTCCCGGTGCTCGCGGACGTTGATGCGGCCACGCAAAACATCGATCCCGCGGCCATCGAAGCAGCCATTACGCCGCGCACGCGCGCAATCTTGCCCGTGCATTTTGCTGGCCGGCCGTGCGAAATGGACCCAATTATGGAGATCGCCCGCAAGCACAACCTCAAAGTGATCGAGGATTGTGCACACGCGATCGAGACCACCTACCGCGGACGCAAGGCTGGCACCTTCGGCGATTTCGGCTGCTTCAGCTTTTATGCCACCAAGAATGTCGTGACGGGCGAAGGCGGAATGATCACCGGTCGCGACGAGGCACGCATTGCACGGGCGAAGGTGCTGGCACTGCACGGCATGAGCAAGGATGCCTGGCACCGCTTCGGCGACCAAGGCTACAAGCACTATCAAGTGGTCGAAGCCGGTTTCAAATACAACATGATGGATTTGCAGGCGGCGATCGGCATCCACCAGTTGGCGCGCGTCGAGCGCAACTGGAAACGCCGCGAAACTGTGTGGAGCCGATACATGAAAGCTTTTGCGCACCTGCCGGTCGGCCTGCCCACGCCGCCCGCGGTCGACACGAAGCACGCGTATCACCTGTTCACCCTCATGGTGGACGAGGCGCGCTGCGGTATTTCGCGCGATGATTTCTTGAATGCGATGAACGCGCGCCGCATCGGCACCGGCGTTCACTATCTTTCCGTCCCGGAACATCCGTATTACCAGCAGCGCTTCGGCTGGAAGCCGGAACAATGGCCGAACGCCATGCGCATCGGCCGGCAGACGGTGAGCCTACCGCTGTCGCCCAAGCTCAGCGATCTGGACGTTGAGCGGGTGATTGGTGCTGTTACCGAGATTGTCACTTCGCGGACATGACGCGAAAGATCACGTTCATTTCGTTCTACTTCGCACCACTCGGCCGCGCGGATGGCGTGAACCGGTCATATTTGGCGCGCTATCTTGCCGATCTCGACTGGGATATCAATGTTGTATGCGCAGAAAATCCACGCGGGCTATTTCGCAACTACCAACAGGACGCGTCGTTACTGGAAGTGCTCGGCCCTCGCGTTGAGCGGCATCCGGTTGCTTACTCCTTTCGTGGTGGCGTACCTGAGCTCATGCACATTGCGCGGCTGAGCGCAGACCCATTTGCGCACTGGGTGAATGATGCGATCGACCGGGCGGCCGATATCGCCGAGGGCATCGTTTATGCCGTGGTGCCGCCTGTAAGCAACGCCGCGGTTGCGGTAGCTGTGGCGCGCAAGCGCGGCCTGCCACTGGTGCTCGACTTTAGAGACAACGTGTCGGGCCTGCCGCGCGATTGGGTAATGGATGCTGCTGCCATCATGGCTTCCACTGACTGGTCGCGGCAGGAAATGCTGGCGCTCTACGGGGTTGCCCCGGCCACTCCAAGCCTGACCTACTTCAATGGTTTTCCGGATGGAGCGGAAGCAGCATCTGCGCATGCCGGAAGGCCACGCAGCGGCATCATTTACGCGGGCCTGATGAACTGGGAACAGCATCCGTTTGTCATAGCCGATCTCATTGATGCTGCACGGCGCGTAGCGCCGGCATTGGTATCGCAGCTGCACGCCGACTTCTATGGACCCTCCAATTACTACACGCACCTCGCGTGGCGCGGACGAATCAGAAAAGTGGCAACTCTGCATGGCTACGTGCCCTTCAGCGAAATTCGCCAGCGCCTTCAGTCCGCGCAATTTGGCCTGGCAACATTAGTCGTAGACAGCAAGAACTACTGCATACCATCCAAGGTATTCCAATACATTGCCGCGGGTCTGCCAATCATCGCATCCAGCAAACAAGGGGCATTAAAAGAGCTGGTGGAAGGTTTAGGGATAGGCCTGCACGCACCTCCTTCCCGCATTCACACATTGGCGCCCAAGCTAGTTGAACTGCTTGCCGATCCCATAAAGATGGGTGCCATGCGCGCACGTGTAACGGAGGCGAGGAACCGTTTTTCGTTGCGTTCGCAAGCGGCAATGGTGTCAAAGCTGTTGGAGCGAGTCGCGGAGCCGCAGCATGCAATTCAGCCTTGAGCGGATCGACCGCTGGCGCTACGCACGGGTCGCCGGGCACTGTACGGGCGCCGTGCTCGACATCGGCTGCGGCCGTCAGATTTTGAGGACCTACCTTGCGCCCGGCGCCACATATTTGGGCGTTGATTTGGAAGAGCCTGGCGCACTTCGAGCATCGGCGCTGGCTTTGCCTCTGCGCCCACTCTCTTTCGACACCGTCGTCCTTTGTGAGGTACTTGAGCACCTGGAGGCGCCCGGAACCGCACTTCGCGAAGCAGCGGCCATCAGTCGCAAAAGAATCGTCATCACTGTTCCAAACGACCATTCGCTTGTGCGCTTGGCGCGACTTGCCTTGGGGCGCAATGTCGAAATCGATCCAGAACACGTAGCCACGCTCAACCCCGTCAACATTCGACTGATCCTTGACCGTGTGGGGTTTGAGGTCGCGTGCCACTATGCGTTCCCCTTGCGCATGCAGCTGCTACCGTCGCTCAAGCGCAAAAGTCGCTTTGGCTATTGGCACTTCGTGGTCGCGGAGCGCCGGGAGACAAGAGGGTGACAAGCCGTAAGCTGTTTCGTGTTGTAGCCATTCTCGCCACAGTCTCCATAACCGTCTGGATCGGGTGGGCCGCAGTACATTCGGCCGTACAGATCGATTGGCGCGTGATGAACCCCTGGCTGATCGCCGCTGCGTTGGTCGCATCGTCGATTCAGGAGTGCGCTGGCACCGCGAGTGCGCAAGCTGCGCTTTTTGCATTCGGGCAGCGCGCTGGATTCATACGCCTGCTGATCATCACGACGGTTGCTACTGCCGCCAATTCTATTGTCCCCGTTCCGGCGGGCGTTCCCGCTCGGATATGGCTGCAAAAGACATGGCTCGGCATTTCAGTCCCCTTCAGCACGCAGGCCATTGCACTGGAAATGCTGTGTGGATACGGGTTGCTAGGATTGCTCGCAATGGCGGGAAGCTTTCTGTTCGGAGCGAACCTGCTGGCGATGGGCGTTCGTTATCTGCCTGTTGTCACGGCGATTGGCATCATTGCCTTGGTGGCAGCTTGGCTGCTGCGTGAGCAGCTGAAATCACGCGTTAGGCAACTTGTTGCGCTGCGCCCGGCTCGAGTTCCCACGTTAACGACCGTTTTCTTCAACGTGCTGGTGATCGCACTCGCGACTTTTCGGCTGTGGTTGGTCCTGCGCGCTCTGGGGGACAGTACAGCCTCAATTGTCGAAATTACGGCCGCCCTGAGTATTGCACGCGTGGCGGGCGTCGCGTCAATGATCCCGATGGGCTTGGGAAGTCGAGACGTGACTTTGTCTGGACTACTGGCGCTGTCGGACGTTCCCTTGCCAATCGCAGTACTGGCCGCAGCGGTAGACCGGGTGCTCAGCACTCTGCCCTATCTCGCGGTAGCAGCCGCGGGCTGGCCGCTGTTGCGGCGATCTGGCTCAATCGGCAAATCCAGCGGCCCAGCTCATTGACGCGTAGCGCAAATCCAGCGGTGCAGCGCAACACGGGAAAACCCCGTCTCGTGGCAATCCTTCCGGACGTTGTAATCGAGAAGCTTCCGCACCAATGGGCGTTTCGATCGAGCGACGCCAGGGACCAATAATGCAGCAGACAGCCAAGGGTTCCCGCCCATTGCGTGAATTTGAAACCCTTCCCTTGAGACAAGCGCCGGGTATTCGGCGACAGAAAATCCGCGCCCGCCCGTGGGTGACTGCCTGCCCCCGAAACTCACTGTTGCGATCAAACGCTGCATTTCGTAGCCGGGGTCGAGCAGCAAAAGCACGCCGTGCGGCCGCAACACACGGCGGATTTCTTCAATTCGCAGCGGAGTCGACGCGCGTGTTCCGTACATGAGACAGGTCACCGCCATCACCGCGTCAAATGTCTCGCTCGCAAATGGCATTCTGCATCCATCAGATTGGACGCAATCACCGACATCTTCGCGAAACAGCTTGCAGTAGGAGAGCGAAAGGTCCTGCCCGACCAATTCAATATCGGCACGGTGCTCACGAATCGTTTTCGAAAGCCGACCGTAGCCGCAGCCGAGATCGAGCAAAGAGCAGCATTAGCCAATCTGGGTAGAAATGACCGGTATACCACCCATTCGTGCCAGCGATGCATTGCAGCGTTCGCCTGCTCCGAAAATCCGCGAAACAGTACGCCCGAAAGCCGGTTTCCGGACTGTGCCGCGCGTTGTTCCCACTGGTCGCGTGTGCTCACCGGCGCGTCATTCACCGCTTGTATCCCGCAAGATTTGCTTGGCAACACTACGCAGCGAGAATTTCTCCGCACACGCAGCAAGACTCCGGGCGCGGAGTTCTCGATCACGACATGCAGCCCGTACGGCGGAGGCGACGGCTGATGGATCGATGGACTCGCACATGATGCCGCAGCCTCCGGCCACCAGCTGTGGCAAGTCACCTACCGGAGTCGCCACTACCGGTCTTCCCAGTTTCACGGCATCGGAGAAGACAACTGGAATGCTTTCGATACGAGACGGAATAACTACCCAGTCCGCACGCACAATGGCACGTTCGGCCTCCACTTTTGGAATGAACCCCCCCAACACGAGCGGTCGCCCCGCGTCCAACAATGGCCGAGTCCTTTCTTGCACTACCGACTGCAATGGCCCTCCGCCGTAAATGGCGATTTCCGCAATGCGTTCCCAATCATCATCATCAAGCATTGATAGCGCATCCAGCAACAAATCGATGCCCTTGTTGCGATGCCAGCGCCCTATGAAAACGAACCGATACGGTGGCGTGGCAGAGCGCGGCGGTGGATCACGCGTTGTCATAGCACGTGTGGTCGGCAGGAATTCCACTGGCAAGGCACAAATGGCTTCACAGTCCTGCGCAAGCTTCAACCCATCGGCGTAGCGAACTCGCGCATTGCTCATCACGGTTCGCAGAACACTCCGCACCACGGGCAACCGGCCGAGGGACCAAACGTCACTGCCCAGCATCCATACCGAATATCCCACTCCGGATTCACACGCTATCTGCCGCGCCCACGCCCCACAGGGCAACGCCCACAAGGCGAGAATGGACGTCACCCCGTCCGCTGCAGCCTCGCGGGTAGCTTGCATGCCACCACGCCAGACGCGGGAGATCCATCGCAGGTCACCCAGACGCCAAGGCTTCAGGGTCGAAAGTGGGCGGGACGGGGCGGCATAACGATGAACGGCCACGTTTTGCGACCATTGCTCACGTTCGGCGAGACGGCCGGGCGCCACGACACGCACATCAATATGTGTAGCCAACTCCTCGACGAGGTCGACAACGAACGAACCAGCCGCTTCGCTACCGTCACCCCCAATGGGGAATGAGCTGGTCACAAGTACGAGAGCAGGCTTGGTCATGCGAAACCCTTGACATACACCTCGGCATGTCCACTGGATGGACAACAACGTTCAGCTATCGCGACGATAGGTGAGCGACGTGATCTGCTCGGAAATCAACCCGATCAGGAAGATGATCACGGAAGCGCTCCACAGCGCGACGCTGACCAGACTCAGGCGATGGAATTCGAAGAAGGTGTAGGCCCAGTAGACCCAGCCAAGCACGAAGAATGCGATCGCGGTCGGTGCGAACAGTTTCAACGGTGCGTAGAGGGTCGCGATCTTGAAGATGATCAGAAGGAACCGCACGCCGTCGCGCACCGGTCGGATGTGGCTTTTGCCGATACGTTCGGCAGCCTTGATCGGCACGTAGGCCACCGGATACGCGCTGCGGAAAAACGCCATGGTGGATGTGGTCGGGTAACTGAAGCCGTTCGGCAGCAGATGGACGAACTCGCGGAACTTGTCCGCGCGCGCAGCGCGGAACCCGGAGGTCAAATCATCGACGCGATGCCCGGTCATCTTCGACGCGAGCCAGTTGTAGAACGTGTTGGCGACCCCGCGTCCGACACCGGCCTGGTCGCCCCAGCCGCGGGCGCCGACCACCATGTCGTAGCCTTCATCGAGCTTGGCCAGCAGACGCGGAATGTCGGCGGGGTCGTGCTGGCCGTCGGCATCCATGAACACCAGCACGTCGCCTTTCGC
>Ga0157369_10007708_pt1 | contig 12386 bp, 11 predicted proteins | sample C25metaG_FD_113461 | JGI IMG/M metagenome (GOLD analysis project Ga0157369, IMG submission 113461) | Corn rhizosphere microbial communities from Kellogg Biological Station, Michigan, USA - C2-5 metaG | ecosystem: Host-associated > Plants > Roots > Rhizosphere > Soil | place: USA: Michigan...
AGGTGGTTGTATGCTGGATCGCGAAGGCTTTCGCCCGAACGTCGGCATCATCCTCTTGAACGCGCACAACGAGGTGTTTTGGGGCAAGCGGCTGCGTGAACATTCCTGGCAGTTTCCGCAAGGGGGCATCAAATATGGTGAGACCCCTCTGCAAGCGATGTATCGGGAGTTACACGAAGAAACCGGCCTGCGCCCGGAACACGTCAAGATCATCGGTCGCACGCGCGACTGGTTGCGTTATGAGGTGCCCGACAAGTTCATCAAGCGCGAAGTGCGCGGCCACTACCGCGGCCAGAAACAGATCTGGTTCTTGCTTCGGATGGTCGGCCGCGACTGCGATATCTGCTTGCGCGCCACCGATCACCCGGAGTTCGACGCTTGGCGCTGGAACGAATATTGGGTGCCGCTCGACGCCGTGATCGAGTTCAAGCGGGATGTCTATCAATTGGCGTTGACCGAGCTGTCGCGCTTCTTGCGCCGCGCTGCGCCGCGTACGGAAAAGCCGCGCCCCCAGCACCACGGCCATCGGTATCCGCGCGTCTCGCCCTCGGCGCAGTTGCCTGATGCGAACGGCTCGCTGATGGAAACGCACGATGGCTTGGCCGGTCAATCGCCTTGTCCTACGCCGATTTTGATCCTGCCCGATTGATGATCGGTTGGTGGTGAACGCTTGATCGTCGCTTGACGATCGATCCCCACCCGCCTCGCCGTCCGCGCGAGCGCTTGCGCAGTTGCGCAAGCGCCCTGTCATGGCTTGCCAGCGCCCGCTCGGGGCAATTGCGCATACGACGCTTACGCGCAGGCCGGCGCGGGCGCTATCATTCGGTTCTTCGAATCTTTGCGCCCTCACCGAGGTACCCATATTGAAAGCGATCGTTTTCGGGCTGACCTGCCTGGCCGGCAGCGCCATCCTGGCTGGCTGTTCCCATACGCCCACTAATCCGAAAGACGACAGCACGTTTCAATACTTGCTCGACCGGACAACGGAATGGAAGGAAGACAAGGTCGACACGCTGCCCGCTCTCCCGCAAGCGCAAGATTTGCTGCCGTTCGATGTCTCGCAAAACACGCCGCTGCAATTCGCCGTCGATGCGAAATCGCTTAGCGTGGGGGCCGATGGCGTCGTGCGCTATACGGTCGTCATTACGAGTCCGGGCGGCGCGCACAACGTGAATTACGAGGGCATCCGCTGCGATACCTACGAGTGGCGCCTCTATGCGGGGCTGAACGCCGACCACGACGGCTGGGATCGAACGGTCGCCAATGGTTGGACACGCATCGAAAACGGCGAGCTCAACGCCTATCGTGCCGCGCTGTATCAGGATTACTTCTGCGCGAACAAGATGCCGACAGGGAAGGCGAAGTCGATCGTCGACAATTTGCGTCATCACAAGACGGCCGCGTCGCTGATTCATTGACACCGTGCGTCGGTGACGAACGATCCTAGCGAGACGGGAGACCGCCGGCGCCCGCAACACGCCGCTCCCACGCCACCCACGCGGTAAAGGCCCCCGGGCGCGGGTCAACGCGCCCGTATCGACGTGTGCGGGCGATTTCGATCGCCCGCTTGCCGGTTTCGTCCAATGCTTCCCCGTCCACCGCGGAGGCAGTGCGACGCCGGGTTCGTTAAGATTCGAGCCCTCATCCCAATCTGTGGCAAAAGCAATTGTGCCGACAAACGGCGGCCGGCCGCGCGACTGATCGACCCACCTATACTGAGCGATATTGCGGCAATCATTTTTTTCTTCGCGGTAGCGCGCGACATCGACAGTTGTCGGAAAAACAATTTCCTGCAACTATCTACAACCGACCTTCAGGCCGGGGTTTCAAACCGAGGCTAATCTCACGATGAAGACCGGATTGATTTTCAAAGATAAAACCATTCCTCATGCTCCGGTCAGAAGATTTACCAAGAGGGATATCGTAGATGAAATTAAAAAAATGATTATCCCAATAGAAAAAGAAGATAAACCCATGGGAGAAGGATCGGCGCGCAATCCATATAGAATGCACTCCATCAAACAATGGGCGGCAGCTGCACGAGATCCCGCAGCTGAAGGTAAGGATCTGTATGATATTGCCGGACAGCTTAATGAACGCGGCTACCGCTCCGCCGCAAAAAACGAGGTGATTACCGCGCCGAAAGCAATCGCGCAGAAAGAACAAGTGGATTCGGTCACTGGAATGAGCGACGATGCGGAACAAGCCGCGAAACAAGCTGCGAAACAAGCGGAGCGAGAAAGACAAGCCCGATTGGTCGAGGCGAAACGAATCAAGGAGGCAGAAAAAAATGCCCGACTTGCGGAGAAAAGAGCAAGAGACCAGGCGCAACGCGCGCTCGCCATGCAGAGACGAGCCGAGCTTGAGGGCGCAACCAGCCTAAGCCCGCAAGAGATAGCCGAGCAGCGCCAACAAGCTAAAGCCTTGAAAAAGCAAAAGCAAAAAGCGCAACCGCCAGCAGAAGAAACAGCGGAGCCCGCGGCTCAAGCGGTTCCGCCGGATATTGCCGGCCTTGCTTCTGCATTCGCTACCGCTTCGGCTACCGACACGCCGGACTCGACTGCCGCCTTTCGGCCTTCCCCTACGAGCTCTCCGCCTCCTGCTTCCGGTTCGCCCCCTGCTTCTAGTACCGGTTCGCCCCGCTACGTGCGCCGAAAGACCTCAGTCTCAGTGCAACCTTCGCTTCCTACGATTTACCCCAAGGTCCCGGTAACTGACGCCCCCGCCCGAGCCCCTATCGATACTGCCGATCCCGCGATTCGCGCGATGCCCGCCATCGATGAGTCGCGCCATGCACTTGGTCGTTGGAATTCTCAGCCTCACGGTCTTACTCCTGTCGGGGATCGTTTCGATCGTCGGCTCTCTCAGGGCGAGCGGGAAGAAGAGCCGCCACAGAGTCCGCTCTGGGCTACGAGGCCTAGTGCGGTGCCCAAGGAAGACGATTGGGCGTCGATCGCCTCGTCGTCCCAGAAGCTTGACGTTCAACCTGAACGCAAGGTTTCCCAATCCAATATGTCCCAAGGCTCCGCAGGAACGAAGGACACCAGACACACGGCGAGCACGACGTTCTCCACCCGTTGGGTGAACTATATAACCGCAGTCGCGTCGCCTGGCCTTGCGACCGTAGACGCCACAAACGGGATAAGTCCTTCTGGAAGGGCGAGACTGCACCCCATCGCCGATACAAAGGGGCGCACGGTTTACGCAAGAAAGTACGAGCGATTGCAAGCCGAGTTTCGGCAAAGATATTCTGAGGAAAATCAGCCATATTCCAATGAGAGTATGAGTAGAGAGATGGCGAACGAGCTGCGCAGCATACTGGAAGGTGAGCCAACCCGACCTTATGAAAGAAGCGAATTACCCGGCACAACCGCAGCGCTATTTTTGGGGGAAGTCGCTCGATCCCAATATATGCTGCCCCTGGGCCTCATGGAATTGGATCTCGTGCAGGTCGGCGCCGAATATGGAACGAACGATAAAAAAGTTTACACATTCGAGAAGATGTTGTCAGACCCGAACAATGCCACATCGCGTGAAGGTGCGAAACACCCCATGGCTCGCGACGGTTCTTCGAAGTTATCGAGAAATATGTTCGATCTAAAGAAAGGCAATCCGGTTAGGGATCGAGCCATCTCCATCGTCGCGTCGTGGTTGGCTCACAGTTTGAGCGATGATTCGGAATGGAGCGTCGCAATTGATCGCACTGTGGATCAGGAATCGCCACCGGTAGCTGTGGATGACGTCACAGCGAAGAAAAAGGGTAGATCTAAGCAAGCCAGAAGAAAACGGGCTGAATTAGCTGCCCAGAATCAATTAAAGGCAGACAGCAAAGTAGTCGAAGATACTAACCCGAAAAATGAAACCGAAAACGCAGAGCCGAAAAATATGCCCGTCGGCAAAACGAAAGCGGATTTCCGGGAGAAGGTTGCCAGCCTGCTCAAGAAGCGATGCGCGACGTTCGACTGCCTGCTGATTGCAGGCAACACCATCAGATATTCGATCCCGCAAGAAGATCAACCCTGGCTCGGCGCGCCTTGAGGCCGACGATGACGCGCCCCGAGAGCTGGAACTGCTGGAGCTGGGCGTTCCGTTACTGGGCGTCCCGTCGGCCCGCCCATCGGTCGCTCTAACGGTGATTAAACAAGTACCAAGTTATCTCGGTGAATCAGTTCCGGCTGGAACATGTAGCCCAGAATCGTTTCGATGTCCATACTCGGGCGCCGGCGAATCCGCATCGTCTCGGCGCTGTTGTAATTGGTTATCCCACGCGCCACCTCCCGCCCGGCCAAACTCACGCATGCAATGACTTCCCCGCGTGCGAACACGCCCTGCACATCGACCACACCGATCGGCAGCAAGCTTTTGCCGCCCGCCGTCAGCTTCGCGACCGCGCCATCGTCGATGACGACATGCCCACGCAATTGCAGATGATCGGCCATCCATTGCTTGCGCGCCGCCAGACGAGCCGTACGCGCGATCAGCTGCGTCCCGATCGCCTCGCCTGCCGCGAGGCGCGTGAGGACATCGGGCTCGCGGCCGCTCGCGACCACCGTATTGGCGCCGCTACCGGCCGCGCGCTTGGCGGCGAGGATTTTCGTGAGCATGCCGCCGCGGCCGATCGATGAGCCGGCGCCACCGGCCATCGCTTCGAGCTCCGGCGCGCCCGCATCGGCCTCGCGCACGAGCTGCGCCGACGCATCCTTGCGCGGATCGGCGGTGAATAGGCCCAGCTGATCGGTGAGAATGATCAGCGCATCGCCCTCGATCAGATTGGCGACGAGCGCGCCGAGCGTATCGTTATCGCCGAACTTGATCTCGTCGGTGACGACGGTGTCGTTCTCGTTGATGATCGGCACGACGCCCAAGCGCAGCAGCGTGAGCAGCGTCGAGCGAGCGTTCAAGTAGCGCTCGCGGTCGGCCAAATCTGCGTGCGTCAGCAGAATCTGCGCGGTTCGGATGCCATATTCGGCAAAGCGGCTTTCGTACACTTGCGCGAGACCCATCTGCCCAACCGCCGCCGCTGCCTGCAATTCGTCGATCTCGCGCGGACGCTTCGCCCACCCTAGACGCTGCATGCCCTCGGCGATCGCCCCCGAGCTCACGAGCACGACTTCCTTGCCGCGCTCGCGCAACTGTGCGATTTGCGCCGCCCACAGGCCGATCGCCGCTTGATCGAGCCCGCGCCCCTCGTTCGTCACGAGGCTCGACCCTACTTTCACAACCAACCGCTTCGAATCCGCGATGACAGAGCGCATCGTGCGACAGTCTCCATGAATGATCGATAAGCCCGCCGTCAGCCGACCTTGGGCGTGCGCCGTTCCGGGGAGCGGGACGCCAGCGATGGCCGAGCGCCCGGGAGCGAAGCGTCAGACTTGCGGCGCGGCGCTGTCGTCCGCAGGCGGCGCATCCCGAAAGCGGACGTCCGCCGCCAAGTCTTCCGCTTGCTCGGCGCGATGCGCCTCCGAGTGCTCGGACAGGTAATCGTAGACCGCGTAGCACAGGTTTTCGCAGCCGAGGCCAGTCAGCGCCGAGATCTGGAAAACCGGCCCCTTCCACTCGAAGCGCTCGAGGAAATCGGCCACGCGCGCGTCTCGCTCGTCTTCGGCGATCATGTCGAGCTTGTTGAGCACGAGCCAGCGCGGCTTTTGATGGAGCGCCTCATCGTACTTGCGCAGCTCACCGACGATCGCTTTCGCTTCCGCAACGGGATCGACGCTTTCGTCGAACGGCGCCAGATCGACAAGATGCAGCAGCAGCCCAGTGCGCTGCAAGTGACGGAGGAACTGGTGCCCGAGCCCCGCGCCCTCCGCGGCGCCTTCGATCAGGCCCGGGATATCGGCGATGACGAAGCTCTTGCTCGGCCCCACTCGCACGACGCCCAGATTCGGCGCGAGCGTCGTAAACGGGTAGTCGGCGATCTTCGGCTTGGCGTTGGACACCGACGAGATAAACGTCGATTTACCCGCGTTCGGCATCCCGAGCAGGCCGACATCGGCCAGCACCTTGAGCTCCAGGCGCAGCATACGGCGCTCGCCCGGCTTGCCTTCCGTCTTCTGACGGGGCGCGCGGTTCGTGCTGGATTTGAAGTGCAGATTGCCGAGGCCGCCGGTGCCGCCTTGGGCGATCAGCACGGTTTGCTCGTGTTCGGTCAAATCGGCGATCACCTCGCCCGTGTCGAGATCGTTGATGATCGTGCCGACGGGCATGCGCAGGAAGATGTCGTCGCCGCCCTTGCCGTAGCAATCGGAGCCGCGGCCGTTTTCGCCGTTGCGCGCTTGGTGCTTCTTCGCGTACCGATAATCGATCAGCGTGTTGATGTTGCGATCGGCGACCGCAAACACGCTACCGCCTCGCCCGCCGTCGCCGCCGTCGGGGCCGCCGAACGGAACGAACTTCTCGCGGCGCATCGACGCGCTGCCGTCGCCGCCATCGCCGGCGATCACTTCGATCCGCGCTTCGTCAATGAACTTCATGTTTCGCTCCGTTCCATGCTTTCCCGCTATTTTGCCGCGTGCGGCGCGCTTTCAGCACGCTGGTACGCGCTTTTCGCGCACAGAAGAAAAAAGGCCCCGCCAACCACGCGGGGCCTTCTTGCTGTGTCGCTCCCGTGTCTGATCGAACTCAGACCGCGGCCGGGACAACAGTAACCGTGTGCTTCTTGTCCGCGCCCTTCGTCGTGAACTTGACGTGGCCGTCGGTCAATGCGAACAGGGTGTGATCCTTGCCCATGCCGACGTTATCGCCTGCATGCATGCGCGTGCCGCGCTGACGCACGATGATGCCGCCAGCATTGATCGCTTGGCCGCCGTACACCTTGACGCCGAGGCGCTTCGACTCGGAATCGCGACCGTTGCGGGAAGACCCGCCTGCTTTTTTGTGTGCCATCTGATGACTCCTTAACCGGTGCGCTTACGCGTTGATCGCGTCGATGCGCAGTTCGGTATAGTTCTGGCGGTGACCACCATGCTTCTGGTAGTGCTTCCGGCGACGCATCTTGAAGATCGTCACTTTGGCGTGCCGCCCTTGAGATACGACGGTAGCCTTGACGGAAGCCCCACTGACCAGCGGCGTACCGAACTTAATCGATTCGCCTTCGCCTACCGCGAGAACCTGGTCGAGCGTGATTTCAGCGTCAATGTCTGCCGGTATCTGTTCTACTTTCAATTTTTCGCCGACAGCAACTTTGTACTGCTTGCCGCCGGTTTTTATGACCGCGTACATTGAGAACCTCACTCTGTGTGCGCCACTTGCGTGGACGCTTTTTTACAAACCATCCTGCCGGCCGCACCCTGGCAAAAGCCTTGGGAGCGCAGCATTCAGACGCAGCGCCAGACGGTTTGTCGCTTGCTTTTTCGCTATTTTTCCACGCACCGTGCGTGAAAACGCGTGATTATACATGGGGTTAGCTGCGCAGTCAAAGCACGTCACCGGCGCGTAGCAGGGGCCCCTTGCGCCCGGCGCCACAACCGGGCCGCCAGCGCCCCTCGGAAAGCCCCATAACCCTTTATAATCCGCGGCACCACCCATTTTTTTGATCATGTCGTCGACCGCCACCTCCCCCCCCAGCGCCGCCAACCTGCTCGCTCCGATCTCGGAAGACATGGAGCAGGTCAATCGCGTCATTCGGCAACGTTTGGCCTCCGAGGTGATGCTCATCAATCAGATCTCGGAATACATCATCGGTGCGGGCGGCAAACGGCTGCGGCCGGCGTTGCTGCTGCTCGTCGCGGGGGCGCTGGGCGATACGACGGGCCACCGGCATGAACTCGCGGCGATCGTCGAGTTTATCCATACGGCCACTTTGCTGCACGACGACGTGGTGGACGAATCCGATCTGCGGCGCGGCCGCCAAACGGCGAACGCATTGTTCGGCAATGCCGCGAGCGTCCTGGTGGGCGATTTTCTCTACTCGCGCTCGTTCCAGATGATGGTCGGCATCGGCAAGATGCGCATCATGGAGATCCTGTCCGAGGCGACGAACATCATCTCCGAAGGCGAGGTGCTGCAGCTGCTCAATATGCACGACGCCGACGTCGACGAAGCGCGCTACATGCAGGTCATCCGCTACAAGACGGCGAAGCTGTTCGAGGCGGCGGCGCAGCTCGGCGCCGTCATCTCGGGCGCCGATGCGCCGACCGAAGCCGCCGCCGCCGAGTTCGGCCGGCGCATCGGCACGGCCTTCCAGATCATGGACGATTGGCTCGATTACACGGGCACGGCCGAATCGATGGGCAAGAACGCCGGCGACGATCTGCGCGAAGGCAAGCCGACGCTGCCGCTCATTTATTTGATCGAGCGCGGGACGTCGGAGCAGTCGGCGCTCGCGCGCGAGGCGATCGAACAAGGCGGCACCGATCGCTTTGAAACGATTTTCGAAGCGATCACGCGCTCGGGCGCGCTCGATCACACGCTCGAATGCGCGAAGCGCGAAGCGCAGGCGGCCGCGCAGGCGATTTCTTCGTTTCCCGATTCCATTTACAAAGAAAGCCTGCTAGAATTATGTTTTTACTCGACGGCGCGCCAGTCTTGAACGAGACTGATCGGTCGTAAGAGTCTAAGCAGTATAGATTCGGGGTGTAGCTTAGCCTGGTAGAGCGCTACGTTCGGGACGTAGAGGCCGGAGGTTCGAATCCTCTCACCCCGACCAGAATTTCCAGAAGGATCGCGCATTGCCGATTCCTTTGTCGGTGATGAATGGTTGTACAAAGAATGGCTCGTCGAATCGACGGGCCATTTTCTTTTGTACTATCCCGAACGTACTGTGGCTGCTATCAGCGCGGTTTCACAGAAATCCAGAACTCCCCCCCATATCCAGCCGCGAGCTTAGGCCGGCGAGTGGCAATCAATACCCCGCTTCCCTCTGATGTCGCACGGCCAAAATCGTGACGCCATTTCCGTCGAAGCGATACCTAGCCACGTAACCGCTGTCCCCGAAGTCGATGGGCCACTCCCGATACTGCTGCGGTAGATCTTCTACAAGACGCCCCATTCGAGGATGCGCGCCGAGGGCCTGTACGCCATGTCTAATCGCTTCGCCAGCACGTCTTGCGGCGTCGGCGCTCTTCGGCCGCAGGAAGTCGCGTAGCCGTTGCAGGTCTCGGATTGCCGCCGGCGCGAAAATTACTTGTGGCATTCAGGCGCGGGCAGTTCGTTTTCGGTTCCCCAACTCGCAAGCCACTTATCGACCTCCTCGCCAGTTGCGTGCAGGCCAGTCGCTTCGAATTCATTCCATGCGTCGAGCGTCTCGCGATTCAACGCCTCCCTCTTTTCCTCGCGCTGAACGTACTGTTCGATCGCTTCACGCATAATCCAATGCGGGGTACGCCGACGGACTTCGGCTAGGTGCTGAACCCGCCCTTTCAGTTCGTCGTCGAGCTTGATGGATGTTGCCGTCGCCATGATCGCACCTCGGTAGCGAAAGGTAGTACCTTCGGCTACTATAACCTCGCTCGCATGGGCGGTCCATACGTCCCCCTATTTGAGGACCAATCGCCTCGCTCGTGAGCGGTTACCGCAGCGCCTAAGCCCGCCTCGAACTTCCGTCCCGTGGCCGAACGGCCATCCTCCAGGGCACGCAACTCGCTCTGCTATATTCTTGCCATCCCTTCTCATCGCCTTTCGCACAACGCGTGGACCAAATTCCCTTGTGGGCGCAAATCGGCGCCGTCTTCGTTTTGCTGCTCTGCTCCGGCTTTTTCTCGATTTCGGAAACAGCAATGATGGCGCTGAACCGCCATCGGCTGAAGTACCTCGTCGGCAAAGGCGCATTCGGCGCGCGTACGACGCAGGGCTTGCTCGCCCGCCCCGATCAACTGCTCGGCGTCGTGCTCATCGGCAATAACTTGCTGAATACGATCATCCCGGTGCTGACGACTTCCATCGCGCTGCGCACGTTCGGGCGCGATAACCTCGTCTTGTCGATCGCCACCGGCATCGTGGCGTTCCTCATCATCGTATTCGCGGAAATCACGCCGAAGATCGTCGGCGCCACCTATCCGGAGAAAATCGCGCTGGCGGCCAGCGTCGTCATCGCGCCGCTGATGCGCATTCTGATGCCGGCCGTGTGGTTCGTGAATCTGTTCTCCAATACGATCCTGCTCGCGCTGCGCATCAATACGAAAACGGGCCGCGAACAGCGGCTCAGCACCGAGGAGCTGCGCGCCATCGTGCTCGAATCGGGCAGCTTCATGCCGACCAAGCACCGCAGCATTCTGCTCAACCTGTTCGATCTCGAAAACATTTCCGTCGACGATGTGATGATTCCGCGCCGCCGGATCGAATCGCTCGATTTCGACGCCCCGTTCGACGAGATTCTGCATCAGCTCGAAACCTGCTATCACAACAAGCTCATCGTCTATCAAGGCGATATCGATCGAGTCCTTGGCGTGCTGCATGTGCGCAAGACGCTGGCCGCGCTGCACAATCAAGAACTCACGCGCGAGACGCTGCGCGAGCTGCTCACCGAGCCGTACTTCGTCCCATCGGGCACGCCCGTGTTCCAACAATTGCAGTTTTTCCAGGAAACGCGACAGCGGACCGGGCTCGTCGTCAACGAGTACGGCGAGCTCGAGGGGCTCGTCACGCCCGAAGACATTCTCGAAGAGCTGATCGGCGAGTTCACGACTTCAATCCCGCGCAGCGCCGGTTCGCGCACCGGATGGACGGAGAGCGGCGAATGCATCGTCGCGGGCAGCATGCCGCTGCGTGAGCTCAATCGCTGGCTGCAGCTGACGCTGCCCACCGATGGGCCTAAAACGCTGAACGGGCTCATCCTCGAGACGCTGGAAGAAATCCCGGAGGGCGATGTCTGTCTGCAAATCGGCGATGTGCAGCTCGAAGTGCTGCGGAGCGACGACCAAGCCGTGCGCACGGCCAAGCTGTTCAAGCCGCGTGCGCGCGCCGCGGCCAAATCGTCGCTGGCGTAGTGCAAAGCGCGTAGACAATTAGGAACAAAGACATCGATCGCGTTAGCCATTCGGCTAAATGGCGCCCGCAGGCCGCGCAGGCGATGATCGCCGCATCGCATTCATGGCGGCGCCCTTGCCGGCTTTCGATGGCCAACTCTTTATCGTTTTCTCACCTCGTCGATTCGCCGCCGGACGACGGCCCCGCCGCGCGGCTCTTGGCCCAAACGCTCGCGGAAGCGGCCGAGCGCGGAGCTTCTGACGTTCACGTCGAGCCCACCGAGCATGGCTGGCGCATTCGGCTGCGCGTGGACGGTGCGCTGCACGAGCTGCCCCTTCCCCCTGCGCATTTACGCGACGCGTTCGTCACGCGCGTCAAGGTATTGGCTCGTTTGGATATCGCCGAGCGGCGCGTCCCGCAAGACGGACGCCTGCGGCTCGCCGCCGGGTCGGGCCAGGTCGAAGACTATCGCGTCAGTGCGCTGCCGACCGTGCTGGGCGAGAAGCTGGCGCTGCGTCGGCTCGATACGCTGCCCCCCGATTTATCGCTCGACACGCTCGGCTTCGACGCGCCCCAACGCCGCACTCTTGAAGCGGCGATTCGCGCGCCGCACGGGCTCGTACTCGTAACAGGCCCAACCGGTAGCGGCAAAACGCTGTCTCTCTACGCCTTCGTGCAGATGCTCAACGACGCCTCACGCAACGTCTGCACCGTCGAAGATCCTGCGGAAATCCAGCTCGCGGGCGTCAATCAAGTCAACGTGCGCGAGAAGACGGGGCTGACCTTCGCCGCGACGCTGCGCGCACTGCTGCGGCAAGATCCCGACGTCATCATGATCGGTGAGATACGGGATGCGGAAACGGCCGATGTCGCGCTCAAAGCCGCGCAAACGGGACATCTTGTCCTCTCGACGCTGCATACGAACGACGCGCCGAGCGCGATCGGCCGTTTGCTCGACATCGGTGTAGCGCGCTACAACTTGGCGGCGGCGCTGAGGTTGGTCACGGCGCAGCGTCTCGTGCGCCGTCTTTGCGCGCACTGCAGGACGCCGGCGCCGTATCCAGCCAGCGCACTGGTGGCCGCCGGGTTCGCACGGGATACGCTCGCCGGTTGGACGCCGTATGAAGCAGGCGGCTGTCCGGCCTGTCACGGCGCGGGTTTCCGAGGGCGCGTCGGCATCCATCAAGTGATGCCGGCCTCGCCGGCGCTGCGCGAACTGATCAGCGCCGGCGCCAGCTCCCATGCGCTGGGGCGCCAAGCATACGCCGACGGCGCCGCTCCGCTACGTGTTGCGGCGCTGGCGTGCGTCCGAGAGGGCGTGACGAGCCTTGCCGAAGCGATCGCCGTCACGGATGCGCTTTGACGTCCTCGCCCGCCTAAAGGCGGGTGATTCCCACGACTGGCGATGTCCCCCAAGGGGATTTCCTTCGGGGCACACGTCCGCATCGGAGAATGTTCAGCGCAGCATTGATGTCGCGATC
>Ga0157369_10007709_pt1 | contig 12386 bp, 18 predicted proteins | sample C25metaG_FD_113461 | JGI IMG/M metagenome (GOLD analysis project Ga0157369, IMG submission 113461) | Corn rhizosphere microbial communities from Kellogg Biological Station, Michigan, USA - C2-5 metaG | ecosystem: Host-associated > Plants > Roots > Rhizosphere > Soil | place: USA: Michigan...
AAGACGTGGAAGAACATGACGGGCAACCTGCCGGACAACCCGGCGGAGGACGTCGTGCTCGTCCACCACAAGCTGATCGTGGCGACCGACCTGGGCGTGTTCGTCGCCCGGGACGGCTCCAGCGACTGGGCGCGGCTGGGCCACGGCCTGCCGAACGTCGCCACGTGGTCGCTCGGGGTCAGCCCGAGCCGGCGGTACGTGGTCGCGGCCACCCACGGCCGCGGCCAGTGGAAGATCGGCATCCGCTAGCCCTTCGCGGCGGGCTGGCGCTCACCCGAGCGTCAGCCCGCCGCACCGGGCGAGTTGCACTCGGTGCGGCGTAGGGCGACGACGAGGCGGAGGGTCGTGTCCGCCCCGCCGGCGGCGGTGAAGTGGACGAGGCCGTTCGCGTCGACGTGCGCGGCCCGGCCGTCGACCTGCGCGGAGATCAGCCGGCTGCCGGCCACCCATGCAGCCCCGGCCCGGTAGCCCCCGGGATCGACGTCGACCTGGGCGACGTCGCGGCCGCCGATCCGCACCACCTTCCGGCTCTGCGTCCCGGCGATCACGATCGAACCAGGATACGGCCTGCCGGTCATCGGCGGCCCCTCCGTCGTGCAGCCGGCGCGGACGGATGCGTGGATCGCGATGCGGGTGTCGTTCCCGCCGGATCCCGATCCGCACCCGGCGGCAGCGACGCCGATCGCCGCCACGGTGGCGATCACGAGCGAGGCCCTCACAGCACGTAGGACGAGCACGGCGGGCAGAAGGTTCCCCGATCTCGCAATTGACACCCGCCGCGAGTGCCAATTGGCGGGGGTGCCGGCGGCCCGCCAGGCCGCCGAATTCGCTACCCGCCCCAGCGATCCTCGATCCGGCGCAGCTTCCAGATCGAGACCGACCCCGCCCACATGACCAGGAACAGCGCGACCACGAAGTAGCCGAGCGTCTCGAAGTCGAGCCCGTTCAACCAATCCCAGAACCCACCGGAGAGCTCGAGCCGCGCCGACAGCACCTGCAGGAGCTCGACCGTCCCGATCGCCAGTGCGACCACGATCGAGAGGCTCGTGACGGTGATGTTGTAGTAGACCTTGCGCACCGGGTTCGAGAACGCCCAGCCGTAGGCGCCGGTCATGAACGCGCCGTCGAGCGTGTCCATCATGCTCATCCCCGCCGCGAACAGCAACGGCAGGGAGAGGATGCCGGCCAGCGGCACGGTCTCGGTGGCGACGCCCGCCGCGAGCGCGAGCAGGCCGATCTCGGTGGCGGTGTCGAACCCGAGCCCGAAGAGGAGGCCGAGCGGGTACATCTTCCAGCTCGCGTCGATCAGGCGGAAGAACCGGCCGAAGAAGCGGCTCATCATGCCCCGCTCGAGCAGGCGGTTCTCGAGCCGCTCGCGGTCGTACTCGCCCCCGCGCATCTCCCGGAAGATCCGCAGCACGTCGAGGAGCACGACCAGGTTCAGGATCGCGATGATCCACAGGAACGTGCCGGAGACGCCGGCGCTGACGTACCCGCCGTAGTGCTGGAACGCCGGGATGCGGGTGTCCGCCGCCCGGGTCGCGAGCGACAGCGCCGCGACCAGCGCGAACACGACGCTGGCATGGCCGAGCGAGAAGAAGAACCCGATGCCCATCGGCCGCCGGCCCTGGGCGAGCATCTTGCGGGTCGTGTTGTCGATCGCCGCGATGTGGTCGGCGTCGAACGCGTGCCGCAGCCCGAACAGGTACGCCGTCATGCCTGCCCCCGCCAGCGGCGCGAACCCGCGCGCGTAGCGCAGGAAGAGCGCCCACCCAGCGACGTGCAGGAGCACGATCGCGGCCGCGAACCACGCGAGACGACGCCATTCGTCGCGCGCGAGAGTCCGGGTCCACCTGCCGGGCGACATCGCGGCTCAGTCTACGGCGAGGGCGGCAGCGGGACGGGACGGCAGCTGAAGGCCGCGCCAGTCGAGCTCGGTGATGCGGCCACCCGTGACGGCGACCTCGCGCGCGACGGCGGCGTCGTGCATCCACAGCGTGTAGCTGCCGCCGGCGATCCGGTCGAAGACGGCGGCGTAGGTGGGTCTGCCTCCCACCGGCCGGTGCAGGACCTCCTTGTGCGAGCGGTCGGCGTCGGCGCCCGCAGGGCTGATCTCGATCTCGGCGCCGTGGACGGCGGAGTCGGCATAGACCACGAGGGCGCCGAGGTCGCCGCCGATCTCGAGCACGACCTGCTCGGGATGCGACCGGTGTGCATGGTGCTCGGTCATGGCTCTCCCTCTCCTTCGTGCGCCCCCGGCGACGGCGGCCGCCGGGGGCGCGAGTCGGACTTACGGCGTGTTGAACCCGTCGTGCGGCGTCCCCAGATACGGGAACGTCGACTGGTAGCGGCCGGCACCCGGCTTCAGGTTCTCGCTCACCACCGAGGCGGCGGCGTCGGGCTTGAAGTCGGGGTTCACGAGTGGATAGGTGACGCCGGCGATCGCGCGCAACTCGATCGTGACGACGTCGTCGGCCACACGGCGGCCGTTCGGGAACCCGGCCAGGTCGCCGCCGAGGATGCCGAGCGGGCTCGGCCTCTTCGCCGGCGGGATCGCGACGTTCAGGCGCAGCATGTCGGCCAGCGTCTTCCCGGTGAAGTTCTGGAAGCCGGGAACGATGCCGGCCGGCAGGCCGGTCAGGAGGATCGCGACGAGGTCGGCCCGCGCAGCCTTGAGGCCGGCCAGGTTCGGGAACACCCCCGGATAGAGGACGGGGAGCAGCTTCGCCAGCTCCGGGTGCCTCACGTACTGGGCGAACGCCCAGTCACCCGCGGGGTGCGTGCCGTTCCAGCGATCCTTCTTGCCGAGCGGCACGATCACCTCGTTGAAGAGCGGGTTGCCGAGCCGCGAGACCTGCACCCACGGCCCGGACTCGCCGTGCGCGTCGTTCGCCGTGTCCGTCACCTTGACCCGCCGCCGGCTGGCGGCGCCCCAGATGCCCAGGACGGCCTTCGCCCGGGACGGGTCGGTAGGCCGCGAGCCGTCGCGGGTCAGGTGCGAGATCGGCACCTGGATCGCGATGGTGTGGACGTTCAGCGTGCTGAGCGTGTCGACGCTCTTCGCCGCCGGCGACGGGAGCAGGTGCAGGTTCTGGAACGGGCGCAGGTCGCCCAGGTCGAAGATCGCGCCGAGGTCGACGAAGAACCCGTCGTTGCGCTGGCCCGCGAAGACGGTCTCGCCGGACGCGAGATGATGCACCGCCGCCTGCGCCAGCGCCGGGTACTCCGGCGTCGACCGCGGGCCGATGTTGCAGGGCGGCGAGGCCAGGGCGGTGCCGATCTGGTGCGTGCCCTTCGCGGTCGTGCGGGTGACCGAGTAGAACTGCCGCCGGTTCCAGTTGGGATCGCGCAGCGACCCGATCGGGCCGGTGTTGTAGAGGAACGTGTTGCCGTTCCGCAGCCGCGACTCGAACCTGAACCGGTAGATGACGTCCGGCTTCGCATCGCCGTCGTTGTCGATGTAGATGGAATAGAGGACGTCGTCTCCGAACTCGAAGAAGTTCGGGCCACCCGCCGGGCCCTCCAGCGGGATGTAGTTCGTGATGATGGTGACCGTGTCGGGCCGGTCTGGACTGACGAACGCGTAGACGTCCGTGTTGTCGGCGACCGGGTCTTTGCTGATCTCGGGCGCTTCGCGATGGGACGACATCTCGCTACGCCCCCTTTCGCGCTGCCGCCCGCACCAGGCGGCGGACGAGCGCGCGGTCGCGGTAGGTGGTCTCGTGCGTACCCGAGACAACGGTCACCTCGCCGCGCTCGACGTCGCGCACATAGGCGACCAGCGGCTCCGACGGCACCGGTCGCGATGGCTCGGTGACCTCGGGCCGCGGCTCGGCACCGGCTGTCGCGGCGCCGGTGACACCGAGCGTGGCTGCCCCGATGCCGGCGGTGCCGGCTCTCTTGACAAACGACCGACGATCCATGTCGCTCCTCCCCAAGGACGATCCGGGTGAGCCCACCGCTCTCCCGGTTTGCCGCTCGATTCGCGGGGTTGCCGGAGCCGGTTCGGCAAGATGTGGCGAACATCACAGTTCGCCGGACCGGACGAGTGGCTAGCGGGGCGGCCTGCGGCCGCGCAGCGAGTCGGTGCGACGGCGGTCGAGCTTGGTCGGCCGGCCGCCGGTGCGGTATTCGCCGAAGGCGGGCTCGAGGCGCCGCTCCTCGGCCCGGCGGGCGCGCGCTGCGAGCGACTCCGCGGTCTCCTGGTAGAGGGTCGCGGCGACCTTCGCGGGGCCGCGCCGCTCGGCCACGCCGAGGACGACGACGGTGCGCACCACGCCGCCGACCCGCACCTCGACCAGGTCGTCCGCGCGCACGTCGCGGGCGGGCTTCACCCGCTCGCCGTTCACGCGCACGTGCCCGCCGGCGACCGCATCGTAGGCCAGGCCGCGCGTCTTGAAGAATCGCCCCGCCCACAGCCACCTGTCAATCCTGACGCGATCCATCCGCCTCCCCGCACTCCGCCGCCCTGCCGGCGCACTCGGACACGTCGATGCAGTCGCAGTCGCGGCTCACCCGCAAGACCTCCGCCATCGCCGCGGCCCGCGCGACCACGGCGTCGAGCTCGGCGATCTTGGCGTCGACGAGGCCGCGCCAGCGCGCCTTCTGGGCCCTGCCCCGCGGCGCCGCCAGAATGACGCGGATCTCGTCGAGCGTGAACCCGAGCGCGCGGCAGAAGCGGATCGTCGCCAGCTGCTCGACGGCGACCGGCCCGTAGCGGCGGCGGCCGCCCACGCGGGCCGAGGGCACGACCAGCCCCTCGTCGTCGTAGTAGCGCAGCGTCGAGGTGCGAACGCCGGCGCGGCGGGCCACCTCGCCGATGGTGAGCAGCGACTCCGCCGTCATGAGGGTCACCGTAGCCCGCGGATCGCTTGACTTCAAGTCGGCTTGAAGTGGCAGAGTGCAGACATGGACATCGCATGCACCCTCTCATCCACCGCCCTGGCGTCGCGGCGCGCGCGCTGGCGCGGCCTCATCGCCCGCTCCGGCCTCGGCCGGGAGGAGACTCCCGACGGCCTGCGCCTGCGCTTCCGGGCCGATCCCGGCGCCGCCTCCGAGCTGGCCGCCCTCGCCGCCGCCGAGGGTGAATGCTGCGCCTGGGCCGGGTGGTCGGTCGAGCCGGGCGACGGCGAGATCGCGCTCGTCGTCCGCTCGGCCGGCACCGGCGTCACCGCCCTCCACGCCATGCTCGAAACCGGGGTCTGACCCCGAACGGAACTGCAACAGAACTGTCACGGCCGACGTTCGGGGTCTGACCCCGGTTCGGGCGTAGCATCCCGCCATGGCGACGGCGGACACGCGGGCCGCGTTTGCGGAATGCGCGGCGCGGGACGGCGTCGTTCTCGGGCCGGCGACGTTCGACTGGCTGTGCGAGCAGGGCCACGTCGGGCTCGAGCGGGTGGCGCAGGCGCGCCGTGACCCGGCCATCGTCGCGCCCGTGATCGCGGCGCTCGCCGTCCTCGAGCGGATCTTCGCCCGCCTGCGCGGCGACGTCACCGTCCTCCACGCCGCCCGCGAGAACTTGCTGCTGCCGTGCGATCTCGTGCACGCGCCGTCCGGGACGATCGTCGAGGTGGACGGCCCGGAGCACTTCACGTCGGCCCGGCTGGCGGCGCTCGAGCTCTACCCGGCCGACGCCGCTGTCGGCTTCGACGTCGCCGCGCATGCGGCCCTCTGCCGCGAGCTCGCCGCCACGTCCGACCTGCGCTCCCGCGGCCTGCCGGCGAAGGCCTTCGGCTTCGCCGGCGTCCTGCGCGAGCGCGCCTACCACGACGCGCTGCGCGACCTGGCGACGGCGGCGATGGGCCACCCACCGCTGATCAGGATCGCCGCGGCCGACGGCGAGGGCGCGGCCGCATACGCCCGCCACCGCGAGACCCTCGCCGCCCTGGCCTGATTCAGCCCTTGCGCTTGCCCGGATCGTGCTCGTCCGTCGCCGAGACGTTCACCGTCCGGCAGCGCCCGCAGCGCACCCGCACGCGGTAGGTCATGTACTCGGCGTCCATCGCCTCGGCGAGCACGTTGCCGCAGCTGACGCAGACGTAGTCGTCCGGGCCGTTCCCGCGGAAGACCGGCCGGTCGGGATCCTCCTGGATCGCCGTGCCGCCGTCCTTCGGCACCTCGCCGGGGCGCACCTCGCGCATGACCACCTGCGCCATCCGCGACTCAGAGCTTCCCGAGCTTGCCCGCGAAGTCCTTCACGAGCGCGTCGAGCACGCCGCTCACGACCCCCTCGCCCATCGACGCCGCCTTGCCGGTGATCTGGGCCTTGGTGTGGATGTTGCCGCCGCCGTCGTTCAGGTCGAACGCGATCGTGGCGTTGGCGTACCCCTGACCGCCCGCCTCGCGCGACTTCACCGTCATGACCAGATGGTGGGCGGCGGCGTCCTGCTCGGTCACCTCGAGCGTGCCGGTGAAGGTCAGCGACATCGCCCCCATCTTCACCTTGATCTCGGCCTTGACCGCCTCGGGGCCGGTACGCTCGAGCACCGTCGCCTCCTCGACGCACGGGATCACCTTCTCGAGGTCGAGGATCGTGGCGAAGCTCGAGTCGATCGAGCGTTCCGTCGTGAACGGGTGGTCGAGCACTACGGCCATCGAGCGCCTCCGGTGGGTCGCCGAAACAGGCACAAACTATAGGCTTGGGGCGTGTCCATCCCGGCTGGCACGTATCGCTTCGGCCCGGACAACGGCACCCTCGCGGTGAACACGGGTCGCACCGGTGCCGTCGCCAAGGCGGGCCACGACCTGCTGCTGCACGTGACCGGCTGGGACGGCACGCTCGAGATCGGCGCCGACCCCGCCCCGTCGCGGCTCGAGGTGCGCGCCGACGGCGGCTCGCTCAAGGTGCAGGAGGGCACCGGCGGGATGCAGGCGCTCGACGACGACGACAAGGCGAACATCGAGCAGACGATCGACGACGAGGTGCTGCGGCGCGACCAGATCACGTTCCGCTCGACCGACGTCGCCGCGAACGGGGACGGCCTGCGCGTGACCGGCGACCTCACCCTCCTCGGCCACACGGCGCCGCTGGTGCTCGACGTCGCGGTGAACGACGGCACGCTGACGGCCGCCGGGGTCGTCCGCCAGACCGATTTCGGGGTGAAGCCCTACTCCGCCCTCTTCGGCGCGCTCAAGGTGGCCGACGAGGTGCGCGTCTCGCTGGCAGCAGCATGGCCCGCCTGATCTACTCCGCGATCGCCTCCCTCGACGGCTATACGGCCGACGAGGCTGGCAACTTCGACTGGGCCGCGCCGGACGCCGAGCTGCACGCCTTCGTGAACGACCGCGAGCGCGACGTCGGCACCCACCTCTACGGTCGCCGCATGTACGAGACGATGGCGGTCTGGGAGACGATGGACGTCTCCGCCGAGCCCGAGGTGATGCGCGACTACGCCGGGATCTGGCGGGCGGCCGACAAGGTCGTCTACTCGCGCACGCTGGCCGCTCCGTCGACGCCGCGCACGCGGATCGAGCGGGCGTTCGACCCGGAGGCCGTCCGGCGGATGAAGAGGACGGCCGGCCGCGACATCTCGGTGGGCGGGCCGGGCCTGGCCGCACACGCGCTGCGAGAGGGCATCGTCGACGAGATCCAGCTGTTCCTCGTCCCGGCCGTCGTCGGCGGCGGCACGCGCGCGCTGCCCGACGGGCTGCGCGCCGACCTCGACCTCCTGGACGAGCGCCGCTTCGCGGGCGGCGCCGTCTATCTGCGGTATCAGTCCCGGTAGACGGTCTGCGCGTCCAGACCGCCCTCGACGCCCGGAGGCAGCTCGCCGGAGCCGTGGGCATACAACGCGATGTCGGCGATCGTGCCCACCTGGGCAGAGTCGCTCCCGTCGCCGCTCACCCAGGCGCCGTTCGACCACGTCAGCGAGTCCGCGGGCGCCCCGAGCTGCATGCCCGCGAGCAGGCGCGCCTTGGCCCGGATCTTCTCGGTCGCGCTCGAGATGGCCGCGGCCGCGCCGGGCGACGGAGTCGTGTTGTAGCCGTGCCCGTTGCCGAACCGGTCGGTGTCGGCCGGGACGACCTTGACATCGAGCGCAGGGACGCCGAGCTCGTCCGCGACGAGCTGCGCGTACTTCGGCTCGTTGCCGTCGGCCTCGGTGGTGAGGCTGAGCACCATCTTGCCGGTGGGGTGGACGCGCAGGAAGACCGCGCGGTAGGCCTCGTTCGCCACTAGACGCTCCTTTCGTCGTCCGCCTGCTCCAGCGCGGCAAGCCGCACGCGCTCCTGGTGCGCGCGGAGGGCATTGTGCTCCTCGAGGTCGCAGAACGCGGGCTGGGGCCCGCCCTGCGGGTGCGCCGGCACGGCCGGCCGGTCGCAGCCGGGGTAGATGCAGATCTTCGGCCCGGCCGGACGCTCAGCCATCGGTCACCCAGCCCGGGGTCGTTCGCCCCTTGCTCGGCCCGTGGCCGCTCGGCATCGCCACCGAGCTCCCCGGCACCGGCGTCGCGCTCGCCCAGGGCTCCGGCTCGTTCTCCGCGGCCGGCCCGGGCAGCGACCGCTCCCCGCCGATCGCGCGCGTCACCTCGGCGAGGGCAGCGAAGCTGTGGCCGCTCACCAGCGCGTCGCAGTGGGGAAGCGCCGCCACCATGCCGCCGGCGCGGACCGAGAACGAGCTCGCGCTCATGCGCGGGTTCACCCACACGATCCGGTGGGCCAGGCGCGCCAGGCGGGCCATCTCGCGGCCGACCAGCTCCGGGTCGCCCCGCTCCCAGCCGTCCGAGAGGATCACGATCACGGCGCCGCGGGCCATCCCGCGACGGCCGTGGCGATCGTTGAACTCCTTGAGCGCGTCGCCGATCCGGGTGCCGCTCGACCAGTCCGGGGCGGCCGCGGCCGCACGCCGCATCGCCCGCTCGGGCCGGCGCGAGGCGAGCGCCCGCGTGAGCCGGGTGAGCCGGGTCGCGAACGCGAACGCCTCGGCGTTCGGGCCCGCGCCGGCCGCGCAGGTGAGGAACTGCAGGTAGGCGCGGCTGTACGGCTCCATCGACCCGGAGATGTCGCACAGCATCACGAGCCGGCGCGGCACGAGCCGGCGCCGGCGGCGGGCGAGCCGGATCGGGTCGCCGCCGGTGCGCAGGCTGCGGCGCAGCGTGCGGCGCATGTCGACGCGGCGGCCGTGGCGGTCGCGGACCTGTCGGCGGGTCGAGCGCCTGGGCGTCGCCAGCCGCAGCTGCGCCATCAGCTCGTAGAGACGGGACAGCTCACCCGGCGTGAGCGCGTCGAAACTCGTCTCGGCCAGGCGCTCCTCGTCGCTCGCGGCCGCGAGCGGCACCTCGACCTCGGGCGCGTCCTCGGTGCGCTCCGACGAGTCGGCCAGCGCCGACCAGGCGCCGGGGACGTCGCGCTCCGGCCCGCTCTCCCCGGCCGTCCGCTCGGCCGACGGCGGGCCGTCCGCAGCGGCCGTCGCCGGGTCGACGTCGCCCGGATCGGAGTGCTCGTCGCCGCGCGGATCGCCGAACACCTCCCGGAACACGACGTCGAAGATGCGCGCATCGGCCGGGTCGGCGACGAGCACGGCGCGGGCCGTCCAGTAGAGGCGGCGGCGCGCGATCGGACGTACGAGCACGAGCGCCCGGGCCAGATCGGCGGTCCGTGCAGGCGTCACCGGCATCCCGGCATCGTGCAGCCGGCGGCAGAACGCCGAGACGAGCGGCGGCAGGTCGAGCTCGATCGTCTCGACCCCGAAGGCCGGCCCGGGCCGGGTCGCGTCAGCCACCGCCGCCCACGAGCCTTTCGAGGCCCTCGCCGCGCACGACCTCCTGGTCCTCGCCGTACTTCAGCACCGAGCCGAGCGTGCGGTCGGCAGTGGCCGCGTCGAGACGCTGGACGCCGAGCAGGTTGAGGGCCGAGAGCCAGTCGATCGCCTCGGCGATCCCCGGCGGCTTCTGGACGTCGCTCGCGCGCATCAGCGACACCGCGTTCGCCACCTGGACGGCCAGGGTCTGCGGCGCGTCCTTCACCCGCCGGCGGACGATCTCGACCACCCGCTCGGGCGTCGGGAACTCGATCCAGTGGTACAGGCAGCGGCGCTTGACCGCATCGTGCAGGTCGCGGGTGCGGTTCGACGTGAGCACGATGACCGGCGGGTGCGTCGCCGTGATCGTCCCGATCTCCGGGATCGTCACGGCCGCCTCGGCGAGCAGCTCGAGCAGGAACGCCTCGAAGTCGTCGTCGGCGCGGTCGATCTCGTCGACGAGCAGCACGGCGGGCCGCGGCCCCGGATGCTCGAGCGCGCGCAGGAGCGGGCGCCGGATCAGGTAGTCAGGCCCGAAGAGGTCCTCCTCGCGCAGCTCCGAGCCGCGCGCGTCGGCGAGCCGGATGCTGAGCAGCTGGCGCGGGTAGTTCCACTCGTAGAGCGCCTCGGCGGCGTCGATGCCCTCGTAGCACTGGAGCCGCACGAGCGGCGTGTCCAGCACCGCCGCGAGCGCGATCGCGGCGGCGGTCTTGCCGACGCCCGCCTCCCCCTCGAGCAGCAGCGGCTGCGGCAGGCGGACGCCGAGGAACATCGACGTCGCGAGCGCCTCGTCGACCAGGTAGTCGACGGCGGCCAGCCGCTGTGCGAGCATCTCGATGTCGGGGACGAGGGCGCGCACCTCGTCAGCCGCGGCGCCGGTGACCTCAGTCCGCGACGGCGGCATGCTCGCCCTGCGACTCGTACTTCGCCTTGCAGCCCTCGCAGCAGAAGTAGACGGTCTCGCCGCCGCGGGTGACAGACGGCGTGCCCTCGACGGCGGCGACGGTCATCCCGCAGACCGGGTCGACGGCCAGCTGTGGCGTCGCGGCGGCGGCCGGCGCCGGCGCGGCGGCCGCGGGGCCGGCCTCGTGCCGGACGGCGACGATCCGGGCCAGGATCGAGAGCGCCACCTCGGGCGGCGTGCGGGCGCCGATGTCGAGCCCGGCGGGGACGTCGATGCGCGCCAGCAGCTCGTCCGCCACGCCGTCGGCGCGCAGCTCGGCGACGACGCCGGTGCCCCGCCGCGGGCTGGCGACGAGGCCGACATAGGGCACGCCGGACTCGAGCCCGCGCCGGAGCGGGCGCAGCTCGTCTCGCCCGTGCGCGGCGACGACCAGGCCGAGATCGTCGGGGCGCGGATCGAGCCGGTCGCCGTCGGCGACCGCGTAGCCGAGCTCGCCGCCCAGCCGCCGCACCGCCTCCGCGATGGGCGTGTCGCCGCAGACGAGCAGCCGCGGCGCCGGCAGCACCGGCTCGAGGAACACCTCGACGGCGCCGCCGGAGAGGCAGGGGTTCTGGACGGTGACCGAGCCGTCGGCGTCGGTGAAGTCGGCCGGCGCGGCGCCCGCCTCCTCGGCGAACGGCAGGATGCGCAGGAGGATCGCCTCGCCGGTCTCCATCGCCTGGATCGAGTACGCGCGGATGCTGTGCTCGGTGCACACGCCGCCGACGAACCCCTCGATGCGGCCGTCGCCGAGCACGAGGGCGACGTTCCCGGCCTGGACGCTCGTCGGCCGGTGGGCGCGTACGACCGTCGCGGTCACGAACCGCGTTCCCTCGGCGGCGAGCTCTTCGGCCCGCCGGGACATGGCGGCGGTGATCATTGCGGCGGCTCCGGCCTCCCCTGCATCGCCGCCCACACCCGCGCCGGGGTGCAGGGCATGTCGATGTGGTCGACGCCGTGGGACTCGTGCAGCGCGTCGATGACGGCGTTCACGATCGCCGGCGGCGAGCCGACGTTGGGCGATTCGCCGACGCCCTTCGCGCCGAGCGGGTGGTGCGGGCAGGGCGTCACGGTTTCGCCGAGCTCGAAGTCGGGACATTCGAGCGCGGTCGGGATCAGGTAGTCCATGAACGACGAGTTCAGGCAGTTGCCCTCCTCGTCGAAGCTCAGGAGCTCCATCAGCGCGATGCCGACGCCCTCGGCCAGGCCGCCGTGGATCTGTCCGTCCACGATCATCGGGTTGATGCGCACGCCGCAGTCGTCGACGGCGATGAACCGCCGCACCTTGACCTGGGCGGTGTCCGGGTCGACGTCGACGACGGCGATGTAGGCGCCGTACGGGTAGGTCAGGTTGGGCGGGTCGTAGATGACCTGGGCGTCGAGGCCGCCCTCCATGCCATCGGGGATCTCCTCGCCGCTGTAGGCGCGCTCGGCGATCTCCTCGATCATCGCCCCCTTTTCGGGGTCGCCCTTCACGTACCAGCGGCCCTTCTCCCAGGCCAGGTCCTCGGGCCGCGTCTCGAGCATCGTCGCGGCGATCAGGCGGGCCTTGTCGCGCACCTTGCGCGAGACGACCGCAACGGCGGCGCCGGACACCGGCGTCGACCTGCTGCCGTAGGTGCCCAGGCCGTAGGGCGACCGGTCGGTGTCGCCGTGGCGCACCTCGACGTCCTCGGGCGGGATGCCGAGCTCCTCGGCCACGAT
>Ga0157369_10007711_pt1 | contig 12384 bp, 7 predicted proteins | sample C25metaG_FD_113461 | JGI IMG/M metagenome (GOLD analysis project Ga0157369, IMG submission 113461) | Corn rhizosphere microbial communities from Kellogg Biological Station, Michigan, USA - C2-5 metaG | ecosystem: Host-associated > Plants > Roots > Rhizosphere > Soil | place: USA: Michigan...
CGGCCTGTCCGAGCGAGTAGCCCGCGACCTTCTGCGCGATCGCCATGACCTGCTCTTGGTAGACGATCAGCCCGTAGGTCTCACCGAGGATCTCCGCAAGCGGTTCGGCCAGCTCCGGATGGATCGGCGTGACCGGCTTGCGTCCGTTTTTGCGGTCGGCGTAGTCGTTGTGGGCGTTGGCGCCCATCGGTCCGGGCCGGTAGAGCGCGCTGACTGCGGAGATGTGCTCGAACTCGGTCGGCTGCATCGATCGAAGCAGTGCGCGCATCGGCCCGCCCTCGAACTGGAACACGCCGAGAGTGTCGCCGCGCCCGAGCAGCTCGAACGTCCCCTTGTCGTCGAGGGCCAGCTGCTCGAGCACGATCGTCTCGCCGCGGTTGGCTTCGATGTTGGCCAAGCAGTCGTCGAGGATGGTCAGGTTGCGCAGGCCGAGGAAGTCCATCTTGAGCAGGCCGAGTGACTCGCATGCGCCCATGTCGAACTGCGTGATGATCGCGCCGTCCTGCTCGCGACGCATGATCGGGACGACGTCGAGCAGCGGCTCGCGGGACAGGATGACCCCCGCGGCGTGCACGCCCCACTGTCGCTTCAGCCCTTCGAGCCCGCGCGCTGTGTCCACGACCTTCTTGACGTCGGGGTCGCTGTCGTAGAGGGCGCGGAACTCTCCCGCTTCCTTGTAGCGCGCGTGCTCCGGGTCGAAGACTCCCGCGAGCGGCATGTCCTTGCCCATCACCGGTGGCGGCATCACCTTGGTGATGCGGTCGCCCACCGCAAACGGATGGCCGAGCACGCGCGCCGAGTCCTTCACCGCCTGCTTGGCCTTGATGGTGCCGTAGGTGATGATCTGGCTGACCCGCTCCTCGCCGTAGCGTTGCGTGGCGTAGCGGATCATGTCGCCGCGACGGCGCTCGTCGAAGTCGAGGTCGATGTCGGGCATCGAGATGCGTTCCGGGTTGAGGAAGCGCTCGAACAGCAGCTTGTGCTCGACCGGGTCGAGCTCGGTGATGCCGAGGAGATACGCGATCATCGAGCCGGCCGCGGAGCCACGACCCGGTCCGACCCGGATGCCGTTGTCACGCGCATGACGACAAAGGTCGGCAACGACGAGGAAGTAGCCGGGGAAACCCATCTGGTTGACGACCTGAAGCTCGTACGCCGCTTGCCGGCGCCGGTCGTCAGGTGCGCCCTGCGGATAGCGTCGGGCGAGGCCGCCCTCGACTTCCTTGGCCAGCCACGACTCCTCGGTCTCACCGTCCGGCACCGGGAACGCGGGCATCAAGTTGCGAGAGGCGAAGTCGACCTGGCAGCGCTCGGCGATCAGCAAGGTGTTGTCACAGGTCTGCGGAAGCTCGCGCCAGAGCTGCCGCATCTCCTGCGGCGACTTGAGATAGAAGTCGCGACCGTCGAGCTTGAACCGCTTCGGATCGGCCATGGTCTTGCCCGATTGCACGCACAGCAGCACCTCGTGTGCGTCGGCGTCTTCGGCGTACGTGTAGTGCAAGTCATTGGTCGCGACGAGCGGGATGGTCAACTCGTCGGCCAGCTGTTTGAGCTGCTGGTGCACGCGCCGCTCGATGTCGAGCCCGTGGTCCATGAGCTCGCAGAAGAAGTTGTCGCGCCCGAAGATGTCCTGCAGCTCACCGGCGACGCGCTTGGCTCCGTCGTAGTCGCCCATCCGCAACCGCGTCTGGATCTCCCCCGACGGGCACCCGGTGGTCGCGATGACGCCCTTGCTGTAGGTCTCGATCAGCTCACGGTCGACGCGCGGCCGGTAGAAGAAGCCCTCCAGGCTCGCGAGCGAGGACAACCGGAACAGGTTGTGCATGCCTTCGGTCGTCTCGGCGAGCACCGTCATGTGCGTGAACGCGCCACCGCCGGAGACGTCGTCCTCGCCACCCTCGGCCCAGCGCACCCTGGTGCGCTCGGACCGGTGCGTTCCCGGCGTGACGTAGAGCTCGCTGCCGATCAACGGGTTGATGCCCGCGTCCTTGGCCTGCTTGTAGAAGTCGTAGGCGCCGAACACGTTGCCGTGGTCGGTCATCGCCAGCGCGGGCATGCCCATGCGCGCGGCTTCGGAGAACAGGTCCTTGAGCCGCGCCGCGCCGTCGAGCATGGAGTACTCGGTGTGCACGTGCAGGTGCACGAACGAGTCGCCCGATGGCGAGTCAGACACGAACACTCCCGGCGCCGAAAACGATCAAGAACTCGGCCCGGGGAAGGGAGCCGATGTGCAGTGCTTCATCCTGCCCTAGATACGCCTCCGGTCCGACACTTTCCGGGAGCGTGTCGGCTCCCAACAGCACCACTTCGAACGGCGGGCGACCGCATTTTGGCCGCTACACCGGCGTGTCGTGGTCGCCCGCCGTTCGAAGTGCGGGTTTGGCCTCCTCCCGGAGAAGCCACCAGACTCCGAGCGCGCCGGCGAGGAGCACGCCCACCGCGACGATCAACGCGTCACGAACGCTGGCGACGTACGCCGCTTTGCCCGCGTCAACCGTCCGGTCGATCAGCGACTGCTTGATCGAGGCGAGGACCCGGCCGACGACCGAGTGCCGGGCGGCCGGGTCGGTCGACACGAGGTTGGTCGGGATCTTGCTGCCCCGACGCACCGCGTCGATCACGATCGTGCGGTAACTGACCGGGATGCCGATGTCGAGCAGCCGACGGGTCAGCCCCGAGAACAGCCGCGCGTAGAGAATCGCGCCGAGCACGCTGACGCCGACGACACCACCGACCTCGCGGGCTGCGGTAGCGGCCGCAGCGGCCATGCCGGAGCGGCTCGCCGGCACCCGGGCCAGCACGGTGCCGACCATCGGTGCGACCACGAGGCCGAGTCCCGCGCCGAGCACCACCAGCCAGCCCGCGGTCGCCACCCCGTTGACCGGACGGCCGAGGGAGAGGTCCAGCGAAAGCATCCCGGCCGCTGCGACCGAAAGCCCGGTGACCAGCGTCGTGCGGGTGCCACGGACCACGACCCACCGGCCGCCGACGACGCCGGCGATCACCATGACGAGCGTCATGGGGGTGAAGACGGCCGCCGTGCCGAGGCCGGAGTAGCCACCGACCACCTGCAGATCGAGGCTCACCAGCAGCAGCACCGAGAAGAGCGCGAACGTCGACGTCGCCGCCGCCCACAGACCGGCCGCGGCCGATCGGTCGCGGACCAGGGCGAGGTCCACGACGCCATGCGGACGGGCCCGCTCGACCAGCACGAAGGCGACCGCGGCCGCCGCACCCACCACCCACGCGACGACGACGACCAGCGAGGTGAAGCCGCGGTCCTGTCCGTCGATCAATGCGAACACCAGGCTGGCGAGGGTCACCGCCGCGCAGACCTGACCGGTGATGTCCCTGCCGGGAGAGGGGTCGCGGCTGTCGCCGAGCAGCACCGCCGCGATGACGCCCGCGACGAGGGCGGCCACCATCTCGCCCCAGAAGACCGCTCGCCAGCCACCGACCGCGATCAACACGCCGGCCGCCACCGGACCTGCGGCGAGCGCGACACCGGACGCGGCCGCCCAGCCACCCAACACCCGAGCGCGGCGTCCTTCCTCGGGGTGCAGCTGCCGCAGCAACGACAACGTGCCGGGCTCGGAGCAGGCAGCTCCCAGCCCTTGCACGACGCGTCCGGCGACGAGCACCGTGTCATTGCGTGCCGTCGCGGCAATGACGGCCCCCACGGCGAAGATGCCGACGCCCAGAAGGAGGGCGCGCTTGCGCCCGTAGCGGTCGCCGAGCACGCCCCCGGTGAACAACAGCCCGGCGAAGGCGACGATGTAGCCGGCGACGACCCACTCCAACGACGTGACGCCGGCGCGGAAGTCGGCGCGGATCCGCGGCACGGCGACGCCGACCATCGTGTTGTCCGCCATCGTCAGCGCGAGAACGGCGTACGTCGCCGTCGTCGCCAGTCGCTCGCCCCGCGACCCCGCGAGGGTCAGGACGGCGCGATCACGCGCCAAACAACCCGCCCTTCGGCACCACCGTCCGCACCTCGGGCTCCAGCGGAAACACCGTGAGCGCGTCGATGCTCGTCGTCGGTGGTGCCGGGTCGACGACGCGTATGCCCGGCGTGCGGCTCATCGCGGCGAGCTGCACCCCCGCTGCCCGCACCACGACCGCAAACACGCACGCACAGGTCGCGGGGCGGGAAAGGCGCTCACCTTCGTACGACGAGGCCTCCTCCTGCAGCGAGTAGCGCGCCTTCAACTGCTTGAGGTTGGGCGTCGAAGGTGCAAGTTGTGTCACCAGCACCTGAAAGGTCTTCGCCGTCGCGGACGCGAGGCGCCCGCTCGCGAGCATGCCGGACTCGAGCAGCGAGAAGTTGTCCTCCAGCGGGATGGCGTGCACCTGTGTCGGAAGCCGACCGCCGGGCACGCGGGCGTAGGCGCGCACCAGCTTCTGGCCGGCGAACAACCGGGCGGCAACCGCCGGTGTGACGTAGCGGTCGAGGTCGACGACCGCATAGCCGGGCTTGCCACGCGACACGTCGTCGAAGTGCCGAAGGTCAGCGGCCGCCTTCACCAGGTAGGTCGCGACGCTCGTGCCGGGCGCCGGTCCGAGGGTCGTGCCGACAGCGGGCACTGGCGTGATCGGGGCAACCGGCGCAGGCGACTCGTCCGGCGGTCCGCCCGGACCACCGGCGATCGCGAGCACCAATGCAGCCATGAGAACGGCCCCGGTGGAGCCGGCCAGCGCCGGCTGGGCGCGCACTCCGTCGCCGACCAGGCTGTCCGGGCCGGTCCAGCGCCACAACCGCTCGCGCAGCGACTGCGCCCACTGCTGGGTGATCGCGGCGGCCCGCGGCAGCCACCGCGCGTCCCAGTCGCTGAGGCTCATGCCGCGCCTCACGCGCCTTCGGCGAGCAGGTCAAGGGCATGTTGCAGGTCAGGGGGCGGTGGACTGGTGAACTCCAGCGGCCGCCGGTCGCGCGGATGGGCGAACGCCAGCGCCTGGGCGTGCAACCACTGCCGGTCCAGCTGCAGTCGCGCCGCCAGCGTCGGGTCGGCGCCGTAGGTCAGGTCGCCGACGCACGGGTGGTGCACGGCGCTGAGGTGCACCCGGATCTGATGGGTGCGCCCGGTCTCGAGCCGCACGTCCAGAAGCGTTGCAGCGCGGAACGCCTCGACCGTCTCGTAGTGGGTCACGCTGGGCTTGCCGCCCGCAACCACCGCCCACTTGTAGTCATGTGTCGGGTGCCGGTCGATCGGTGCGTCGATGGTGCCGCGGGTCGGATCCGGATGGCCCTGCACCAGGGCGGCGTAGCGCTTGTCGACGTCGCGCTGGCGGAAGGCGTCCTTCAACACCGAGTACGCCCGCTCGCTTTTGGCGACGACCATCAAGCCGGTCGTGCCCACGTCGAGGCGGTGCACCACGCCCTGTCGCTCGGCCGCGCCCGACGTGGCAATGCGATAGCCGGCGGCAGCCAGTCCGCCGACGACCGTTGGCCCGGTCCACCCCGGGCTCGGGTGCGCGGCGACGCCGACCGGCTTGTCGACGACCACGAGGTCGTCGTCGTCGTACACGATGATGAGACCGGCGACCCGCTCGGGCGGCGCGACCGGTTCGGGCGCACCCGGCAGCGCGACCTCGACGACGGTGCCGCCCCGCACGCGCTCCGACTTCGTCGCCTCGCGACCGTCGAGCGTGACAGCTCCGCCCTCGACGAGGTCGGCGGCCGCGGTTCGGGACAGACCGAACAGCCGGGAGAGCGCGACGTCGAGGCGTAGCCCATCGAGTCCGTCCGGCAACGGCATCGTCCGGACATCGCTCACGACGACCCGCCGTCGAGTTCGATGCCGCGGGTCGAGAGCAACACGGCGATGCAGCCGCCGATGACGATCGAGGAGTCGGCGAGGTTGAAAACCGGCCAGTGCGGGATCTGGATCCAGTCCACGACCTCACCCCGAAACGGACCGGGCGACCGGAACAACCGATCCGTGAGGTTGCCGAGCGCGCCGCCGAGCAAGAGTCCGAGGCAGATCGCCCAGCCGATGCTCCGCAGCCGCTTGGCGGTGCGCAGGATGACGGTCACGACGACCACGGCCACGGCGGTGAAAAGGACCGTCGCGCCGGTGCCCACGCTGAACGCCGCTCCGCTGTTGCGGGTGTTGGTGAGCTCCAGATAATGACCGACCAGCCGGACGACGTCGCCGGGCGTGATGGTCGCGACGACGAGCACCTTGCTGACCACGTCGCAGACCAGCACCGCGGCAGCGACGAGCAGGACGGACGTCGTACGGCGCGGCGGGACCTCGGTCTCTTCGCCGGCTACCGGCGCTCCTCGCGTTGCTTGCATGTCACACATAGCGTTGCACGGGGGAAGGCTTGCAGACGCGCCTTGCCGATCGGGTTGCCACAGTTCTCGCAGACGCCGTAGGAACCGTTGTCCAGCCGCTGCAGTGCTCGTTCGACTTGGGAGAGCAAGTCACGGCTGTTGGCGGCTAGGGACATCTCGTGCTCTCGCTCGAAGGTCTTCGTGCCGGCGTCGGCCTGGTCGTCGCCGGATCCTTCGCCGCTGTCGCGTTGCAGCGCCGCCCACGCACTCTCCGCTTCGCTGATCTCGCCGCGCAACTCGCGGGCCTGCCCGTCGAGCTCCTTGCGGATCTCGGCCAACTCGCTCTTCGTCCAGGGCGACTCCCCCGGCAGCACCGGCGAACCGCCGCGGGTCGCGGACTTTGCGGCGGTCTTCGCCGCCGGTGCGGTCTTGGCCGCGGGCGCGGTCTTGGCCGCGGGCGCGGTCTTGGCCGCCGGTGCGGTCTTGGCCGCCGGTGCGGTCTTGGCCGCCGGTGCGGTCTTGGCCGCCGGTGCCGCGACGGTCTTCACGGCCGGGGCCGCTGTCGTAGGCGTCGGCGTCGTTGCTTTGCTGGGGGCCATCTTGGTGGCGCCCGGTTTGCTGGGCGCAGCCTTGGCAACCGGCGCCTTCGCCGGCGTCGCGGCCTTCGCCGGGCCGGGCTTTGACGGCGCCGGCGCCTTGACCGGTGCTGCCGACTTCGTCGGCGCCGCCGCCTTTACTGCCTTGGCCGGCGCCTTGGCGGCTGGGGCCTTGGTAGCGGTGGCGGCGCCTGTTCGGGCAGGCTCCGCTTTCTTCGCCGGTGGCGCCTTTTTCGCGCCCGGCGTCTTCTTGGCGCCGGACTTTGCCGGCGTCGTCTTCTTGGCCGCCTGCTTCGGCGCGACCTTCTTGACCGCAGCCTTCTTGGCCGGTGTCTTCGCCGCAACCGCCTTCTTGGCCGGCGCCGCCTTTTTCACCGCGGCCTTGCTCGCTGCTTTCGCGGCCGGAGCCCCGCCGGCAGCCTTCTTCGCCGGCGTGGCGCGCTTCGTCGTGGCCTTGGCGCCCGTCTTGGCCGGAGCCTTTTTGGCCCCAGCGGCCTTGGTCGTTGCGGACGCCTGCTTCGACGCGGGTGTGGTCCTGGCCACGGACGTTCCCTTCACCGGTGGCTCGGGTTCTGTCGGTCGAGCGGATTCACGCGCTGGGACCGGCGGCTGGAATCGCGCAGGCGGTGGCGCCTGCGGCGGCGCCGTTGCCGACGGTGGTGTCGGGGCCGACGTCGCGGCCGAGGCCGCCTCGTCGGATTGGCCTCGACGGCGGAACAGGCGACGGAGTCGTCCCCCGCGCTCGTCAGCCATCGCTCGCCCTCCTCGCTCCCGGGCGCCTCGGTCCGGCCCCGGATCTTGGGTTGTCGCAGGATAGGTCGGCGACCAGGATGCAGCAACGCGCCGCGCCGTCAAACACCTCCGCCGGCCACGACAACTCGTGATCATGGCGTTTTGCGGCCCAGGCGAGGCCGGCCGAGGCGGCGGAAAGGGGTTGCCCCGAGGCGGTAACCTCGGCGGTGCGAGCAGGCGCTGACGGGGACGAGTAGCCGCGCACGCAGCCCAAGCGAGCCGGGGACGGTGTGAGCCCGGTGGCGTGCGCGCGGTGAAGATCACCCCTGAGCCGCCGGCAGAACCGCCCGGACCAAGGGCGCACTAGACCCGGCCGCACCGCAATGAGCGGGCTTCGTCCGAGAGCCAGGACGCAAGCCAAGGAGGGTGGTACCGCGGGGCCGAACCGGCCTCGTCCCTCCGGACGCAGCAGACGCGACCGGAGGATTGCACCCCCAAATGACCACACAGCCAGCCGACCAGCCGTTCCGCCCGATGCCGGCGCAGGTTGATCTGCCTGCGCTCGAGCACGAAGTGCTCGCCCGCTGGCGCGATCGCGCCGTCTTCGCCCGCAGCCTCGAGGCGAGCTCTGACCGACCGCTGTGGACCTTCTACGAGGGTCCGCCGACGGCCAACGGCAAGCCCGGCACGCACCACGTCGAGGCGCGCGTCTTCAAGGACCTGTTCCCCCGCTTCAAGACGATGAAGGGCTGGCACGTGCCCCGCCGGGCCGGCTGGGACTGCCACGGCCTCCCGGTCGAGCTCGAGGTGGAGAAGCGGCTCGGCTTCACTCGCGGCAAGCAGCAGATCGAAGAGTTCGGCATCGCCGAGTTCAACGCCCGCTGCCGCGAGTCGGTGCAGGAGCACGTCGACGAGTTCAACCACCTGACCGAGCGGATGGGCTACTGGGTCGACCTCGACGACGCCTATTGGACGATGAACCCCTCGTACGTCGAGTCCGTCTGGTGGTCGCTCCAGCAGATCTTCGACGCCGGCCTGCTGGTCCAGGACTACCGCGTCTCGCCCTACTGCCCGCGCTGCGGCACCGGCCTTTCCGACCACGAGGTCGCGCAGGGCTATTACGAGGTCACCGACCCCTCGGTCTACGTGCGCTTCCCGGTGCTCGGCGGACCGCTCGCCGAGCTCGGCGCCGCGCTCCTGGTGTGGACGACGACGCCGTGGACGTTGATCTCCAACACTGCGGTCGCCGTGCATCCGGACGTCACCTACGTCGCCGTGAAAGTCGATGACGAGGTCCTCGTCGTCGCCGAGCCGCTGCTGACGAAGGTCTTCGCCGACACCCCGGTGCAGGTGCTGGCCAGCCTCTCCGGTCGCGAGCTCGAGCACACGAGATACCAACGGCCCTTCGACGTGGTCGACATCCCGGACGCGCACTACGTCGGTCTCGCCGACTACGTCACGGTCGAGGACGGCACCGGACTCGTGCACCAGTCACCCGCGTTCGGCGCGGACGACCTCGCCGTCGCGCGACGCTACGGGCTGCCGGTGGTCAATCCGGTCAAGCCCGATGGGCACTTCGCCGATGACCTGCCGCTGGTCGGCGGCGTGTTCTTCAAGGCCGCCGATCCTGTCATCGTCGACGACCTGCGCGCACGCGGACTGCTGCTCCGCAGCGAGAACTACGTCCACTCGTATCCGCATTGCTGGCGCTGCGACACCGCGCTCATCTATTACGCGTTGCCCTCGTGGTACATCCGCACCACCCAGCGCAAGGATCGTCTGCTCGCCGAGAACGAGCGCACCACCTGGTATCCCGAGACCATCAAGCACGGTCGCTACGGCGACTGGCTCGACAACAACATCGACTGGGCGTTGTCACGCAACCGCTACTGGGGCACACCGTTGCCGATCTGGCGGTGCAGCGGCAACGAGGGCGATGCGGGTCATCTGACGTGTGTCGGCTCGCTTGCAGAGCTGTCGTCGTACGCCGGTCGTGACCTCACCGACCTCGACCCGCACCGTCCTTACATCGACGAGATCACGTTCCCCTGCAAGGAATGTGCGGCGCTTGCGACGAGGGTGCCGGAGGTCATCGACTGCTGGTACGACGCCGGATCGATGCCGTTCGCCCAGCTCGGCTACCCGCACGTCGCCGGTTCGGAGGAGGCGTTCGAGCGCGCGTATCCGGCGCAATTCATCGCCGAGGCATTGGACCAGACGCGCGGCTGGTTTTACACGTTGATGGCGATCGGCACCTTGGTGTTTGACCGGTCGTCGTACGAGACCGTCTTGTGTCTCGGTCTCATCGTCGCCGAGGACGGCCGACGGATGAGCAAGCACCTCGGCAACATCCTCGACCCGTTCACGCTCTTCGAGCGGCACGGCGCCGATGCGTTGCGCTGGTACATGCTCTGCAATGGCAACCCATGGGCAACGCGTCGCGTCGGCCACACGCTGCTCGACGAGGTCGTGCGCAAGGTGTTGCTCACTTACTGGAACACCGCCGCGTTCTTGGTGCTCTACGCAAACGCGAACGGTTGGAAGCCGGGTGACTCCCCGGCCGGCGAGCGCGGTCTGCTCGACCGATGGGTGATTTCGGAACTGCACGGCTTGGTCGCCGAAGTCGACGCCGCGCTCGAAGACTTCGACCCAACTCGCGCGGGCCGCGCGTTGGTGCAGTTCGTCGACGACCTGTCGAACTGGTATGTACGCCGATCGCGCCGTCGGTTCTGGGACGGCGATCCGGCCGCGCTTGCCACGCTGTACGAGTGCATGGAGACGCTCACGCTGCTGCTCGCGCCATTCGTTCCGTTCATCACCGATGAGGTGCACGAGCGACTCGTGCACGACGTCTCGCCCGACCAACCCGACTCCGTGCATCTGCGCGCCTGGCCGCAGTCGGACCCAGCGCTCGTCGACGAGGCGTTGTCTCAGCAAATGACCGTCGTACGACGGGTCGTCGAACTGGGCCGGGCTGCGCGCGCCGCTGCCAAGGTCAAGAACCGCCAGCCGCTCGCGGCATTGGCGGTGTTCGGCGCCGACTGGGAGTCACTGCCGCAGCCGCTGCGGGAGCTCGTGCTGGACGAGCTCAACGTCCGCAACGCCGTAACGCTCGACACCGTCGCCAACGTCGTGCACGTGCAGGTCAAGCCCAACTTCCGGTCATTGGGCAAGCGGTTCGGACCGAGGACGAAAGACGTGGCCGCGGCGATCGTCGCGACCCCGCCCGAAGACGTCGTCAGCGCGGTGCGGTCCGGCACGGCCGTGTCCCTCGCCGGCGACGAGGTCGTCCTCGAGCCGGACGACGTGATCACGACCGAGACGCCCGCCGAGGGTTGGGCGACGGCGACCGAGCCGGGTCTGACCGTCGCGCTCGACCTGCGACTCACCGACGAGCTGCGCCGGGCCGGCACCTTGCGCGAAGTGATCCGCCTGGCGCAGGAGGCGCGCAAGACGCAGGGCCTCGACGTGTCCGACCGGATCGAGCTGTGGTGGCAAGCGGACGACGCGGACGCCGGCGCGGCCATCCGGGAGGGTGCCGACCTTCTCGCCGCCGAGGTGCTGGCCGTCAGCGTGACCGAGGGACGGCCCAACGCCCCGCTGGCGCCCCGCGAGGTGCCGGACCTCGCGCTGACCTTCTGGCTCCGCGCGGTCGACTGACTTTCGCCGAGTGCGACGTGGCGGTAGAAGATCAACCCGTTCGGCGTAGCGACCAGGGCATCTGCTCGTGCCGATGGTCTAAGTGCATCTCACGGTTACGCCAATCGGTGCAGTCGCGATTGGTTCGGGCGGAGATGCGCTTCTCGTATGGAGGTCGACGTGGCGCTCACCCTGCTCGCACAGCCGGTGCACCTGCGGCTCAACACCGACGCCATCGCGGTGCCGGCGCTGACCAGCCAAGTGCGGCCGGCGCTGGTCCTGCCGGAGCGGCAGGCGCGGGCGCTCCTCGACGCTGCTGCTCGTGAAGACGTCAGCCGCGGCGGCTGTTTCGCGGCGGGCCCGGCCGGCATCCAGGTCTGGAGCGGCCCGTTCGACGGCCCGGGTGGCACCCGCGGCGCCGCCGTGCATCTCGGCTCGGTCGACTGGACCTACGACACGCCCGCGAAGCACTGGGCGATGATCTACCGCGCGATGGTCACGCAGGACGGGGTGACCCGCGGCGAGACGACGACCACGGTGCTCGCGCGGGTCCTCTCGCTGACCGGCCTTTCGGTCGAAGGCGACCGTGTGACGCTTCCGGCCCCGCCGTCGCGGGACCCGTTCCGCCGCCGGGACTGAGAGACCCGGGCCGCGAGCGGCCCGTCTCAGCCGGTGGTCTTGCGCGGCGTGGTCTTCTTCGCCGCGGTCTTCTTGACGGCGCCCACGGTCTTCGCCGCGGTCTTCTTCGCAGCGGTCGTCTTCTTCGCTGCCGTCGTCGACTTCGCCGCCGCTGACTTTTTGGCGGGGGCGGCAGGCGCGACGGCCTTCTTCACAGCGGAGGTCTTCTTGGCAGCCGCCTTGGCCGGCGCCTTCTTCGCCGTGCTGGCCGTCGTCGCGGCCGTCTTTCGCGCGGGCGTCTTGCGCGCGGCGGCCTTCTTGGCCGGAGCGAGTGCTGCCGTCGCAGGCGAGACCTCGTCCTCGACGTCTTCGGTGGTGGTCGCGACGGCAGGCAGCGGCGGTTCGACCGGTGCAGGGGTCGGTGTAGTCGCCCGCGGCGCGACGACGGTGACGTCGTCATCGCTGTCGACGACACCCTTCGCCGTTTCGGCCACCGAAGCCGGGCGCGGTGTCGCCGCGGCC